>Ga0075429_100003624_pt1 | contig 13164 bp, 11 predicted proteins | sample RhiMetdeltSRZDD3_FD_75295 | JGI IMG/M metagenome (GOLD analysis project Ga0075429, IMG submission 75295) | Populus rhizosphere microbial communities from Tennessee, USA - Rhizosphere MetaG P. deltoides SRZDD3 | ecosystem: Host-associated > Plants > Roots > Rhizosphere > Soil | place: USA...
GGCTGGCTGAGCTCGTTGAAGACGATCACCTCGTCGATGCGGTTCAGGAACTCGGGGCGGAAGCTCCGCTTGAGCTCCTCCATCACGCGTTCCTTCATCTTCTCGTAGGTGACCGCCTCGCTCGAGGGGCCGAACCCGATCGCGGCCTTGCGCAGATCGGCGGTGCCGAGGTTCGACGTCATGATGATCACGGTGTTCTTGAAGTCGACCGTGCGACCCTGCGCGTCCGTCAGCCGCCCGTCCTCCAGGATCTGGAGCAACGTGTTGAACACGTCGGAGTGGGCCTTCTCGATCTCGTCGAACAGCACGACCGAGAACGGCTTGCGCCGCACGGCCTCGGTCAGCTGGCCACCCTCGTCGTAGCCGACGTAGCCCGGGGGCGAGCCGACCAGTCGGGACACCGTGTGCTTCTCCATGTACTCGCTCATGTCGAGCTGGATGAGCGCGCTCTCGTCGCCGAACAGGAACTCGGCGAGCGTCTTGGCCGTCTCCGTCTTCCCGACACCCGACGGGCCCAGGAAGATGAACGACCCCGACGGCCGCTTCGGGTCCTTCAGACCCGCGCGCGTCCGACGGATCGACTGCGACACGGCCTTGATGGCGTCGTTCTGGCCGACGACCCGCTTGTGCAGCTCGTCCTCCATGCGGAGCAGCTTGGCCGTCTCCTCCTCGGTGAGCTTGTAGACGGGGATGCCCGTCCACATCGCGAGCACCTCGGCGATCGACTCCTCGGTGACCTCGTTGAAGAGGTCGACGCCCTCGGCGCGCAGCTCGGTCTCCTTGGTCGACCGCTCCTCGAGGAGCTCCTTCTCGCGGTCGCGCAGGCTCGCGGCCTGCTCGAACTGCTGGCCCTCGATGGCGCCTTCCTTGTCGCGGCGGACCTTGGCGATCTCCTCCTCGAACTCGCGATAGTCGGCCGGCGCGCCCATGCGCCGGATGCGCAGGCGCGACCCGGCCTCGTCGATGAGGTCGATCGCCTTGTCGGGGAGGTAGCGGTCGGAGATGTACCGGTCGGCGAGGTTCGCCGCCGCGACGACCGCCTGGTCGCTGATCGTGACCCGGTGGTGACCCTCGTAGCGGTCGCGCAAGCCCTTGAGGATCTCGATGGTGTGGGCGACGGTGGGCTCGTCGACCTTGATGGGCTGGAACCGGCGCTCGAGCGCGGCGTCCTTCTCGAGGTGCTTGCGGTACTCGTCGAGGGTCGTCGCGCCGATGGTCTGCAGCTCGCCGCGCGCCAGCATCGGCTTCAGGATGCTGGCGGCGTCGATCGCGCCCTCGGCCGCGCCGGCGCCGACGAGCGTGTGCAGCTCGTCGATGAACAGGATGATGTCGCCGCGGGTGCGGATCTCCTTGAGCACCTTCTTGAGGCGCTCCTCGAAGTCGCCGCGGTAGCGGGACCCGGCGACGAGCGCGCCGAGGTCGAGCGTGTACAGCTGCTTGCCGACGAGCGTCTCGGGCACGTCGCCGTCGACGATGTCGGACGCGAGGCCCTCGACGATGGCGGTCTTGCCGACGCCGGGCTCGCCGATCAGCACCGGGTTGTTCTTGGTACGGCGCGACAGCACCTGCATGACCCGCTCGATCTCCTTCTGGCGACCGATGACCGGGTCGAGCTTCTTGTCGCGTGCGAGCTGGGTGAGGTTGCGGCCGAACTGGTCGAGCACGAGCGAACCGCTGGGCTGCGCCTCGCCGGAGCCGCCACCCTGGGTCGCGCCCTCCTTGCCGCCGGCGTACCCGGACAGCAGCTGGATGACCTGCTGGCGGACGCGCGACAGGTCGGCGCCCAGCTTGACGAGCACCTGCGCGGCGACGCCTTCGCCTTCGCGGATCAGCCCGAGGAGGATGTGCTCGGTGCCGATGTAGTTGTGGCCGAGCTGCAGCGCTTCGCGGAGGCTCAGCTCCAAGACCTTCTTGGCCCGGGGTGTGAACGGGATGTGCCCGGAGGGGGCCGAGCCACCGTGACCGATGATCTCCTCCACCTGGGCGCGCACGGCCTCGAGCGAGATGCCGAGCGACTCGAGCGCCTTGGCCGCGACACCCTCACCCTCGTGGATGAGACCGAGCAGGATGTGCTCGGTGCCGATGTAGTTGTGGTTGAGCAGCCGCGCCTCTTCCTGCGCCAGCACGACCACTCGTCGGGCTCGATCGGTGAAACGTTCGAACACCTGTCAACCACCTCTCGGGAGCAATTCAGCGTCCGCATCTCCCTGTACCCCATTCGGCACCGGGAACGACTTCGGACGCTGACTCCTGTGTTCAGTGTATCGGGCAGGTCCTGGAATTCCGGGCTGCATCCGAGGGGCCCGGCGCCTGAAACCCTGCATTTGCCTAGATGTTCTACGACAACCCCAGCTTGGAGTTTGTTCCCGCCGGACCGTAACGTCGGTCCCATGGACCCGGTCCAGACGCTGGCGCTCCCGTCGCTGGCGAAAGATCTGGCCCGGGTCGAGGACTCGCTGCACGAGGCAGTCAGCACCCCCGACCGCTTCCTCGCCGACGTCGCCTCGCACCTGATCGGGGCGGGTGGGAAGCGCATCCGCCCCACCCTCACGCTGTCCGCGGCATACGCCGCCGGCGGCGAGGGCCCGGCCGGCGCCGACGCCGTCACCGGCGCGGTGGCGATCGAGCTCGTCCACCAGGGATCGCTGTACCACGACGACGTCATCGACGAGGCCGAGACCCGCCGGGGCGTGCCGAGCGTCAACGCGCGGTGGAGCAACATCGTGGCCATCCTCGCCGGGGACTTCCTGCTGGCCCGGGCGTCGGCGCTGGCGGCGCGGCTGGGCGGTGACGTCGCCGAGATCCTGGCGAGCACGATCGCCGAGCTGTGCCGGGGTCAGGTGCTCGAGCTCCAGCACCTCTTCGACGTCGACCGGAGCGAGGAGGGCTATAGCTCGGCGATCGAGGGGAAGACGGCGTCGCTGTTCGGCACGTCGTGCCGCGTCGGGGGGATGGTGTCCGGCGTCGCCGAGCCCACGCTCGACGCGCTCACCCGCTACGGGTTCCACCTCGGGATGTGCTTCCAGATCGTCGACGACGTGCTCGACATCACCGCGACGGACGCCGTGCTCGGCAAGCCCGCCGGACAGGACCTCGTCGAAGGCGTGTACACGTTGCCGGTGATCCACGCGATCGCGTCGAGCCCGGCGCTACGCGAGCGGCTCGGTCACCCGCTCGACCCCGAGCAGCTCGCCGAGGTGCGACGCCTGGCGAGCAGTGACGGCGCGATCGACGCCGCGCTCGGCAAGGCACGCGATCACGCCGCCAAGGCCGGCGAGGCGCTCGACGGCGCCGAGGGGCTCGCGCCCGACGTGTGCGCGGCGCTCACGCGCCTGGTGGGCGGGCTCGTCGACCGCGACAGCTAGGCGCTCGCGGCCTGGACGTCGCTCCCGGCGTCGAGGCCGCTGACGCGGTCGAGGAAGTCGAGCACGGTGTCGTTGAACCCGTTCGGCGACTCGACCATGAGGCCGTGGGCTGCGCCGCGCAACTCGACCAGCTGCGCGTACGGAATCATCTCGGCGAGCTCCTCGGCGTCGCCGATAGGAGTGAGCGCATCCTGCGAGCCCGTGATCACAAGCGCAGGGACACGCACGTTGCAGAGCTCGAAGCGCAACTCGTCCGGCGCGTCGAGGATGGCGCGCACTTGACCGGCGAATCCGTCGGGATCGGCGCGCACGAGGATGCGGGCGAGGATGTTCAACCACACGCCGAAGCGCCGGCGCAGACGCGGACCGACGAGCCAGCGCAACGCCTCGTCGTTGAGGCCGGCCGAGCCGCGCGCCTGCACCGCGTCGGCCCACTCCTGCAGGACTTCGCGGCGCCAGGGATGGTGGCGGCACGACGTGCACGCGAGCACCAGCGATCGGGTGCGCTCGGGGTGCATGACGGCGATGACCTGCGCGACCACCCCGCCCATCGACGCGCCGACGATGTGCGCCGACTCGACGCCTTCGGCATCGAGGACGGCGAGCGCGTCGTTTGCCATCTGCTCGAGGGAGTAGGGCCGTGGGGTGGGGCCGGTGTGCCCGACGCCTCGGTTGTCGGGCGCGAAGCAGCGATAGTGCCGGCCGAACGCCATGCGCTGGAGCGCCCAGCCCCGGGAGTCGGTCCCGAGGCCTTGGATCAGGAGGACCGGCGGGCCGTCTCGGCGACCCCAGACGTCGTAGAAGATCTCGACGCCGTCATCGGAGGTGACCTGCTTCACCGCTCCCTCCGCTTGCTCACCGCGAACGTTCGTTCGCGTCAGTACACCGAGAATGTACCTGACGGCAACGTCGGGGAATGGCTCTCTGTTCCGAAAGGAACTAGTAGGGCTCGGTCGGTGCTTCAGCCCGAGCCGCGTGCGTTCTCGAGCAGGCGGTTGACGGCGGCGCGCGTCCGCTCGGCCAGCTCGGCGCCGGCGAGGGTGTCGCCGGGGACGGCGTCCGTCGCGGTCTCGACCACAGGGCCGACGACCACACGCCACGGCCGGATCGGGAGCGGACCCGGACCGCCGGGCAGCACGGCCGCCGGCACCACCGGGTAGCCGAGGATGGCGGCGAGGAGCTCGCGCGGCGGCGCCCCGGCCCCGGAACGGAACCACGTCGACGCCAGCGGGGCCGCCGCCAGGTGGCCCGCCCGCAACAGCGCCGCGACGTCGTCGGCGCGGTAGCCGAGGGCGCCGATCTTGCGCAGCACGTCGCCGAGGACGGGCGCGTCGGGTGCGCCGATGACGCGCAGCCGGCGACCCACGGCGTTACGGACGGCGATAGCGAGAGCGGCCGGCTCGATGATCCCGAGCCCGCGATTGGCAACGACGAGCGCGCCGCCGATGCGCGGGAGGCGTTCGGCGTGCTCGACCTCGACACGCACGCCGAACGCGAGCACGCGCCCGGCGAGGTCCATGAGCTGCGCGTCGCCGCCGAAGGCATCGATGTGGAACTGGCCGTCGAACCGGCGACGCGCGAACGCGAGCGGCGACTCGAGCGGTTGGACGCGATCGTCGTCGGTGACGCCGTACGTGGCGTCGGGCGATGCGCTCATTTCATTCCCCGGTCGCCGTCGCAAGCTCCGGCTCCTGTGCCGACGGTCGGCAAAGCCGCCGTCGTCACGCGACGTCCTCGGCCGGGCGGAGCTGGCTCACCGTGCCCCATTCGTACAGCTCGGTGCAGATGTCGACCGTCGACCGCAGCCCCGGGAGCGCCAGCACGTCACGCGCCCGGGCACCGTCTCCGGCCCGACCTTGGCGCAGCAGCTCGACGACGTGCGGCGGCACCGGCGCGCCGGCGATCTCGGCGATGCGTCGGGCGGCGTCCCACCCCGGCCCCAGCACCGGGATCGGGATGCGCCCTCCGAGCCGCGCCGCCTGCCACGGGCTCGCCGCGCCCCGCCCGACCACGTTGACCGGCCCGTCGACGCTGCGCATCGCCGCCTCGACCATCGCCCGCGCCGCGTCCTCCTGGGACAGGAGCACGAAGGCGGGATCGGCCAGCGCGGGGACCGGCACCAGGGGCAGGCGCAGGACCCGCCCCAGCGGGCTCGGCACGTGCGAGCCGACGACCGGGGCCAACCGGAGGGCGGCCACCGGGATGCCGAGGCGTCGCACGAGCGCAGCTGCGAGCGTCTCGACCTCGAGGCACGTCCGTCCGTACGGCGATGTCGGCGCGAGCGGCGCGTCCTCGGCCGGCACCACAGGCCGTCCCCGGCCCCGGCCGTACACCTCGAGCCCGCTGCGCACCGCGACCCGCTCGAGCTTGCCGGTCTCCGCCGCCGCCGTGAGCACGTGCACCGTGCACGCCTCGCTCGCCTCGGCGGCCTCCCGTCCACCGAGACGCGAGTCGGGCTCGTACACGCCGTAGTGGATGACGATTTCGGGTGCGAAGTCGTGCACGAACTCGGTGATGCGCTCCTGGTCGAGCGGGTCGATGCGGTGGAACTCGCTGCGGCGCAGGCGCCGCCGCGGTGGCCACATGTCGAAGCCGGCGATCTCGCTCGCTTCGTCGCGCTCCTCCAGCAGCTGCGCGACGCGGGTGCCGAGCTCGCCGCCCATGCCGGTGACGAGGACGCGCATCAGCTCTCCCCCAGCTCGGGACGCAGGTGCGGGAACAGGATCACCTCACGGATCGACGTGACCCCGGCGAGCAGCATCACGAGCCGGTCGACGCCGATGCCTAGACCACCGCACGGCGGCAGCCCGTACTCGAGCGCGCGCACGTAGTCCTCGTCGACGTCGTTGGCTTCGACGTCGCCGGCTTCCTTCAGGCGCGCCTGTTGCTCGAAGCGCTCGCGCTGGTCGACGGGGTCCGTGAGCTCGCTGAAGGCGTTGCCGAGCTCGCGGCCGAGGACGACGGGCTCGAACCGCTCGACGAGCGCGGGATCGTCGCGGTGCGTGCGGGCGAGCGGCGAGACCTCGCGCGGGTAGTCCATGACGAACACCGGTCCGACGAGGTTCGCCTCGGTCGTCTTCTCGTAGATCTCGAGCACCAGCTTCCCGGGCCCCCAGCCCTTCTCGCGCGAAACGCCGAGGTCGTCGCAGATGCGCTCGAGCTTCTCGACCGGCATGGCCGGGTGCACCTCGACTCCCGCGTGCTCCCGGATGAGCTCGATCATCGTGCGCCGCTCCCATGGCGGCGAGAGATCGATCGATCGTCCGTCGATCTCGACCGTGGTGGTGCCGCTCGCCTCCCGCGCGACGTGGCTCACCATCTCCTCGGTGAGGGTCATCATCTCGTGGTAGTCGACGAACGCCTGGTACGCCTCGAGCATCGTGAACTCGGGCTGGTTCTTCGTCGACAGTCCCTCGTTCCTGAACACGCGCCCGATCTCGAAGACCTTCTCGAACCCCGCGACGAGCAACCGCTTCAAGGGCAGCTCGAGCGCGATGCGGAGGTAGAGGTCGATGTCGAGCGCGTTGTGGTGAGTGATGAACGGCCGCGCCGCGGCGCCGCCCGCCACCGAGTGCATCATCGGCGTCTCGACCTCGACGAAGCCGCGGTCGACGAGGAATCGGCGGATCGCGGCGATCGTGGCGAAGCGGATCTCGAAGACGCGACGAGCGTCGTCGTTGGCGATGAGATCGACGTAGCGCTGGCGGAACCGGGTGTCGACGTCGGCGAGGCCGTGCCACTTGTCCGGGAGCGGTCGCAGCGCCTTGGCGAGGAGCTCGAAATCCGTCGCCTTGACGGAGAGCTCGCCCTTCTTCGTCTTCATGACTGTGCCCGCGGCGCCGACCCAGTCGCCGAGGTCGAGGTCGTCGAAGGCGGCGTGGCGGTCCTCGCCGATCACCGCCCGGGACACGAACAGCTGGACCGTTCCCGTGGCGTCTCGCACAGTTGCGAACGTGAGCTTGCCTTGGCGTCGGATGAGCATCAGGCGGCCCGCGACCCGCACGGTGTCGTCGACCTCGGCGCCGGCGTCGATCCCTCCGTACGCTGCGTGCAGCTCGGCCGTCGTGTGGGTCCGGTCGAAGCGGACCGGGTAGGGATCGCGACCCTGTGAGCGGAGGGCTTCGACCTTGGCGAGGCGGCGCGCCCGCTCGTCCTGGAGTTCGCTCAACGGTTCCTCTCGAACACGATCCGCAGCCCGTGGAGGGTCAGCCACGGCTCATTGTGCTGGATCGTGCGGGAGAACGGCATGATGAGCTCGGCGAGCCCGCCCGTGGCCACGACCGTGCAGTCTCCCAGCTCGGCTTGGAACCGTTCGACGAGCGCGTCGATCTGCCCGGTGAAGCCATAGACCGCACCCGACTGCACCGACTCCATCGTCGACTTGCCGATCACGTTCTTCGGGGGCACGAGCTCGACGCGGCGGAGGGCCGCGGCCCGGGCGAAGAGCGCGTCCATCGAGATCTCGATGCCGGGGAAGATCGCGCCGCCGAGGTACTCGCCCTTCTCGCTGATCGCCTCGATGGTGTTGGCGGTGCCGAAGTCGACGACGATCGACGGGCCGCCGTACAGGTCGTACGCAGCCACCGCGTTGGCGATGCGGTCGGGCCCGACCTCCTTGGGGTTGTCGTACAGAATCGGCATGCCGCTGCGGACCCCCGGCTCGACGACCATCGCGTCGAAGCCGAAGTAGCGGCGCGTCATGAGCCGCAGCGCTGCCGTCACCCGCGGAACGCCGGACGCGATCGCCACGCCCGTCACCTGGGCGTCGAACGAGAAGCCGTGGAAGCCGAGGAACTGCTGGATCATCAGCGCCAGCTCGTCCTCGGTGCGGTCGGCGACGGTCGCGATGCGCCAGTGGTCGGCCAGCTCGTTCTCGTCGAAGAGGCCGATGACGGTCTGGGTGTTGCCGGCGTCGATCGCGAGCAGCACCGGTCAGCCCTCGCCTTCCACGTCGAGCCCGAGGTCGAGCGCGGGCGCCGACTGCGTGATGGCGCTGGTCGAGATGAGGTCCGGACCGGCAGCCGCGTACTCGGCGACGGTCTCGAGCGTGACGCGGCCGGAGACCTCGACGAGCACGCCGGGACGGCTGCTCTTGCGCACGAGCGAGACGCACTTCTTCACCTGCGCGGGCGTCATGTTGTCGAGCATGACGATGCCGGCCCCGACTTCGACCGCTTCCGCCACCTGCTCGGGCCGTTCGCACTCGACCTCGACGGTGCGGCCCGGCCAGCGGTCGCTCGCCGCCTGCACCGACTTCTCGATCCCGAGCGCGACGAGATGGTTGTCCTTGATCAGGAGGGCGTCCGACAGCGACGCGCGGTGGTTGTGCCCGCCGCCGGCGCGGACCGCCGCCTTCTCGAGCGCCCGCAGCCCGGGGAGCGTCTTGCGGGTGTCGAGCACGCGCACCCCGCCCCCCGCGGCCTGGACGAACGCCCGGGTGAGGGTGGCGACGCCCGCCAGGTGACAGAGGAAGTTGAGCGCGGTGCGCTCGCCGCTCAGGATCGATCGCATCCCCCCGAAGACCCGGCCGAGCTCGTGGCCGGCCGCCACCGGGTCGCCGTCCTGGAGTCGCCACGTCACGGTGACGGCGGGATCGAGCTGCCGGTACACCTCGTCCACCGCCTGCGTCCCCGCCAGCACCCCTTGCTGACGGGCGACGAAGTGGCCGGTGCCGATGGCCGCCTCGGGGATGATCGCCTGCGACGTGAGATCGCCGAGCACGCCCAGGTCCTCGTCGAGGGCGACGGCGACCGCCTCGCGCAGCGGACCGACGGCGGCGTCGGCGTCACTCACGTTTCCTCCTTTTGCAAAGCCGCCGTCACCGCGCTGCCGTCTCCTGCGCGGGGAGGGGTACGAACCGCCGGTGCGTGGCAGTGCCGAACACGAACCGGCCGAGAAACCCGGACGAGGGCTCCGGGAAGTCGAGGCGGGTGTGCGTGCCACGCGACTCGGTGCGTGCTCGTGCGGCATCGACGAGCGCGGCGCTGACCGTGACCAGGTTGCGGACTTCGGGATCGGCCGCGCCGGCCATGGTCGCGAGCTGCGCGGCGGCGCGCTCGAGGCTGGCGGCGTCACGGAGCACGCCCGCCTCATGGGTCATGAGCCGCTGGAGCTCCTCGCGGGCGACGGGCGTGTCGCCCTCGCCGGGCATCGCCGGTGACGTGCCGGCGATGTACGAATCGACGCCGCGGAGCACGCCGTTCTCGTCGGGCTCGTCCTTCCCGCGCCCGATGGCGTCGATCGCGCGGCGCGCGAAGACGAGCCCGTCGAGCAGCGAGTTCGACGCGAGCCGGTTCGCGCCGTGCACGCCCGAGCAGGCGGCTTCGCCGCACGCCCACAGTCCGGGCAGCACCGTCGCCCCGTCGAGGTCGGTGCAGACGCCGCCGCAGAGGTAGTGGGCGGCAGGCGCGACGGGGAGCCAGTCGTGGCGCGGGTCGAGGCCGACCGTGCGGGACGCACGCCAAATCGTCGGGAAGCGTTCCTCGAAGCCGTTGATCGACGTCGCGTCCAGCCACAGATGGTCGGTGCCTTGCTCCTGCAGCCGCCGCGTGAGGGCCCGGGCGACGATGTCGCGCGGCGCGAGGTCACCGAGCGGGTGCTCGTCGGCCATGAACGCCCGCCCGTGCCGGTCGCGCAGGACCGCGCCTTCGCCCCGTAGCGCCTCGGACAGCAGCGGCCGCGGCATCGCGGGATGGTGGAGCGCGGTCGGGTGGAACTGCATGAACTCCACGTCCGCGACGGCCACGCCGGCGCGGAGGGCCATGGCGATGCCGTCGCCGGTGGACAGCGCCGGGTTGGTCGTCACGGCGAAGCACTGCCCGGCGCCGCCGGTGGCGACGATCGTGTGGCGGGCCCGCACCTCGCTCGTCGTCCCGTCGGGCGCCCGCGCCGTCACGCCCACCGCCCGGCCCGCCTGCACGAGGAACTCCAGTGCCAGCCACCCCTCGCGTACTTCCGCCGTCGTCGCCTCGACCGCCGCGACGAGTGCCCGCTCGATCTCGGCGCCGGTGGCGTCACCGCCGGCGTGCAGCACCCGGGCGGCGGAGTGGCCCCCTTCGCGCGCGAGCGCGAGCCCGGCTGCCTCGCCGTCGCCGGTCTGGTCGAAGACCGCGCCCATGGCGATGAGCTCGCGGACTCGCTCGGGTCCTTCGGTGACGAGCACGCGTACCGCGTCCGGGTCGCAGAGACCCGCCCCGGCCGCGATGGTGTCGGAGAGGTGCAGCTCAGGCGAGTCGTCGGGACGGCCGTCGAGCGCGGCGGCGACGCCACCCTGCGCGTAGCGGGTCGCGGAGTGGGCGAGCTCGCCCTTCGTGAGGACGATCACCGACCAGCCGGCGCGCGCGGCGTGAACAGCTCCCGACAAGCCGGCGATCCCACTGCCGAGCACCAGCAGGTCGAACATCGGCCCAGCCTACTGACAGGTAGTTGTCACGGAGCGAGCTCGTGCAACTCCCGGTCGAGCGCCTGGAAGTCATCGTCAGTGGGACGGTTGCGCGAGTCGACGTGCACGATCTTCGGGGCGTACGACTCGAGCTCGGCCTCGTCGTACTGCCCATACGTGATCACGATGACGCGGTCACCCGTGTGCACGAGACGGGCGGCGGCGCCGTTGAGGATGACGTCGCCTGGTCCGCCGCGCATCGCGTACGTCTCGAAGCGGGCGCCGTTGTCGAGGTCGAGCACGTGCACCTGCTCGTGCTCGAGCACGTCGGCGAGATCCATGAGCTTCGGGTCGAGCGTGATCGAGCCGACGTAGTCGAGGTCGGCGCCCGTGACCGTGGCCCGGTGAATCTTGGACTTCATCATCGTTCGGCGCATCAGCTCGTGCTCTCCTGTTCGGCGATTGGGATGACGCCGAGGTCGGTCGAGACCTCGGCGCCGGCGATCTGCATGGTGACGTTGTCGATCAGGCGCGCCCTGCCGACCGCGCTCGCCACCGCGACGACGACCTCGCCGTCGATGGTGGCCAACGGCGCCAGGTCGGACGTCCGCCGGACCTCGGCGTACTCGAGCTCGAGGCCGTGACGCGCCGCTTCGTCCTCCACGATGGCGCGGACTCGTCCAGGGTCGCGCTCGCCGGCCTCGACGGCCGCGGCGGCAGCGCGCAGCGAAGCGAAGATGCCGATGGCGCGCCCGCGCTCGTCGTGCGACAGGTAGGCGTTCCGGCTCGACATGGCGACGCCGTCGGGCTCGCGGACGAGCGGGCAGCCGACGACTTCGACGGGCAGGTCGAGATCGGCGGCCATGCGCCGCACGACGGCGAGCTGCTGGAAGTCCTTGCGGCCGAAGTAGGCGGTCGACGGCCCGACGATCGAGAACAGCTTGGCGACGACCGTCGTGACGCCGTCGAAGTGGGTCGGGCGAGCGGCGCCGCACAACCCCTCGGTCAGCCCGGAGACGTGCACGGTGGTGACCGTGGGCTCGGGATACATCTCGGGGACGCTCGGTACGAACAGCACGTCGACGCCCTCCGCCTCGGCGGCAACGGTGTCGGCCGCCAGGTCGCGCGGATAGCCGGCGAGGTCCTCGTTCTCCGCGAACTGCAGCGGGTTCACGAAGATCGTGGTGACCACGAGGTCGTTTTCGGCACGGGCCGCGCGCATGAGTGACCGATGGCCTTCGTGGAAGAAGCCCATCGTGGGCACGAGCCCGACGGTCTTGCCCGCGCGCCGTGCGGCGTCGCACCGGTCGCGCAGCTCGGCGATGCGTTCGACGACGATCATGCGAGCGTCTCTTCGCGCACGGTGTTCGCGGCCTCTGCGAGCCGGCGCACCTCGCGCACGAGCGCCTCGTACGCGTCACGCTCGGCGTCGGGCAGGGCATCGACGTGGCGGGCGAGCGTCTCGTCGTCGCCTCGCGCGACGGGCCCGGTGAGCGCGCCGGCGGGGCCGAGCTGGTCGACGTTCTCGATCGTCCCGCGCACCAGCGGGAGGAACGCTTCGAACGGCACGCCTGCGTGCGCGGCGAGCCGATCGACCTGGCCGAGCAGGGCCACGAGGTGGTTCGACGCCACGCACGCAGCGGCGTGGTACAAGACACGATCCGCGGCGTCGACGCGGAACGGCCGCATGCCGAGGGTGAGCGCGATCTTCTCGACCCTCGGCGAGCCGTCGACCGCGCACCACGCGCCCGCGAGCCGGCGCCGCCCGACGTCGGCCGAAGGCAGCGACTGGAGCGGGTGCAGGGAGCCGACCTCGACGTCCGGGCGGGCGAGCAGCACGCCGTCGAGCTCGTGCAGCGTCGACGCCCCCGAGAGGTGGACGACGAGCGCGCCGGGACGAACCTGCGGCGCGAGCTCGGCGGCGGCGCCGGCGATGGCGGCGTCGGGAGTGGCGACGATCACCACGTCGGCCTCGCGTCCGGCGTCGGCGACCTCGACCGCCGGTGCGGCGAGGCGCGTGGCCACGGCACGCGTCGAAGGGGCGTCCAGCGCCCTCCCCGCCACCGCGACCGGCCGCCAACCGCGCGCGGCGAGCGCGAGGGCGACAGCCGTGCCGGCTCGGCCGGGTCCCACGAGCGCGAATGCCCGGGACGGACTGGTTGCGTCCACGTTGCGCAGCCTTTCGTTCCGGTCCCGTCGCCGGGTACCGGACTACTGGGTCTGTGGCAGCGCCAACTCTACTTCGCTGCGGCGGACCCCCGCCTCGCCGGGGGGCACCCACGGGGCGAGCATCGGGTCGAGGTCGGCGAGGGGCGTCATCACGAAGGCCCGCTCGTAGAGCCGGGGGTGCGGAACCACCAGGTCGGGCTCGTCGATCTCGTCGTCGCCGACGAGGAGGACGTCGACGTCGAGCGGGCG
>Ga0075429_100003625_pt1 | contig 13160 bp, 14 predicted proteins | sample RhiMetdeltSRZDD3_FD_75295 | JGI IMG/M metagenome (GOLD analysis project Ga0075429, IMG submission 75295) | Populus rhizosphere microbial communities from Tennessee, USA - Rhizosphere MetaG P. deltoides SRZDD3 | ecosystem: Host-associated > Plants > Roots > Rhizosphere > Soil | place: USA...
AATGCAATCAGTCGCGGCGTTGGAATCCGAAGTCTGGAGTTTAGTCAACCATGGACCTGGACATCATCTGGGAGGTGACAGTTTTGACAAAGAAGGAAAAAGGGTGCTTTCAATTGTAGCCGAAGTCTTGAAAAGGAAACTATTGTCAAGAGATGCGACTTAATGCTGCAATTAATAAGAGGAAAAAAGTTAGATGTTGGTAAACAGCCAATCCAAGATTTAAGTTTGCTGATTCGTTTAAGGAATGAAATAACCCACTTCAAATCGTTGTGGACAACTGAAATGGATAGTAAGACCTTATTCGATGTTCTGAAAGCAAAAGATGCAAATCCTCCATCTTTTTATGTCGGCCTTGGTATGAATTTTTTCCCACACATATGTTTGAATTTTGGTCGAGCCAAATGGGCGGTTGATACAGTAGTTTCTTTTATTGATTATTATTACAAAGAGCTGGAAATAAAATCTCCTTTAGATGGACATGACCGATATCTAATTTCTTTGTGAAAAAGTAACGTCCAACTTTTCATTTTGCCGTTATTGGTGTTCATGTTTAAGAATAATTCAGAAAAAAGTTAATTGCACCAACAATTTTATAAATAAAGTAGCTTTGGGTTACGGCAATACACGAGTTATGCGCAAACTTGATAGTTACTTACTAATATTAAAAACACTTAGATGAAAACAAGTAATATACCAACCATCTTTTGTGTGAGAATGCGATTGACTGCAAAATCCTTTTTATTCCTGGCACTTATTATGATTAGTTTTCTCCGCAATGCAAAAAGCCAGTCTCCAAACAATCTGATACAATTAAAAGGTTATCCTTTCGAAGTATTCTATAGTTCCGGACAGGAAAACAAGGCAAAAGAAATAGCTACGAAATGTGACAGTGCTATAATATATATGTACCAAAATGTTTTGGGATTTAAGCCTGTAATAAAAGTATTTATTCTTAATCCTGAAGACTGGAAACAATTTGCCGTTGAACCTCTCTATGGATTACCTCATTACCAGGGCCAAAAGCTTTTTGTAGCTGCACAAGATAATCCGTTTTGGAAAAGTTTTATACCTCCAATGGAAAAACTCTCTCCCGAAATGGCAAAAACAATTCAAAAACTCTTTAGGACTAATAATGGAAATTTGAGCTTTGAAAGATTTTTTGATCTTTTGTCACTGCATGAATTAGGCCATGTGTTCGCCTTACAGGACTCTGTCTATTTCTCCCGCAAGTGGTTGAACGAGTTATTTGCAAATTTATTCCTTCACACATATATAGCAGAAAAAGAACCAAACCTCTTACCTATTCTAGAGGCAGCACCTAAAATGAACATGGAAAACACAGCGAAATCCTTTGAGCATACAACCTTACAGGATTTAGAACTGTTTTACGGCAAAATGGATCCCAACAATTATGGCTGGTATCAGACCAGGCTGCACATTGCAGCGAAACAGTTATATGACACAAGTGGTGTAAATGTATTAAGGGCATTGTGGCGTACCTTTTTAAATAACAAAATTATTTTTACGGACAGTGAGCTAAAAGATATCCTTACATCCAAAGTCCCCGAAGTAGCAAAAATAATGACAGAATGGTAGATTGAAAGCCGCTTTCAAGAATCGGTTAACTGAATAGTAACAGTACCTCTAACTAGAGGCAGTCCCTCTCAAATTTCTTCCAGACAAAAAATAAATGAAAAAAAAATTTGCGTAACAATATCCTTACATATATATTTGCGTAAGGATTTACTTACGCATTATGCCGATAGAAGCAAGAAGAGACATATTTCAAGCAATTGCCGACCCAACAAGACGACAAATCATAGATCTTCTTGCAGCTGATTCTATGACCCTTAATGCAATAGCTGACAAGTTCGACATTAGCCGGCCAGCCGTTTCACAACATATAAAACATTTAACTGAATGCGGGGTTGTTGAAATTGAAAAAAAAGGAAGAGAACGCTATTGTAAAATTAAGCCTGAAAAACTCATTCCTGCTTTTTTATGGTTGGAACAATATCAGAAACAATGGACAGAAAGAATAGACTCCTTCGAAGATTATGTAAATAAGTTACAATCAAAAAGTAAAAAACAAAAAAAATGAACAAACCAAATGATGCATCAAATCGAACACTAACCATAAGAAAGGTCATTAATGCACCTGTAAAATTAGTTTGGGAAGCATGGACTAACTCTGAACATCTAGTTCAGTGGTGGGCGCCTAAAGGAATGAAAATACAAGTAGCTGAACACAACTTTAAGGTTGGCGGCAAATGGAAATACAGTATGCCTATGCCTGATGGCAATTTGTTTATTTCAGAGGGCGAATATTTGGAAATTGAGCCGTTTAAAAAAATTGTAACAACAGCAGATTTTAAACCGATGACGGAAGGTGTAGAATTGCATGTTCTGTTTGAAGAAGATGGCGATAAAACTAATTTTACATTTAGCGTTGTTCATGCAACAGAAGAATACTGCAAACAACAAGAGAAGATGGGCTTTTACAACGGCTGGGGTTCTGCATTTGAGCGGATGGAAGCGTTAATAAACAATCAAGTCCAAAAATAATACGCATAATACTTCATATAAGTATTACCGCAGTTATAGTAGCTAGCCAGGGTTCGTGCCCCACGAACTGATACAGGATTATCCTATGCACAGCAATTAGCATTCATTTGGATGGGAGGACACTTAACAGTGCCATAAGTGCAAAACACGTAACAATCGCCGGCCTGCGGTTTTAATATGGTTTTACAATTTTCACACTCATAAAAATACTGGCGGGCATCAGTCGGCATTATTTCTTCTTTCCTGTGTCCGCAAACCGGGTAGGCAAATAAGAAAGATCAGAGGAGTAAATGATTTATGCAATGTTGTTGTTCAGTTTAAGAATAACTCAGAAAAAAGAAAATTGCGCCAACAACACAAACATGACAATGTCTGCAAATTGTGTTGTTAGCGATGAGTAATATATACTTTCGACAATCTACCTTAGTTTGGATAGATTGCCACAATAAAGTAGCTTTAAGTTGCGACAACACACAGGTTGTAAGTCACTTTGAAAATTCAAAAACCTCTTAAATAAATCAAATGCAGAAGGCAACTATTTTTTTATTATTTATTGCGACTTTAATTATTCACAATAAAGTATTAAGCCAAAATCTTACAGATTCTATTGTGCTAAGGGACATTGAATGGGATAAATCGTCTCCTGCCGGTACGAGAGAATTAACAATCCCATCTGATGGAAGCCTATTGCAAGGATTTATCTATAAGGCAAATGGGGTACAAAAGCATCCGACATTAATATTATTGCATGGCTATCCTGGCAATGAAAGAAATCTTGACCTGGCACAGGTTGTAAGAGGGAATGGCTGGAATGTTATCTATTTCAATTATCGGGGCTCCTGGGGAAGCCAGGGTGAGTTTAGTTTTAAGCATTGCGTGGAGGATGTGGTAAATGTTGTTGCATTTTGTAAAAAATATGCAGATTCCTTACAAATTGATACTTCAAGGATCGCTTTATTTGGACACAGTATGGGTGGCTGGGTCTGTTTAAAAGCGTTACAGCAATTGCCTGATGTTAAAAAAGGAGTTGCTGTATCAGCCTGGAATATTTTTGATGTTACTTCAAACAACCAGGTTTTAGCTACTCGCGAAAAAAAAGCAGAAGAATATTTTGTGCTAAACAAAAAATCAGGGAAGGACCTTTTTAAACCTGTATTGGGAAATCCAGAATATTACAATCTTACCAATACTGCTGAAGCTTTATCTCAAAAGCAAATTATTATGTTGGAGGAATACCAACGAAATCCGTCAGTAGCTGATGCAATAAAAAATAAAAACAAAGCTTTTTTTGAATACGATGTTTGGCAAACGGACCATTCATTTACCAATAAGAGAGTTGCATTGATAAAAAAAGTTCTTGCTTTTCTTGATAAATAAAAGCCGGGTGCAACAATTGGGTTTTTCCTTCCGCCCAGGGTCTTCGCCCCGAAAGAAATTTCAAAAATTCAGAATGGATGAGGCGAGAACCTGGGATACGATAACTTTACTGGTTTGAATCTATATGCTGTAATTTTCACTATCTTTTTTGCGCCGCATTACGCCTTTGTAGGTGTTCAACTTTAAGAATAATTCAGAAAAAAGGAAATTGCACTAAGAACATAAACACGATAATGTTGCAAGCTGTGTTGTTGCTGATTTGTACTATATCACTATGAATCCGAATTTTGTATAACGACGATGGTGTAAAAAGCCATAGATCCATGGATAACGTTGATTTGAAATTCGAGGAGATCAATTATATTTTTCCATTGGTTTTTGTTAAAGGGACAAATGGCAAACCATTTTTATTTGGAACAGAGAGTGACCCACACGAAATTACTATTAAAGATTTTTTCATTTCTAAATTTACAGTTACCCAAATACTTTATGAGCATTTAATTGGTTATAACCCGGCTAACAACAAAGGGAACAATATTCCGGTAGAGTGCGTATCGTTTGATGATATAGTCATGGAAAACGGGTTTTTAGCAAAAATAAATTCTGGTAGTGTTAAGGAAAAAATAAGCAGACAGTTCGAAAGTATTTCTTCATTGCAATTTCGATTGCCTTCTGAAACGGAATGGGAATATGCTGCAAAAGGTGGAATGCATTGGACGGACAATTTTATTTACAGCGGAAGCAACAATATTGATGAGGTCGCATGGTATAAAAATAATAGTCTTGATCGGAGTGAACCTGTAGGTCAAAAAAAACCAAATCAATTGGATATTTATGACATGAGTGGTAATATTTGGGAATGGTGTCAGGATTATTTTCATAGGGATACAAGTAAAATACCCAAAGACGGAAGCCCCTGTCTTGAAAAAAGTACTGACCGTGTTCTTCGGGGTGGATGTTTTCACAATTGGGCCGTGCATTGTACAGCAACAAAACGTTACGAAATTATGCCGGAATACAAGGATCCATGCATTGGCTTTCGGTTAGTATTGTCTTTCTAAATCAAATACCGAGATGTTATTGGTCGCCGGACCAACAGGCTCCATGAATTCACCGCCACAAAACAACTACTGTTTTACTATGCTGGTTCCCTGCCCGGCTACAATCTGCCACCGGCCATTTCTTTTTACTAATACGTGTATATAAAGAGATTCATGCACAACTTTATTATCTTTTGTTTTCGTCCGCCCAGGGTCTTCGCCCGAAAGAAATTTCAAAAATTCAGAACTGATGAGGCGAGAACCTGGGATAGGATACCTGTATTGGTTTGAGTCTATACTGGCATAATCCTCACTATCTATTTTACGCCTTTGTCAGTGTTCAGGTGTAAGAATAATTCAGAAAAAAGGAAATTGCACCAACAACATCATAAATAAAGTAGCTTTAAGTCGCACCGTCAATATTTGCATTAATGAACAATAGAATAAATTTTTATCTTTAGCATTAGCATCAGGAAACGAACGCAAAACCAATGAACGTTGCAGGCAGTTTGAATTTATATTCACCAACCATCTTCTGAAAAATACCTTACAGACTTACGTACGATACGCTACGAAAACAATATTCCTTTAACTCTAAAAGTCAGTTACATGAAAAAGTATTTAACTGCTTTCATAGTATGTATGGTGATAATGCTTTCATTTTGCTACAACACTTATGCACAAACAGGAAAGACGATTACTCTTTCCGTTTCAGGTATTGAATTCGATGACCCAAACTTTACCGCATTACGGGACAATCTTAAAGCAAGTCAAAAAGCAAAGAATCTTCAGCCAACCTATAATGCAGGGACGGCAAAGATCTCACTTGTATACAACGGTTCCCCAACCGATCTGTGGGATGATCTGCCGGCTTCAATAAAACAACCATTCAAGCTGAGCAGCGTTGATGCAAACAGCATTGCACTAAAATTAAAATCAGTTTCAGCTGAAAATGATACAGACACAAAAACTATAACTACAACCACTGCAAAAAGCAATGAAGGCTGCACCACTTGCTATATTGATCTCTGCAAATACGACGGGATCAAAACTTTTCAGGGCATTGCCTGGTATGGGATCAACTACGACGACGGAACCTATTACTACCGGTGTGAAAACGGCATGCTTTTAAGAAAGACCATAATAGTAAATGGCAATAATGTTACCACTAATATTATTACAGATACCATCTTATATATGAACAAGCCGATTGGATATTCCTGGGGCTGGCGTAAAGAAGATTCAAAGGATTACGCGATGGATATGAGAACGATCATAGCAAAAGGTGTCACGGTACAAATAGATGGGAAAACATACAATGATGTAATTGTGGTGAACCGTAAAAACGCAAATTCAAATAATGCCATGCGGTTTAATGATGTGCTTCAAAAAATGATAGCTAAGGAAAGTGGAACTAATATAAATGCCTATTATATCCGCGGTACCAGCGCTGCAATAGTTCAACAACTGGAAATTGACGCCGATCCTTTGATGGGTCTTCAGCAATATCGCACTGGTAATACAGGTAACACAGTATCAACAGAACCAACTGGAACTGTGCAGCCGGTAAAGTTGGTAGAACCTTCTGTTCCAATGAAAGGAAAAGTTGATCTTTCGCTGGTCGGTCTTTGGAGGTTTACCATGGATGGTGTGGATCCGCTTTACATGAAACTGAATGCTGACGGAACATCTGAATTCAAATCGGGAATCAATGCAGACAAAGGTTTCTGGCGGGTGGATGGCAACTTTATCGAACTTGTCATTGTTAGAAACTCCAAACCAGAGTTATCCCGCCAGGCTATAGAAAAAACTATTGAGGCAGGAAAACCTGTACTCATAAAATCAGGAGATAAATGGAAGAGTGCAGATAATAAAAAATCCTGGTAATCCTTTTCCGGCCTGGCCTTTCAATTAATAAATGCCTCAGCCTTGCTTCGTGTCCGTAAAAATAATATGCCCCGATGCGTGTCCCCACGCTTCGGAACGAATAACATGAAAGTGATGCGTGAAGGCATCGTGAGAACGGTGCGGGCATCACAGCACTAACCGTTTTGTTGCTATTCAGGTTTAGGAATAATTCATAAAAAGGGAAATTGCACCAACAACCCGATAATCCTGGTAGTTGGTGAGCCATGCATAAGCTATGCTGCATACTAACAACGACGTAAAAATAGTTACTGTTTCACTATACTGGTTCCCTGCCCAGCTACGATCTGCCACCGGCCATTTCTTTTTATTAATACGTGTATATAAAGAGATTCATGCACAACTTTATTATCTTTTGTTTTCCCAACCAGTTTGCCGGTCAGCAAAGCAGTTTTATTATCCAAAATTTTAACCTGGTGATCTGTATTTGTAAAGATGACTTCCGGGTTATCTCTTTTGAAAACTTCCATCAAAATGGATTTAGTCACGGGAAAGCCAATAGCAGTAACACCTTTAAAGTCGTCTGAATACATTTTATCCAACACAATTGTATCGTGAGCTGCTATTGCTTTACTGCGATTGAGCTCCATGTCGATCAGCTGTTTTGTCGTTGTTTCTTTGGAGGTGTTGCAACTCATCAAAATGATGATCACGACAAAGATTAACGGCCGGTGCGCTTTTGTGATTTTTGTAGAACAGTAACAAAATTGTGAAGAACCTGTTTTCATTGCGATCTATTTTTTGTTTTTCACCAAGTATTTTTCTATTGTGTTTAGTAATGCTTTTTTATAAACATCTCCTATTGGTAATTTTTGTTTTCCTATTTGCACCTGGTTTCCTTCCATTTCAGTGATCTTTTTAACGGGAACAATGTATGAGTTGTGAATTCGTATAAACCTAGACTCGGGTAATTTTTCTTCCAGTTCTTTTATCGTCATAAGGGTGATGATCTTTGAAGAGCTTGTGCGTATCGAGACATAATTTCCCATTCCTTCAATATATTCAATGTCTTTCAGTAACACCTGAACAATCTTACTGCGACCGTCCGTTTTGACGAAAATGAATTCGTTCTCATGCATGGGTTCATTTGAAAATGTGGGAGTGCCTTTAAAAATGGTTATTGTATCAATAGCCTTTTGCACGGCTTTCAGGAATCGCTCAAAAACAATTGGTTTTAATAAATAATCGACAATATCATGCTCATATCCCTCCATAGCGTATTTTGAATAAGCCGTTGTAAGAACAACCTTTGATCTTCCTTTCAATAATTTCAGGAACTGGATACCATCCAATTCGGGCATTTGTATGTCAAGGAAGATCAGGTCGGCATGCGTTCGCTGAATGTATTGAAATGCCTCGATCGATCTGGTCGTGGCAAACTGAAGATTCAGCAATGGTATTTTGCTAATATGATCGGACAGCAAATCAATTGCATGCTGTTCGTCATCGATTATGATACAATTAATCATTTTGTAAAATTAATTTTCAGATTCACTGCAAAATGTTCAGCAGCATCACGAATAGTTAATTCATGTTTCGAAGGATAAGCCAGTTCTAACCGGTTCCTGACATTTTGCAACCCGATTCCATGTGCCGGTTCTTTTTTCCAGCCTGCTTTCTTATTATTTATTTCAAAAGTCATGTATTGTCCCGATACGCCCAGCCGAATTTTTAAGGGAAGCAGTTTATCATTTAAATCGCCATGTTTAAAAGCATTCTCGACAAATGTAATTAACAATAGAGGCATAATACGGCAACCGTACAGATCGCCTGTTATATCAAACGAAACACTTAACTTGTTATTAAACCGTAGCTGTTGAATCTCGATAAAGTTGTTGATATGTGTAACCTCTTTCTGGAGAGCAACTTTTCCATCCGCTTCAATATCTTCTAACGAATAACGCATCATGTCAGACAGTTTGGCAATAGCTGAGGCAAGCTCCTCTGAACACGCCAACGATTTGGTGTAGATCAAACTTAACGTATTGTAGAGGAAATGAGGATTGATCTGGTTTTTTAATGAATTTAACCGGGCATCTGATATCTCCCGTTCCAAAATTTGCTGATTCTTTTCTGTCCGGTAATTTCTCTGCGCAAACCCATAGGCAAAGCTTATACCGATAAATAATAAATTAACCCGGAACTGGTTCCAGAATATTACAGGTGAAACAAAGCCCTCAACAAGACTGTTAATACCTTTCTGATTAAACAACATTACAAGTACCAGTCGCAAACTGATCGTACTAAAATTAAAAAGGATCAGCAATACGGTCAATGGGACATATTTTCTCCTTTGTAAATATTTAGGGAATAGAAAGAAAATATTCAAATAAAAAAATGTGATGATGGGTATGATAGTGCTGATGGTATTTGTCCAAAACCTAAAATCTGTTTTGTCTGCGCCTAACAGGAGGATCAACACATAGAGAAGCCAGGCTGCCAGGTGTGCACCGACTATTTTATAAGTAGTAGGCATTCCAAACAAAATTAAATGCATGTCGATACTAATTATCGAAGAGATAATTCTTATTGATAGAACGACCCCTTAGGCTGATGGAATGCCATTGGGGTGGGACGAAAGGACTTATCATACTACTAAAACTGTTAATCCTATATTTCCATCCTAGTGTCATATAATTTTCTTTCATTGGGTAAACCGGCTAAAATTTGAGATAAACAAATCAATGAATTACTTGTATCTGTTCTTAATCAGTGTACTGTTGCTTTCTTGTGGCAATGCACATTATTGTTATATTGTACGTCATGCCGATAAACTAGACAAGACCCCTTATTCGATACTTTCACCGGCTGGGCATGCGAGAGCAGGAGTTTTGCGAGATAAGTTGATGGATAAAAAAATAGATCTGATCTATGCTACCACCTTTCAGCGAACACAAGAAACGGCGCAGCCTTTGGCTCAAGCCCTGAATAGAGCGCTTTTAATCTACCGAAATAATGCCGAAGATAGCATTGCCAATGTTGTTAAGGCGAATAGAAGTAAAAATATGTTGCTGGTTGGGCATTCAGGCAACATTCCTTCCATCATCGAAAAGATCACGGGAAAAAAGATCAGCCCGATTGGTGAAGACCAGTATGATAATTTTTATATCATAAAATTCAATAAGCAAAAGGCAATTCTTATCGAAACTAAATATTGACCAGCACAGCTATTATAATACAAACTCAGCACGAAGATGAGGGCAGAACATGGGTTGCTCCGAATCTGGTAAAATCTATTGAATGGTAGAGGAACGGTACCGAATTAAAGTATAGCTAACATTAAGGTGATGTGTTTAATTTCTAGCCCTGTTTAACGTATAACTAAACTTTGCATTACCAACTAGGAAATTTTTATTCCTATCTAAAATAAAAAGAACATTGTCGTCGCCTTTTAATAAGAATAAAGAAGTTTTCGCATCAAGCTCCACTTGAAAAACGGTCGCACGGGGATCGGTTGGCATTCCCTGCAGAATAAACCACTTGCCTTTGCCACTCCATTTTCCCATTCCTTTAGTTTCATAAGTGGTCGGCTTTCCAGTAGCGGGATCCTGGTAAAGTATAATCTTCATTTTTCTTTTTATACGTTCGGGATTAGCGTCCAAATTCAACTCCTTCATAAACTCCTGGCAGGCCGTTCTGCCGGCAAAGACACCATATACATGCGGGCCGGTTGCTATCCCTTCACCCGGATAAACCTGTGACGGCTGATTGGAAGTTGAAATGATCTGCGCATCTGTGAACAGCACCGAAAAGCTTGTGATGAAAAGAACAATAATATTTTTCATACAACTTATTTTAATACTGAGTTGATGGTAGTGTCTCAGTTTGAATTTTGAACCACGAATACACTAAGACGCCAAGTAACACAAAGTAATCTTGGTGAAATCTTTGTGACTTTGTGTCTTCGTGGTTTCTTCTGATTTTTTTTGAAACGGAGACACTTCCAGTTGATCTTAATTTGAAACACGATTCAATGTATAACTATGGAATTCATTTCCTATCATTAGTTTTTCATTTTGATCAACTATATGGATAAGGCTGTCGCTCAATTTTAAAAAACTCAGGTTCAGGAGGGGTTTGTCCGGATTTAATTGATAGAGTATGGCACCAGGATTTGTTTTTGTTCTCCGCACAATTGCCCATTTTCCTTCAGCTTCCGTTTTAATACCCGGCTCTGAATACATATTCGTTTCCTTTACAGTATACCTGTTAATGCCTTTCAGCTTATAATGCGTAGGTTCCTTTGTATTCGCATCCATGTAAAGAGTAAGTTCCCATTCAACCAAAATACATTTACATTCTGTTAATGGACAATCAGGCTCCGGGTTTATTTTATGGATTGGTCTTATAACATTGCCGCAAGGCGTTGTGCCTGCAAAAACTATAGCTGAATCTTTAGAAGAATTTGATCGGGCCGGTGCACTATCGCAACCGATCATTGTAATGAAACAGACAAATATTATGAAGTTCATATAAAAAACAATTGTACTCAAATCTAATAAAGAATAAAGGCGAGTGCAAAAATTTACATATAACATGTCATTCCCTTGACGAAATGCATACGAATATACCAGTGACATCGACAAAAATTTTTACGCTGTTGTTGGTGACGTGCAGTGTCATTTCTTCATTCAATCTTGGCGTTCTGCAAGAAAATTTTTAACTTCCTGCAAAACATTGTATGCCAAAATTTGTAATAGAGCGAATCATTCCGGGAGTCGGAAAACTCACTCATGAGCAATTGCAGGATATTTCGAACCATTCAGCCAAAGTGCTCTCCGAAATGGGGAACAAAGGCATTCAGTGGCAGCATAGTTATGTAACCGATGATAAGATCTACTGTGTTTATATTGCCGACAACGAAGAGCTGCTTATCGAGCACGGTAAAAAAGGTGAATTTCCCGTCACAAAGATCTCGAAGGTTGCAGAAATTATCGACCTTACCACAGGCGGAAGATAAACCCGATCCTGGCGGAAGCCGGCGGGTTTTTGCAAAATCAAAATGCCTTTGGCTTTACCAATCCTTCTTTTACCAGCTGATCGAATACGGGTTTAAAATATTTATTATTTAGCAATTGGAGATCCTGTTTTTTTTGAATCACTTCTTTTTGTAAAGTTTCCGCTCTCTGTATCTGCAGGTTTGATGGCGGGGCCTCCTGGCCGGCGACTGCTCCATATACATCGGTTATTTTTTCTCTTAATCTTTGCTCATCCGCAAAAACTGATTTTTGTTTCGTTGCCAGCATTTGGCTCCGTTGTTCTTCCAGCTTCTTATTATATTCTGTCATCATTTTTTTGGTAGATGAATCTTTTACATTATCCAAATTTTCTTTTATCATTTTTTGTTTATCATTGATATCATCTACAGTCGCGGCAAGGTCCTCATGCATTTTATAAAGTTGCATGGCTGTTTTATACTGCAGCTGCCGGTTGGCCAATGAAAAATCTTTATTCTTATCATCATGTATAGTTTTCAATGGTTGTGTATATTCTTTATCGCCCACGATCAGTTTTACGGTATAGTCTCCGGGTAATACCATTGGAGCGACAAATCCGCCAAAATCGAGTTTTGTTCCGCCGCTTGCCACCTTGGGTGGTTTCATCCGCAGGTTCCAATAAACTTTATTTATGCCCTTTCTTTTACTGCCGGGTATTGATTGTACCAGCTTTCCTTGTTTATCATAAATCTCCACTTTTACATCGCCGGTATTTACCCGGTCCTTCAGATAATATTGTATGGGAGGAATGGAAGCAGGATTTGGCGCCAGCCATCCACCAGTACTAGGAAAACCACCATCACCAAACTTACCGTTATTCAATTCAATCGGTTCATTCGGAAAAAGATAAACTTCTTTATCTACAATATCTTTTTTCAGAGAACGCATCTGGGTAATGTCATCGACAATAATAATACCACGGCCATGTGTTGCCAATACAAGATCATTTGTCGTTGGATGGATCTGTATATCCCTGACCAAAGCATAGTCGGGGATCTTGTTTTTCATCCTGAACCAATTGATGCCGCCGTCGGTTGTTGCAAACAACCCCATTTCAGTTCCAAGAAAAAGCAACTCCTTGTTCACAAGGTCTTCCTTTATTTTATGAGTAAATCCTGTGAACTCAGTGCTGTTGATCAGTTTCCATGTTTTCCCCATATCGGTTGATTTGCCAAGATAAGTTTTCATGTCACCAAACATGTGATTATCAAAAGTGACATACACAATATTTTTATTAAACCGGCTGGGCTCAATA
>Ga0075429_100003630_pt1 | contig 13147 bp, 10 predicted proteins | sample RhiMetdeltSRZDD3_FD_75295 | JGI IMG/M metagenome (GOLD analysis project Ga0075429, IMG submission 75295) | Populus rhizosphere microbial communities from Tennessee, USA - Rhizosphere MetaG P. deltoides SRZDD3 | ecosystem: Host-associated > Plants > Roots > Rhizosphere > Soil | place: USA...
GCGTAGTCAGATCTGGGAGAAGCATCGGATCGACGTCCGCACGTATGACTGGCTCGTGCGTGAGGCGACCATTGACCGACCCTTCGGCGGCGTTCTCGACCTCGAAGACGACACCGGCGACGCGGAACCCTTCTGATCCGGGCGAACCTCGTCGTCGTGGGACCAGGGAGGCTGAAGATAGCAGCGTGGTGGATACTGTCCCGCACTCACGCCTCGATGCCATCGGCCGGATGAGGAGAGCGGATCAACGGGGCCGTGAACTCGAACGCTTCGTGGCGGACGTGTTCCGCCAGTACCACTTCAAGGTCACTCTGAGCGCCGGCGTTGCCCGTCCACGGCAGACTGACGTCCTTGCCGCCCGGGTGAACGAGGTGTACCTGGTCGAATGCAAGTGGCGGACTGATAAGGCGAACATCGACGACCTCGACAGCCTCCGGTCACGGCTGCGGCGCACGAACGACGGGGTGGTTGGCGTCCTGGTCAGCGTTCCCGGGTTCAGCGGCACTGTCCTGCACGATGTCGAGCATCGCCGGGAGCAACCCATTCTCCTGATATCGGGTGACGAGCTGCGGCTGGTCGGCGGCAGACGTGGGTCGCTACCGGAACTGCTCTGGCGCAAGAAGGATGCGTTGCTCACCGACGGCAGGGTGCTCCTCGACGAGCCGCCCAGCAAGCGCGGGACCCGCCGCCGGCTGTTCGCGCTGCCACCGGCCGAGCGTCAGTTCGTCCAGCCCGACCGGTCGCCGGAGCAGGTCATCGAGTGCGCGGGTGGGTTCGGGCAGTTCGTGTTCGCCCACGAGCTACCGGACATCGACTGGGTTCCTGCCGACGGGCTGGGCGTCACGCTCGACATTGCACCGCAGGTGCTGGACGAGCGAGGGCTCCTGGACCTGGTCGAGAGACTGGCCGACCTTGGATGGGCCACCGCCGACGCGCGGTGGAGCATTCAGCAGTCGAAGAGGAATTGGCACGGCCTTGGCTCGGCAGCCTTCGCTACCCAGTTGCCGCGGTGGCAGCCCCGGGCGAACAGCCCGGAGGCGCACCACAGCGAGGAGATCTGCTATGTCGACCGTTGCGACGGCGGTTTCTACACCCTCACGGCGAACCTGGCCGCCCACCGGTTTCGTCGAACGACGATGGTCAGCCTGTCGTTTCAGCTCGAAGGGACGCCGCTGGATCCCGCGCCGCTGCTTCAGCTGTGCCGGTCCGTCGGCGTCCACGACGCCCTCTACTTCCGGGCACGAACTGAGAAATCGGTCAGCCGCTTCCAACCCGACGACCAGCGTTCCCTTACGGTACGGCCCCTCGGCTACGTGACCACACCGGAGCGCGACCCGGCCTTTCCTTTCACGCAGTGGGCCACCGGCATCATCATCGCCAACCCCTACCGCCGATCAGCGGATAGCGGCGGCGTCGGATTAGTTCCCGAATGCTTGCAGATGCTGCAAGACAGCGAGTATCTGATCTGTGACCTCGCGGAGCACCACCCGCTCGACGGGCGGAACTGCGAGTACCACGTCCGGGCGTTCGAGATCGCCCGCACGTCCGATGCCCTGGTATGCCGGCCCGTCGCCAACTGGGCCAGCGTCGACGCCGACCGAGGAGAGAGCGGGAACGTCAACCACGAGTGGTGATATCGATCATCCGGTGCTCCGACGCGGTGCCGTTTCCGGACGTTGGCGGTGCGGCGGCGACCAGGTGCGAGGGCACGGCGGCTATCGCAGTTCGATCGGCACCCCGAGTCGGTGGAGGTGGGCAAGGACCCGATCCCGGTCGGCGGCGGGAACGGCGAGGCCGAGCAGCCGCCGAGCGCGGGTGGCGGCCACGTACACCACCCGCAGCGCCTCCGCGACCTCGGCATCGGGGACCGCGCCGGTCAGCCACGCCGTCAGGGTGGCCGCGGTGGCCGGCGCGGCCGGCATGAGCAGCAGGACCGCATCGGCCTGATCCCCCTTGACCTGGTGGACGGTGCTCAGCCGGGGCCGGGCACCGGCCGCCGCTGCCGGCGGCAGCCCGGCGACGGACCGTCCGGTCCGGCGCGCGAGCGTGGCGGGACAGGTCAGCCGGTTCCTGGTGCGCGCCGCGCCGCCGGCCGGTGGGTGGTAGTTGAGCACCGCGACGGCGGCGGACACCCAGGTGCTCATCGGCTGGTCGAGTGAGGGCATGGCGGTGGCGACGCGGTGCAACAGCCGCTCGAACGCCGCCGGGTCCACACCGTGCGCGGTGAGCACCTCGGCCGGGGTGCGGTGGTCGGCGTCGGGGTACCACCACCGCAGCACGGTGCGGGCAAGGACGTCACGGGCCCGGACCCGGGTCGGCGCGGTGGGGTACTCGGTGGTGATGCCGACGGCCCAGGCCAGCGCCGCTGCCTTCGCCGACGGCTGGGTCGCCGCGCCAGTGTAGGTCTTGGGCAGGGTGGCCTGGGCGTGCGCGAGGACCAGGCAGTCGCCGGTGTTGATGTCGAGCTTGGTGGCGTAGCTGAGGAAGTCGGTCGTGATCGCGTCCCGGTCGTTGGTGCTGTAGATGAGCACGGGGTGGGCGGCGTCGTGGTGGTCGGCGACGGCGGTGTCGGGGACGCGGCGGGCGGGGTCGCTGCGGAGGGTCGCCGCGAGCGTGCAGATGACGGTGGTGCTGCGCCAGTTGTGGGTCAGGTCGTGGCGGCCCAGCCGCTCGGCGAGGTGGGCCAGCGCCTCGGTGGCCGCGCCGCGGAAGCCGTAGATGGCCTGGTCGGGGTCGGCGACGATGACCAGCGGCAGGCCGGCGTCGTGAAGCTTGGTCAGGATGTACAGGTCGGCGGTGGAGCAGTCCTGCGCCTCGTCGACCACGAGTTCGGTGTACTTGCCGGTCAGCAGCGCGCCGAGCCGGGCCGTGTGGGCGGCCAGGTTGCGGCAGGCATGCGAGCGCAGCTCGGCGCCGGTGAGGTAGCCGGCGCGTTCCAGGCCCGCGCGGGCGCGGCTGGCCTGCTGGGCCCACCCGGCCGACGGGGTGCCCCAGCGGGCGGCGCCGGTGGGGCGTACCGACCACAGAGCCGTGTGCGGGTCATAGCCGAAGTCCGCGTCGGCGAGGTGGTAGGTCTGCTGGCCGCAGACGAACGCGGCGGAGGCGGCCGGTGCGTCGCGCCAGGACTCCAGCCGACGCCAGATCCGGTCGGGCGGCAGGAACGGGCGGACCAGGTGCAGCCACAGGAACGAGTCGAGGGTCCCGACGAAGTGCGGGTGTTCGGTCAGGTCGAGCCGGCCGGCTGCCACGCAGCGGCGGTGCACCTCGGCGGCGGCCACGCGGGTGAACGAGGTGATGGCACGGCCCTGCCGGGCCGGCACGGCGCGGCTGAGGTGCCGGTCGACGATCACCCGGGTCTTGCCCGCTCCCGGGCAGGCGATGGCTGCGAACGGCGGGTCGGCGGTGACCACCTGCCGCTGCGCCGCGTACGCCTGCGCGCGGGCGGCGGTGCGATCGGCGGCGCTCACGAGGCCGCAACCGGGGTCGGGGCCGTGGTGAGCCACCGCAGCGCCTCGGCCAGGTACGCCGGGACGCGTAGCGGGGCGCCGCTGGTCTCGACGGCGGCGAGGAAGTCCTGCGCGAAGTCGCCCTTGCGCAGGTCGGCGTTCTTGAGTCTGGTCGCGAACGCCGCCGCCCGCCCGTCGAGCCCGGTGGCGTCGACGTGCGTCTTGGCGCTCTGCCACGCCCTCGGCTGCTGCGCGGCCCAGGCCGCCCACACCGCGTCGTCGTTGCCGGAGACCAACAGTTCGGGTTCGAGGGTGGTGGGCGCGGAGAACACCGCGGCGTGCTCCGCGGCGCCCAGCGCGGCGATCAGAGCGGTGAGTTCGGCGATGCGCGCCGCGCCGGTGCGGTGCGGGTTCTGGGTGTCCGCGTCGGTGATCACCGCGAGCCGCTGGCAAATCCGTCGCCCGTCGGCGGCCGTCAGCAGCACTCGCAGGTACGGGGCGAAGTCCACGCCGTCGATCGGCACCAGCACGGTGCCCACGAACCGGGCCCGCTCAAGGGAGCGGGCCTCGAACAGGGCGTCGGCCATCGGCGGCAGCAGCAGCGCCTCGGCGATGCCCTCGACGAGCATCACCCGGGGGCTGAACAGCATCGCGCTGCGGGTGGCGTTCAAGTACCGGTTGAGCTTGCGCCGGTCCGCCTCGGGCAGCCCGAGCGCCGCGACATTGATGGCGGCGGTCTCGTACCGCGCCCAGCCGTTGCCGGCGGCCGGATCCGCGCCGCCGTCGGCACGGGCGCCTGGCCCGGTCGCGGTCACCGGGCTGCAGGCGCCGCCCGGCGCGACGAACGGGTGCGCGGCGGCCGGCGCGACGAAGGGGTGCCCGGCCGCCGCCTGGACCATGGTGGCCGCGGCGGTCGGTGTCGTCGGCGTGGTCCCGGCGGGCACCGGTGCGATGGTGTCCCGCCGCTGCAGCACAACCACATCATTGACATCGGCGGAGGCCGCCAACGACGGTGCGTGGCTGCTGATCACCACCTGGAGGTAGCCCCGCCACCGTCCCGCGGGCGGCGCCTTGCGGCTGGCCGCTGCCGCGTCGCGCAGGTAGTCCAGCAGCAGCGCCTGCAGCGGCGGGTGCAGGTGCGCCTCGGGTTCCTCCACCAGCAGCAGCGTTAGGTCGGCCTCACGGGCCGCGTCGAGTTGGGCGAGCACGGTCGCGATGTACAGCAGGTTGGCGTACCCCATCCCGGACTCGGCGATCTCGCGCGGCACGAGCCCGGCGTCGGCCATCCGCATCCGCAGCTCCCGGGCGAGGGCCCGTACGGACGTGGCGGCGAAGCCGAGCCCGGCGCACTGCTCGTACGCGCCGCTGGTCATCCGGGACAGCCGGGTGCCGATGCGGGCGGTCGCGGCGGCGATGACCGGGTGGTCCTCGACCTCGGTGAAGCGGCTGCCCACGAAGCCGAGCAGCGCGGCCTCGTCGATCGGCGCTCCGGCGCCGTCACGCACCGGATCCGGGCCGGTGAGCAGGCCGGCCAGGATGGCCTGGATCCGGCCGCCAGCGCCGGACCCGAGTTCGCGGGCCGCGTCGCGCAGCGGCGGAAGGTACACGTGCCGCAGCCGGTCCCGGCTGCGGGGCTGCGGGTCGCACGGGTCGGCGCCACTACCAGCCACCCAGTCCACCTGCCCGCGCAGCTGCCCGGCCGCGGGCGGGGTGTAGCGCAGGGTGTACAGCAGCCGGTCCAGCTCCGGGCTCACCGCGTGCTGGTAGGCGGCCAGGTCCTCGGCCGACCCGGTATAGGTCGCCCGCAGCACCACCTGCCCATGACCGGGTCCGCGGAACACGTCATCGCCGTCGAGGTACAGGCTGCGGCGGCCGTCGATCGGGTCGGTCAGCAGCCGCAACGCGTCGATCACGTTGGACTTGCCGCCGCTGTTCTCCCCGACGAACACGGACACGTCGCGGCCGAGGGCTACGGTCACGCGAGACAGCGACCGGAAACCCTCGACGTCCAGCTGACTCAGGTACACCCACCGCTCCTCGCACGCCGACGACACGCGGTCGAGCGGTGGTCCCGCTCGCCACGACGCGTGCCCGCCCCCGGCGCGACCGGGACGGGCACTGAGAACGGACGCTACGACCGAGGGAGCACCTGCGTCAAGCTAACGCGGAATATTTCGAGGTGGATTGACGGTGGTCGCCCGCGCGGTTATCTTCGGTGCCAGGTTGAGGGACACCCGGCGGGGAGGCGGCATGGAGGGCGATGTGGTCGCGCACCCCGCCATGCTGGTTCTCGCCCGGGAGTCGCGCGGGATGACGCAGGCCGAGCTGGCGCAAGAGATGACCCGGCGCTCCGATGGCACCGTGGTGTCGCAGGGCTACGTCAGTAAGGCCGAGGCGGGCCGTCTTGAGGTCACCGGGCTCCGCCTGTCGTGGTACGCGGCGGCGCTCGGCTACCCGGTCGCGGTGCTGGGCACCGATCCGCAGCTTCATGGCGTCGGGGTGGGCCTGGTTCACCACCGCAAACGCGCCTCGCTCGGCGCGCCGGCGCTGCGGCGCATCCACGCGGAGTTGGCGCTGGCCCGGATGCAGACACGAGCCCTACTGGCCCTCGCGGGTATCGAGCACGACTACCGGTTCCACCGCATCGCGATCGACGACTTCGACACCGCCGCCGACGCGGCCAGCACGGTCCGCCGCGAGTGGGGACTGGCGCCCGGCGCGGTACCGCAACTGGTGCACCTCATCGAGGAGGCCGGCGGACTGGTCCTGGTGCGCGACCTCGGCTCGCGGGAGCTGGACGCGGTCACCCAGTGGATCGACGGGGATCCACCGCTGTTTCTGATCAACGCGCACGCACCCGCCGACCGGTTCCGGTTCAGCCTCGCGCACGAACTCGGCCACGTGTTTCTGCACGCCGAGCCGGGCGTCACCGCAGTCCAGGAACGGCAGGCCGACGAGTTCGCCAGCGAACTGCTGCTGCCGGCAGACGCCGTGCGGGCCGAGTTGAAGCAGGGGCGGCTGGACCTGCCACGCCTGCTCGACCTGAAGCACCGGTGGGGCGTGTCGATGGCGGCCCTGCTGCGCCGCGCCTTCACACTCGACATCGTCAGCGACTGGCAATACCGCAACCTGATGGTCGAGATGTCCGCGCTCGGGTACCGGACCCAGGAACCCAGCGACCTGGTCCGCGAGCGCCCGCGGTTCGTCCCCGCCTTGGTCGCTGACCTGCGTAACGATCGGGGCTACCACCTCGACCAGCTCGCCGAGGCCACCGGCCTGCTCCCAGACGAGTTCGCCCGGCTCTACGTCGGTGACAACAACTCCGCCGACGCTCCCCCCGTCGAGGTGACACGATGACCGAGCCCATCGGGCTCTCCGGCCCCGGCACGCAGCCCACCACCTCCGCCGCGGTCACGGTGACCGGGCGGATCTTCCTGCTGGACAGGCCACAGTTCACCCGTCAGGTGCCGCCGTTCCTGGCGGCCGACCGAAGCGGGCTGGTGCTGTGCGGCAAGGGAGGCAACGCCAAGGCCGAGGTCCTCTGGCGGCAGTCCGCCGGCCCGCTGCTGGTCGACCCCGCCGCCTACGTCGACGAGGTGGCCACGGCCGACGAGCCGTTCGCCCTCCCCGAAAGTGACGGCGCCCTGTTCGGCACCGATGTCAACGTGGTGCTCGATGGACAGCGTCAGTGCCACGCCGCCGCGGCGGTCACACCTTCGCGGTACGTCCAGGCCGGGGACTCGGCCGCCTTCAAAGCCCTGGTGCGCCACGCCCAGGCCATCGAGCGTGATGACGTCATCGTCGCCGTTCCCGTCGCGCTGTCCTGGCTGACGAAGGACCAGTACCTGCCGCAGTTGATCGCCGGCTTGAAGCGGATCCCGCACCCGAAGGCCATGATGTTCGGCGCCCAGAAGAACCCGTTCGACGTCGCCGCGGCCACCCCCAACTTCCGCCGCCTACTCGCCGAGACGACCAACGTCGGGCTGTGGCGCGCCGACGTCCCGGCCGCCTTCGACTGCCTGGCCCACGGCGGCACGTTCGCCGCGATCGGGGCAGGCGGCTCGCTGCGCCACCTGGTCCCCGCCGACGAGAAACCCGACGCGAACAACCCCGTCGCGCACACCCCGGCCGTGCTGCTGCCGTCGATGCTGCGCTACAGCGAGGGCCGCTTCATCGCCGACAAATACGCCGACCTCCCGGCGCCGCGGTGCGACTGCCCCGTCTGCGACGGGGCATCCCTGGACCGCTTCGACAGCCTCAGCGGCGAGGTCCGGATCGCCGCGCACGCCCACAACGCCGCCGTGTGGACCGGCTGGTTGTCCGACCTGTTCGACCACACCACCGACGCCGAACGGCGGCAGTGGTGGCGGGGCTTCTGCCAGGCCGCCGTCGATGCGCATGAGCAGGAAAGCACGCGGCTGCGCCAGAAAGGCGCCTTCAAGCCGTCGCCCGCGCTGAAAAAGCTCGCGACGCTGCTGCTTCCTGGTGAGGTCGGCTACCAGCGCTGACCGCTACCGCGCCTTTCGGTAGACCTCCTCCAGGAAACGCCAACCCGCCGCGGTGAACCGGCGCCGCTGGAACGGTGCCGGCTCGACCAGCACCTCCGTCTCCAGATCATCCACCACGATCACACCCACCCCGTAGAACCCGGCCTGCAGACGCACGTCAGCCAGGTTCGCCGGGCGGCGGCGAAGCACCATCGCCGGTGAGCAGAACGGCGTGAACCGTCCCGCCACCTCCAACCCGGTGCGCCACGAACATGCCGCGACAAGAGCAAGTTCCACCGCCACCGGCGCCACCGCGTGGCGAGTCACCTGGTCATCGGATCGCGTCACCGCACCAGGCGGGGCCAGTTTCAACGCTGCGCGTTCACGACCAGTCAATGCCGTAACCGGTACCGGCAGGGCGATTGGCAAACTCAGCAGCAACTCCAGAACATCCGCTGACGCGATCGCTCCAGTGTCGGCCCGTTGCCTGCGCGCATGCTCGTCGTCGTCGAGCCGGTAGCAGATCAACGCCTCAGTCCCCATGATCGACATGAGCGTGCGGCGGACCTCGTTGGCCCGTACGGTCGCCGACGCTGCCCGCGCGGCGGCGGTGAAGCTCTCCGCAACCCCGGTCACGACCTCCACCCCGCATCCTGCCGCTGGCCCGAACCTGCCCGGCAGACGCGGCGTAAACCCTGTGGCGCGAGCCTCCTCGAACCGAGAACGAGTGAACCGACCGCGACGCCGACCCGATCACCGCCGCATCGTTCGTACCACTGTTCGATACCCCGGGAAACCCGTATGACCAGGGAAATCGGCGAGTGGACCAGCTCGCGGGCTCGGCGGAGGCGACGGCTGTCCATCCCGGTTAGCTGATCGGGCGGGACGCCATCCGGGCTCCATGCCGATCCCGAGCGTGGCGGCGGGCCGCGCAGCGCCGACGGCTCGGTTAGTCCGGCGCCAGTGGGACGACCAGCGGCCGCGTCGTAGGCCACCGCCGCCTCGGCGTCGGATTTCACCGGCGCTGCCGAACGGGCTGGCCGACGTCCTGCAAAGCCCGTGCGTGCAGCTCGTCAAGGCTCAGCCCCAAGGCGTCGGCCAAGCGGGCGATCGTCAGGAACGCCGGCGTCGCGACCCGGCCGTTTTCGAGGCTACGAACCGTGTCGATGGCCACCGACGAGTCGCGTGCAAGATCCGGCGCCGACCGCTTCCGTTCCAGGCGTCGGGCGGCGATGAGCACGCCAAGACGCCGGCCGTGTTCTCGATCCTCACTCGACGTCGCCTTTCGCCCCATGCAAGAAATAATACATGTATTCTTATCGGCCAGGAAACGGTGCGGTGGCGAGGCGACCAGTCGTGCTACGACGAAAGCAGCGTCATGATCCAAGGCAGCCTGCCGCCGGCAGCCAGGCGGACGTCCGCTTTGGGATGATGACCGGTGAATCCCAACTCGAACAACCGGTGCCCAGTCCGGCCCGACGGAAACGACCCGGTCGCGCCGGTCATGCTATTTGCGGTAAGTACCCAGGTATCGGATACGACTCTGTTGATGCCAGAGAAGCGCAGTGCCCGTCTGAGTGCCCTCGTACGAGCGCGATGACCTGCTGGAACTGTGACACCGGCGAAGCCCCCGAATAGTGGCCACTCGCGCCCGTATCCGCTGGTGGCAGGCTTGCCGGCGGACATGGCCCCACGCCACGATGTTCCCCGGCCGGTGTCGCGCCGGGGACCGTCGTAGGGGAGATCGTGAGCGACGATTCACATCAAACAAGCACGCCGCGAGCACTATCCAAGCGCGATGAGCCGACACCGACGGCGTGCAGCGTCGCCCGCCTAGCGGAGACACGGGATGTGGGCGACGTCCATCTGAGCCGGGCGGAGACAGGCCGCCCACAACGGATCGGGGCCGACCCCTGGCGACCTCGCGCACTACTCGGATCTCCTGCACGCACTGCGCGATCTGCTGCGCCGCCGCTGCCGGCTGTCACAGCGCGAGGTCGTACGGCGAGACCACACCGGCGTGCTCAAACGGTCGACGGTCGGGGCCGTTCTACGTGGCGAGCGGCCGGCGCGACGCGACGTGGTGATCGCGATCGTGCATGCCTGCGGCCTCGGCAACATCGTCGTGGCCGAGTGGGATGCCGCCTGGCGGCGTCTCGGGCAGCCGTACCTGGAGGCGGGGCATGAGCAGTGGCTGGAGAACGTGCTGCCGAACCTCTTCCGGGCGACGTACGGTCGTCACTACCGAGCGGTGTACCGATGGCGATGAGGCCCCTGCGGCGCCGCGAGCGACCGCCCTACGTGATCGAAGTCCACCTACATGGCCTGCTGTACGTACGGGTCGAACGGATCCCACGTTCGCTGGCGTACGTCCTCACGACTGCGTTGTCCGTGGTCAGCACATGGTGGCTAACCCGCGGAGGTAGCCGTCACGGGCCGCGCTAGGTCTCGACCGCGGTTCGCAAGTTACGGGTGACCAATACGAGATCACGCAGTGTCTGCGGCCTCGCGGTGCGTCGGCGGAATGTCACCGATGGCCGTGCCTGGTTTGCGGTGATCTTCGGGCAGGTGCATCACCTTCAGGCCGAGTTGCTGGGCGCGTAGGCGCATGCCGACGTCATCGGTCAACACTCGGGCGCCGGTGGCGGGGTGGAGGCTGTCCAGGTCGGCAGCGCAGCGCAAGATGGACAAGTCGGCGTCGCCGCCACGGTCGTCGGTGTCGACCCAGATCTCCAGAACAGCGTCCTTGCGCAGCTCAACTGGCTCTCCGGGCTGGGTGCCCTTGAGGATGCGGTCAAGGAAGCGGATTGCAGTGGCGGCCTTGCGAGCGAGGTCACCTTGGCCGTACTTCTGTCGGTCCAACTCATCAATCACACGTAGCGGTACCACCAGCCGGGTCAGCGGGATGTCTTCGCCCTGGTCCTTGAAGACCTTTCGCCACAACACGTCGCCCGGTTGTCGCCAGTGGTTCAGCATGTTGGTGTCGTAGACAACGGGCAGACCGGGCCGGGCAGCGAGTCTCTTCAGCGCCTCAAGCTCCGCACGGGCTTCTTCCAGCGCCTTCACCTGACTATCGATCTCGGTGGAGAGCGCCTGGTTCTCCGCACGGAGGGCTGCCGATACGTTCGTAGCCACGGCGGGATCCGTAAAGAAGCCGAGCGTCGAACGAGAACCGCCGATTGGCAGCAGGTTCCAGTAGGCCGCGGAGCGCAGGCCGTCTGCGATATCCGGAGTGGCGAACACCTGCTTGAGCCTGCGGTAGGTGTCATGAACCGCATCGGTGTAGGCACGGTGGAAGTTATGCGCACCACGTGCGTTGGTCCACGTCGTCTCCGCGTGACGGAGAACCTCGTCGGCATGGGCCAAGGTGATCCCTGGCTTCAGTCTCATACTGAGATCCTTACGGGCGGATCGCCGCTGACAGATGTATGGGCATGCCGGGCTTCGCAGTCCGTCCCCCGACTGGCAGTGCCGGCGCCGGGCACGGCCAGATCGCCGCATCCGCGCCGGGCCTGGGCAGGGCGGCGAGTGTCGAAACCGGGGCCGTCGGTGGACCGGCTGCCGGAGGTGCTCCCGATCGGCTGGTCTGGTATCGAGGCCGTCCGCTACTAGGTAGGCCGGGCAGGCTGCGGGTCCGGCATCTGGGCGATCATCGCTGCGATGGTCTCCTGACGGTCCGGCGACACGCCCAGTCCCGCGAGGGCACTGACGACCAGGTCGCGATCCAGCAGGCCCTCGGTCTGCAGGTCCGTCAGAATGCGCTGAGCGCCATCTCGGCCGTGCCCCCGCGAGTAGCCGTTGTTGCCGTAGAAGATCAGGTCGTTCAGGTGCGTGGCCAACGTTGGGTCGAGCGCGGCTGCGGTCTCGCCGGTGACCAAGTCGCGGGCGCCTACCGCGCGGGCCCAGCCCGCCAGCCGCCACGGGGCGGGATGCTCGACAACAGCGAGGGCCGCACCGTCGGCCAGCCGCATTGCCAGTTCGAGCGCCTTGGGCGTGGGCACGTGCGCGATCACCGCGCCGGGCCGGAAGCCGAGACGGCTCGATCTCGGCGACACGTGGCGGCCCCGTCGATACTGCTCGAAGGGCTCATGACCGTGGTACTCACCGATGCGGTCCGTGACCAACACCGCCGGCCGGTCATTGGCGGCGGCCTTCTCGGCCCACTCCATCGCTATCGCCGCTGCGGCTTCCAGAGTGCGGTCCGCAGTGAACGGAACCCAGGACGCGTCGAAGTTGTATCTCACGGTGATGACAGTACGGCGAGGGTACGACAGCCCCGCGTGCGACATGACCGGCCGACTGGCCGAAACTACGGATCAGAAGGTTAGGGGTTCGAATCGCTTCGGCGTGCAAGATCATAGGGCGTTCGGCCTGCGGGAACGCGCGCCGGACGCTTTGCTGCCGGTCCGGTGTGGACGATGGGTGTCACGCAGGGTGCTTGCGTTGGTGTCGTTACGATCCGTGGCTGAGACCGGTTCCGGGTGGTGTGACCTGCGGTTTCCGGCTTGTCGGTGCCGGCGTACCTGGCGCTGGTCCGGGTGCTGCGGCGGTTGCGGCGGCCTCTCTTCCAGATCTTCTCGCGGGTGCGGCGGTCGGCGGTGAGGACGAGTTCCGCGGTGGCGTCGGCGCACTTGCGTTGGGAGAGGGGTAGGACGCTGGCGTTGGCGTCGGTGACGATGCTGGCATGGCCGAGCAGGTCCTGCAGTGTCTTCAGATCCGCCTCGGCCTCCGCTGCGACGTGACTGCCGCCTCAGGTTAACGTCCGATCGGTGTTCCGCCGATCACGGTGGTACCGCGGATCACCGTGTACCCCTCGTCCTCGGAGTCTCGGTTGGCGGCCTCGTAGGTGAGGAACGACCATCGGATGACGTGTCTGGATATGGTGTCGGTGCCTGTCGCCGGGAAGACGGTCAGCAGCGTTTCGAGGGTCTTGGGTGCCGTCTGGCGTATGAGGATGGAGTGGCCGACGCCGCACCGGCGGCACGACATCGTGCTCACGAGGCCACCCGTTCGGTGCGGCATCGGTGCCGCCGCCTCCCAACTGTGGGCGTTGTCGACGCATTCGCGACTGTTCCACATGCTCGCCTCCCGCTCTGATCAACGGCTTCCGGTGCTACGCCGGCGAACCGGGCGATGTCACCTCGGGCGTGCCCTGGGCTACTGGTCCAGCTCGTCAAGTTCGCCGTGGAGCAGGTCTTCCTGGATGAGCGTGAT
>Ga0075429_100003635_pt1 | contig 13134 bp, 11 predicted proteins | sample RhiMetdeltSRZDD3_FD_75295 | JGI IMG/M metagenome (GOLD analysis project Ga0075429, IMG submission 75295) | Populus rhizosphere microbial communities from Tennessee, USA - Rhizosphere MetaG P. deltoides SRZDD3 | ecosystem: Host-associated > Plants > Roots > Rhizosphere > Soil | place: USA...
GCACGTGGACGGAGCGCCCGAGGCGGTGGAGGACGGAGTCACCGGATACCTGCTGCGTCCGGGAGATGTAGAAGGACTGGCGCGCAGGACCCTGGACCTGGTGCGTGACGCCGGGCTACGGCTCCGGATGGGGCAGGCCGCGGTGGCACGCACGGCGCCGTGGGACATCGACGACATGGTCCGCCGCCAGGAGCTGCTCTACGAGAACCTGATGTCAGGCGATGGCGTGAGGGGCTGAGCGTGCCCGAGCCGGTGCTCGAAATCGAAGGGTTGCGCAAGACCTACAAGGGACACCTCTCGCTCACCTCGCGGGAGGTCATCCGGGGTCTCGATCTGAAGCTGGAGGCAGGGGAGGTCTTCGGGCTGCTCGGCCAGAACGGCGCGGGCAAGACCACCACGATCAAGATGATCCTGGCGCTGATCTTTCCCGACGCGGGGAAGATCCGCATCTTCGGGCAAGATCACCTCGGCGTGAAGCTCCGATCGAAGCTCGGGTTCCTGCCCGAGAACCCCTGGTTCTACGAGTACCTCACCGGGCGGGAGTTCCTGAAGTTCTACGGCCAGCTGTTCGGCTATTCCCGCGAGGAGCGAAACCGCCGCGCCGGCGAGACCCTGGAGAAGGTCGGCATGTCCACGCGGGCCGACATGCCGCTGCGCAAGTACTCCAAGGGGATGCTGCAGAGGATCGGCATGGCGCAGGCGCTGCTGAACGACCCGGAGCTGGTCATCCTGGACGAGCCGATGAGCGGGCTGGATCCGATCGGCCGTCGGGAGTTCCGCGACATCATCCTGGATCTGAAGGCGCGCGGCCGCACCGTCTTCTTCTCGTCGCACATTCTCTCGGACGCCGAGGCGATCTGCGATCGCGTCGGCATCCTGAAGGAGGGAAGGATCGGTCTGTCGGGGCGGTTGTCGGACCTGCTGTCCCCGGCGGTGGGGAGCTGGGAGCTCACCTACGCGGGGCCGGCCTTCGACAAGCTGGCGCCGGCCGGCTTCCAGGGAGGGTTGATCTCTGTGCGCGGCCCCGAATCGCTGGTGCGCGTGGACACCGAGGCCGACCTGGCCAGGCTGCTCGACGCGGTCCGGGCCCATGGCGGGAGCTTGATCTCCGTGGCCGCGCGCCGCGAGACGCTCGAGGATCTCTACGTGCGCGAGGTGGCGGCGCGATGAAGACGATCGCGATCGCCACCAACACGTTCCGCGAAGCCATCCGCGACCGAATCCTGTACCTGATCCTGGTCTTCGCGATTCTCATGATCGGCTCCAGCCGACTGCTGAGCCTCCTTACCGTCGGCTCGGAGGAGAAGATCGTCAAGGACATCGGGCTAGCGTCGATCTCCCTCTTCGGCGTGGCGACGGCCATCTTCGTCGGCGTCGGGCTGGTCTTCAAGGAGATCGAAAAGCGCACCGTCTACACGCTGGTGGCCAAGCCGATACGCAGATCCCAGTTCATCCTGGGCAAGTACCTGGGGCTGGTCCTTGTGCTGGCGGTCAACGTGGCCGTGATGACCTGCTTCTTCTACGCCCTCCTGCTGGCGAAGGGCTGGATGGATTTCGCGATCACGCGCGCCATCGTGCTGATCTTCGTGGAGCTGATGCTCGTGACCGCGATCGCCATTCTCTTTTCCGCGTTCTCCACGCCGATCCTCAGCAGCCTCTTCACCGTCACCTTCTATCTGATCGGGCACCTCTCCTGGGGTCTGCTGTTGCTGGCCGAGAAGCTGGCGGACGGGCCCGGCCCGGCGATCTGCCGCGCCCTGTACCGCATCCTGCCCAACCTGGATGCCCTGAACGTGAAAGGGATGGTCGTCCAAGGCGTCGAGGTCCCGATGACCCAGGTGTTCTACGCATCCCTCTACGGCGTCTCGTGCACCACGATTGTCCTGGGGCTCGCCGTGCTCGTCTTCCGCAAGAGGGATTTCCTGTGAGCTGGCGCCGGGTCCTGGGGCCCGCGGCCCTGGTGGCATCGCTGGTCTCGGCGGCCTGGTCGTGGGGGCATCTGGAGACGCTGCGCGCCAAGAGCGCGACGGGGGCGCAGGTGCTCTACCTGCCGTCGGGCAAGTACCTCAGGGTCACCTCCATGGGATTCCCCGAGGTGATGGCGGACCTCATCTATATCTGGTCGATCCAGTTCTACGGCCACTACGACACGGCCGACCGGTTCAAGTACTTGAATCACATCTACGGCAACGTCATCAGCGAGCTGGATCCTCATTACATCGACCCCTACCTGATCGGCGCCATGATCATGAGCATGGAGGCCGGGGACCCCGAGATGGCGCTGCGCCTGCTCGACAAGGGGATTGCGGCCAATCCCAACGAGTGGATCCTGGCTTTCGACGCCGGCTTTCTCTGCTACGACCGGCTGAAGGACTATCCTCGCGCCGCGCGCTACTTCGAGGCTGCCATGCGCGCGCCGAGCGTCCCGAGCACCGTCCGCCGCCTGCACGCCGAGATGTACAACAAGATGGGGGACAAGCGGGCCTCGCTGGAGTACTGGAGCGAGGTTCAGCGGGGAGCCGAGACCGATTACGTCCACGACGTGTCGGCGATGCATGTCCATGACCTCACCATCGAGGTCGATCTCGAGGCGCTGCGCGGCGCGGTGGAAGCCTGGCGCGCCCGCCATGGGAGCCTCCCGCCCGACCTGCGATCTCTTGCGGCCGCCGGCCTGGTGGCCCGCGAGCCGGTTGATCCTGAGGGCGTGCCCTATCTGTACGATCGCCGCACCGGCGAGGTGAAGAGCCAGAGCCGCTTCAAGCTGCAGCGCAGGCAGAATCGATGACCCTCGAGATGATCCCGCAGCTGATAGTGGCCTTGTGCCTAGGGCTGATCTTCGGCTCCTTCGCCAACGTCTGCATCCACCGTCTGCCGCTGGAGCGCTCCCTGGCGTGGCCCGGCTCGGCATGTCCCGCCTGCGGCGCTCCGATCGCCTGGTACGACAATATCCCGGTGCTTTCGTGGCTCCTGCTGGCCGGCAGGTGCCGCGGCTGCCGGGCCCCGATCCACTGGCGGTACCCGCTGGTCGAAGCGGTGACGGCGCTCCTGTTCGTGCAGCTCTTCCTGCGCCACGGTCTGACGCTGCGGTGGGCCGCGTTGGCCTACCTGACGCTCTCCATCATCGTGCTGGTGCCGATCGACTGGAAGCACGGCATCCTGCCCGACCGTGTCACGCTGCCGGGGCTCGTCGTGGGCCTGACCTTCTCGATCTTCACCGTGGAGCCCGGCGGACTCGACGCGATGCTAGGCGCCGCGATCGGCGGCCTGGTTCCGCTGACTATCCGGGGCCTCTACATGATCTACGCTCGGCTGCGGCGCGGCCCGGTGCCAGCCGGCGAGCCTGGCGTGGCCGGGGCGGGCGACGGAGTGATCGGCATCGAGGGGCCTGGCGGGAGCGACGGGGCCCCGGGGCGTGATGGTTCCGACGACATGGCGGACCTGGAGGCCGAGCGGCGCGAGGGGATGGGGCTCGGCGACGTGAAGATGCTCGCGATGGTCGGGGCGTTCCTGGGTGCCTCCAACGTGCTGCTGACGATGCTCCTGGGCTCGGTGATCGGGTCGCTCTACGTCGTTCCGCTGGTCGTGATGGGGCGGCACGAGATGAAGACCGCGGTGCCCTTCGGGCCCTTCCTGGGCCTGGCCGCGCTGATCAGCATGTTCTGGGGGCACGATCTGATTTCCTGGTACTCGAACGTGGTGGTGACCCTTCCTCTGGGGCCCTCGTGATGGACATGCGGGTGCAGGGGTACGAGAACCAGGTGCGGCTCTTTCTGGTGCTGCTGGTGCTCTTCCTGGTGGCGTCGGGCGTGGTGGGTCTGAACGTCCTCTACAGGTCCCGGGCCTTGCTGCTGGAGGAGGCCGAGAGCCGGATCACGTCGGCATCCAACGCCGTGCAGCGCGAGATGAAGGAGGTCGGCCTGCCGGAGCAGGTGCTCGCCGCCAGCCGCGGCTCGGACGCCGCGGCCCTCAGCAGGGTCGGCGCCAAGCTGCGGGACTTGGCCCGGGCCTACTCCATCGGCTCCATCGAAGTCTTGGACCTGCAGGGCGGGATCCTCGCCGCCACGCAGCCATGGCGCGTGGGCGTCGTCGACCCGCTGGCCGCCCAGGTGGCGGAATCGTCGGGCGGAATGCTCTTCGCCGGCGGCGCCGTCATCCGGGAGCCCTCGCCCGGCCCGGATGAAGATGCCACCGATGGGGAGGACGGCGACTACGGCGCCGACCGGGGCGAGGTGCTGGTCTTCATGGGACTGAGAGGCGGACCGAAAGGAGAACTGGAGGGCGGGATGCAAGCGGGCGCGGCGGCTCCCCAGCTGCTCCTGAAGACAGCCCACGAGGTGATTGGCGTTCGAACGGTGGCCAGGCAGATCCGCCTGCTCTCCTGGACCCAGGCGATCGCGGGGCTGGTCGTGCTGGCGCTGATGTTCCTCTTTGTCAGGTGGGTGCTGCGTCCTTATCGCGCGTTGAGGGAGACGGCGGCCCGGATAGAGGCGCGCGACACCGTTGCCGGCGCCGGCGATTCGGATGCCTCCCATGGCGCCGCCGGCTCGAAGGGCATGCATGTCTCCGATGACCCCGACGATCTCATCTCGTCCTTTCGCGGCGTCATCGACAAGCTGAAGGAGCAGGAGCGCGAGCTGGAGCGGATGCGCATGGCGGCGGATCCGTCGGAGACGACGGGAGGGGTGTCCTCCCTGAGCGAGAGGATGCTGAACGGCCTGACCAGCGGCGTGATGATCGTGGGCGCGGAGGGCCGGATCACACAGCTGAACCCGGCGGGCGAGTCGATTCTGGGCCGGAATCGGGCCGATGTCGTGGGCCGGGACTACGCCGAGGTGTTCGCTTTGTCTCCCGAGCTGTTGCGGATCCTGAAGGACGGCGTTGAGGCAGGCCGCGCGCACTCACGCGAGGTGGTCGCCTACCAGACCGCGAGCGATCGCGGCCCGGCCCCCGCGCACCTCGGCGTGACGATCTCCTCGCTGCCCGGCGCGGTTGGGCGATCCTCCGGGGCCTTCTGCTTGTTCTCCGATCTGACGGAGATACGCGGGCTCCAGGAGAGGGTGAGGCTGAAGGAGAACCTCGCCGGTCTCGGCACTCTCTCGGCGGGCATCGCCCACGAATTCCGCAACTCGTTGGCGACCATCCTGGGGTACTCGAGACTGATCACGCGGACCGGGGAGTCGGAGCACGCGGCGTCCATTGCGCGCGAGGTCGAGTCGATCGGCAGGATCGTGGACGAGTTCCTGCGGTATGCGCGCCCGGCTGCCATCCAGGCGACCGATTGGAACCCGGAGGCGGTCCTCACCGAGGTCGCGCGTGAGACCGCGCGCGACCTGGGCCGCCCTGGCGTCACGATCACCGTGAACGGAGAGTGGCCCCGCGCGATCCGGGCGGATGAAGGGCTCCTGCGCCAGGCCTTCGCCAACCTGCTGCGCAACGCCCTGGAAGCGATCCCGGGCGAAGCCGGCACCGTCACGGTGACCGGCTCGGTGGACGACAATGGGGAGGTGCTCCGGATCGAGGTGGCCGATTCGGGCCCGGGCATCCCCACCGAAGTGCTCGACAGGCTCTTCACTCCGTTCGTGACGACCAAGCAGTCGGGGACCGGGCTGGGACTTGCCCTCGTCCAGAAGGCGATCGTCTGCCACGACGGGGCCATCACCGCCAGCAACGCGGACGGCGGCGGCGCCTGCTTCGCCATCACGCTGCCGACCCAGTCCAGGGGGCTTCCCGACTGAGACGTTTTGTAACACTTTTCTCTGGCCGCCTGCCTGCCCGCCGGCCTCGTTTTCCACGAATCACCCACCGAGCAGCCCGGCCAACCCTCTGATTCAGGGACGTTTGCGGCTAGCATCCCGACAATGCCTCGGGCCCTGGCCTCGTCCTTGCTCTGCAGGGAGCCGAACGGAGGGGCCAGAGATGAACTCGAGAACAGTCAGGAGGGGGGAGGCAGGCTTCACTCTCGCCGAGCTTCTCGTGGTGGTGGTGATCATCGGCCTGACGGCCGCGGTGTTCGTGCCGAACATGGGCGCCTTCTTCAGGGCCTATCGCATCCGCGGCGCCGCGGACCAGCTCTCCGGGCACATGCGGACCGCGCGGCAGATCGCCGTGACCCAGCGCCTGCCCGTCACGTTCACGATCAACGCGTCGCCGGCCAACACATATTCTTTCAGCTACACCATTCCGGGCAAGCCGACCACGACGCAGACATTCAACGTCGTCAAGCATGTGACCGTCACCAACACGCCCACGGGCCCGCTGGCGTTCACCATCAACACCAATGGCACCATCGCCAACCCGACCATGCCCGACGACCAGAACCCGACGTCGAATTTCGTGGTGCTCGCGTCCGGCATCGGCAGCGGCGTGACGGACAGGTACACCCTCACCTTCACCGTGGCCGGCAAGGTCGGCGTGAAGTTCGTGCGATGAACCTGCTGGAGGGATCGAGGATGACGCGCAAGAACGAAGCAGGATACAGCCTCGTGGAGGTTCTCATCGCCCTGGGGTTGATGAGCGGCGTCATGGTCGCCGTCTGCTCGATGTTCGTGCTGGGCGGCACCTACGTGAAGGCCGGCAAGCAGCTCACGCAGGCCACCGCCCTGAGCCAGGACATGATGGAAGACCTCAACAAGTACTCGTACTCGGGCGCCTACCTGCTGCTGCAGGGCGGCAGCCCGGACCCGAATGCCACCAGCGTGACCTCGGACACCCGGGTCGTCGGCAGCGTGGCCGACACCACCTGGGGCAGCAACATCCGAACCAAGCTCTTCCAGGGCTACGCCGTCGTCAGCATGCAGCCCATCGGCGGCACGGCGTCGCCCCCACGGTTCGCGACGGGCGAAGGCGTGCGCGTCACGATCACCCTGGGTTGGAAGGAGATGCGCCGTAATCGCAGCGTCAAGATCGAGAACGTGCGCTGGTAGCACTTCGAGCAGAGGAGGAGGAACACGACATGAGCCGCACCGTGAGCCAAGAGATGCGTCGTTCCGAGCGAGGGTTCACCCTGGCCGAGATCCTGGTGGCCGTCACGGTCATGGCCATCGTGTTCATCGTGGTGTTCTCTCTCTACGACAACATGCAGAAGTCCTTCAAGATGAGCGAGAACGCCGCCAACCAGCAGCAGAACACGCGCGTGGCCTTCGACAGGCTGGTGGCCGACGTGCGCATGGCGGGGTTCAACTCCAATCCCGACGGCGATCCGAACCGCCCCGACGAGCAGATCGAGGGCGCCTGGGACAACGCGATCACCGTGAGGGGAGACTACGACTTCGAGGACCCCACGGCGCGCACCACGCCCGAAGCGACCCTTGGCGGCGTGAGCATGCCCTTTCGCACCGTCTCGACGGGCAACGATGAAATCGTGACCTATGCCCTCGGCAAGCCCGCCGCGACCGGCGGCACCAGCATCAGCTTCGTGGCGGACGTCGCCGGAGTGCCCCGCAACGGGACCAAGGAGACGGTGAGCATCGCGAACGTGCACCTCTCCCAGAGCACGCCGCCCTACACGCTCTACAGGTTCATCGTGTCGCCCAACAGCACCAGCGTCATCAGGCAGCCGGTGGCCGACAACGTGAAGTCGATGGGCCTCACCTACTACGACGCGGCGGGCGCTACGCTGACTCCGCTCGGCGGAGCCGACGACCCGAACAGCGTCGCCATGCGCGCGAGCATCTCGAAGGTGGGAATCAACGTCGTCGGCATGACAGAGGACCCTGACCTGGCCTACATCGATCCCCTGGATCCCAACGCCGCCACGCAGCACTACCGCAAGTTCACGCTGGCCACCGACGTGACGCCCAGGAACCTCGGGCTGAAGGGGATCGTCGACCTCGACCTGGACGACCCGAACGCGCCGATCAACTTCACCGCCTGCCAGGGTCATTGCAATGGCACCTATCTCCACTGGCAGCCGGGTGGAGACCCCGACATCGCCAGCTATACCGTGAGCTGGGGCACGTCGGCGGCCAACCTCATCAACGTCATCTCCACCGCAGGGCTGAACTACTACATCCCCAACATCACCGGCCCTCACTACTACGCGGCCCGCTCGATCGACCTGATCGGAAACCAGAGCGGCAACGCGATGGTTGGCCCCTCCACACCCGCGGATACCACCATCCCGGCGCAGGTCACCGGGGCGGCCTGCTCCGGCGACGGCGGAGGCACGAGGGCCGCCGTGGAGAACGTGATCGACGTGGCCTGGTCTCCCATCGGGGGCAATACCGTCAACCTGAGCTGCGACCAGTCGCCCTACCCGATACGCGACCTGAAGGGGTACCAGATCTTCAAGGGCGCGACGGCCGGGTTCGACCCGAACAACATGGCGCAGGTGCTCCAGACCTGGGATCCGAACACGGTGCCCTACACCCTGAACGCCATCCAGGACACCAACGTCGTGAACTGCAGGTCCTACTACTACAAGATCCGCGGCGAAGATCTCTGCGCCAAGTTCGGGGCGGTCTCCGCTGTCGCGGATGGGTCGTCCACAGCCACTGTCCCGCCGGCCAAGCCAACCTCGTTGAACGCGATCGACCAGGGCCTCGGCGTGCACCTGCTCACCTGGAACAGGGTCTCGCTGAACACGGCCGCGACGCCCGCGCCCATCGTGATCGACAAGTACAAGGTCTACAGGGCGCTCGTGCCGACCGGCAACGACCCCAACACCGCCAGCTACAGCGTGGTGTTCAACGGCGTGGTCTCGAACCCGGCCGCGCCGCAGTTCCAGGACCCGAGCGTCCCCAACGCCCCGCCGCTGAACACCTACTACTACAAGGTTTCGGCGCTCGATGACTGTCTGAACAACGAGAGCGCCTTGTCGCTGCCGGACCAGGCCGACGCCTGCACCTTCGGCGGCAGCTTGTCGATGAACATCTCGCCTGGAGGCAATCCGATCATCGGTACGCAGACCATCACGCTGAACGTCTCCGGGGCGACGACGACCGCCAGCCAGCTCGTCGTCAAGGAGACCGCCACCGGCAACGTGGTGTCCAGCCAGACGGACAACACAGCGCCCTACTCCTACACATGGAACCCGACGGGCACTCCAGGCACGAGCTTCGACATCGTCGGCAGCGTAACCAACACCAGCGGCTGCAGCATCAGCGTGTCGGCGACTCGCACCTCGGCGCCGGCGATCGCCTGCTGCATCTCGCCCAATAACCCCAACATCTCGCCTTCCACGGGCGCGCTGAAGAACAACCAGATCTACTTCGACATCATCAACAACTGCGCCGCCGACGTTTCCATCAGCCACGTGGGCGTCAACTGGACCAACAACGCAGGCCAGAACGCGCTGCTGGACCTTTTCGACTACAACGTGCTGAGCAGCCTTACGACGCTGAGGGCGACCGATCTGGTCCCGGACGCCTCTCCGATCCCGATCATGGACTTCTCGGTCTCGCCGCTGGCGCCGGAGCTGCAGCTATTGGCCGGCAACAACTCCGCGAACCCGGTGCGTCTGGGGCTCGCCTTCACCAGGCCGATGTTCAACAAGATCGGCACGGTCAACGTGGGCGAGGCGATCGAGACCAGGTTCTGGTACACGGTCACCGGCCAATCAGGCACCGGACGCTGCGACGTCACGGTCGTCACCAATCCGCTGAGCCTGGTCATTTGCGACCCGGCCACCGATCCCAACTGCATTCTGTGAGGTGGAGCCGATGAAAGCACATGGAAAAGGACAGAACGGCTCGGCGCTGCTGATCACCATGATGGTGATGGTGATCCTGACGCTGCTGGGCCTGTCCTACCTGTTCATGGCCGACACGGAGAACCTGATTTCGCAGAACCAGAGGGACTCGGACCAGCTCCTGTTCGTGGCCGAGACCGGGGCCAAGATGATCAAAGCGATCTTCGATCGCCCGACCTTCGGCCCGCCGTCGGACCCCAACAGCGTCATGTACAGGTTCCTGAACACCTATGACATGAGGGACAGCGCCTACTACGACCGGACACAGCGTGTGTTCGACCACGACAACGACCCGAACACCGCGGACGTCCTGGCGACCGGGTCGAGCTCGAGACCCTACTATCGGCAGGGCTTGGTCGTGGATCCCAACGCGCCGACCTACCTGTCCTTCATGGACCATCCCTACCGTGGCAACATCTTCGCGGCCTACATGGGCTCGGAGGCCGGGCCCGACATGATCCTGCAGAGCAACAGCCTCGACCCGAACACCTCGGGAACGGTCGACGTGCTCGACCAGCTCAACGCGTCGCTGTTCACCGACCAGGTGAACACCGGGCGCATCCAGCGGATCGATTTCTACGCGCCGCCGATCATCATCGTGAACGGCCAGCCTCAGCGCTACGGCATCGCCACCGTCAAGGTCACGGCGGCGAAATTCCGCAACCTCTCCAAGGCCGGCTCGACCTGGGTCACCACGCCGACCTCGCGCCAGATGGCCGTGAGGGTGGTGAAGATGGTCCTGAACGAGGCGCCCTACCCCGGCCCCGGCGGCCCGCTTCAGTCCTGCAGCTCGTTGAGCACCAACGGCGCCTTCGCGGTCCACTGGGGCGCTACCACCGCCATCATGGACGCCAGCATCTCCACCAGCGAGACGCAGCTCAAGGCCCGCGCGCCGCAGAGCGTGCCGTGGGCGAATCAGAGCTCCTACATCTCGGGCACGCACCTGGACCTGGCCAACGCGAACAGCTGGTACAAGCGGCGTATCGGCACGACGATCGACGACCCATGGTTCAAGCTGCTCTCGGGCTCGACCTTCAACCCGCCGCTCGATCCGAACACGTCACCGGGCAACCTGGTGCAGCCCTATCCGTACGACCCGAACAATCCTCTGGCGGACGACAACTCGAACCTGATCCAGCACTCGGTCGTCTCCTGCCCGTCCTTCGACTACCATCTCTGGAAGCAGGTGGCGCAGAGCGGCTTCTCCAACGCGCACTATCTCGTGTGGGCTGGAGCGGGAGACAGCTTCAGGGAAAACGGAGTTGGAGCGGCGCAGAGCTTCGCGGCCTGGACGCGCAGCAACAGGGGCGGGCTCTACTTCTTCGACACCGCGGATGGCGCCCCGCCTGATCCCAACGGCGCGAACCTGACCGATGAGGTGTCTCTGACCAGCGCGGACAACTGGCACGGGGGCGGCTTCATCTTCCTGAACGCGGCCAACTTGCGTCAGACGGGTATCGCATCCAATGGGGTCAATCGCGTCCTCTATCCTCCCGGCGAGCCCTACGTCGACGCCAACGGCAACCGCGCCTGGGACCCCAACGAGCAGTACGTGAACCTGACCTACATGACCACCCCCACGGGAGCCGCCACGGTCGACCCGAACGCGGCGCCGCAGACGGCGTCGGTGGTGCCGGTGACGGGTGAGACCTTCTCCTATACGACCTCCACGGGACGTGACGACAACGGGCTGCCGCTCCTGAAGCAGATCAACTGGGACGGCGTCATCTATACGTCCGGAACATGGGATGCCCAGGGCAACGGCACCTTCTTCGGCAGCGTCGTGACATACAGGGGCGTGATCGGCGGGACCGGCGGCACCCCCGACATCTGGTTCGATGAGCGGCTCATCAAAGGCTTGTGGCCGCCGCCGGATCTGAACCTGCCGCGCACCATGGTCACGGTCTGGCAGACGGACTTGTAAGAGATCCCCCAGGCAGGGGGGCGCCGCTCCCATCCCCCCCCGGCCTCGCGCCGCAGGCTCCACAGGCGACGAGGCTTCCCGGCGCCCCCCTGCCACCCTTTCCGCCCCTCTTGACTTGCCCCCTCGTTCTTGACTTGAGCCCCCGGGGGCATAGATTCGGGCACCGTGACCAGATTTGACGAACGCGACAGATTCGTCTTCACGATCGTGGCCATCGCCGCCTCGATCTTCTTGTTCGCCTGCGGCGGCGGCGAGCGCGAAGGCGACGGGGTGACCCTGGCCGAGCGGGTCCGGGCAAGGCGGCAGGGACATGGCATGCCTGCCACGGCGTCGGTGGGTGAGGCCCCCGCGCCCGCGGCGCAGGCGGCGCCACCCGCGGAACCTGCTCAGGCGGCGCCAGGGCCGACGGCCGACGCCTCGTCTCTCCGGCAGGCCGATGTGACTCCCACGGTCGTCATGGAGCCACAGCCCCCGCCCGAAACGGAGCCGGTCGCCCCGCAGCCCGCGCGTCCGGCCCCGATCCTGAGGGATTCGTCGGGCGCACGGATCTTCTCCAACAAGGATCTCGAGAAGTACCGCAGGACCAAGGAGGACTTCGGGTTCCGCGATGGCGTCGTCGTCGTGGACGTCACGAAGAAGCCGGCTGCCGGCGCCGACGGCGGCGACGAGGTTTCGTCCAAGGCGAGGATGACGGAGGCCGACCGCGCCGCCGAGCTGTCGGCCACGCAGGCCAGGATCAAGCAGCTCCTGCAGGAACAGGACTACCTCAGAAAGCGCATGCTGCCGCTGGAGAACCCCTTCGTGGCCCGGGCCGCCGTCAGCGAAGACGACAAGCTCGCCGAATCCGGCATGGACAACGCGGAGCGCCTCCAGCGGGTGAGGGCCCGGATCGCCGAGGTGGAAGGCGAGCTGGGCCAGCTCCAGCGCCGTTTCGCCGAGCTTCAGTCGATCAAGCCGCCCGACACTCGTGGCGAGGTGACGGACGGCCGCACGCCGGACGAGGAGTGAGCGCCGCGGGTGAGCGAATCCTCGTCGTGGAGGACAAAGAGAGTCTCCGCACGGTCCTGCGCAAGACGCTTCAGGCCGAGGGCTTCGAGGTGGATGAGGCCAGCGACGCGCCCGAGGCGATCCTCAAGCTGAAATCCACATCCTTCGCGATGGTTCTCTCCGATCTCAGGCTGCCCCGCGGCTCGGGACACGACGTTCTCCAGGCCGCGCTCGAGTCGGACGCGAAAACGCCCGTGGTGGTCATGACCGCCTACGGCACGGTGGAAGACGCCGTGCGCGCCATGAAGAACGGCGCGTTCGACTTTCTCTCCAAGCCGGTCGACACCTCGCACCTGCTGCTGCTGGTGCAGCGGGCCATCTCCCAGCGAAGACTGCTGACGGAAAACCTGCTGCTCAAGGAGGAGTTCGCGCAGCGGTTCGGCATTCCGCGCATCGTGGGAGAATCCACGGCACTGCTGGACCTGGTGGAGAAGGTCAAGCGCGTGGCCCCCACCAACGCGACCGTGCTGCTCCA
>Ga0075429_100003636_pt1 | contig 13134 bp, 10 predicted proteins | sample RhiMetdeltSRZDD3_FD_75295 | JGI IMG/M metagenome (GOLD analysis project Ga0075429, IMG submission 75295) | Populus rhizosphere microbial communities from Tennessee, USA - Rhizosphere MetaG P. deltoides SRZDD3 | ecosystem: Host-associated > Plants > Roots > Rhizosphere > Soil | place: USA...
GACAAACTGGGAGATGCCTGCGACGCCGATGCCGACGGCGACGAAGTCCGGGACACGAAGGACAATTGCCTGCTGGAGGCCAACCCGCTTCAGACCGACCAGGACCGCGACAGCCTGGGCGACGCCTGCGATGCCGATTCCGACGGCGACGGGCAGCCTGACGACGGAGACGGCTCGATGTCCTCCGGTGACAATCCCTGCGTGGGCGGCGCCACGTCATCGTGCGATGACAACTGCCCGGACCTGTACAACGCGGGCCAGGCCGACGCCGACGCGGATGGCCTCGGTGACGCGTGCGACTTCTGCGGCTCCCTCTACAACCCGTCCAACGGAGCGGATTCCGACAAGGATCGCCTGGGAGACCCATGCGACAACTGTCCCACCGTCTCCAATCCGGGGCAGGCCGACGCAGACGGCGATGGATTCGGGGACGCATGCGACGTGCCGACCGTGCGTGTGGTGAGCCTGACCGGGCCCGACATGGCGGCGCTCGGCGGACCGGCGGCCAGCTTTGTCTTCAAGCTGAAAAACACGAGCGCCTCGGCCCTCACCGTGACCTACACCGTGACGCTGAGAGACCCGCTCGGAGGAACCACCATCGTCGCCACGGCGACGGCGTTCCCGCTCGCGGCGGGCGGAACCTCGATCGTCTCTCAGGCGGTGAGCTTCCCGTCGGGAGGCCCGCCGGGCCTCTGGTTCGTCGAGGTGACCGTGGTCCCAACCGGCGAGACCAATCTGCATCTGGCCCGCAAGTCCGTCCGCGCCTCCTAGTGCACTGAGTCATCCGGACTCGGCACGTTGTGTTGAGACTGAAGCTTCGCGAGCGAGTCCTCCCATCGGGCCGGTGGATGCGACGCTCCCAAGGGGGCTCTCGGACCGAGCCCGGGTGACGCCCCGGGGGCGGCAGGGCGAGGGAGAGGCAGGGGGGCGCGTCGCGCGGAGCGACGCGCAACCCCGTCCCCAGGGAGCGTCGCATCCACCGACCCTGAGATCACTCGCGGAGCCAAGGCACGACCTACTGGATGTAGCCCAGTGCCTTCAACCTCCGTATTGTCTCCTCGTCGAGCTGCTGCTCGCGGGCGGCGCCGCGCCGCGCGGTGTTGAGCGCGACCAGCGCCTGAAGATCCTTACGGAGCTGATCGAGCCGGGCGCCACCGCCAGCCAGGATGCTGCGACGCTCGCCGGGGTCGGACGTCAGGTCGAACAGCTCTTCGTCCGGAACCGGCGCGGAGATCTCCCGGGCCGGCTTGTCCGCACGCGGGAACACCTTGATGTACTTCAGACCGCCGTCGAACAAGGTCTTGCGCTCGGGGCCGTAGTTGATGGCCTCGGCGAAGGCGCGCCGGGCCGCGATGGCCTCGCCGCGCAGGGCCGGGGCGAAGCTCACGCCCTGGAGCCCTTCGGGCGGGACGACACCGAGCAGCTCGAGCACCGTCGGCATGACATCGATGATTTGCACCTGGGCCTTCACGCGCAGGCCACGGGCCGACCCCGGCGTTCTCACGATCAGCGGCACGTGCAGCAGGTCGTCGTACAGCGTGTGGCCGTGCCCGAAGCGCTTGCCGGGGTATCGCGGCACGAACTCCTCGCCATGATCGCTCAGGAGCACCACGATGGTCTTGTCGTCGAGCCCCAGGCCTTCCAACAGCGCCAGGAGCTGGCCGACGAAGCCGTCGGCGTAGAGGATGTCTCCGTCGTAGAGCGCCTCGAGTCTGCGCGGATCTTCGGCTCCGGCGTCGGGCGGCACCTCGGACAGGAACGTCTCGTGCACGAACGGCGCGTGCGCCTCGTAACTATGAAAGAAGAGAAAGAACGGCTCGGCTCGATGCGCGACGAGCCAGGACGAGGCCTTGTCGAAAACTCCCGAAATGTCCTCGCCTCGCCGCTCCGGGTCGTCCTTGTCCGTCTCGTCGTACACCTCGAACCCGCGCCAGAAACCGTACAGGGCCGAGATCGAGCCGCTGCCCGTGAACGCGCCGGTGGCGTAGCCCGCGCCGTGGAGCAGCTCGGCCAGAGTCCGCCGGTCCTCGCCCAGCATTCGCTGGTGGATCGAGGTCGGCGAATCCACCGCGTGCACCGAGGGAAACAGCGACGTGAACAGGCTCATGTGCGAGGGAGTCGTCCAAGGCGCCTGCGACACCGCACGCTCGAAGAGCACGCCGCCGTTTGCGGCCAGTCGGTCGATGTTGGGGCTGACAGGGCGCGAGTATCCGTAGGCCCCGAGGTGATCCGCCCGAAGCGTATCGAGCGAGATCAGCAGTAGGTTCGGGCGCGGCGCGGCGGCGCGCGCTCTGAACCCTGGGCGCGACACAAACGCCAACGTAGCCGCGACGCGCGCGGCGCGGTCGTCGGGGCCCCCGGGGGCCGCCGAGGCATCTGTGGCATGCACGCGCAACCCCAGGTGGGAGCCGGTCTTCAACACGCCGGGCAGGTCCACGCTCACGACCTTCCAACGGCCGGCCACCAGCTCGCAGGAGCCGGGCAATGGCTCGGCGTGCCCGCCATCCGCGCCGCGGACCTCGAAGGCCACCGATGCCCTGGTGGTGTCGTCGAGCCAGCGCACGGCACCCGACGGCAGGCCGCAGGCGATTTCCATCCGCCCGCCCGCCATCGCCGGGTCGATCGGCAGCCCCTCGAGCATCTCCAGGTCGTCGACCACGGGACGTGTCTGCAGGCCGATCTGGTAGCACCCTTGCGCGCGCGCCGCCCGAGTTTCCCGAACCAGCCGCTGGAACTCCCGATGGCGCCACCAGGGCCAGGCGGCGATCGCAAGGACCAGCAGCGGCACCCAGACCCAGGGACTGCGGATCACTGCGACGACGGGTCGCGACACGCGACGCCACGCGGCGGCCGCAAGGGGCAGCAGCAATCTTGCCAGCACCAGCGCCGCGGTGATGCCCAGCGGCCGCGACGGATGGCGCCAGTGTATCGGCCGGAGAGCCGGCTCGAAGACCAGGGGACCCACGAGCCACACCCATGCCGTCGCGGCGGCGGCGGCCACGATCAGCAGGTCGATGACGACCGCCGCGGCGCGGGGGGAACGCGCAAGGCCTTTGATTGTCACGCGGCCATTATGATGGATCGCCTCCGGCGTGGGGGACCGATTTTCCTGCTATCATCCCGCCCGTGAGAAAAACCGCCGGCCTGGTCCTCGCGTCCCTCGTGATGCTCGCGATCGCCGCGTATGCCTACATCCGGCTGCGACCGACGGACGACAAGGCCCAGCGGAGCTATCTGGTCGTGGTCATCGATTCGCTGAGGGCCGATCATGTCGGTGCCTACGGCTACCCCCGCGCAACGACGCCTCGTATCGACGCGCTGGCCCGCGACGGTATCGTGTTCGACCATGCTTTCACCCAGGCGCCCTGGACCAAGCCGTCGGTCGCCTCGATCTTCACGTCGACCTACATCTCCGTGCATCGAGTGCTCTACAGCAAGCAGGTGATCGAAGGCAAGGATCGCTCGGACATCCTCAACGAGAAGTTCCTGACCCTTGCGGAGGCGATGCAGTCGGGCGGCATCGCCACCGGCGGGTTCGGTCAGAAGATCCACCTGCGCCCCGAGTTCGGATTCAGCCAGGGGTTCGATGGGTACGACATGCGCGCGCGCAGGGCCGAGGGCGTCAACCGCGCGGCCCTGTCATGGCTCGTGCGCCTCCGGCCCGAGCGTTTCTTCATGTACCTTCATTTCAACGACCCCCACTACCCGTACAAGCCACGCCCCGAGGACGCGAAATTCGGCTCCACCTCGGCCCGTGTGCAGATCACCGGCGACACCAAGCGGGCCTTTCACGAAGGCAAGGTCAAGCTCACGCGCGACGACATGCGCCAGCTCGAGGACCTCTACGACGGCGAGATTCACTACACCGACAGGTGCGTCGGCGAGCTGCTCGACGCCATCTCCAGGCTCGGGTATTCGAACCTGCTGGTCATCGTCACGGCGGATCACGGCGAAGAGTTCCTGGATCACGGGGACATCACGCACGGCCAGTCGCTCTACTCCGAGCTGGTGCGGGTGCCGTTCGTCGTCGCTTCCCCTGGACCCTCCGGACTGCCGGGCGACCTGGCGGCATATCGCGGCCGGCACGTCGGAGTCCCCGTGCAGCTCATCGACATCATGCCGACCCTGCTCGAGCTCGCCGGGCGGCCCGAGCCGCCCGGCCTTCAGGGGCGCAGCCTGATGCAGCGGCTGAAGCCGGGCGCCCCCGGCGCGACGTCCGGTGTCTTCAGCGAGCGAAGGTCTCCGCAGGAGACGGACTTTTGGGGCGCAATCTCCGACGGACGGTGGAAGCTGATCGAAGACGCGACCTCCGGACGCACCATGCTGTTCGACACGGCCGCCGATCCGGGCGAGACCCTCCCGCTCCAGGAGATGAACCTTGGAATCGTCGCGGACCTCAAGGCCCGGCTGTCGGGCTGGGCTGCGGCCAACCGTGCCCTGCACGAGAGGATCAAGCCCGAGTCGACGATGCCGCTCGATCCGGAGACGGAGCAGCGGCTGCGATCACTCGGCTACGTGGACTGAGCGGATCGGAGACCAGGATGCGCATCGTTCACGTGAACACCGAGCACACGTGGCGCGGGGGCGAGAACCAGGTCTTCAACCTCATGCTCGGCCTGCGCAAGCGCGGCCACCAGGTCGAGGCGGTCACGTTGCCCGACAGCGCCCTGATGCGGCGTTGCCGGGATCAAGGCCTCGACGTGTTTGGGCTGGCGATGCGCAGCGATGCCGACCTGCTCGCGGCATGGCGCCTGGCGCGCCACCTGAAGAACCGCCCCTGCGACATCCTGCACGCGCAGACCGCGCGTGCCCACGCCCTGGCGCTGCTGGCCCGCCGCTTCGGCACCCGCGCGCGCGTAGTGGTCAGCCGCCGGCTGGACTTTCCCGTGAAGCCCAACCTCGGCAATCGATGGAAGTACCGCAGCCGTCTCGTCGACGCCTATATCGCGGTGGCGGGCGTCATCCGCGACATCCTGATCGCGGCGGGCGTCGAGCCGGGCAAGGTGGCCGTCATCAACAGCAGCATCGACCTTTCGCGGTTCGAGGGGGTGGGGGATCGGCGCGAAGAGGTGCGCCGCGAGCTCGGACTGCCGCTGGATGCTCTGGTGATCGGCAACGTCGCCGCGCTGGCCTGGCACAAGGGGCAGAAGGACCTGATCGCGGCTATGGTCCCCGTGATGCGGTCGATCCCATCGGCATGGCTGGTGATCGTGGGCGGCGGCGAGGAACGCGAGGCGCTGGAGACGGCCGCCCGGCAATCGGGGGTCGCGGGGCGCGTGGTCATGACGGGCGCGCGCAACGACGTGCCTCGCCTGCTGACCGCCTTCGACGTCTTCTGCATGTCGTCCTACCTGGAAGGCCTGTGCAACTCGGTGCTCGAGGCGTTCGCGATGCGGCTGCCGGTGGCGGCCACGCGGGCCGGCGGCCTGCCCGAGATCGTCGAGCACGAGAGGACGGGCCTGCTGGCCGAACCGCGCGACCCCGAATCGCTGGCGGCGGCGCTCGTCCGGCTGGCCACCGATCGCGAGCTTGCGGCGCGTGTGGGCGAAGCAGGCCAACGTCTGGTGCGTCAGGGTTTTGGAGTCGACGTCATGGTCGACAGCACCGAAGCGCTCTATTCCCGGCTGGTTCGCGAAGGCTGAACCGCGGCTGGACGGCTCGCGCAGACCGTGTCGGCGCCCAGCCTGCGGCACGGCACGATAGTCTCGAGCTCCAGCCGGCCGCGCAGTCGTTCGAGATCTTCAGCCGTGGAGATGATCGCGCCGCGCGGGTGCTCCATGGCGAACGCGACGATCTTCTCCACTCCGCTGATCACCGGGAGCTGCTCCCGCTCCAGGTAGACGTTGAAGATCCCCGCGTACCCCTCGCGGTACAGCGCCACGTCTCCATCGCGGCCCACGGCCCGCGACACCGCGGCCGCCAGAGGCCGTGCCGATTTCACGAGGTCGAGCGCCGGCACGCCGACCCACTGCGCCCAGATCACGGCAAGGATCCAACCGCCCATCAGGCAGCCCAGCGACGCCCTGCGGTCCCGCAGTATCCATGCCAGCCCCGCCGTGCCCAGCGCCACCAGCACCAGCCCGGGCAGCGCCACCAGCAACGCGCCCGGCGCCCGCGTGTACCAGAGCAGCCCGGCCAGCTGATCGGGCGCCAGCCCTTGCGTGCGCGCGATCAGTCGCCCAGCCATGCCGAAGGGCGCCGCCGCGAGCACCAGCCCTCCCAGCGCCACGATCGCCAGAGACACCGCCAGGGGAATCGAATCCCGCAGGGCCGATCTCACCCTTCTTGCTTCGGGCAGCAGCGCCCGCAGCTCTAGCGCCACCAGCAGGCTGGCGGCGGGAAACAACGGCAGCAGGTAGCGCGTCTTCTTGCCGGAGATCACGGAAAAGAACACGAACGTGAAGACGAACCAGGCCAATCCGAGGCTCGCGGCGCGCTGGGAAGCCCGGGCCTTCCACGCGCCGTAGAGGGCCGTGGGAAGCACGACGATCCAGGGAAAGAACGATGCGGGGAACACCTTCAGGAAGAACTGCACAGGCTCCTTGTGGTGCCACGACTGCCACGCGCGCCCGACGTTCTGCTTGAAGAGTATGACGTCGGCGTACTCGCGGCCGCCCTGCGCAATCGCCGGCACCAGCCACGCCGCGGCCACCGCGGCCATCAGCAGGGTGCCCCAGACCGCGTGGCTGGCCACGGCTCCTGGAAGACCTTCCTCGCGCACCGACAGCAGCAGCAGCACTCCGGCCGGCACCGCCAGGCCCACAGGTCCCTTGGTGAGAATCGCAAGACCGGCCAACAGGTAGAACATCGCCCAGAGCACCGGCGAACTCGCCTCGCGAGCGCGCAAGGCCACCGAGAGGGCGGCCACCACGAGAAACGTGAGCGTCCCGTCAATCACGCCGGACGACGCATGGACCAGGAACATGGACGAGGTGGCCAGCACCAGCGCGGCGAGCCAACCGGTCCGCGCGTCGGCGAGACGGCGTCCGAGCCTGAACGTGAGCAGCAGCGTGCCGAGACCGGCGAGAGCCGAGATCAGGCGCGGGCCAGATTCGGCAGGCACACCCGGCAGCCGGCCAGCCATGGCGCCGAGCCAGAAGAAAAGGGGCGGTTTCTCGCCATACACCTCGCCGTTGAGGTGCGGCAGGACATAGTCGCCGCGCGCGCCCATCACGCGCACGACCTCGGCATAGCGCGGCTCGTCCGGGTTCCAGAGGTCGCGCAGCCAGACCGCGGGCAGATAGCAGAGGACGGCCAGGAGCACGAGGTCCAGCGCGGGACGGTGCGGTTCGACGATACGGGAAATGATGCCGGCGGCGGCTCGCTCGATGCCGGGCCGGACCACCTCAGCCATCGCGGCGAGCCGGAGGCTGCTGATGTCTCTCCCACAGGCGCGCGTACTTCACGAACACGACCCACGTGTCGATGCCGGTGATCATGAGGCCGGGAATCCCGTCGAGGAACCCGAGCTGCAGGATGTACCGCTTCACGAACCGCGCCGGCGGCCTCAGGATGAGATCCAGGAGCGTGGCGCGCTTGCCCTTCTTGAGGTACTCGTCCGCGCCCCAGGACGTGTAGCGATCGATCTTGTGCAGGTAGGAATCCCACGAGCGGAACGTGATGTGCAGGAGCGGGTGCGCGAGCTCCTCCACCTTGCCGCTCACTTCCACGTCGGCGTGGACTTCTTTCTCCTGGTAGCGGCCCCTGGTCCGATCCCAGAGCCGCAGCACGCGGTCTCGCGCCCAGCCACCGTAGCGGATGCGGCGGCCCAGAAAATGGTTCACGCGCCGGATGACATAGCCGCTGCAGCGTGGCCCGGCGGCCAGCAGTGCGCGAATCTCGTCGCGAAGCTCCGGCGTGACCCGCTCGTCAGCGTCCACCACCATGACCCACTGGTGCTTCGTCTGCGGGATGGCCCAGTTCTTCTGCGAGGCCGAGTTGATGTACTCACGCTGGAGGATGCGGTCGGTGTAGCGCCGGGCGATCTCGAGTGTTCGATCCTTGGAGAACGAGTCGACCACGAGGATTTCGTCGGCCCAGGTGACCGACTCGAGACACTCCTGGATGTTCTCTTCTTCGTTGTACGTCGGGATGATGACGCTGAGAGGAGTCACAGGAGCGGGTTGCGGCCGCGCGTGCGTGGGAGGTCCTTCTTCCGGTTGAAGGGCCACAGCCGCCGCAGCCGCTTGAAGCGGCGGTGCGAGGCCAGCTCCTCGGCGGTCAGCTCTTCCGGCGCGAGGGCCACCTTCCACTTGAGCAGCGCGCGCTGCTCGGCGCGCTCGAACCGCGGAAAGATGGCCCGCGACGCCCATGAGCCCGGCTCGAACACCGTGGCCGAGGAGAAGTCGATGAGGTACAGCTCGCCCGACGGCGTGACGAGGATGTTGTCGCGCGAGCGCAGGTCGCCGTGGATGATGCCCCGCTCGTGCACGCTGCCGAGCAGCTCCTTGATTCTCTCCGCCACCCGCGGGACGCCTCCATGCCGTGCGTGGAACTTGGGCAGCCTGATGCCGCCGACATACTCGATGATGATGGCGTGCCGGTCAAGTGCTCCGTGGAACCGTGGCACGCCAGGTACCCCGGCCAGGCGGCGGTAGGCCTTCACCTCGCGGGCCAGCTGGAGCGCCCCGCTCCATCTCACGGGCGCGCACTTGGCCGCGTAGTCCTTCACCGCGAAGGTTTCGCCGGCGACGTCGACCTTCAGGATGTCCGCCTTGTTCCAGGCGCCTTTCTTGATGTAGCCGGTGACGGCGGAGGGGAGCTGGGCGCGTGTGAGCGGGACGGATTCCGACGGGGTCGCGGACATCACCCCTCGATTTCGATTTCCTCGTCCACCTTGCAGTCCCGGCAGAGGTCGATGGTGTGGATCTGTCCGCCGAGGAACCGGCGGCGGATCCCGGTGGCCTTCTCGGCGTTCCACACCTCGTGGATGGAGGAATTGGTGATGTTGCCCAGGATCTGCTTGCGCGAGTAATCGGTGCAGCAGAGCACCATGTCGCCGTTGAAGTTGATGTACCCCTGCTTGAAGAGCCGCGTGCAGGTGGAGAAGTACTCCATGTGCCCCGATTTCGAGAACGACTCGGCGTCTGCGATGTTGCCCCCGCGGTTCTCCAGCGCCGTGTACTTGGAACGCACGCCGCGCGCCTTCCAGTAGGCGACCGCCTTGCGGGCGTCGATGATGTCGGTGGAGACCATGGTGATCCAGACCTTGGGCCAGTCGGTGAGGCGCTTGCGCTGCTGCTCGAGCAGATAGTTGACGTTCTCCATCGTGTGCTCGAAGTGCATCGCCCCGCGCATCGTCTTTTCGTACGCGTCCTTCTCGATTCCCTGGAACGAGATGTACAACGCGTGGAGCGCGTCGCCGATGTCCAGCATCTCATTGACGCGATCTTTCGTCAGCAGCCCCCCGTTGGTTGTCACCACGACCTTGCTGTCGGGAATCTGCTCGTGGATGTAGACGATCTTCTTGAAAAGGTCCTTGTCGATGAACGGCTCGTTCATCAGGTAGGGGCTGATGCGCCTGACGCCGAACTGCTTCGCCTCCGCGATGATCCTCTTGAAGAGGTCGGAGTCCATGCGGCCCTTCGGCTGGAAGTCGAAGGTCTCGCCGAACGGGCAGAAGATGCAGTCGGCCTGGCAGCCCGTGACCGTCTGGATCTGGAGCGTGCGCGGGAACGAGGGCACCGGCCGGCGCGTCAGCCGCTTCTGCACGATCGTGAGCAGGCCGTCCCCGGGCTCGTCCATGTAGTACTTGTTGAGCTTGATTGATTTCACGGCGTGAGCGTTGTCCCTGGATGGTCTTGGGTGACGTTTGGCGAGGCGTGCGCAATTATAGGGAGCGACCGAACCTGCGTCAACCGCGTCCGACTGGTTCAAACCCGCGACCTGTGGTACTTTCGCCGCGCCATGAAGTTCCTCTACTACTATAGGGTGCCACTTCCCGACCCTCGAGCTGACGCCATCCAGATCGTCAACACCTGCGCCGGCATCGCGCGCGCTGGCGGCGAGGTCGACCTGCGCGTGGAATCCATGGGCGCGGCGTCGAGCGCCGACTGCCTCGCCTATTACGGAGTCGATTCCATCGGCGCGGGGCGCGTCGACATCTCCGCGATCGGCAGGCATTGGTCCTGGCCACTGTTCGACTGGAAGACCAAGCCGGCCGCGCTGGCGCGCCTGGCCGGGCCGCGGGCCTGCCTGTTCGTGCGCGAGGTGCGGCCCTACGTGCCGGGCCTGATCGCCAGGGCGCATGCGGCGGGCTTGAGGGTGATCTTCGAGGCGCACAACATCTCCTCTTCCCTGGTGCGGGAAAAAGAGCGCAAGGCCGCCCAGAATCGGGCGGAAGCGCCGGCGCAGGCCAGGACCTTCTCGATGGTCTCCCCCGAGGGCAAGACCGCCCTGCGCCTGGTGGGAGAGGACCCGGGGCACCACGATCACCATGATGAACATGACGATCACGACGATCCTGCCCGTCAGCCCGAGCGCCCGCCAAACGTCGATGAGACGCCCGCGCCGCCGCCGCGGCCCGTCGACCCGACCGAAGCGAAGCGACTTGCGCGCAAGGCACAGGAGCGCGCCGCCCTGGAGGAATCGATCCTGCGCGGCGCCGATGGCCTCATCTGCACCCAGCGCGCGACGCTGGATGGGCTTAGGGATGCGATGAAGCCCGGCGTGCCCGCCACGGTGCTGGGCAATGGGACCATCACGCCGCAACCGCCTCAGAAGGACCGCCACAAGGACATCGACGTCCTGTATTGCGGGTCGCTCAAGCCGTGGAAGGGCGTCGACACGCTTGTGGCGGCGATGCAGACGCTCTTTCCGCACAAGCTGACGGTCGTGGGCCCCGGCACGAAGGACGACGTCGCCCGCCTTCAGCAGGCGGCACTGGCCGTCGGCATGGTGGGGAGACTCACGATCCTGCCACCGGTGAAACCCACCGAGGTCTGGGATCTCTACGCGCGCGCCAAGGTGGGCGTCATTCCCCTGCCCGACGACGGGTACGTGGAGGCCCGCGACTTCACCTCGCCGCTCAAGCTGTTCGAGATGATGGCCGCGGGCCTGCCGATCGTCTGCAGCCGCCTCAAGTCGCTCCAGGAGTACGTGAGCGACGGCCGCGAGGTGCTCATGGTGACCGCCGACGACCCGCGCCCTCTCGCCGAAGGCCTGCGCCGCGTGCTGGGCGACGAAGCACTGCGCGCCGGGCTGGCCGCGGCGGCCAGGGCCCGCGCCGCGGAGTTCACCTGGGACAGCCGCGGTCGCAAGATCGTCACCTTCGCCGAGCAGCTCTTCGGTTGAACCTGCCGGATCGCCCGGCTATTTCTTACGCGTGAATTTCATGACCATCGGAGACTCCGCCCCCTCTTTGCTGTTGATCCACTCGGCGGTGAAGTGATCCGCGTCCTGGAATGCGACATTCAGGTGCTTCATGATCCCATGCTCGGCGGCCTTCTCGTTAGTCACGTCGACGAACTTGAAGTTCAGCTTGCTGCCCTCGGCGAGACCGGCGGCGCGCATGCGCGGCTGATTGTTGCCGGCGCAGTAGTGCGTGAGCATGACCGAGTCCCCGTCGGGGTAATACATCGTCACCATATCCGCCACGCTCAGCTCTTCCATGAGCGCTGAGCCTCCCGACACCAGCTTGTAGGTCACCGTGACCGGAGTGCCGCTTTGTCCCGGCGCCTCCCACGTTCCGACCAGACTCTTGAGCTTCTCGAAACCGGCATTGCCCTGCTCGGCCGCCTGGACCGTCATGACCGCGGTCAACACGACTGCCGACAGAACTGCCAATGACCGGATGGTTCCCTTGGTCTTCGTGTTCATGGGACGATTCCTCCTGTGCCGTGAGTTGTTCACGCAGCAGCCTACCATTAAACCTTTGCCAGCGATTCCATTGAACGAGTCCCACACCTGTAGGCGGATCATGGCGTGCCGGTGTCCGGCTCCCCCACGCTGGCCGCCCTTGGCCTGCCGCGCGACAGGATGATCATGGCCACGGCGGCCACGATGACCGCAGAGGCGGTCAGGGTCCTGGCCGACATCGGTTCACCGGCGAGCGCCCATCCCAGCAGCACCGCCACCACAGGATTCACGAAGGCATAGGTGGAGACGCGCGCAGGAGTGGTGGCCGAGAGCAGCCAGGTGTAGGCGGTGAATCCGACGATGGAGCCGAAGACGATCAGGTAGGCGAGCGCCAGGATCGAGCGGGCCGTGATGGCCCCCGCGATCACCCGCGATGGCTCGCCGGCAGCCAGGCCTGCCGCCATCAGCACGGCCCCTCCCAGCAGCATCTGCATGCCCGCGGCCAGCCCGGCGGAGGCCGGCTGCGGCAGGCGGCGCGACACGATCGAGCCGCTGGCCCAGCAAAACGAGCCCGCGATCAGCACGCACGCGCCGAACGGGTCGACCTGTCTGGCTCCCAGCAGCCTGGAGGGTCCCAACAGCAGGGCCAGCCCCGCCAGGCCCAGCAACACGCCGACGATGACCCGCGCGTTCAGCGGCGCGCCGTCGCTCATGCAGGCGTCGAGCAGCACCATCCAGAGCGGAATCAGCGCCAGCATCAACGCCGTGAGCCCGGAGGGCACGCGCTGTTCGGACCAGACCACGGCGCCATTGCAGCCCATGAAGAGCAGGGATCCCACCGCCGCCGCTCCGGCCCAATGGCGGGGCTCGGGCCGCTCGCCATGGAGCAGGAGCCGCCACAGAAAGAGCGCCCCTCCCGCCACGACGAACCTGGTTCCGGCCATGAGAAAAGGTGGCATCTCCTCCACCGCGATGCGGATCGCCAGGAAGGTGGACCCCCAGACGAAGTAGATGGCGGCGAACCCGGCCGCCATCATCAGCGGGCGGGAGCCTGGTGGAGCATGGGTGGCGGCGCGGCGCACGTCAGGGCTCGAACACCCGGCGCCACCAGGTCTGGAAGGAAACGATCTGCCAGACCCGGCCGTCGAGCGCGGCGCTTGACGGGCCCCGCTCGAACCTCGCCCTCAGACTCGCCATGCCGGCGGGATCGAAAATCCCCTGCCGCACGACTCGCCCGGGCTCGAAGGCCGCGTCGGTCAGTGAGCGCAAGGAACCCTTCATCCATCGGCCCACGGGCACCTGGAATCCGTGCTTGCGGCGGTGGACCAGGTCGCCGGG
>Ga0075429_100003638_pt1 | contig 13128 bp, 11 predicted proteins | sample RhiMetdeltSRZDD3_FD_75295 | JGI IMG/M metagenome (GOLD analysis project Ga0075429, IMG submission 75295) | Populus rhizosphere microbial communities from Tennessee, USA - Rhizosphere MetaG P. deltoides SRZDD3 | ecosystem: Host-associated > Plants > Roots > Rhizosphere > Soil | place: USA...
TGGCGGCGGTCGTAGACCAGCCCCGAGCCCTGCCCGCCGAGCGTGAACGACGATCGGATGACGAGCGGGTAGCCGAGCTGCTCACCCAGCGCGACGGCGTCGGCCACGGTCGTGGCGTAGCCGCTCTTCGGCAGCTGCATGCCCGCCTTCTCCATCGCCTTCTTGAACAGGTCGCGGTCCTCGGCCGTCTCGATCGCCTCGAGCGACGCGCCGATCAGCTGCACGCCGTACTTCTCGAGCACGCCGGCCTTGGCGAGGGCGACCGCGAGGTTGAGCGCCGTCTGGCCGCCGAGCGTGGGCAGCAGCGCGTCGGGGCGCTGCTTCTCGATGATGCGCGTGGCGATGCTCGGGATGAGCGGCTCGACGTACGTGTGGTCGGCGAACTCGGGGTCGGTCATGATCGTGGCCGGGTTCGAATTGAGCAGCACCACTTCGTACCCCAGCGCCTTGAGCGCGCGGCAACCCTGCGTGCCCGAGTAGTCGAACTCGCACGCCTGGCCGATCACGATCGGCCCGGCGCCCAGCACCATGATCTTGCGGATGTCGGTGCGCTTGGGCATCACGCACCGCCCTTGCTGCGCGAGGGGCGAGCGGCGCGCGCGGGGCGCACGGCACCCGCACCACTCGCCGCGCCCGCGGCGGCAGCACCGCGACGCACGGGGCGCGCCCCGCTCATGGCCGGCACCGCACGGCGGCGACCCTGCTTCTCGATGGCCTCGGCGAACGCACGGAACCATGGCCGCGAATCATGCGGCCCCGGGCTCGCCTCGGGGTGGTACTGGCACGACAGCACCGGCAGTGCGCGGTGGATCATGCCTTCCAGCGTGTGGTCGTTGCCGCTCCAGTGCGTGAGGTCGAACTCACCCGCGGGCAGCGTGTCGCTGTCGACCATGAAGCCGTGGTTCTGGCTCGTCACCTCGACCACGCCGGTGCGCCGGTCGATGACCGGGTGGTTGGCGCCGCGGTGGCCGAACTTGAGCTTGCTCGTCGTGGCCCCGAACGCGAGCCCGAGCAATTGGTGGCCGAGGCAGATGCCGAGCGTGGGCAGCTTCTGGGACAGCTCTCGCGCGGTCGCGATCGCGAAGTCGAGCGGCTCGGGATCGCCGGGGCCGTTCGAGAGCAGCACGCCGTCGGGATCCAGGGCGAGCACGTCGGCGGCCGTCGTGCGGGCGGGCAGCACGCGCACTCGGAAGCCCTCGGCGCGCAGCCGGCGCAGGATGTTGTACTTCACACCGAAGTCCAGCGTCACGACCAGCGGCTTGTCGCGATCGGCCGCGGGTTCGCTCGCGACCGGGCCCTCCGCACCCCACCAGTAGGGTTCGACGCAAGTGACCACGTCGGCGAGCGCCAGGCCCTCCATGCGCGGGCTCTTGCGAGCCTTCTCCACCAGTTCGTCGGCATTCGTGCTCAGCGTGGACAGGCAGCCGCGCATGGTGCCCTGGTCGCGCAGGTGGCGAGTGAGCGCGCGCGTGTCAATGCCGGACAGACCGGGCAGGCCCTTCTCGGCCAGCAGCCCATCCAGCGTGCCGGTGGCTCGCCAGTTCGACGGCACCTCGCAGATGTCGCGACACACCATGCCCTGGGCGCGCAGCGCGCTGCTCTCCCAGTCCTCGGCGTTGATACCGTAGTTGCCGATGAGCGGATAGGTGAACGTGAGGATCTGGCCGCAGTACGAAGGGTCGGACAGCACTTCCTGATAGCCCGTCATGGCGGTGTTGAACACCACCTCGCCGGTGGTCTCGGCCTCGGCGCCGAATCCATCGCCACGGAACACGCGCCCGTCCTCGAGCGCCAGCATCGCGGGACGCCGCTTCATCGGGCAGCCTCCTCGGCGGCGGGCCGCTCGAACGCCACGTCCTCGGCGCTGTGCGTCACTCGGCCTTCCAGCATGGTGACGAGCACACGACCTTTCAGCCTCCAGCCCGCGAACGGTGTGTTGCGCCCCTGGGTGTGGAACGCCGACGGATCCACCGACCAGTCGTCGCGGGGATCGAACAGCACGAGATCCGCCTGCGAGCCCGGCTCGAGCGTGACCTCGGGCAGGCCGAAGATGCGGCGCGGCGCTTCTGTCCAGAGTTCGACGGCGCGCGTGAGCGTGAGGTGTCCGGGCTCGACCAGGTACGACAGCGTGAGCGCCAGCGCGGTCTCCAGCCCGACGATGCCGAACGGGGCCTCGCTGAACGGGCGCGACTTCTCGTCGGCCGTGTGTGGCGCGTGGTCGGTGGTGAAGCAATCCACGGTGCCGTCCACGATGGCGGCGATGCACGCCTCGCGGTCGGCTTCGGAGCGCAGCGGCGGGTTCATCTTGGCCGAGGTGTCGTAATCCCCCACCGCCTCGTCGGTGAGCACCCAGTAGTGCGGGCAGGTCTCGCCCGTCACGCGCAGTCCGCGCCGCTTGGCATCGCGCAGCGCGTCGAACGAGGAGTGATACGAGAGATGCGCCAGGTGCACGCGGCCGCCCGTGAGTTCGGCGAGGTCGGCATCGCGGCGGCACATGATGCTCTCCGCCTCGCCGGGGATGCCGCGCAGCCCCAGTCGTGTCGCGGTGAAGCCCTCGTGCATCACACCGTCGCCTTTCAGCGACGGGTCCTCCTCGTGGCAGATGATCGGCAGGCCGGAGGGGCGCGCGTACTCGAGTGCGCGGCGCATCATCGCGGCACTCGTCACCGGGCGGCCATCGTCACTGAACGCCACCGCACCGGCGGCGGCGAGAGCTTCGAGCGGGGCGAGCTGCTCGCCCTTCTGCCCCACGGTCACGGCCGCGATCGGCAGAACTTCACAGTGCCCCGCGGCCTCGGCGCGGCGGCGCACCCACTCCACCCACGCCGGCGTGTCCACGACCGGGTCGGTGTTGGGCATGCACGCGATGGACGTGAACCCGCCCGCGGCCGCAGCGCGCGTGCCTGTCTCGATCGTCTCCTTGGCGGACTGGCCCGGCTCGCGCAGGTGCACGTGCAGGTCCACGAGGCCCGGAGCCACCACCGCTCCGCGCGCGTCGAACATGCGCGCGTGCTCGCTGGGGTACCTGGGCACCGGCACCACGACGCCGTCCTCGACCGCGAGCGTGAACCGCTCGCCGGTGCGCCAGTGGGTGACGTTCCGGAACAGCGTGAGTGCGCTCATCGGGCCGCCACGTCGGACGTGAACCCGTGCGGGCGGCGCGTGGCGTCCGCGCAGCGTCGCAGCACCGCGCAGCGCACGGCCACGCCGTTCGCCACCTGTGCCAAGATGCGTGCGCGCAGCCCGTCGGCCACCTCGTGCGCCAGCTCGACGCCTCGGTTCACCGGCCCCGGATGCAGCACCACGGCGTGCGGGGCCAGCAGGGTCAGCCGTTCGGGGCTCAGGCCCCAGACGCGCGCGTACTCGCCGGACGAGGGCAGCAGTCCCTTCTCCATGCGCTCGTTCTGGAGCCGCAGCGCCATCGCCGCGTCGGCTCCGGCGAGTGCGTCCTCGATGTTGTCGGCGACGTCACAGCCCAGCAGTTCGACCTCGGCCGGCAGCAGCGTGGCCGGGCCGCACACGGTGACGCGCGTGCCCAGCGTGGTGAGTCCGGCGATCGCCGAGCGCGCCACGCGCGAGTGCGCGATGTCGCCCACGATCGTCAACCGGCGTCCCTCGAATCGGCCCTCCCACGCATCCTGGAGTGTGAGCAGGTCCAACAGCCCCTGCGTGGGATGCTCGTGCATGCCGTCGCCGGCATTGATCACGCCCATGCGATCGAGCTGGCGCGCGAGCCACACCGGGGCGCCCGACGACGGATGGCGCACGACCACGAGCGCCGAACCCATGGCCTCGAACAGCCGCACCGTGTCCAGCAGCGTCTCGCCCTTGTTGAGCGAGCTGGCCGCACTGGAGAACACCACCACGTTGGCACCCAGTCGCTGCGCGGCGATCTCGAACGAGGTGCGCGTGCGGGTGGAGTCCTCGATGAACGCCAGCACCACCGTCATGCCCGCGAGGTCGGTGCGGTTGGGCTCGCCCTGGGCGAGCCAGGCACGCTCGCGCTTGGACGCGGCCAGCAGCGCCAGCAGCTCGTCGCGGGTCATGCCCTCGAGCCCGAGCAGGTGGCGCCCGTCGGTGGCAGCGCGGTCGTCGAGGTCGGCAGCGGCGCGGCTCATGACCGCACCCGGCGTCCCGGCCAGCGCGAACGCCTCGGGACCGCCCACATTAGAAAAAATCCCGGCGCCGGGCGGCGTCGGGGCAGCATGAAGCGAAGCAGTCGTCATGGCACCGGTCTCCTGGCGGACTCTCGGGACCGCCTTAAGGTGGAGTTCTGGCACGAACCGCGGGGGACTATAGGGGTGGAGGTGCCGGAAGTTCAAGCTCAGCGCCCGCGAAATCCGCCCGCGCGGCCCTTGACGGAGACGCCACACGCGCCCGCCACGGATCAAGGTCGGGCCCGGCCGGCGTGACGACGGGCAGCTTCAGCCCTTGAACTGACTCAAGCTGCGGCCTAGCGTCCTCGGGGTTGGACCGGGGAGGGCCGCCAAGGCCTTCCCCGTCGTTGTATCGGAGCAGGCCGGGAACCTGTCTTCCGAGGAGTCGAACATGTCACGTCCATCGCAACTTGTCTGGGCCGTCGTCGTGCTGGGCATCGCCCTGAGCCCGGGTTGTGGCTCGCAGATGTTGACCGACCCGCTCGAGCACGGGACTCGCCCCGGAGCGACCGCCGAGATCGCCGCTCCCGCAGATGCGCCAGAGGAAGCCCCCACCGCGCCGGGCTCGGGCAATGGCCCGCCGAGCGAACCGCCGAACGTGCGCATCACGTCGCCGCAGCCGAGTCCGCTGCTGTTCCGGATCCTCCCGCAGCACACCACGGTGACTTGGGACTCGGAGGACCCCGATGGGCCGGGGCCGGGGCCCAAGCAGTACTTCTACAAGATCCTCAGCGAAGACGACACGGAGTTCCCGTTGCTCGACGCGCTGATCAACCCGGATTCGCTGAGGCGGTTCTACTCGCCGGACTACCCGGGCTGGACGCAGGTCAGCGGCAAGGAGACCTCGTTCACGCTACCCGACCTGCTCCCCGACACGCGCTACTTGTTCGTGGTGCAGGCGATGGACCGCCGCGGGAACGAGGACGTGGTGTGGTCGCTCAGCGACAACATGCTGGTCTTCGAGATCGCGTTCGGTTCGCCCGCGAACGGAGCGGAAAGCGCGCCGCAGGGCCCGACTTCCGACGAGCGCCTCTCACGGCACTGAGCCAGCGGTCTGCCGAGCGGCCGGGGTGAGGCGGGCGAGTTCCTTCCGCCCGCTCCGCCGCTCGCGGCCGTAAGCTCGTCGCTAGAGCAGCGTCCCGCGCAGCATCAGGCTCGCCACCGTGAAGTAGATGACGATGCCGGTGACGTCCACCAGCGTGGCCACGAACGGGGCCGAGGCGCTCGCGGGGTCGAGCCCGGTGCGCTTCAGGATGAACGGCAGCATCGAACCCGAGAGCGTGCCGAACATCACCACACCGGTGACGCTGACCGCGACGGTGATTGCCAGGTTCGTCGTGTGCGCCCCGTAGGGGTGGAACACCGCCTCCCACAGGAACACACGTGCCATGCCGATCAGCCCCAGGATGCTGCCGATGGCCAGACCCTGGAAGACTTCGCGGTGCATGACGCGCCACCAGTCCGCCAGCGTCACCTCACCCAGCGCCATCGCACGGATGACGAGTGTCGAGGCCTGCGAGCCCGAGTTGCCGCCGCTCGAGATGATGAGCGGGATGAACACCGACAGCACCACCGCCTTGGCGATCTCGTTCTCGAACCGGCCCATGGCCGTGGCGGTGAGCAACTCGCCCACGAACAGCACCATCAGCCACACGACGCGCTTGGACAGCATCGAGCGGAAGCCCACCTTCAGGTAGGGTGCTTCGAGCGCCTGGGTACCGCCGATCTTCTGGATATCCTCGGTGGCCTCGTCCTGGAGCACGTCGACGATGTCGTCCACCGTGACGATGCCCTGCATCCGGCCTTCCGCGTCCACGACCGGGATGGCCTGAAGGTCGTGCTCGGCGAAGAGTTTGCCCAGATGTTCCTGGTCCATGTCGGGCCGCGCCGTGACCAGGTCGGTGGCCATGACCTCGCGCACCGTGCGCTCACTCGCAGCGGCGAACAGCTCGCGCAGCGACACCACGCCCACCAGCCGCTGGTCGGCGTCATTCACGTACACGTAGTACACGTTCTCGAGGTGCTCGCGCGCCTGCCTGCGCAGGTAGCTGATGGCTTCGTCCACGTTGACGTCGGCCCGTACGCGCGCGTAGCGCGGGTTCATGAGGCCGCCCGCCTCGTCCTCGGCGTAGGCCATCAGCGCCATCACCTCGCGACGCGTCTGGTCGTCGAGGATCGCGAGGAGCGTCTCGCGCTCGTCCTCCTCGGCCACCTGCACGAGATCGGCCGCGTCGTCCGGCGGCAACAGCCGCATCCACGACCGGCGCTGTTCGGGCGCCATGCCGGAGACCAGTTCGTGCTGGTCGAGAGCGGAACGCTCGAGGAAGAAGTCCTCCGCCTCGGGCCGCGGCAGGTCGAGGAACGCCTCCACACGGTCTTCGGGTGCGAGCAGCCGCCAGGTCTCGCGCAGGTCGTCGGCGGCGAGGCCGAACTCGCTCTCGGATTCGCGACGGAGGCTGGTCACGTCTGAACGCTCCGCGGGCGGGGGCCCTCCCGCGCGAGAAGGCGGGATGGGTCGAGACATGGGCAGGCCGGCTCGGGCGGCCGTGGACGTGCTTCGCCGCAACGTAACCGCCGCACGCACGAGCGTCCAGCGCGAATGGCGTGGCACGGTGCCCAAGCGCGGACTCGGGAGACGAATCGTGCGCCACGCGAGGAGCTGCTACTCGAGAGCGCCGATCGAAGCGGCAGCCCCCATCAGCGGCAAGCGGCTAGTGGCCCGACGCGAACCGGAATACGATCCCGGCGCTCAGGTTCAGCCCGTTGAACGAGACTTCCAGAGCGTTGCCGCCGCTATCCGTGAGCGGGGCGGAGCCGCTGTCGGAGAACGGGCCCAGCTCCGTGTAGCCGTTCGCGCTGTACGGGCCTTCCATGCTCGAGAAGTTGCTCACGAGGTAGCCGGCTCGCATCGAGAAGCCGACTTGCGGCGAGACCGGGAAGTCGTAGCCCGCGAACAGCCCTCCCGTGAACGCGGTCTCCTCGAACTCCTCGATGATGGTCGCGACCACGAACGTACCGTCACTGGCACCCACGTCGTCGGTCTCCCGACGATCGAACGAGCCGCGCCCCATTCCGATCTGTGCGCCGAAGTGGAGTCCGGGATTCGAGGGAACCCGAAACGTCGGCGTGAGCATGACGGAGAGCAGGCTGGCCTCGACCTTCTGCTCCACCCTCCCGCTGACGATCGCGGTCCCGGTGTTGAACAGGATGTCAGCGGAGTGATCGCGAGCACTCTTCTGGTAGCCGAGCTCCACGCCCAACGAGAAGACCGGAGTGAACGCGTAACCCAGCTCCGCCGAGTAGCGCCCGCCGCCCGACAGCTCCTCCCAGTCGAGGAGTGTGCTGACCTGCCGAAGATCGGTTCCCTCCGAGCGGATCTCCGAGTTCACGTCCCCGAGCGAGGGCCAGGCGTAACCCGCCTGGCCTCGGACGTAATAGCCCGTGCCGGCTCCGGTCTGGGCGATCGCCTCGGAGCTGGCGAGCAGGCCGAGCAGTAGGATCAGGGCCGGATGCATCACACGTCGCATCATCGTGGGGTCTCCTGGCCGGCGCTTCGAGGCGATCGCACCGGTGGCAGCGGCGAGCACGCGGGACGCGCCCGATGGGGGCGAGCGGAACACGGTCCGTCCACCAGCGGTACGCAGGACGGCGGCCTCAGGCTAGCAGCCGGACGCCCGTGGCCCCAGTCCTGAATGTCGCCGGCACTCGAGGCCCACATCGGCGCGTGCCTGCCGCCCGAGGGCCGCGCTCAGCCGCGAGCGGCGCTCCCCTCGGCGGGCGCGAAGAACACCGCGATGCAGAGCTCCTCGGCGATGCTGTGGAACCGGTGCTCCGCTCGCGCGGGGACGTACACCACGGAGCCCGCCTCGACCGTGTGGTCCTCGCCCGCCACCGAGATCCGGCCGCGACCGCGAAGCACCAGGTAGACCTCGTCCTCGCCGTGCGGCCGCTGCGGATCGGTGGCACCGGCGGCCAGGACGTACAGCCCGGCGCTCAGCGACGGCTTGCGCAGGAACTCCTGGTAGAGCACGCCGTGCGCACGCCGGCGCAGCTCCACGTCCGCGATCTCGAACGCTTCCATCAGGCTGCCCGCCGGCATCAGGCGCGCCGGGCCGGCGCGCCCTCGCCCACGGGGATACCCGCGCCGCGGGCGGCAGGGGGAGCCGTGGTGATGAGCCACACCGCGGCGAGCACGATCGCGGCGGCGAGGAGCGTGCGGCCCGAGAGCATCTCACCCGCGAACACGAGTCCGAGCGCCATGGCGACGATCGGGTTCACGAACGCATACGTCGCCACCTTGGCCGGCTCGACGCGCGCGAGCAGGTAGAGGTAGCCGGTGAACGCCAGCACCGAGCCGAACACCGACAGGTAGCCGGTCGAGATCCACGCGCGTGCCGGTACGGCCGCAGGGCTCCAGCCGGCGAGCTCTCCGCGCGTGGCCGAAAGCACGAGCAGCACCAGACCAGCAGCGGTGAGCCCCACACCGGTCGAGACCAGCGGCGAGCGAGGCTGCTGCGCGCGGCGCGACCACAGCGAACCCCAGGCCCAGGACAGCGAGCCGGCGACCGGCACCAGCGTCCACAGCGGTTCGAATCGGTCCTGATGCGAGCCGAACAGTCCCGGCCCGATCAACAGCGCGATGCCCGCGAAGCCGAGCGAAAGCCCCAACAGCGCCTGCCGGCCCGGGGGTTCGGCGGTCGGGCCCAATGCCGAGAGCAGCCCCATCCACAGCGGGATCGAGGCCACGAGCAGTGCCACCAACCCCGACGGCAGGTGGGCGACGCCGAGCGTGACCGCAGTGTTGCCCACGCCGGGCAGCAGGATGCCAACGAGCGAGGCGTTCACCCACTCCCGGCCGCGCGGCCACGCGTCGCCGCGCAAGCGAGCCCACACCAGCAGCACGAGGCCGGCCGAGAACAGCCGCATCCCGCACATCAGGAACGGCGGGATGCCGTCGATGGCGTAGCGGATCACAAGGAACGTGCTCCCCCACACGAACCAGATGCTCGCGAACGCGAGCAGCACGAGGGCGCGCGAACCGCGCGGACGGTCAGGCACGCAGGCGCTCCCGGTCCGGCAGCGGCAGCGGCTCGATGGGCAGCGCCCAGCTCTCTTTGAGCGTCTCGAGTGCGATCGTGCTCATCGTGGAACGCACGCCGGCGATGGCGCCGAAGCGCTCACGCAACAGCCGGCCCAGGGCCTCGGGGTCCTTGACGCGCACCTTCACGAGGTAGCTGTCCTGACCCGCGACGTGATGCACTTCGAGCACTTCGGGCACCGCAGCGAGTTCGGCGCCGGCGGTGTTCTCGCCCGTGCGCTCATCGGTGCGCACCAGCACGAACGCCAGCAGCGGGCGCTCGAGTGCGCGCGCGTCGAGTTGCGCGCCGTAGGCGCGGATCACGCCGTCGCGCTCGAGCCGCCGGACGCGCTCGAAGACCGCACTGGGCGCCATGCGCACGGTGCGGGCGAGGTCGGCGTTCGAGATGCGGCCGTCCTTCTGGAGGAGTTCGAGCAGCCTGCGGTCGATGGCATCGAGTTCGTCGAGCATGGCATCCTCCGGGGTTGTATTTGAATGATGCTTCTCCGAAATACGCGATTCAAGCGAATAATCAGCTACGAAAATCGTTCTTTGATGACGAATCTTCGCAAATGTCGTCACAAAGTCGGTGGGGTGTCTTCCGGGTCCGCCATGGCGTCGCAAACTGATGCGGCCCAGTCCATTGCAGTGAGCCTGTCCGCGAGATCGGTCGTCCGAGGCTGGTGCCGCCCGGCCGAATGTCCTTCGAGCGCCGGGCCTTCCCTCCACATCTCGCCGCAGGCAGTGCGCTTGCGGTGGTGATGCCGACCGGTGGGGCGTCCGCGTCTCGTCCTCGGGGCGAGCGATTTGTTGAGGCATGGCCGCAAGCCGCTGGCCTACGCTCAAGCCATGTCCCGCCCCTGGTCCCGCACGTCTGCAGCGCTCCGGTGCGCACGCTCGGCACTCGCGCTCCTGCTCGCGCTCGCTCCGGGCGCTCGCGCGCAGGACTGCTCGTGGAGCGTGGACCTGCCGGGTGCTGCGCACCGCTGGCTCACGCTCGCGAGCGATGGCGCACACGGCGTGCTCGCGGTGAGCTACCCCGAACAGTGGGTGGACCACCCGACGATGGCCGGCACACTGCGTTTGCATCATGTGCTCGAGCACGGCGCGCTCGACCCCGCGTTCCCCGCCTCGGGCGTGACGTTCTTTGCGCCACCGGTCGGCGAGACGCGTCGCGGCGTGCTGGTGCTGAGCGCGCTGCCGGACGACGCGGGCGGTGCGTGGGTGCTGGCTATGCACAACGACCCCTACGCGCCGGGGCTCCGGGCGTATGAAACCGCGACGTTCCGGCTCCACCACGTGAGCGCGTCGGGCGCCGTGGCGCCGGGATGGATCGCCGGCGGCCTGCTGCTCCCCTCCACGTACGGCTCGCCCGTCTACGCCAATCACGCCGGAGTGGTCCCCGATGGCGAGGGCGGCGTCATCGTCGCCTGGATCGCGCCCGCGTCGCTGCAGAACGCCTACGTGCGCGCGCAGCGATTCGCGCAGGACGGCACGCCGCTGTGGCCGGGCGGGAACGACGGCATCATGGTGTCGGATTCGCTCCGCGTCCGCACCCGGCTCCGCATCGCGGGCGATGGTGCGGGCGGACTCGGAGCGGCCGTGGCCACCCATCTCACACCGACGTCGGAGCGCGACCTCCGCGCGTTCCGCGTGCTCGCGAACGGCAGCCGCGCATGGGCACTCGCCGGTGAGCTCGTGTACACGCCGATCGGCGAGCACGAGTCCCCCGACTGCCTCGCGTTCGACGGCGGCGGGAACCTGTTCGTGATGTTCCGCTCCGAGCCGGTGACCGCTGGGGCGTGGCGCACCATCGCGCAGTTGCTGGACCCTGACGGCGGAAAACTGTTCGACGGCGTCCTCGGGTTGGAGCTGGGCCCGGTCACCTCGGGTGGCGCCATGGTCCTGTCGGTGCCTGCTGGGTTCTTCACCGTCCAGGCCTCGACCACGAGCGGGACCTCGATGCAGTTGCTCGACGCCTCCGGCGCCGCCTACTGGGGCGGGGATGTGAACGGGGTCCCGTCGCCTCCCTACGCGCTCCCTCCCATCCGGTTCTCCGGCGGCGAACCCACGTTCGTGTGGGCGGACCCCGCTTCGCTGTACAGCGGCCCCCCCACGGTCATCCATGCGCTTGAGATCGACGCCAACGGCGAGCCCGCCGCCGGTTGGCCGGCGGACGGCGCCGTGGTGTGCGGCGCGCTCTACGGGCACATCATGACCGACGCCGTCACGCCGGATGGCGAGTCGCTCGTGGTCGGGCTCGGCACCGACTACTACTCCACCATCCCGCCGCGCATCACGCGCCTGTCGCGCTCGGCGCTCGGCGTGCCCGGTGGTCCGCCCGTGACCGCGCTGGAACTGCTGCCGCCGTCGCCGAACCCCGCGCACGACGCGTGGGCCGTGCGGTTCACGCTCGCCGCGCCCAGCGAGGCTTCGCTCGAGTTGTTCGATCTCGCCGGCCGCCGCGTCGCGCGCGAGCAGTTGGGTTCACTCGAGGCGGGCCCGCACGCGGTGCGTTTCGCGCCGCGAGCCACGCTCCCGCCGGGTGCCTACCGGCTGCGATTGCAGTCCGCGGGCGGCTCGGCGCAGCGCCTGGTCGTGCGCGTGCGTTGAGCGAGTGGCGGCGCTACTCGTCCATCTCCTTGATGACGACGCTGTCCACGCCGTCGATCTCGAGCAACTTCACGCCGATGACTTCCTTCTTGGACGTGGGCACGTTCTTGCCCACGTAGTCGGCGCGGATGGGCAGCTCGCGATGGCCGCGATCGATCACGACGGCCAGCTGGATCGCTCGCGGTCGCCCGAAGTCGATCAGCGCATCCATCGCCGCACGTACGGTGCGGCCGGTGTACAGCACGTCGTCGATCAGCACCGCGACCTTGCCATTGATGTCCACCGGGATCTCGGTCGAGCCCACCACCGGGTGGCTCGCCACGGTGCTCAGGTCGTCGCGGTAGAGCGTGATGTCGAGGCTGCCCTCGGCGGGCGAGCGTCCCTCGAACTCCTTGATCTTCTGCGCGATGCGGTTCGCGATCGGCACGCCGCGGCGGCGGATGCCCACGAGGACGAGCTCGTCCACCCCCTTGTTGCGCTCGACGATCTCGTGCGCGATGCGGGTGACGATGCGGCGCAAGCCGTCGGCGTCGACGATCTCGGCCTTCTCGCGAAGCGCCATGGGTTCCTCCGAGCGGTGGGGTCGTGCGGTCACGGGCGCCGGGCACGATAGCCGCGGGAATGTGAAGGTGGCAAGGCCGGGCGCCGCCGGAGCAGCTTCCCGCTCGCGGTCCAGCGCCGCGTCCTCGCGGCCGCGCGGATCAGTCCCGCTCGCCCTCGACCACGGCCTTCGACAGGTCCCAGCCGCGCAGGAACAGGTCGCGCACGTCGGTGAGCAGCCGGAGCCGGTTCCGTCGCACGTCCTCCTGCTCGACGTTCACCATGACGTGGTCGAAGAACGCGTGGATCGCGTCCCCCATACCGAGCAGCTCGGGCAGGATGGCGGCGTACTCGCGCTTCTCCCATTGGGATTCCGTGCGCGCGCGGGCCAGTTCGACGGCCGCGAGCAGTGCCTGCTCGTGCGAGTCGGAGAGCCGTGCCGTGTCGATCGTCGCGGGGATCGGTTCGGTCGCGGCCTTGAGGATGTTGGCGACGCGCTTGAACAGGATGACGAGCGGCGCGAACCGAGGATCGCCGCGGAACGCCTCGAGCGCGCGGGCGCGCGCCAGCGCATCGGCGGCCTCGCACCAGCCCGGGCGCGTGGCGCCGCCGAGGACGATGCGCGCCTCTAGCGCGGCCTCGCGCACGTCGTAGGGCAACCCGCGCTCCTCGAGCGCCGTGTCCACGCGCGAGCGCAGGAACTCGCCCAGCTTCTTCATGATCTCCGCCTGCGGCAGGTCG
>Ga0075429_100003642_pt1 | contig 13122 bp, 9 predicted proteins | sample RhiMetdeltSRZDD3_FD_75295 | JGI IMG/M metagenome (GOLD analysis project Ga0075429, IMG submission 75295) | Populus rhizosphere microbial communities from Tennessee, USA - Rhizosphere MetaG P. deltoides SRZDD3 | ecosystem: Host-associated > Plants > Roots > Rhizosphere > Soil | place: USA...
GTCGTCCGCGATCTCGCCCACAGCGGCGACGTCCCCGCCATCATCTTCGTCTTCGGCCGCGAGCTCTGCTTCGAGGTGGCGCGCCTGCTCAAGAGCTGCCGGCGCTTCACCAGCGACGAGGAGCGCGCCAAGATCGAGCAGCTGTGCGACGAGGCGCTCCTGCCGGGCGGTTGCGCCAAGGAGCTGCGCCCGCTGCTCGGCCACGGCATCGGCATCCACCACGCCGGCATCCTGCCCCGCTACAAGCAGCTGGTCGAGCAGCTCGCCCTCGAGCGCCTGATCAAGTTCGTGGTGTCGACCGAGACCATCGCCGCCGGCATCAACCTGCCGGCGCGCACGGTGGTCTTCCCGTCGCTGCGCAAGTTCATCAAGAAGGAGCCGCGGCTCGTCACCGCCGCCGAGTACCACCAGATGTCGGGCCGCGCCGGCCGGCCGCAGTTCGACGACCGCGGCCTGGCCATCACGCTGGCGCCCGAGGAGGTGGTGTCGGAGCTGAAGAAGGAGCAGAAGAACGCGGCCAAGCGCGGCGGCATCGGCGCCCTCGACGACGGCAAGCTGCGCAAGAACATCTACAACCGGCTGCGCTCGGAGGCGCAGCGCAAGGGCGACCTGATCTGGACCCCGGAGCAGCACGCCGAGCTGGTCAAGGGCGAGCCGGCCGAGCTGCGCTCGAAGACCAAGATCACCGCCGAGCAGGTGCTCGCCATCGGCTTGCCCGACCTCACCACCCACGTCCTGCCCGGTGCCGCCGGCTCCGGCGTCACGCCGGCGCCGATCGACGAGGTCGAGGCGTCGCTGCCGCCGTCGATGCGCCTCAACGTCGTGACCGTGATCGACAACCTCCTGCTCAGCGACCACGACAAGCGCGGCCTGCACAAGACCCTGGCCCAGCTGGTCGCCAACCTGCGCGCCATCGGCGTCATCGACGAGCACGGCGCCCAGGTCTCCGGCCACATGATCCGCGAGCTGCAGGGGATGGACGGCCTGTTCATCTACTACACGCTGTTCAACCACCAGCTCGAGTACGAGGAGCTGCGCGCGATGATCGAGTACCTGGTCGATCACGACATCATCCAGCGCATGCTCGAGCGCAAGGACGAGGACAAGAAGCGCGAGTGGTGCCGCGCGCGCCTGCGCGAGCTGCGCATGGACAACCCGCAGGTGGCGTGGGAGGACGTCGAGGCCGAGTGGGACAAGGAGCACCCGCGCGTGCTGACCAAGATCGAGGAGATCCACCAGGAGTTCAGCGCCAAGGTGCCGCACCCGGAGCTCCACGGCGGCAAGCGCTTCAAGAACGTGTGGGCGACGATGGAGGAACAGCGCCTCGGCTTCGTCGAGTTCGTCGAGCGCGAGGGGCTCGAGCACGAGGAGGGCAGCTTGTTCAGCTACCTGGTGCGCATCATGAACTTCGCGCGCAAGCTGGGCGAGGCGTCGCAGCTGTCCGAGTTCGAGGACGTCCAGCGCCGGGTCCGCGACTGCATCAGCCGGGTCGATGTCCGGCTGATTGAGCTCTAGCGAGCCGCCGCCGCCGCCGCGGCCGCGACCACCGGCGGCACCGTCGGCTCGGCCCAGTCGACCAGGCGGCCGCGCGGGTCGATCGCGTACGGGTGGGCGCGGATCTGGCCGTCGGCGGCGACCTCGACGAGCGTGAAGGTCTGGCGGTGGCGCTCGATCAGGCCGCGCGGGTGCGGGCGCAGCGAGAAGCGATCGCCGGTCTCGGGCATGGCGCAGCGCAGGTACGGCCAGCGGCCGCCGCAGGCGGCGCGGCTGCGCGCCCGCGGCGACGGCGGGAAGACGTAGGCGCCGGTGGCGCAGCCGACGCTGATCTGGTGCAGGCGAGCCGCGCCCTGGCGGAAGGTCTCGTCCCAGACCAGGTGCTCGTGGCCGGCGACGTAGGCGTCGGCGCGGCCGGCGAGCAGGCCGAACATCTCGCGCTCGAAGAGCGGCGCCGGATCGCCCATCACCGACACCGCCGGGACGTGGCCGAAGACCAGGCGGGCGCGCGCGCCGGCGGCGGCGTCGAGGTCGGCGGCGAGCCAGTGGCCGACGTCTGGCCGCAGGTGCTGATCGACGAGGTGGCCGAACGCCAGGTGGACACCGCCGAGGTCGACTGCGTAGGTGAACGGCGCGGCGTCGATCCGGTACGCCTCGCCGGCGGCGAGCGGCGCGCTGTGGATCTCGTACGGCGCGGCGAGGTGATCGAGATCGCGCCAGGCCATGGCGTATGCGCGGCGCTGGCCGTCGAGGTAGCTGTCGTGGTTGCCGGCGACCGGGAAGACCGGGATGCCGGCGCGGGTGAGCGGCGCCAGCGCGGTGCGGACGGCGGCGTACCACATCGTGGCGCGGCGCTGGCGCCACAGACCGTCGGTGACGTCGCCGTTGGTGAAGTCGCCGGTGATGACGACGGCGGTCGGCCGCAGCTCGAGCAGCGCGGCCACCAGGCGCTCGAGCGGCGCCGACACCTCGCCGTCGTTGGGCGTGTGGAGATCGGACAGGACCGCGACCGTCACCACACCCGGCGCCCCCGGGCGGGGCTCCGGCCGCGGCCGCGGCGGCAGCGTGATCGCCGTCGACGTCGGCGGCGGGATGACCACCGGCTCGTCGTCCGTGCACGCGGAAAGCGCCACCGCCAGCGCCACTACCAGGATCCGCGTCATCGCGTGAGCTCCCACGATAACGTGAGGCGCGCCGATCCGCCCTGGCAATCCCTCACGGTACAGTGACCGCCGTGCAACCGATCGGAATCATGGCGGCGATGCCGCCCGAGCTCGACGCGGTGCTGGCGGATCTCCACGTGCACACGGCGGAGGATGTGGGGGGACGTCGCTTCCATCTGGGGCAGCTGCACGGCCGCGATGCCGTGCTGGTCGTGAGCCGCTGCGGCAAGGTCGCCGCCGCCGGGACCGCGACGCTCCTGCTCGAGCGCTACGGGGTCGAGTCGATCCTCTTCACCGGCGTCGCCGGCGCGGCGTCGCCCGGGCTACGGATCGGCGACATCGTGGTGGCAGATCGCCTGATCCAGCACGATCTCGACGCCCGGCCGCTGTTCCCGCGCTACGAGGTGCCGTTGCTCGGCGTCTCGGTGTTCGCCGCCGATCCCGATCTGGCGGCGCGGGCGCAGCGCGCCGCCGAGGTGTTCGCCGCCGACGCGCCCGCCCGCCTCGGCGCCGTCGCCGTCGCCTTCGGCCTCGAGCGGCCGGCCGTCCACCGCGGCCTGATCGCCTCCGGCGATCGCTTCTTCGCCGCCGCCGACGACGTCGCCGCCCTCCGCCGCGACCTGCCCGACGTGCTCTGCGTCGAGATGGAGGGCGCCGCGGTGGCCCAGGTCTGCCACGAGTACGGCCGGCCGGTGTGCGTGATCCGGACCATCAGCGACACCGCCGATCACGCGGCGCACATCGACTTCCCGCGCTTCCTCGAGGGCGTCTGCGGCCGCTACGCCCGGGCGCTGGTCGCCGGGATCGTCAGCGCGCCGGCGTAGCGGCGGCCGCGCGGTAGCGGGCGAGCCGGCGCATCATCGCCTCCGGCGGCGCGCCCTCGCCGGAGAGCGCGATCGCCCGCTCCTGGTGGGCGATCGCGTCGGGCCAGCGGCCGAGCTGGAACGAGAGCAGCGCGTAGGTCTCCTCGCAGCCGGCGCAGCTGGGATCGCTCGCGACCGCGCGCTCGGCGTGGCCGATGCCGGTCGACGGCAGGCCGCGCATCGCGAAGTACTGGGCGAGGGCGTCGGCGCCGGCAGCGGTGCGCGCGCGCCGCTGCACCTGGGCGACCTCGTCGACCAGATCGTCGAGCGCCGCCGCGCGCTCGCCGCCGTGGAGCTCGTCGGCGCGCAGGAGGCCCACCTCGACCAGCCCGATCCACGCGCGGGCGTCGTCGGGGCGGCTCGCCGCGTACCGGCGCAGCGACGCCTCGGCCGCGCCGAGGTCGCCGCGGCGCTTCGCCAGCACGGCGCGCCAGAAGTGGGCGCCGGTCCAGCCCGGCAGGTCGCGCTCGGCGGCGTCGATCTGGCGCGCGGCGAGCTCGCGGCGGTCGCGACCGCCGAAGGCGAGGAGGACGTGGGTCCACAGGTCGTGGACCTCGTCGCGGCGCAGGACGCGCGGCGCGCCGGCGGCCGCCGGCGCCGCCTCCCGGTAGGGCAGGGTCCAGAGGTCGGTGCGCCCGTCGGCGAGGTGGTCGCGGTAGTCGCGCTCGAGGCGGTCGCGCGCCACGCCGGCGAAGGCGTCGTTCCACGCCTGCTCGGGCGGCGCCGCGCCGCCGAGCCCGGTCAGGAACCGGACGAAGCGCGCGCGGTACTCGTCGGGCCCGTTGTTGAGCAGGTGCACGAGCCACCAGGCGGCGACGTGGCAGTCGTGGTCCGGCTGGTAGCAGGCGTCGCGCGAGAGCGCCAGGAGCTCGCGCACCGGCCACGGGTAGTGCCGCGCGCGCAGGACGTCCGGCGAGATCTTGCCCAGCACCAGCTCGCCGCCCTCGACGGTCACGGTCTGGAAGTAGGTCGCGAGCCCCTCCTCGAGCCAGATCGGGATGGCGCCGAGGAAGTGATGGTTCATGGCGTGGGCGAGCTCGTGGACGACGTTCTCGCGGCGGCGCCAGTCCTGGTCGCTCTCGCAGACGAGGACCGCGCGCCGCTGCTGGAAGTCGGCGCTGACGCTCTTCATGGCGGCGACGTGGTCGCCCCACACCGGCCGCAGGTCGCTGCAGTCGTGGAAGTGGAAGACCAGCAGGCGGCCGGCGGGCGGCGCCTTGCCGGGGGCGATCGCGGCGGCGTAGGCGTCGACCAGCGCCTGCCGCCAGCTCTCGATCTCGGCGACGCGCTGCCGCGCGGTATCGGCGTCGACGTCGGTGTAGAGGAGCACGTGCGGCGACGACAGCTCGTACCAGCGGTGGCGCGCCAGGTCGGTGCGGACGACGCCGGGGGCGCAGCCGGCGGCGGCGAGCGCCAGCGCGACGAGCAAGGCGGTGCGCGCGCTCACGGCTTCGACCTCGCGGCCGCCCGGTAGCGCGCCAGCCGGGTCCAGGCGCTGTCCGAGATGCGCTCGTCGGCCCAGAGCTGGATCGCGCGCTCCTGGTGGGCGACGGCGTCGGCGGGCCGGCCGGCCTGGTAGAGGAGCAGCGCGAGGGTATCCTCGCAGTCACCGCACGAGAGGTCCGCCACCAGCGCGCGCCGCGCGAAGCCGATGCCGGTGGCCGGCTGGCGGCGCAGCGCGTAGTACCAGGCGACCTCGTTGAGCTCCGCCGGCGTCGACGCGAGGCGGACGAGGCCGGCGACGTCGGCGGCGAGGGCGTCGATGCCGGGCGGCGGCGTCGCCTCGAGGCCGGTGTGCGTGGCGGGGATGGCGTCCACGAGGCGCAGGCTGACCAGGGCGAGCCACGCGCGGGCGTCGTCGGCGTGCGCGGCCACCTGCTCGCGCAGGAGGCCGATCGCCTTCGCGCGGCCGTCCGCGGTTCGCGTCGGCATCAGGACCGCGTGCCAGAACTTCGACTGCGGCCAGGTCGGATCATCGCGGTCGGCGAACCCGAGCTGGCGGCGCACCGTCGCGGCGCCGCCGTTGACCAGCAAGTGCAGCATCCAGACCTCGTGGATCTCGCCGGCGGACAGCGCGCGGAGCCGGGGCGCGGGCGGCGCAGGCGGCGCGTACGCCGTCGCCCAGAGGCGCATCTCGAAGCCGTGCAGGTAGAGGCGATACTCCTCCTGCAGCCGATCGGCCGCCAGGTCGCCGAAGGCGTCGCGCCAGGCCTCGTCGCGGGCGACGCCGGCGCGCAGCGCACCCAGGTAGCCGCGGAAGCGCCGGTTGTAGTCGTCGGAGGCGTTGGCGAGCAGGTGCACCAGGCGGAAGGCGGCGTAGTAGCTGTCGCGGGACCCGCGGTGGAATGTGCCCACGTCCATCCCGCGCAGCTGCTCGACCGAGGGCAGGAACGCGGTCCGCTGCGCGCGCGATCGATCGAGGCTGTTGATGTGGCCGAGGACGAGGCGACCGCCCTCGACGCGGAGGCTCTGGAAGTAGCTGGCCAGCCCCTCCTCGGCCCACGGCGGCAGCTCGCCGAAGAGGTGGTGGTTCATCCGGTGGGCGAGCTCGTGCAGCAGGACCTCGCGGCGGAGCTCTGCCTCCTCGTGCTCACATGTGTAGACCGTGCGCCGCTCCTCGTAGTCGCGCGAGGGGGCGACCGCGCCGCCCACGCGAGGGCCCCACACCACCTGGAAGTCACGGCAGTCTGCGAAGTGGACGACCGGGATCCGGGCCGTCGGCGCGGTCGCGCCGGGCGCCAGGAGCTGGTAACCGGCCGCGAGCGCCTGCCACCAGCCCTCGACCTCGGCGGCGCGCGCGGTCGCCTCGTCGCGCGGCAGGTCGGTGACCACCGACACGTGCTCGGTGGTCACCTCGACCCACGGCCGGCGGGCGACGGTGGGCGAGTCGCGGGAGGTCAGGCGGGCGGCGCCGCAGGCGGTCAACGCCAGTGCGGCCGCCGCGGCGACGACACGAGATAAGGCCGATCCGGCAGAAACCACGATATTCATGCTACCGGCCCGGCCGCGCCGGCTGCCACGGCAAGCGGTGGCAATCACGGGGTCCGGAAGCGCCGGCTGTCGGCCACGACCCGCTGGTAGGCGGCGATCTGGCGCTCGCGCTCCGCCGGCGACCAGTCGAGGAGCTTCGCCATCCGCTCGGCGACGCGGCCGGCGACGTCGAGGCCCTGCTGGCGGCCGACCAGGAGCAGCGGTACCCGCCGCGACAGCACGTCGTCGATGGTGCGGGCGAGGTCGCGCTCGACCGCGAAGTCGATCTCGGCCCAGACGTACGGCACGTCGGCGTTGAGGCGATCGCCGAGGCTGCGGTCGGCGGCGATGGCGGCGGCGAGCTCGCCGGCGCGGCTGCCGTAGATGCCGGCCAGGTGGCCGGCGGTCTCGGGGTCGAGGCCGTGCTGCTCGGCGAGGCGCTGGCCGGTGGCGTTGACCGAGGCCAGGGTCGGCTCGTCGAGCTCGGCGGCGCCGGGCAGCGGGCGGCCCTTGGTGCCGGAGGCGATCAGCCGCTCAGCGTTGAAGCGCGGGTCGTTGCCCTTGAGCCACTTGATGCCGGCGCGCACCGCCTCGCCGGCCATGCGCCGGTAGGTGGTCAGCTTGCCGCCGGCGATGATGAGGAGGCCGTCGTCGCGGACGAACACCTCGTGCTCGCGCGAGACGTCGGACTCGTCCTCGGCGTCCTCGGTCCGGATCAGCGGGCGCAGGCCGGCCCAGGTGGCGATGACGTCGGCCGGGGTCAGGTTGGCGTTCGGGAAGTAGCCGTTGACCGACTCGCACAGGTAGCTGGCGTCGGCGGCGTCGGCCCAGACCTCGTCGGCGGTGCCCTCGAAGTCGGTGTCGGTGGTGCCGATGACGGTGCGGCCGCGCCACGGGATGGCGAACATGACGCGGCCGTCGACCGGCGAGATCAGCGTGATCGCGCGCTGGATCGGCAGGCGCTCGCGCGGGAAGACCAGGTGGACGCCCTTGGTCCGGCGCAGGATGGTGCGCCCGACCGGGACGTCGAAGCGGCGGACCATCTCGTCGGTCCAGGCGCCGGCGGCGAGGATCACGGCGCGGCAGCGCAGCTCCTCCTCGGCGCCGGTGAAGACGTTGCGGACGACCACGCCGCGGACCTGGCCGTTGTCGTCGCGGGCGAGCCGGACCACCTCGGTGTAGTTGCGGCAGTCGGCGCCGAGGGCGCGGGCGTCGAGCACGTTCTCGAGGACGAGGCGGGCGTCGTCGGTGGCGCAGTCGTAGTACTCGATGATGCCGCGCAGGCCGTCGACCTTGAGCTCCGGCTCGAGGCGCGACCCGGCCTTGGCGCCGCGGAAGGTCTTGTGCATGCGCGGCGCCCGGAACAGCGCCAGCGAGTCGTAGATCCAGAGGCCGAGGTTCATGACCTCGAGGCCGGGCTTGGTGTCCTTGTAGATCGGCACCAGGAACGGCTGCGGCCGCACCAGGTGCGGCGCCACCCGCTGCTGGACCCGGCGCTCGCTGACCGACTCGAAGACCAGCCCGATCTCGCCCTGCTCGAGGTAGCGCAGGCCGCCGTGGATCAGCTTCGACGACTTCGACGAGGTGCCGGAGCCGTAGTCGTTCTTCTCGAACAGCGCCACCTTGAGGCCGCGCAGGACGGCGTCGCGGGCGATGCCGGCGCCGGTGATGCCGCCGCCGATGATGATCAGATCGAAGGGAGGCTCGGCCTTCTCGAGGGACAGTTCGTTGCTCACGCGCAGCCCACCTTTCCGCACCGCTCACGGGCCGTCAAGCGCTGCTCCGGCGACGCGACTTCACTGCGGCGACGCCAGGCGATCCGCCAGATCCTGAGCGGTCGTCGCCGCGGTGACCGCGGCCGCCGCCGCCAGCGGCGCCGCCGCGGCGCGCGGCAGATCGGCCCAGCCGGCGTCCGGCGTCGCCAGCGCGACCGCGAGGTAGGCGCGGCGATCGCCGAGGGCGCGGACGACCTCGAGCACGCGCGTCGCCGGGAGCCGCCGCGGCGCGATCACCAGCACGCCGTCGAGGTCGCCGGGCCCGGGCGGGAGTGTGGCGGTCAGCGCGTCGAGGCGCGCGCCGACGGCGTCGAGGGCGACCGCCTCGCCCGGGTACGGCTCGCCGGCGTCGACGATCGACAGCCGGCCGGGCGCGAGCTCGGCGGTGGGCATCGCACCCAGTCGCACCTCGGCGGAGGTGATCGTCAGCTGCCAGCGCGGGCGGCGCGCATCGGCCGCGCGCGCCAGCGGGATGTTCGGCGCGGTGCCGATCGCGCTCCGCACCGGCACCGGCAGCTGCACCGGCGCCGCGCTCGCGCGCTGCGCGCCGAGGCCGGCGGCGATCTTCGCGAGCGCGTACCAGGTGGCGCTCGCGTACCGCGCGGTGGCGGCGTCCACCCCGGCGGCTGCCGGACAGTCGTGGGCCAGCTGCCGCCACGGCCGGTTGGGCGCGCCCTCCGTGGCGAGATCGTGGAGCGCCTCGCTCAGGTGGGTGCGCGCCTGCGGCGAGCAGGCGCCGCCGCAGGCGTCGACGATCTCCAGCACATCGCCCGGCACGACCGACGGCGCCGCGAGTGCGGTCCACGCCACACCGCACGGCCGACAACTCGACAGGATCGCCGCGACCCGCGCGTGCGGCGGCGCCGCGCGCGCGCGATCGATCGCCTCGACACACGGCGCGACCCACGCATTCGTCGACGGGACATCGCCCGTGCGGGGTGATGACGACGTAGTCTTGGTATCGCCGCACGCGACCGCGATCACGACAGTCGCCGATGTGAGCGCGAGTCGCATGCGTTCGATTCTATCGGCAGCGTATCGACAGCGTCGAGTGAGGTGTACGCTCTGCGCATGCGCCTCGTGTGCTTCCTGTGGGGGGTGGCCGCGCTGCCGGCGTGCAGCACGGCTCATATCGGTGGTGATGACGTCGGCGGTCCCGACGCGTGCGCGACGTGCGAGGAAGACGCCGCGCCGGTGCGCCCGCCCTGGCAACCGGATCCGGGCACGTCGTGGCAGTGGCAGCTCACCGGCACGATCGACATGTCGTACGCGGTGCGGATGTACGACATCGATCTGTTCGACGCGCCGCAAGCGGTCATCGATCAGCTGCACAGCGAGCAGCGCAAGGTGATCTGCTACTTCAGCGCCGGCACCGTCGAGCCGGGCCGCCCCGACGCCGCTTCCTTCCCGGCCGCCGCCATCGGCAGCGCGGTCGGCGACAAGCCCGACCAGCGCTGGCTCGATGTCCGGAATTCGGACGTCCGCGCCGCCCTGCGCGGGCGTCTCGATCGCGCCCGCGACCGCGGCTGCGACGGCGTCGAGCCCGATCGCGTCGACGGCTTCACCGCCTCGTCCGGCTTCCCGCTCACCGCCGAGCACCAGCTCGACTTCAACCGTTTCCTGGCCGACGAGGCTCACGCCCGCGGCCTGTCGATCGGCCTCAAGAACGACCTGGCCCAGGTCCCCGACCTGGTCGCCAGCTTCGACTGGGCGATGGCGGTCGACTGCCTGTCGCCCGGCACCTGCGCCCAGGCGATGCCGTTCGTCGACAACGACAAGGCGGTCTTCCACGTCGAGTACGGCCTCAGCGAGCTGTCGGCCGAGACCATCTGCTCCGACTCGAACACCTTCGGCTTCGAGACGCTGGTCAAGCACCGCGAGGTCGACGCCTGGCGCATCCCCTGCCGGGCGGACTGAGCCGCCCGAGGACGGGCGCTCAGCGGGGCGTCGTCGTCTTGCCGGGCTGGATCCTGACCTCGACCGGCCGCATGACGCCGCTGACCTCGTCGATGATCGTGACCACCCGCTTGCCCTCCTCGAAGGCGGCCTTGGTGGTCTTGGTCGGGCCGACCATGAGCTTCTTGCCGTCGGGCGCCTCGACGAAGCCGAAGGTCACCTTGACCTCGACCGACTCGTCGCCGACGGTGACCGTCTTCTGCGCCTTGCCGGGCGGCTTCTGGCCGTCGATCTCGACCGTGTAGCGGCCCTTCGGCACCGGGCAGTCGAACGGCAGCTCGCGCTTGGCGCAGCCGGCGACGCCGTTGACGGTGGCGCGGCCCTCGACGTTGGCGTCGACCCGGATCGACGAGCCGGCGACCAGGTTGGCCGACACCGGCAGCCGGCGGGCGCCGCGCGCCGGCGTCACCGCGATCTCGACCGGCATGTGGCGCGCCAGCTTGAGCAAGACGGTGTGCCGCTTGCCGGCCTCGACCAGGAGCTCGGCGGTCGGCGTCACCACCTCGGCCAGGCGCTGGCCGTCGAGCCAGACCTCGGCGCCCGGCGGCGTCGAGGTCGCGACCACCGACGCGAAGTCCGGCGACACCGTCAACGACTGGCTGATCTGGACCTCGTTGCCCGCCGGCGGCACCTTGAGCTTGCGGCTGACGTCGAGGTAGCCCTTCTTGCGGAAGCCGAGCTCGACGTCCGAGCCGGGCGCCAGGTCGGTGGTCGTGAGCGGCGTGACCCCGATCTCCTTGCCGGCGACCAGGACGCTGGCTCCCGGCGGATCGCTGTCGAAGGCGACGCGGGCGGTGCTCGCCACCAGCTGCAGCGTGATGGTGGCGGCCTGGTCGGTCGGCACGACCACGGTCTCGGCGTCCTGGTGACCGTCGAGGCGCGCCGCGACCTTGTAGGCGTGGCCGACCTCCAGGCCGTCGACGGTCAGGGTGCCGTCGCGGGCGACGCCGCGCGGGGCGCCGTCGATGTCGATGGCGGCGCCCGGCGGGTCGGTCTTGATCTGCACCGCGGTCTGCGCCGCCGGCTTGAAGCGCGGGTAGGCGACCAGGCCGATCAGCGCCAGCAGGAGCACGATCGCCGACGACAGCGCGAACACCACGCCGCCCGGCGCCTTCGACGACGGCGCCGCGGCGCGGCGCTCGACCGGGTGGCTGACCCCCGGCGGCAGGAGCCGGCTCGGGCCGGCCGCGAGCCGGCCGGCGGCGTCGATCTTCTCGTGGTAGAAGCCGAAGTTCTCGAGCTGGAGCTTGGGCGAGTCGAGGTCGAAGCAGCAGGTGACCTCGGTGGCGACCCCGGGCAGCACGTTGTAGAGGAAGCGGGTCGTCGCGTTGGCCATCAGGTAGAGGCCGAGGCCGGCGCCGCCGGTCTTGCGATCGATCTGCTGCTCCGAGTGGAGGCACTTGTAGATGTACTTGAGGACGGTGTCGCGCTCGAGGGTGCCGAAGCTGTCGCGCACCGACAGGTAGAAGGTGCTGCCGTCGCAGGCGTACTGGACGACGACCTTCTGCTCCATGCGCAGCGAGATGCGGGTCCGGGTCGGGATCTCGGCGAAGATCTGGCGGCCCTGCTCGTCGACGGGAGCGTCGTACAGGGCGTTCATCAGCATCTCGTCGGCGCACTGCTCGACCGCCTCGCGGTACTTGCGGCGGACGCCCATCAGCTCGGCGAACTCGCTGAGCTGGGCGATGCACAGCGACTTTTCCTGATAGTCGCCGACCAGCGTGGCGTAGACCTTGGTGCCCCACGGCACCATCTTCTCGAGGCCGAAGATGTCGCCGTTGAGGATGCGGGTGGCGACCGCGGCCAGGTCGGCCGACCTCATCTGCTCGGCGATGAGGACGCCGACGACGCGGTCGGAGATCCGCATGACGTCGACCAGCTCCGACAGGTTGTGCTTGGGCAGGACCGCGACCATCCGCGCGTCGCCGGCGAGCCGCGGCGCCAGCTCCTTGTGGGCGTTGCGCAGATCGCCGTCGAGGTGGACCACGACCAGCGCGGCCTGCAGCTCACCCCGGCCGAGCCCATCGAGTGCGAGGTGGGTTTCGACCGCACCTCCTGCCGCTTTCAGGGCCGTGCCGAGCTGCTTCGCGAACGCCTTGTCCGGGGAGATCGCGATCACCCGTCGTGCGAGCATCTGTGGCGATTCTAGCGCATCGACGCTCGATCTCACAAATATGTCGCCGAGTTAACGATTCCTACAGGGACCCTATCCGGAGGAGGCCGAGGGCCGCCTACACGACGACACCGGACCAGCGGCTCCACCATCGCGTCGGCGCGAACTCCGGGATCGCGAGCGCCGCCAGGAGCGGCGCGCCGTCGTGCCAGAACGAGCGGAACGGCCGCTTCTCGCCGGTGCGATAGAAATGCTCGAGGTACGCGAAGTCGCAGGCGGCGAAGTCGCTGAGCCACTGATCGAGGTCGCGCACGCCGCAGTCGTGGAAGAGCTGCAGCGAGTAGCGGCAGGCCTCGCGCTCGTAGGCCTCGAGGCGGGCCAGGTCGTCGTCGCTCCAGACCGCGCGGGTCACGGTGCCGATGGCGCGGGCGTCGGGCGAGGCGTTCCACTGCACGGTGTGGCCGAACAGGTGGGCGACGATGAAGACGGCGTCCTCGAGGTCGTTGTCGTGGTCGACGTGGATCTCGGCGCCGTCGAGATCGCCGGTGAACGGGCTCGGGACGTCCTTGATGATCACCGGGATCTGCCAGCGATCCTCGATCCGCCGCTCGAGCCGGTCGAAGACCTCCTTCAGTCGCTCGTCGCTGGGGCGGGCCACGCCTCGACGGTAGCACGTAGGAAATGCACCCGGTGCGGCGCCTCACCGGCAGCGAGGGACAAGGGGCGATGCGCGAAGCCGACGGGAACGAGGCGATGGGATCGATGAGCAGGGCAGAGGCGGCGGGTGG
>Ga0075429_100003644_pt1 | contig 13119 bp, 9 predicted proteins | sample RhiMetdeltSRZDD3_FD_75295 | JGI IMG/M metagenome (GOLD analysis project Ga0075429, IMG submission 75295) | Populus rhizosphere microbial communities from Tennessee, USA - Rhizosphere MetaG P. deltoides SRZDD3 | ecosystem: Host-associated > Plants > Roots > Rhizosphere > Soil | place: USA...
GCTCATCTTCATCTCGCTGTTGCTCGCCGTGCAGGCGCCGGCGCCCTCCGTACGCGCCGCCGCCGGCCGGGCTGCCCCGCTGACGTTCGAGGAGAACCGCGGCCAGGCCGATGCCGAGCACGGCTTCGTGTCCTACGGCGCACGCGCGTTCTTCGGCGTCGCCGCCGACCACGCCACCCTCGCCTTCGAGGACCATCCGCCGATCCGGATCGACCTCGTCGGCGCCCGTGCCGATGCGGCGGCGGTGCCGCGGGAGCCGAACAAGGCCCGCAGCCACTACTTCCGCGGAGCGAAGCCGGAGACCTGGCTGCGCGACGTGCCGCACTACGGCCGCGTGCGCTACTCCTCGGTCTATCCGGGCGTGGACGTCGAGTACTACGCCGACGCCGACACCTTCGAGTACGACTTCGTGCTCGCCCCGGGGGCCGACGTCGCGCCCGTGCGGATGGCTGTCGGCGCTGTGGACGCGGTCCGTCTCACGCCGGAAGGCGAGGCCGTGTTCACCCTCGGGGATCGCGAGCTGCGCCAACGACGGCCCAAGGCGTTCCAGGATATCGGCGGCCGGCGTCGCGAGGTGGCCGCGCGTTATGTCCGGCGCGGCGGCGGCGCCGTCGGCATCGAGCTGGGCTCGTACGATCGGCGCCAGCCACTCGTCATCGATCCCGCCATCGCTTATTCGACCTACCTCGGCTTCCCGTCGTGGGACGAAGGCAACGACGTGGCCGTCGACACCGACGGCAACGCCTACGTCGCCGGACTCACCACCTCCGCGAACCGTGACGCCTCGATCGCGAAGTTCGATCCGTCCGGCGCCCTCGTCTATCGCACCGTCCTCGGCGGGCCGAACCACGACGGCGCCACCGCCATCGCCGTCGACGCCACCGGCCAGGTCTACGTCGCCGGCTGGACGACGTCGTGGGGTTTCCCAGTGCAGAACGCGATCCAGAGCAACTTCAGCGACGCCTACCAGGACGCGTTCGTGGCCAAGCTCGACGCGAACGGCCAGATCGTGTACTCCACGTACCTCGGCGGCAACGGCGAAGACATCGCGAACGCAATCGCCATCGACGCGGGCGGCAGCGCGTACGTGGCCGGCCGCACGACCTCCACGAACTTCCCCACCGCCGCCGCCGCGCAAGGCTCCTCGGGTGGAGATGCGGACGCGTTTGTCGCCCGGCTCACGCCCGCGGGCAGCGCGCTCACGTTTTCGACATACCTCGGCGGCAGCGGTGCGGAGGCTGCGCAGGGCATCGCCCTCGCGAACGGGACGGTGTACGTCGGCGGCCGCACCGCGTCGTCGAACCTCCCCACGCGCTCTCCGCGGCAGGCGGCGTTCGGCGGCGGCGCCGACGACGGCTTCGTGGCCAAGCTCCCGGTGACGGGCGGCGCGTTCTCATACGTGTCCTACCTCGGCGGCGCCGATCACGAGAGCGTGCAGGACGTCGCCGTGGATGCCGGCGGTGCGATGTACGTCACGGGCTGGCGGCTCAAGTGGCCGATGGCGCTCACCGCCTTCACCGCGCGTCTCGATACCGGCGGCGCGACCACATACTCGATGGAAGGCCGCGGCGGCGAGGGCATTGCCGTCAACGCCGGCGGCGAGGCCTACGTCACCGGCATCGGTCCCTACTTCTGTTCGAAGCTCTCGACGGCAGGCACCGTCGTGTCCGACTTCGCCGGCATCGGCGGGCGCGCGGTGGCGGTGTCGTCGGCCGGCGACGTGATCGTCGCCGGCACCACCGACCAGACCGATCTGCAGACGGTGAACCCGTACCAGGCTACGCACGCCGACGCGGGCACGACCGAATCCAACTTCGGCACGCTCCGGCGCCGGACCGATGCGTTCCTGACGCGCATCACCGACGGCCCGACGCCGCGGCCGACGGTGCCGCCGCGCACGACGCCCACTCCGACACCGACGGCCACCGGCACGGCGCCCCCCACGGCTACGCCCACGCCGCGGCCCACCGGCGCGCCGACAGCAACTCCGACACCGCCGCCGTTCGTCGTCCGCTACGAGGACACCGCGACCCTGATCGCCTACACCGGCACGTGGTTCACGAACGGCTCGAGCTTGCACAGCGCCTCGAACGCGCACCTCTCCGTCGACACCGGCAGCCGCGCGACGCTGACGTTCACCGGTACCGCGGTGAGCCTGATCGGTTATCAAGACGAATGGAGCGGCATCGGCCGCGTGCTTCTGGACGGCGCGCCGGTCGCCACCGTGGACTTCTACCGCACTCCACAGCGCGCACAGGCGGTGCTGTATTCGACGACGGGTCTCGCCGCCGGCACCCACACGCTGGCCATCGAGGTCACCGGCACACGCAACCCCGCCTCGGGCGGCAACGGGATCTGGATCGACGCCTTCGACGTGGCGAGCGGTGGCTCGGGTACGCCGACGGCGACGCCGACGCCGGCGCCGCGCGCAACGATGACGCCGTCGCCGACCGCCACCCCATCACCCACGGGTACGCCGACCCCGCGCGGCACGCCTCCGCCGATGACGCGCTACGAAGACACGCACCCGGCCGTCGTCTACGTCATCGGCGAGGGCAATTGGTTCACCAATACGGCCGCGGTGCACAGCGGGGGCACCGCACATGCCGCCATCGATCCCGGCAACCGCGTGACGTTCACGTTCAGCGGCACCGCCGTCCGCGTCATCGGCTATCAGGACGAGTGGTCGGGCCTGGGCCGTGTACTGATCGACGGAGTCGTGAACGGCACCGCCGACTTCTATCACGCCCCGGCGCGGCCCCAGGCCGTCGTCTATACGGCGAGCGGCCTGCCCGCGGGAACGCACACGATCACGGTCGAGGTCACCAGCACGCACAGCCCGGGGTCGTCTTCGGACTGGATCTGGATCGACGCGTTCGACGTGACGCCGTGAACGGAGAAGTCGACAGTCGGTAAAAATAAAAACGCCCGGGAGGGATCCCGGGCGTTCGTTATTTCAAGCGATTCGTCAGATGCGGGTGACGTTCGCCGCGCGCGGCCCCTTCGGGCTCTGCACGACCTCGAACCTCACGCGGTCACCCTCGGCGAGGCTCCGAAACCCCTCCGCGCGGATCTCCGAATGATGAACGAAAACATCGGGACCACCGTCCTGCGACAGGAACCCGAAACCCTTGGCATCATTGAACCACTTGACCGTACCTTCACTCATTCGACGCAGGCCTCCTTGACCTGTTGCTGGTGTCCTCGCGCGCTGAAAACGAGAAGCCTTGTGAAGGGATGCTCGAGACGCACTTGCGAACGACCAGGCAGGATTTCAGCATATCAGTCCTTCCGACGCGGCACAATCCTTCTTCGATTGGCGCTTGCCACAATCCATGGAATCGGCGGTGGAAACCAATACCTTGGATCCCAGGACCCCGGCGGTTGTCGCCCAAATCCCGCATACTATTTATAGATAAGCACTTACAAAGGCCACTGCCGTGGGTACGACACGTGCTAGTCATCACATCGCGTGGACCCCGTGCCGGCATTCTTCCTCGCAGGTCGCGAGCGACAGGGCGCAACGTTTCGGACCAGGGTCCTTGTCGCAAAGAGCGGGATAAACCCTTACAGAAGGAGGCGTTCGATGTTCAAGAGACTAATGCTGTTAGTCCTTGTCCTGGCCCTGCCCGCGACGATGGTTTCAGCTCAGGAGCGGTTCGGGGACATTTCGGGCAAGGTCACCGATCCTAGCGGAGCTTCCGTCGGCGCGGCTGTCGTGACCGTGACGAACCTCGCCACCAAGCGAGCCGTGACGATCACCACCGGTGCGGACGGGATGTACTACGCGCGCGAGCTGGAGCCAGGTCACTACTCCGTCGCCGCCCAGCACGCGGGCTTCTCGTCGGTCGAGATCCCCGATGTCCAGTTGCTGCTCGGCCGCAGCCTGCGCGTCGACGCCGGCCTCAAGGTCGGCGCCCAGGTCGAGGTCCTCCAGGTCGTCGGCGAGGCTCCGCTCATCGACCTCGAGAGCACGGCCCGCGGCCATAACGTGCCGTCCGAGGAGTTCGACACGCTCCCGAAGGGCCGCAGCTTCCAGGCCCTGGCCGTGACCGCTCCCTCCGTCAACGAGGGCGAGCTGGAAGGCGGCATCCAGGTCAACGGCGCGTCCGCCGGTGAGAACAACTTCACCGTGGACGGCGTGTCCGTCAACAGCCAGATCCATGGCCACCAGCGCCAGGACGCCGTCTTCGAACACCTCGCCGAGGTGCAGGTGAAGACGTCGGGCCTGTCCGCCGAGTACGGCGGCGCCATGGGCGGCGTGATCAGCGCCGTGACCAAGTCGGGCGGCAACGACTTCCGCGGCTCGCTCTTCTACTACTACGTCGGTGACGGGCTTCAGTACAACAACGGCGTAGACCGCCGGTTGGTGCTCGACCCCACGACGCAGAACACGGCCTACTACATCGAAGACGACGCGCAGACCTTTACTCGTCACGAGGTCGGCGGCTCGATCGGTGGACCGCTCATCAAGAACAAGCTCTATTTCTTCGCGGCGGGCTCGCCGCGTTTCGAGAACCGCCAGCGCGACTACCTCATCGAGAACGGCACCAAGACGGCGCCGATCAAGCGCGACCGCACGACGCTCAGCGGCTTTGCCAAGCTCACGTTCGAGCCCTCGAGCCGCCTGCGCATGAACCTCTCGACGCTGCAGACGCCCGACAAGGCGACGGGCACGCTGCCCGGCTTCGACGGCAACGAGAAGAACTGGAGCACGGCGCCCCAGGCCTCCATCGACGCCAACAACGCGCGCGGTTACGAGGTCCCGCAGTTCAACGCGGCCTTCACCGCCGACTACACGCTTTCGAACACCTCGCTGCTCTCGCTGCGCGCCGGGTACATGAAGGACGGCTTCAAGACGACGGGCGTCGACACCTCCCAGACGTTCGAGTACAACTCGTCGTCGCAAGGGATCGCCGGCGTGCCCGCGCAGTTCCAGCAGCCCGCGAACTTCTCGAACCTGCCGCGCGTCTCGATCAACCTCAAGGACGATACGTCGCGCCGTTACACCAACCTGGAGCTGACGAAGGCCTTCTCCGGCGCGGGCACGCACAGCCTCAAGGTGGGCACCGGCCTGCTCCATGCGGACAACGACGTCGAGATCGCGTATCCGAACGGCGGCTACGTCACCGTCTTCTGGAACCAGACGTTCACCAGCGAGGCGACCGGCCGGACGGACCGCGGGACCTACGGCTACTACACGATCGACGATATCGGCACCAAGGGCGAAACGGGCGCCAACATCATGCACTTCTTCGTGCAGGACACGTGGAAGCTCACGAACCGCCTGACCCTGGACCTCGGCCTGCGCGCCGAGAACGAGGTCATCCCCACCTTCCGCCCCGACATCCAGAAGAACGCCATCGAGTTCGGCTGGGGTGAGAAGATCGCTCCGCGCGTGGGCATCGCCTACGACGTGCGCGGCGACGGCAAGATGAAGGTCGCGGCCGCCTTCGGCCGTTACTACGACTGGACGAAGTACGAGCTGGCCCGCGGATCGTTCGGCGGCGACCTCTGGACGACGCGTTATCGCAGCCTCGACGATCCGGATCCGTCGAAGCTGAGCCGCTCGGCCCTCACCGGACGCAACCTGTGGACGAGCGAGGCGGACTCCTTCCAGGATCACCGCATCCCGAGCTTCGGCGACGACTCGATCGATCCCAAGATCAAGCCGATGAGCCAGGACGTGATCAACCTCAGCGGCGAGTACCAGATCGGCACCCGCACTGTCGTCGGCGTCAACGTGACGCGCACGAACCTGCTCAACACGATCGAAGACATCGGCACCGTCGTGAACGGCAGCGAGGTCTACATCTACGGCAACCCCGGCCAGGGCCTGGCCCGCCAGCCGGTGCCCACGGGCGCCACGCCGGACTTCGACATGCCCAAGCCGAAGCGCAACTACACGGCCCTCGAGCTCACCATGAACCGCCGGTTCGCGAAGAACTGGTTCATGGGCTCGTCGCTCGTGTTCAGCCGGCTCCACGGCAACTACGCGGGCACGGTGAACACCGACGAGTTCACGGCCCCCGGACGCGTCAGCACCGTCTCGCAGCAGGCCGCCGGCCAGCGCACGCGGCCGGGCAGCAACGCCACCCGCATGTGGGACCTCGACGAGATGATGTTCGACGCGCACGGCAACATGGGCGTCGACGGCCTGCTCCCGACCGACCGTCCGATGGTCTTCAAGGTCTACGGCTCCTACACGTTCAACTTCGGCACGAACCTGGGCGGCTACCTCTACGGCGGCAGCGGCACCCCGATCACCCGCACGGTCTACACGGGCTTCGGCGTTCCGGTGTTCGTGGACGGGCGCGGTTCGATGGGCCGCACGGACTTCCTGAGCCAGGTCGACCTGTATGCCTCCCACGACATCAAGCTCGCGAAGAACCGGAAGATCCGTGTCGAGTTCAACGGCCTCAACGTCCTCAACCAGAGGCAGGAACGGCACGTGATCGACTTCGTGAACCGCGTCGGCGCCAACGGGCGCTCCGTGAGCGGCTCGCGTATGCGCATCAACACTGAGAACCTCCAGGCCGGCTACGATTGGGAGGCGCGCCTGGCTGCGGCGCCCGACAACACGAAGCCGGCATCGGCGGCGGCCAGCGGCGCGAAGGATCCGCGCTTCGGCATGGCGGACATCTTCAACCCCGGCTTCAGCGCTCGTTTCTCCGTACGCTTCATGTTCTAGAAGCCGCTGTCGTCGGGACGTACCGAACGGGGCCCGCAAGGGCCCCGTTTTTTTGTTGAGCGTGATCGAAGACACGGTGTCGGGACAGGGAGGTGCGCTTCGTGCGGACGCTCCGCGAGCGCTCCCTTCAGAAGGAAGATCTGCTAGCGCTCGCTCCACTCGACGACGAGGTGAACGCCACCACCATAGGCACCTCGTCGACGCCGCACTCAACGCACCTCCCTGCCCCTTCCAGTAGTCTTCGATCACGATCCCTGAGTCCTGTACCTCGTACGTGTCGCCTTCAATCCCCGGCTCAGTCCTTGGTGGTGGCGGTGCGGACCGGGCGTTTGTCGCCGAAGGCGACCGTGAGGTTGCGCGCGAGGAGCGAGCCCGGTGTCGCGCCTTCGTAGGCGGCGGCGATGTGGGCGCCCGGCTTGTCGGGCGACTCGCGCCGGATGAGCGCGGCCGCGAACTGCATCTCGGCGTTCGGCCGCAGCTCGAGGGCGCGGGTGACCCAGGCGTAGCCGTCGAGGCCGGCGATCGGTGTCCCGCGGCCGGACAGCTCATAGGTGGCCGCGAGGTATCCCGCGTCGAACCAGGCGAGGGCGTCGGAGGCCTTCTTCGACTCCGCGGCCAACACGCGGGCCATCAGGGCAGCGACGAGGTCCTGCGCCAGGTCACGATCGCGAGCGTACTCGGCGGCACGGCGCAGCGTCTCCATGCGGACGATCACGGACCGATCGGGTGTCAGTAGCGCGAGCGTGTCGGCCACGAGCTTCTCGCGCGGATACGAAGGGGCGGGCACGCCCCAGTAGTTGTTCGGCGTCCACGGCAGCGAGGTCTCGGTGCCGATCTCGTACCGGCGGCACAGGAGCTGGCTGCCCGCGAAGAGCGGCGCGGAAAGGGCCAGGACGGCAACGACGGTAGCGGCGGCGAATCTGCGGTTCATGTCTGACCTCCTCGTGAGGCAAGACGCGGCCGCGGGGCGCTCGTTAGCGCGAGGCCCAGTCCGCCTTCCACTTCCTCCAGAAATCGACGGAGCCGAGACCGAGGGCGCTCCACCAGGCGTCGATCGGTGCGCGTTCACCGCGGAGGACCGCCTCGCGCGACACGCCGGCGGGCGGGGGCACGAGGACGGCGAGCGCGTCGTAGACGTGGGCGCGTTCGGGCGCCGCCGTACGCGTGAGCAGATGCCACAGCGTCATCGCGTCACGGGCGCGGGCGTGGCGGAGAACGCCTTCGAGGGCCGGCTCGCCGCGCTCGAAGGCGGCGAGGGCGTCCTGGAACGCGGGCGAGGCGTCGAGGTACGACGGCAGGCCAGGACCCACGTGGCGCCGCGTCGGACACCGCGCGCCCGCGGGAACGAAGGCCTCGCGTCCGCCGTGCTCGAGGGCGACCCAGCCCGACTCGACGGTGAGCAGCCCGGAGCCACGGGCATCGACGGCAATCGTGTAGGCGCAGCCGAGGTCCACCGCACGCGCCGAGGGCGTGTCCACGAGGAACTCGCCGGGCGGAGCCCAGACGACCGCGCGCAAGGTGCCGCGCTCGAGGGACAGCCGGTATCGCGATGCGCGGTGGTCGAGCAGGCGGACGCGGGACTCGGACTCGACGAGCACGGTCCCGATAGAGCCGACGTCGATGCGCGCCCGCGACGTGGCGTCGGTTTCGACCATCTCACGAGCGATGCGCGGGGTGCCGTCGATCGCCGAGACGTCCCACGGCCCGCCGCCGGCGCGACCGGCGCCCGACGGCGGGCCCTGGAGAGCGACGACCGCCGCCAGGAGCGCAACCACGGCGACGGCGGCCTGCCACCGGGGCGCGGCCCGCGGCCGCGGCGCCCGGGGAGCCTCGAGCCTCGCGAGCAGCTCCGCCGGAGAGCCGCGATGACCCAGCGGCCGCAGCGCCTCCTCGAGACGCTGCACCTCGGGATCGGGCGGACCGGAGCCGTCCCAGAGATAGTCGTCGCTCACGATGCCCTCCCCTGGAGCTTCGCGCGGAGCTGCATCATGCCGCGATGCAGGTTGACGCGCACCGACCCGGGCGACAGCCCGGTACGCTCGGCGATCTCCGGCCCCGTCATCCCTTCGACGAGGCGCAGGACGAGCGTCTCGCGGTACGCCTCCGGCAGCGTGCGGATCATGGCCAGGATCCCGTGGCCCTCACCCTCCGGGTGGATCGCCCCTGGGATCTCCTCGGGAAGCTCCTCCGTCCGATGCCAGCGGCGGTGCCGGTCGTTCGCCCGGTTGCGGGCGATCGCGGCCAGCCAAGGCCCGAAGAACGACGCATCCCGGAGCTGGCCGAGGGCCTGCATCGCGGTCATGAAGACGTCCTGCACGAGGTCCTCCACCTCCGGGCGCGGCACCCGCGCGAGCAGGATGCCGTGGACCATCGGCGCGTATCGGACGTAGAGATCGCCGAAGGCCGTGCGGTCGCCCTGCCGGGCAGCGTCGACGAGATGTGCCGGCGTGAGTTCGGTCAAGAGGCGGCGCTCGGGGGCCCCACACCAGGATAGGCGCCGCCGTGGGGCGGAGTGTTAACGGCCGGCGGTGACGATACTACCGCCGTCGGCGTGGACGGCGCGGATGGCGGCGAGGACGTCGTCGCAGGGGGCGTCCTTGGCCAGGATGGCGGCGGCGCCGCCGGCCCGGGCCTGGCGTACGAGATCGCCGGAGTGGATGGTGACGACCACGATCCGCGCCTGGGGATCTTCGGCACGGATGACACGGATGGCCTCGAGACCACCGTTCTCGGTGTCGAGGTCGCCGGGCATGCACAAGTCCATGAGCGTCACGTCGGGCCGCTGGGCGCGATACAGCGCCACCGCGCTGGGTGCGCTCCAGGCCTCGCCCACGACGCACATGTCGGGCTGCCTGTCGACGATCGTCGACAGGCCGAAGCGGAAGACGAGGTGGTCGTCCGCCAGCATCACGCGAATCGGCTCGGGGCTCGCCACGGTTCAGGTTCACGGTATCGCCTTCGGCAACGCGCGGGCAAGGTTTCATTCGGCCCATCGCCGGTAGCACTTTCGAACAGCCGGTGTACCCCGGACGAACTAGCCACTGCGCGTACAATCGGGCCTGTAGCGATGCCCGATTTCCGGCTGAGATTGCATCCCCTGAGTGAGCCGCTCGGCCATTCCCGGACGGTGCAGTCGGAGCCGATCGATGCACCGCTTCCCGCCGAGGCGGCCGGCGTCGACGACAAGGTCGCCCTGCGCCTGTTCCGCGCGGCCGCCGGTCTCGAGCCCAACGACGCGGACTACCACTACATCCTCGGCCTCGGCCTCGCCCGCGCCGGCCGCCACGCGGAGGCGGCGGCCTCTTTCCGCGAGGCGCTGTCGCTGCACCGCGCCGATGCCGACTACTACAACGCCTACGGCAGCGCGCTGTGGGAAATGGGCTACGACGAAGAGGCGGGGGACGCCTTCCGCGAGGTGCTGCGGCTGCGTCCCGGCGATCCGTGGGCACTCAACGGCCTCGGCTGCGCGCTCACTCGAGTCGGCCGCGAGGCGGAGGCGATCGCCCTCTTCCACGAAGCGCTGCGCGAGACGAGCGACGACGACCTCTCCGGCAACCTCGGCATCGCCCTCTGGCGATCGGGCAACACCACCGGCGGCTTGAAGTCGCTGCGGCATGCGGTGAGCCTCGACCCGCGGTCGGCGCACTGGCAGCGGCAGCTCGCGCTGGGTCATGCCGAGCTCGGGCAGCACGACAACGCCGCCGCCGCGCTGCGCAAGGTGCTGGCCATCGACCCGAAGGATGCCGGCGCCCACGTCGATCTCGCCTGCGCGCTCTTCGACGCCGGCCGGTTCGACGCCGCCGAGGAGGCGCTACAACAGGCGCTCCACGTGGACTCGGCAGTGGTGGCGGCGGCGCGCCCGCGGGTTCACGAGATCCGCAGCGCGCTGCAGCTCATGAAGCTCAGGCACGATATCGGCCGGTGGCGAAAGCGCCGGGGTGTGCCCGCCTTCGCGTTCACTCTCGCCGATGCCGTGGCCGCCCTCCGCTCTCGTCGGCCCGTCTCCACCGGCCTCGCCATCGCCGTGATCCTGGCCGCGGCCTACCTGGGGGCACGCCTGATTCCCGGGCAGGTGACGCGGTATCTACTCTTCGACGACGTCGCCGCCATCGCCGGGGCGCCGATCGACAACGACGACGACATCCGCGACCGGCTGCGTCACGCCATCACCGCCCGCGGCATGGAGGCGTATCTCACCGAGGAGAGCTGCGACGTCAGGACGCGCCCGAAATGGCGGCGTATCGTGTGCCGCTACGAGATGCCGATGGTGCTCCTGCCGGGCATGCAGTACCAGGCCCGTTTTCTCATCGACGTCGAGCGTCCGTACCTGACGCAGCCGGAGACGCTGCACTTCTGATCGATTCCTTGTCGGCGGTCGGGAAGTCGGCGGGGACTTTCAGCGTGACCGCGCCCGTCGCCGCCCACTCGACGCTGCGCGCGAACACCGTCTGGAAACCGACGCAATCGAGGGCGCTCTGGTCGGCCTGGTCGTGCCACTGGTGGCCGAGCAGCGTCGTCACCACGCGGCCCTTGCCGTAGGGGATCACCCAGGTCATGGGCTCGTGCTCACCGGTCCCCCCCGTCTCCTTGGCCGAGAACGCGCTGTCGAGCACCGTCATGTTCCGCCCGGGGCCGCGCTGCCCGTGCGAAAGCTGGTCACGGCCGTGTTTCCATTGCGCGGGCAGCCCGCTCATGATCGGGTGATCGGCCGCGCGCACCTTCACCACGAAGACATGCGACGGCCCGTGCCCCGCGCCCGGGCCTTCGCCCTTCGGCGTGCGCACGAGGGCGCCGGTGGCGTCCTCGATCGTGATTCGGTCGCTGTAGTCGGGCTTGCGCCAGCCGAGGCCGATCATCTCGTTCCACTCCGGCCACTCGGGAAACGGATTGTTGGCGGCGTGGACCACGACCACCCCGCCGCCCCCCTCGACGTACGCGACGAAGGCGCGGCGCACGCGCTCCGGCCACGCCTCGCCGTTGTAGTTGCTGACCACGGCATCGGCGCCCGCGAAGTTCGGCCGCCACCCCTCCCACGCGGCGGCGGGGGCCCCCTTCGCCGGCGTCGTCGACACCGCGACGGTGAAGCGCTTCGTCGCCGTCAACGTCGCCCGCAGCGCCGCCGTCGTCCGCGGCCAATCGTGATTGTTCTGGCCGTCGAGGATCAGGACCCGCGGCCGGTGAGCACAGCCGGCCAGACACGAGACGGCGAGAAGCAGCGGGATCAAGCGCATGGGCGAAAAGGGGTCAGGTCTGTCGTATGGCTTATAGTCGCCGAAAGGGTCTTCCACTAGACAGTCTCCTGGAGTATGCTCCGGCCATGGTGGACAAGAGCCGGCGCGGCGACATGCTGCAGGGCACTCTGGACGTGCTCGTTCTCAAGACGTTGATCTCGGGCCCCGCCCACGGCCACACCATCGCCCACGTCATCGAGCGGGGATCAGAAGACGTCCTACAGGTCGAGCACGGGTCCCTCTATCCGGCCCTCCACCGCCTGGAGGACCGCGGCCTCATCGCGTCGTTCTGGGGGACGTCCGAGAACAACCGCAAGGCGAAGTATTACCGGATCACGCCGACGGGACGGAAGCACCTCGTGAAGGAGCGCGGACGCTGGGAGGCGCTGGTGCAGGCGGTCGCGCGCGTCCTCGGCCCGCCGAAGGAGGAGTGCGAGTGAGCTGGCGGCGCTTCTTCGAGCGGCGCCGGCGGGACGAGGACTTCGCCCGCGAGCTCGAGGCCCATCTCGCCCTCGAGATCGACGAGCTCGTGGCGCGTGGTGTGCCGCGGGACGAAGCCCGCGCCCGTGCCGCCCGCAAGCTCGGTAACCGCACGTCGCTGCGCGAGGCCGCGTACGAGCACAACAGCGTGTTGTCGCTCGAGGCCCTCCTGCGCGATCTGCGCTACGGCCTCCGCCAGCTCCGACGGAACCCGCTTTTCACCACCGTCGCCGTGCTCTCGCTGGCGCTGGGCATCGGCGCCAACGCGGCCGTCTTCTCGTTGATCGACCAGACCGCCTGGCGACCACTTCCGATCGACGAGCCGGAGAAGCTCGTGCTGCTCCACCAACCGGGGCCGCTCTCCGGACACTCCTCGACCGACGGACCGGACGGCCCGTCGTTCAGCTACCCCATGCTCAAAGGCCTGCAGCGGCGCCAGACCCCCTTTGCGGGCCTGGCCGGGTCGCGGCCGACGATCGTCACCGTCTCGAACCGAGGCGAAGGCACCGTCGCTACGGCTCACCGCGTGTCGGGCAACTATTTCGACGTCCTTGGTCTCCGCCCTGCGGTCGGACGCCTGCTGACGGAGCAGGACGACGTCACGCCCGGCGCGCATCCCGTCGTCGTGCTCGGGCACCACTATTGGGCTCGGCACTTCGATGCCGATCGTGCCGTCGTGGGTCGCGACCTCGTCGTCAACGGAATCCACTTGACCAT
>Ga0075429_100003647_pt1 | contig 13114 bp, 12 predicted proteins | sample RhiMetdeltSRZDD3_FD_75295 | JGI IMG/M metagenome (GOLD analysis project Ga0075429, IMG submission 75295) | Populus rhizosphere microbial communities from Tennessee, USA - Rhizosphere MetaG P. deltoides SRZDD3 | ecosystem: Host-associated > Plants > Roots > Rhizosphere > Soil | place: USA...
CGAGGTGAGGCTGTTCCTCGCGCACGCAGGCTTCGACCTGGATCGGTTCGTCAACCCGATGTCGGCGATTCATACCGTGCTGAAGCGCCTCGTCCGCCAGAACGAAGCCATCGAACGGCCGAAGCCTGCCGGCGGGAGAAGCTACGCCTGGAGGCAGGTGAAGGTGGTCGCGCTCTCGGAGGCCCAGCTCCAGGACGGCAAGCTGCTGGATCGGCTGCTCGCTGGCGCGACAGCCGCGAGTCTCGAACGGCCCCGAGGCCGCCGCCCGAGCTGAGCTTTTTCGGACGCGCCGGCGTCACCTGCCCGTACAATGCCGGCATGTTCCCACCTTTTTTCGCATGGCGAGGAAAGGCCGCGCTCGTCTTCGTCCTTCTCGTGCTGGCGGCACTGGGCTGCGGCGCGATTCTGGCCGCGAAGTGGTGGTGGACCAGCGATGATGCCTTCATCTCGTTCCGCTATGCCCGCAATCTGGCGGAAGGCATGGGGCTTGTATTCAACCGCGGCGAGAGAGTCGAGGGATACACCAACTTCCTCTGGACCCTCTGGGTCGCAGCGGGGCTGGACGCCGGCTTCGGCGCGGAAGCGTGGGCCAACTCCTGGGGAGTCGTCTTCTACCTTGCGTCGATCCTGCTGTTGGCCGCCAACCAGCTCGGGCTCGGCCGGCGTCTCGAGGCGCGGGGATGGATCTTGCCGCTCGCGGCTCTCGGCGCCGGCCTCCACCAGGACTGGGCCGCCTTCGCGACGGGGGGATTGGAGACCTCGCTGTTCGCCTTCCTGCTTCTCTGCGGATTCATGCTCACCGCCTGGAGTCCCGGAAGGCCCGCCGGCATCGTGGCCGCCGGCTTCGTCTTCGGTCTGGCCAGCCTGACGCGGCCTGATGGCCTCATCCCGGCGTTCAGCGTGGGTCTCTTCCTGATCGCCGACCACCGCGGGAGGATGAAACCGGCAAGTCTCTTTGCCGCGAGCTTCATGCTGCTCTGGGTCCCCTTCATCGCCTGGCGTCTTTCCTATTACGGTGACATCGTGCCGAACAGCTACTACGCCAAGTCGGGCGGGTTGGCGTGGTACGGCCAGGGGCTTCGCTATCTCCAGCTCTACCTGGAGCGGTACTGGGCGCTGCTCCTGGGGCCGATGATGCTCATCGCCGCCTCGGTGCTCGACAGACGCGGCAGACGCCCGGAACCCGACGGCGCGGCCACGGCGCTGAACAGGCAGGCCGCCCTGGCCGCGGCGATCGCGGTTCCCTACATCCTGTATGTCGTTCGCGTGGGCGGCGACTTCATGTTCGCCCGTCTGCTCATCCCGGTCACTCCGATGCTGCTGGTGATCCTGGAGGTCGGCTGGAACCGCCTGTTCGTTCGTCGGCGCGCGGCCGGGTGGAGCGTGGCGGCGCTGGTGCTCGCGGCGCTGCTGCTGACGCCGGCGCCCGTCGACGGGATCGACTGGAGATACGGGATCGCCAACGAGCCGATGTACTACTCCGGCGAGGTGCTCGGGTACATCGATCGAGCCTCGGTCGTGCTGGGCCGGTTCTTCGAGGGATTGCCGGTGCACGTGGTCTTCTACGGCGAGGAGGCCCGGCTGGCCTACAAAGCGCGCTTCGCCGTGGCCATCGAGGGCGAGACAGCTCTGACCGAGCCCATGGTGGCGCGGCAGCCGCTGACGGCGAGGGGCCGCGTGGGTCACGAGAAGCCCCCCTCCGCTCGCTACCTCATCGTCGACAGGAAGGCCGACTTCACCTTCTCCAGGAATCCCCAGCAGAACATCGAGCTGTTTCGGCACATCCCGGACGTCCGGGTCAGGTTCGACGACGAGGTCTACGGCCAGCTGCTCCGGTGGAACCCCGAGATCCTCGACGCTCTCTACCGGCGCGGCGCCATCATTCAGGACTTTCCCGGATTCCTCGATGCCTACATCTCGAGGATCGACTCGACTCCTCCGCGCGTGCTGGCCGAGGACTACGCGCGATTCAAGCTCTTCTATTTCGACCAGGTGGCGGACCCGCGTCGCGAGACCGCGTTCGTGGAGCGGCTCCCTCGCTGACCCCACGCGAAGGCCGGACGGTGTCCGGATCCTGTCAAGGAATGACGGTGACTCCCGATGGTGGAAGCGGCGGCGTCCTGTCGTTGCTGGTGGTGACCAGCACGGCGGCCGACGTGGTCGTGTTGCCCGCGGCGTCGCGCGCCACGGCGGTGAGCGTGTGAGGGCCGTTGATCACTGGCAGCGTGTCCCACGAGATAGCGTAGGGGGCGCTGGTGTCCTCGGCCCCCAGGTTCGCGCCATCGAGCTTGAACTGGACTCCCGCGACACCCACGTTGTCGGCCGCGGCGGCCGTGAGATTCACCGTGAACACAAGGGTTGCGCCCGCCGCGGGTGCCGTGATCGAGACGGACGGTGGCGTCGTGTCAGGGTTGTTCACCGTGACGCTCACGGCGGCCGAGGTGGCGGTGTTGCCGGCGGCGTCGCGCGCCACGGCCGTCAGCGTGTGAGGTCCGTTGCCGACCGTGGTCGTATCCCAGGAGATCGCGTAGGGGGAGGTCGTGTCCTCCGCCCCCAGGTTGGCTCCATCGAGCCTGAAACGAACACCGACCACCCCCACATTGTCGGAGGCGAGGGCCGACACGGTCACCGAGGATTGCAGGCTGGCGCCGGTGGCCGGCGCCGTGAGCGACACAGTTGGCGACGTGATGTCGGGATTGTTCACGTTGACACTCACGGCGGCCGAGGTGGCAGTGTTGCCGGCGGCGTCGCGCGCCACGGCCGTCAGCGTGTGGGGGCCGTTGGCCACGGTCGTCGAATCCCAGGAGATCGCGTAGGGGGAGGTCGTGTCCTCGGCGCCCAGGTTCGCGCCATCCAGCCTGAACCTGACGCCGGCCACGCCGATGTTGTCCGAAGCGGTTGCCGACAAACTGACCGACGCCTGCAGGCTGGCTCCCGGCGCCGGGGAGGTGATCGACACGACGGGCGGCGTGGTGTCGGGATTGCTCACCGTCACGTTGACCGCGGCGGACGTGGTGGTGTTGCCTCCTGCGTCACGCGCCACGGCCGTCAGCGTGTGCGGTCCGTTGCCCGCGGTCGTCGTGTCCCAGGAGATCGCGTAGGGGGACGTCGTGTCCTCGGCTCCGATCGCGCTGCCGTCGACCTTGAACAGGACGCCTGACACGCCGACATCGTCGGCGGCGCTGGCCGTTACTGGCTTCACGCCGGAGAGAACCGTGCCGGACGCCGGCGAGGTGAGCGAGACGGTGGGCGGCGTCGTGTCGCGAGGCTGGGCCGAGACAACCATGGAAAACGCGCTCTCGTTCGCGCTCGTGTCGATGCTCGTGACGGCGATCCAGTAGACCCTGGCAGGGTCGAGGGAATTGAAGATGGTTTCCGTCGTGCCGCGGCTCACGACCCTCGTCGTCGACAGCGCGGCAGCCTGGGCCGGTGTCATGGAGAAGACCCCGGGATCGGTGCTGAGGAACACGCGGTACGAGGCCAGGTCGGCATCGGTGGTGTTCGGATCCCATCTCACGGTCAGGATCCCGTTGAGCGCGGCCATCGCGGGCCCCGCGACCGCCATGGTGCAGACGAGCAGCGCCGCGAGCACCTTCCTGCCCGGTGAGGACATGATGCAGGCTCCCTGTCGGGTCTGTCAGCGCGGCGCGAGTCGGGCGCGGGCAGGCGCTGCCTGCACACTCGTCGCGTCACTGATGCGTTCTCTCAGAGCTGGCACCGGCGGCTCGCGGGGGGACATCACCGTCGTGTCGTTCTGCTGCGCGGGGACTCTTGCGGCAACTGCCGGACGGGGCGCGTGTCACCTCGACCTGTTCAGCAAGATATTCCCGGGACCCGCCAGAGTCAAGGAGGGTCGATGTAGAGGTCGACCCCAAGCCACAGCAGACGCGCATGACGGAAGAACAGGATGGGAACGACAACACCCACCGCAGCGCAGACCATCAGGAGGGACGCCGGCTCAAGGGAGGTGAAGCGCTCCAACGCGAAGTAGCCGCCAATCATCAGTCCCGCGGTGAGCCCATAGTTCAGGTAGATTGCGCCGATGAAGTATCCCGGCTCGCGCTCGAAACGCAGACTGCATCCGCGGCAGGTGGAGCGCATGGTGAACATTCCGGTGTAGACAGGGCTGGCGCCGCAGCGTGGGCATCGCAGCAGCAGGATACGCCCGAGGATTCTCCACGGCTCTGACACCTGCGCTCTCTCCGCTCGGGAAGGGGCGCCGCCAGCGAATGACTATTGACAGCCCGGCTTGTTGCAGGTAGAAGGTTTGCAACGCCCCGCATTCTTGTCTCCGTGATGATGACATATGCGCCGATGACACAACTGCCCTGAGAGGCAACGGCCGCGGCATCTCGACTCTTCGGAATCCGGCCCTTTCCCGTGGTGACGCCGCAGGCCGTCAAGGCAAGACCCATGGGCCGTCTGAAAGGAGCGTGCTGGATGAGCAAGCGGTCGGCAGTCGTGGCACTTTTCGCAGCATTGGTCATCGCCGTGGCATGGTCTCCTGCCTCGAGCGGCAGCCGTTCGTATCCTCAGGCTCCCATGCAGATCAGCACGGAGGGATTGACCGCTGAAGAGCAGATTCAGCGACAGGCCGACCTGAGCCTGTGGCTGCTGAGCGAAGCGCCAGGCGCGGCGCTGGGCGCTCCCGTGCGCGTCGAGCCGAGCCGTGAGGAAATCGACGCCGTCGAGCAGTCGTCCCGGTCGTCCGTTCCCATGAAAATCGGCCTGGTGAAAGCGATGACCCCCGGCATCGAGGTCGACGGGTTGACCTTCGGCGGACCGAGCCAGCTGCCGCGCAAGGGTGCGACCTTGCGCGCCGTCCCCACTCCCGACGGGGGCGCCGTCTGGACGATGCCGGTCGTCTCCGACGACGCGGGGGCGATCCGGCTCCATGTCGACCAGATGTCGCTTCCCCCCAATGCCGCGTTGTACGTCTACAACCGTGATGGCGAGGCGTTCGGCCCCTACACCGATGCCGGGCCTGAAGGCTCTGGGGAGTTCTGGACGACCGCGGTCTTCGGCTCGGAGGCGATCCTCCAGATCCGCCTGACGGCCCCCGTGGCCGAATCGGACCTGATGGCCGTATCGCTTCGCGTCGAAGAGGCTGGAATCATCACACGGGCGTTCACCGAAGGGCTGCGTAGGCCCGACCCGACCGCGCTCTCGGCCGCCGTCGCTTTCTGCGGCAACGCCTCGTGCATCGTGGACGCCACATGCGTCAACGCAACACCGGCCGACCCTGCCAAGCTGGCGGTCGCCAAGATGGAGTGGGTCCAGGGCGCCTTCATCTACACCTGCACCGGCGGCTTGATCGCCGACAACAACCCGACGCAGAGCAATTTCTTCCTGACGGCGAACCACTGTCTCAGCAAGAACAACGCGGCCCAGCGCGTCGATTTCTACTGGAGGTTCGCCACGCCGAGCTGCAACGGCACCTGCCCGAGCAACGCGACCTGGCCCTTCAAGACCACCGGCGCAACCGTCAGCGCCAGCAACAGAAAGGGTGACTTCACGCTGCTGCATCTGAACACGGCGCCGCCTGCCGGATCGGTCTTTCTCGGGTGGAGCTCGGCCCCCGTGGCCAACACGAGCGGCGCGCAGCTCTGGCGGATCAGCAACCCCGGCTTCGGGCCGCAGGTCTACTCCCAGCACAACGTGGACACGGCGACAGGAACCTGCTCGGGATGGCCTCGCGGCCAGTCGATCTACAGCCGCGACATCGATGGGGCGATCGACGGCGGCAGCAGCGGCTCGCCCATCGTCAACTCCTCGTCGCAGATCGTCGGGCAGCTCAGCGGGACGTGCGGCTCGTCGCCGAGCCAGGTGTGCTCGAGCGGACCCGGCGAGGCCAACGCGACCGTGGATGGAGCCTTCGCTTTCTACTTCGCCACGGTGAGCCCGATCCTGGACCCGTAGTATCATCTCGCCGGCTGTCGACAACCGCCCGGGCCTAGGTCACGCCCGGCTCGGGCGGATTCATTCACGAGATCCATGAAAGGAGCCCTTGCATGCTCACGCGGCTCTCAGGACCACATCTCATCATGGGATTTCTGCTCGCGTCGATGGCGACGGCGCTGCCGGTATGGTCGCTCACCCTCGAAGACGTGATGATCGACCCGAGCGAGGTGGACAAGGTCTGCCAGTCGATCCCGGGCGAACATGGGGTCTCCATGCAGGCGAGGATCCAATACAGGATGCTCATGAACGACAGCGCTTCAGCCTCCGCGCTCGAGATCCTGAATGGGAAGCCCGTGAACAAGATGCTGCAATCGTTCCAGTGTGGCGACGTCAAGTCGACGCTCTACTATTACGAATACGCCAGCAAGGAAGAACTTGCGGCCAACATCGCAGGCACGAAAACCTACTTGTGGGGGGAGTCCGGGCCGACCCAAATGCACCCCGAGCTGATCCTGGATGTCGACAACGTGCTCGTCGTCGTGTCCAGCAAGCAGCCCGGCCTGTTCGCCAACATTCTCGCGCATCGCCTGGAATTCCCCGATCTGCCGGACTCCGAGCTCGACAAGCGGATGGATCGTCTGGATTGCGGCTCGAAGAAAGCGAGATCTCCCGAAGCATGTTCCGCGCTCAAGGATTTCAGGGATGGCGGTTTGCCGTCGTCGGCCTCATCGGAGACCCTTCTCCTGGGGCGATCCTACGAGATCTCGGAGGATTCAAAGCCCGGCATGATCCAGACTAAGGCTCTGTTCGTCGGGCGGTCGTCCGATGGCAAGACCGTGGCCAGCTTCGGACCGTTGGCGCCGGACAACGACGATGAGAAGCGGCAGATATCCAGCCAGCTCGAGGCCCAGAAGGAAGGCAAGGTCGCCGACACGGCAAAGCCGCTCATCGATTTCATGCGAGCCGGGTTCGGCAAGTCCAAAGCGGGCGCCCGCAGCGCCGGGGGGAAGTCGCTGGCGTTCCTCAGCATGGGGAACCGCATTTACGTCAGGTCGAAGGGCACCCGCCTGATCCTCGTCACGAACCTCATGCACCAGGTGAAGAAGGAGCCGTACGTCGTGGCCGTTTTCGAAACCGGCAAGGCACTTCCCGCGGCTCCCTAGTCCGACGCCTGCGGCATCCCGGCATCGAAGATGGTCGTTGCAGGGTGGTAGGTCTTCCAGTCGAACCAGAAATCCTTCAGGCAGGTCACGCGCGCCAGGCGTCTGCCCGACAACGGCCCCGAAGTCGCGAGCCCCGTGAAGTCCCATCTGGTCCCGGTCGCGCTGTCCACCAGGACGGGTGGGTCCGACTCCTGCTCGAGGAACAGCTCGATCTCCTTGCCCTCGACACGGCGATCGAAGCATCGAAGCGACCGCCCATCGGGATGCAGCAGGAGCAGCAGCGGCACGCCCCCTGTCCAGTCCAGGATGGGATTCTGGGCGACGATCGTCGTCCAGGGGTAGGCCTTCGATGCCGCGGGCAGCGCCACCCCGACCACGAGGTCCCGGGGCTCGAGACCGTCGTTCGGATCGACCGGCGTGACGGTGGGGTACCCCGCGACCTTTTTCTCCCACTCCGCCGAGGAGTACCGTTTCTTCACGGATTCGTCGGGAAGCAGCACCAGGGTCTCCGGATGCTCCTGCTTCCAGACCGCGAAGGTGACCTCGTCCCAGGCCGCCTCCTCGAGACAGCGGCCGGTCATCGAGCCGAGGAACGCGCAGCCGGTGACCTGCTGCCACCAGGAGCCGGTCTGCTCGTCGCTCATGATGAAGTTCTGGTTGTTGATCCCGGCCAGCCGGAACCGGAGCGTCCGCCCATCCACCGCTGCTCTCCACACCAGACCGGTGTGACAGAGCGTTCAATAGGTGGCGACGATCGGCTCTCCCGCGACGACGTCGTTCACGATGTGGTGATAGGCCATGGCCCGCACGGGGTAGGCCCGGGCCTGATCCCCGATCTGGACGCCGAGCACTAGGTCTTCGTCGGCGACATCCTTCGACTTGTCCGCCTGGATGAACTCGGGATGCGGCAACGGATGGAACATGGTTTCGAAGGTGCTTCTCCGGCCGAAAAACGCGCAGGCCGCGAGCACCGCAAGCGCCACGCCGGTCAATGTCCTGCCCTTCCACGAAACGAGCCGCTTCCACATCAGGGCGCCCGCCAGCGCCCCCACCACGAGCAGGAGCAGCGTGAGCCATGGCCCCCACATGATCAGGAACCGGCCCAAGGCGACGCGGGCCGGGGTCTGCGGCCTGAACGGATTGATGAGAAAGAGCGGTGTCACGATCCAGGCAGCGCCCAGCGCGGCCGCGAGCGCCAGCACGATGGCAGAGATGCGCTTCATGAGGACCCAGACCGGTGGTAGGTTTGTGGCGCAGGCATCAACGATTCACTCCTGCCCCGTGGCCTCAGCAAAGCGCGCGCCACAAATCCGGCGGCGCCTCGTGTGGCAGCCAACTTGTTGACCTGCTGGTTCATGCGATGCGATCTCATCACACAGGGTGGGTGCCACGCTATCGCGAGTTCATAGTGGATACGCGGCATGGGCTACGGGGGAGGCGGCGGACCATAGCGCCTATGGCCGTGACCTAGGGTCGGCCAGGCCCTTTGAGGAAGCGCAACAGGTCCGAATCGGTCGTCATGACCAGCGTGGTCTGGACGTCGAGACTGCTCTCGAGCGTCTCCATCGCCTTGACGAACTGATAAAGCTCTGGATCCCTGCCGTAGGCCTTCGCATAGATGCTCGTGGCTTTCGCGTCGGCGGCTCCCTTGAGCTCCTGGGCCGTCTTGTATCCCAACGAGGCGGCCGCCAGCATGTCGCGCTCCTTCTGCCCGCGGATCTCGGCGGCCCGGCCCTGCCCCTCCGAGCGGCTCCGCTCGGCGATCCGCTTGCGCTCGGAAATCATCCTTTCGAAAACCTTCTGCTGCACAGTTTCCACGTAATTGATCCGCTTGAACCGGACGTCGACCAGCTCGATGCCGAACTCGGGCGTTATCTGCGACGCTTTCTCGAGAATCAACTGCTCGATCTTCTGCCGCCCGGCGGAGATGACGGCCGCGGCCTCGGCCGAGCCGATGCCTTCGAGCTCACCGGTGATCTCGAACTTCCTGTTGGTCGAGCGCACGATTTCGATCAGGTCGAAGGAGGCCACCGCGTTGCGCGTCTCGCCGTCGACGATGTCATCCAGCCGGCTTTGCGCCCCCATCTCGTCGCGGACAGCCTGATAGAACCGCAGCGGGTCCGCGATTCTCCAGCGCGCGTACGTGTCAACCCAGATGTATTTCTTGTCCTTGGTGGGAATCTCGTTGGTGTCGCCATCGAACTCGAGCCAGCGTTTGTCGAACCGGTAGACGACCTGTGTGAAGGGAACCTTCAGCTTGAGCCCCGGTTCCTTGATCACGCCGCCCACGGGACGGCCGAACTCGACGAGGATCGCCTGCTCTGTCTCCGAAAGCGTATAGACCGAGGCGTATGTGAGGATGAGCCCGAGAAGCGCCCCACCCAGGACGACCCACGTCACCGGCCTCATGGCTTCGCCTTTTCGGACGCTCCGTCCAGGTTCAGAAGCGGCAGGATGCTCCGTGCCTTCTCGTCGAGAATCACCTTGCGCCCCAGCTTCGGCACGATGCGGTTCATCGTCTCGAGATACAGGCGTTTTCGCGTGACGGCCGGGGCTTTGCGGTATTCCTCGTAAAAGGCATCGAAGCGGCTGGCGTCACCCAGCGCGTTGTTCACCCGCTCCAGCGCGTACCCCTCCGCCGAGCGGATTGCCTGCTCGGCCTCTCCCTTGGCGCGAGGCACGGCGAGGTTGTAATCGGCCCAGGCCTCGTTGATCGAGCGCTCTTTTTCCTGAATCGCCTGGTTGACTTCGTTGAACGCGGGCTTGACGGGATCGGGGGGGTTGACGTCCTGCAGCACGAGCTGCTGCACCTCTATCCCGATACCGTAAAGGTCGCAGAGACGCTGCAGCTCCTCCTTGGCCGCGAAGGCGATCGACTCACGGCCGATGGTGATCACCTCGTCCACGCTGTGATCCCCGACGACCTGGCGCATCGCGGCCTCGGACATGTAGCGAAAGGTCAGCTCCACATCGCGCACGTGGAACAGGTAGGCCCTCGGATCCTTGATCCTGTATTGGACAATCCACTCCACGACGGCGACGTTCAGGTCACCCGTCAGCATGAGCGATTCCCCTTTCGTCTCCGCCGACGGCGAGGCGTACGATGTCCGGGTCGCGGCCTCGATGGTCCTGAACCCGAATTCCATCTTGAGCTGCCGTTGGACTGGCACTCTCGTCACGGTCTCGATACCCAGGGGAATCTTGAAGTGCGGTCCCGGCTGGGTGATCCGGACGAGCCTTCCGAACCTCTGGACGGCGCCTACCTCGGCCGGCTCGATCTGGTAGTAGCTGCTCCAGGCGACTATCAGGAGAAAGAGTGCGGCCAGGCCGCCGCGGATCAGGCCCCAGGGCGGCCGGTAGCCGGGAGGCAGCTCCAGCCCGTATCGACGGATGTCGGTCACCGCAGCCCTCCATGCCGTCCGCCGATGGCGTCACGCATTGATCCCGACGGCGCCCGAGTATACTCGCTTTCGCGATGCGGATTACCTGGCCTTCATCCTCTTGAGGATCACCAGCGAGCCGAAATCGTCGTTCAGCGTGACTTCGGTGGGCTCCCTTGGTGCCGATTGCCGCAGTGGGCGGATAATGCCATGAGACACGCGTGGTCGACCCGCATGCGACACGCCGGGTATACTCCGTGACTAGGAGGCTCATGGAGATTCGATGACGCGCCGCTGGAACTTGTCGCTATGGGTCGGATTCCTGGTGATCCTCGCCGGGCTCTTCACGTTCGTTCCCGTGTTCGTCCGCTTTCCTGCCACGCGGGACTTCCCATGGCCCACGCTCCTGATGCTTTGCGTCGGGCTCGGGATGATGGCCATGGGGCTGCGCCGGGCCTTCGCGGAGCCGCAGGTCTATCGGGGCCGGGTGCTGGGTTCCGTGCTGGGGGCGCTGGGCGTCGCGCTGGTGGGGCTCTTCGGATACGGCGTCTTCTATGCCCCGCGGCAGCTGCCGGACTCCGCCGGCTCCCCGCGGGTCGGCCAGGAGGCGCCCGACTTCACGCTTCCGGACAAGAATGGCAACCTGGTCACCCTTTCCAGGCTGCTGGAGACCGGACCCGGGGGCGCCGGCAAGGCCAACGGAGCCGTCCTGATCTTCTACCGCGGCTACTGGTGACCGTTCTGCAACTCCGAGTTACGGAGTTTCCAGGATCGTCTCGAGGAATTCGACGAACGCGGTGTACACGTGGTCGCGATCAGCGTCGACCCGCCCGAGCGGAACCTCGAGCACTGCCGCCAGCTCGGCTACACGTTCACCTTTCTTTCGGACACGAAGGCGGAGGTGATCCGCAGCTACGATCTCCTGCACCCGGGCAGTGGAATGGATGGCGGCGACACGTCGCGGCCGGCGGAGTTCCTGTTGGATTCCACGCGCAGGGTCGCCTGGCTGAACCTGACCGAGTCGTACACGGTTCGCGCGCGTCCCGAGCAGGTCCTTGAAGCCCTCGACGAGATGGGGAAGACGGCGCCGCCGAGGGAGTAGACCCGTGACGGTCTACCGCGACGAGATCTCCGCCGCGGCTGGCCGCAGGGGTTCCGTCGCGGCCACCCAGGTGGCATGCGACAGGAATTCGCGGACGACCCCTTCGACCATCGCTGCGTCTTCGTCGAGGACCGCCGCCACGGCTTGGTGAATGTCGCGGTTCTCCTCATCGAGAACGAAGTACTGGGCCGCCGAAACCGGCTCACCTTCCTCGTTTTCCCCGCGCGTGACGAACCTGAAGCCGTGGAATGGAGACGGAACGTTCTCGTCGTCCACGACGAGCGTCAGACCCTGGTCGACCAGGGCCTTTCGGACTTCCCTGCGGAACTCCGAGGCGTTGTCGAGCAGATGCTGGGGATAGGCAAAGAGCGTGACCAGGGCGCCGTCCCCTGCCCGCCATTGCGAGCGAGCGGTAGGATCGTCGGCGAAGGCGCTCCACTCCGACATGTCTCGGCTGACCTGCCACTGGCTGTCCGGCTCTGCCTGCCCGCCAGACCCCCCGGCGCCGTCGATCGCAAGGTCGCGATCCACCACAGCGCGGCCCGCGCCAGCCAGGGGGAAGACGCACCCGATGAGGACCAGGGACGCAATCCCCCCGATCAGTGAGACGCGCTGGAACATCGACCGGCGCGACTCCGTGTCCGGCTTGGTCCGCGCCACGAGGATCTGGCTCAGGTGGACGCTTTCGAGCTTGGTGATGACGAGGAACAGAGCGCCGATTCCAACGATCACGCCGACGGTGCCCGGCTCGGCCTCCAGCATGAGCAGCACGAAGAGTCCGTAGAGCAGCACCTCGCCGAGGAAATCGGCCGCGGCCAGGAAGGGGTGCCCCGCGTAGAACAGGCCCGCGCCAGGAAAGGCGAGCGAGAGCAGCGCCGCCAGCCGCGTGGAGCGGAACGGCGTGCGGCAGGCGTCGCAGGACGCAGGGTTCGCGGACACCTTCGCGCCGCACTGCGGACAATGGAATATCGGAAGCGGCTCGGCCATCCCCGCGCCTTCCTGCAGGAACCGAGGCTTCAGCCGCGCCATGATGAGTTCCATGAGCTTGCGATCTCCCCGCAGCGGCACGCGCCAAGACTGCTTCTTGCCCTGCACGGGGATCAGACGCATCTGTCCCATGCTCATCTTCATGCTGCGCACGCTGGCCCAGGGAAACGACCTGATGCGCGTCTCGGCCTTCTTGCCTCGCACGCCGATCAGAACTTCGATGAGGCGCGTGTCGGTCAGCACCAGCATCACCTGGTGATACGTCAGCGCCATGTATCCAAGCGAGAGATAATGAAGAGGCGGAGGCACCTGCATTGCGTGTGAAACATAGAGGATGTGCTCCTCGGGCCGCAGCAGCCGATCCACGAGCGGCGTGACCGCGTTCCACTGCTCCTGTCGTCTGCGCTGGTGACGCGCCGCCAGGAACGCTGACATGCCGGCGAACAGCTCCGACGGGCTGGCGGGAGTGGTCGTCTCTGCCAACGGCCGATCTGTCAGCGGACCGAGATACTCTGGCTCAATCTTGCGCATGGTGCACCTCCGCGGCCGAGAAGATGTGGCCCATGCCCAGAACAGTCAAG
>Ga0075429_100003648_pt1 | contig 13114 bp, 15 predicted proteins | sample RhiMetdeltSRZDD3_FD_75295 | JGI IMG/M metagenome (GOLD analysis project Ga0075429, IMG submission 75295) | Populus rhizosphere microbial communities from Tennessee, USA - Rhizosphere MetaG P. deltoides SRZDD3 | ecosystem: Host-associated > Plants > Roots > Rhizosphere > Soil | place: USA...
TAGGCTTCCCCCATGTCCAGACCGCTCCGCATCATCGCGTTCCTCGCGGTCCTCGCCGCAGCCGTGCTGGCCTCCATGGCCATCCGCCAATCGCTGCCGCCGGGGGCGCGACGCGCCGCCGAACCGGCCCCCCAGCCGGCGGAAGACGTGGTGGCACGCGCACTCGACATCGCGCGCGGGGACAGCACACACAAGGAGCAATGGGTGGACGAGATCCCGGACCTGGAACTCGCCTCGCTCACGGGCCCCGCTCGCGAGACGTTCCTGCGCATCGCGAACGGCAGGCGCTGTGACTGCGGTTGTGGCTACACGCTGGCGGCATGCCGCCGGTTCGATTCGACCTGCGATGTGAGCGGACCGCGCGCGCGGGCGCTGTTCGACTCCGTCCAGGCGGGCCAGATGAGCGACGCCAGCGGTTTCCGCGAGCGGCCCGCGGCAGACTGAGCGCCCCGCGAAGGGCCTTGCGAGGCGCGAAGCGCGCGGGCTACCCTCCGGTCCTACCCGAAGACGATTTCGGAGCGCGACGCCGCCGCTCCGTGCGAAGACCCCCGCAATCCGGAGGCACCATGGCCTGGAAGGACCTCACACCCAAAACGTTCGCCTCGATCCGTGAACTCAACGGGATCTCGGCCCGTACGCAGGAAGAGCACTACGAGTTGTACAAGGGCTATGTGGGCAAGGTGAACGAGATCCAGAAGAAGCTCGACGCGGTGGACCGCACGACGGCGAACCAGATCTTCAGCGACCTGCGCTCACTGCGCATCGACTACTCGTTCGCGATCGGCGGCATGAAGAACCACGAGATCTTCTTCAGCCACCTGGGCGGCAAGGGCGGCGCGCCGACCGGCAAGCTCAAGTCGCAGATCGAGCGCGATTTCCCCTCGTACGACGCCTGGCTCACCGACTTCAAGGCTTCCGGCCTGGCCGCACGCGGCTGGGTGTGGCTCGCCTACGACCACGACCTGTCCATCCTGACCACGGTCCTCGGCGACGCGCAGAACACGTTCCCGGTGTGGAACGCCACGCCGATCCTGGCGCTGGACGTGTACGAGCATGCGTACTGGCTCGACTATGGCCGGGCGCGTGCCAAGTACATCGACGCGTTCTTCAACAATCTCGATTGGGACGTGGTGGCCGCGAATCTCGAACGCGCGCTCGCCATGCAGCCCGCCATCCGCTAGACACCGTTCCCGTGCCGCGCTCCGCGCGGCTCCACGCTTCGTGACGGGCCCCTTCGACCGGGGGCCCGCACGATTTTTCCGGAGGAATCATGGCCACCGCCACGCTGCTGCCGGTCATCGGCAAGCCGGCGCCCGACTTCACGCTGCCGTCCACATCCGGCCAGCCCGTGTCGCTTCGCCAGTTCAAGGGCAAGAAGACCGTGGTGCTGTTCTTCTACCCGAACGACGAGACGCCGAGCTGCACCAAGGAGGCGTGCGGGTTCCGTGACCTGACCGAGGAGTTCGAGAAGGCGGGTGCGGTGGTGCTCGGTATCTCGGGCGATCCGATGGAATCGCACCACGCGTTCAAGACCAAGCATCGACTGCCGTTCGATCTCCTGACCGACGCGGACGCAGCCGCCAGCAAGGCGTTCGGCGTGTGGAAGCAGAAGAACCAGTACGGGAACAAGTTCATGGGCATTGAGCGGACCACGTTCGTGATCGACAAGACCGGTCGTATCGCCCAGATCTACCCCAAGGTGAAAGTCGAAGGGCACGTCGCCGAAGTGCTCGGGTTCCTCACCGAGGAGTGACCTGCGCGCGGGGGCGGGCGAGCGCGCCCGCCCCGCGCGAGGAGAGCGCATGGATTGGGAGCCCCAGGGACCGGTGCCGGTGTTTCCCCTGCCCGGCGTGGTGATGTTCCCGCATGCCGAGATGCACCTGCACATCTTCGAGTTGCGCTACCGCACCCTGGTGCGCGACGCGATCTCGGCCGAGCGCGTGATCGCGCTCGCCACGCTGGCGGCGGGCTGGGAGCAGGACTACCACGGCAGCCCGCCGTTCCATGAGCTGGGTTGCGTGGCGCGCATCGAGGCGGTGGAGTGGCTGCCGAACGACCGCTACGAGCTGCGCGTGCGCGGCCTGCTGCGCGTGCACTTCGGCCGCATGCGCCGCGAGTTCCCCTATCGTGCGTGCGACGTGGAACCGCTGATCGAGGCACCGTATTCCGAGACGGACCCGCTCGCCGAGGTGGCGCGCGAGGGGCTGCTGTCGGAGCGAACACGGCTCGCACCGCTCGGGACCGAGGCGTGGCTGTCCCCGCCGACCGTGGCCGAGAGCGCCACACTGGCCGAGCTGACGGGGGTGATCGGCACCAGCGCGCGGTTGCCGGCGGAGGACAAGCTCACGCTGCTCGCGGAGGACCGGGTGCCCGAGCGTGCGCGACTGCTGCGCGAGCTGCTTCGTCGTATCGCAGCTCCCGCGCCGACCGCGCCGCCGCCGCCACCGGGATTGAGTGCGAACTAGCGGCGCGTGGACGCTGTCTGCGGGCCGCACTAGACTCGCGCTCATGCGCCTCCCCGCAGAGCCGTTCCCCTTCGCGGTGGCTGAGCCCTTCCGCTCATGAAGGTGTTCGACAAGGGCTTCACGCTGACCTGGCTTGGCCACAGCGCGTTCCAGCTGGTCTCGCCGCGCGGCAGGCACCTGTTGGTGGACCCGTGGCTCGAGGGCAACCCCATGACGCCGGTGGGCGACTCGCCCATCACGCACGCGGACCTGATCCTGGTCACGCACGCGCACAGTGATCACGCTGGCGACGTGGTCCGGCTGGCTAAGAAGTTCCGCTGCCCGGTCGTGTGCATCCACGAAGCCTCGCACTGGTTCAAGAAGCAGGGCATCGAGACGAGCGTCGGCATGAACAAGGGCGGCACGGTCCAGGTGGCGGGCGTGAAGGTGACCATGACGCACGCCACGCACTCGAGCAGTTTCGACGCGGGTGACACTCGTACCTATGGCGGTGAGCCCGCGGGCTTCGTGGTGACGCTCGAGAACGGCGCCGTGCTGTACTTCGCGGGCGACACTGGACCGATGATGGACATGCAGATGATCGGCGAGCTGTACCAACCGGAGGTGTCCGTGCTCCCGATCGGCGACCTCTACACGATGGGACCGCGCGAGGCGGCGTGGGCGATGAAGCACCTGCGTTCGCGCTGGGTGGTGCCGTGTCACTACGGCACGTTCCCGGCGCTCACGGGCACTCCCGATGCGTTTCGGGCCGAACTCGAGAAGCTGGGTGTCGAGTCCGAGGTCATCGCGCCCAAGCCGGGCGAAGCGGTCCGCTGACCGGGCGACGCGCAGAGGGCCCAAGCATGAGCGACCAGGAACGCGACGACGTCGCGCGACACAACCGCCGGGCGTGGGACGGCATGGTCGAGCGCTCGAACCGCTGGACCGTGCCGGTGGACCACGCGACCATCGAGGCCGCGCGCCGCGGCGAGTGGGAGATCGTGCTCACGCCCACCCGGCCCGTGCCGCGCGCCTGGTACCCGGCCCTGCCGGGAACACGGGTGCTGTGCCTCGCCGGCGCCGGTGGCCAGCAGGCGCCGATCCTCGCCGCCGCCGGTGCACAGGTGACCGTGTTCGACAACTCGCCACGGCAGCTCCAGCAGGACCAGGTGGTGGCGCGCCGCGAAGGCCTCCAGATCGCTGGAGTGCTAGGCGACATGCGCGACCTGTCGGAGTTCCCCGACGGTTCGTTCGAACTGGTGTTCCACCCGTGCTCCAACGCATTCGTGCCCGACGTGCGCCCGGTGTGGCGTGAGGCGTTCCGCGTGCTGCGCCCGGGCGGGGTGCTGCTGGCGGGGTTCACGAATCCAGTCGAGTACATGTTCGATGCGGTCGCCTACGAGCGCGGGGAGTTGGTGGTGAAGCACCCGCTGCCGTACTCGGACCTGACCGACGCCAGTCCCGAGGAGCGCGCACGCATGGAGGCCGCGGGCGAGCCGCTGTCGTTCGGCCACACGCTCGAGGACCAGCTCGGCGGCCAGCTCGACGCCGGGTTCGTGATCACGGCGCTGTTCGAGGACCGCTGGGACGAGAGTGCCCTCGGCCGCTACATGGCCACGTTCATGGCCACGCGGGCGGTGCGTCCGGCGTAGCGGGCCTCGCGCTGCTCCAGGTCAGCGCGTCAGGCCGAACGCGGCGATGACGTCGTAGACACCGTGCACGACGATGGCGGTGGTCGTGTTGGTGTACCGGCGCACGAGCCCGAGCGCGATCCCGAGCATCACGATCACCAGCATGCCGAACCACGTGTACTGCACGTGCGCCGCGGCGAACAGCAGCGATGCCCACAGCAGGCCCGTGCGCGGTTGTAGAGCGCCCCGCACCAGCATCTCCTCGCCGACACCGGCGCTCACGCCCAGCAGGAGCGCGGTGCCCACGCCCATGTCGCGCGTGATCAGCTCGCCCATGGTCTGGTCCTGCCGCCACAGCTCCGGCAACCACGCGCGTTCGACCCACTCGAGCGACGAGTTGAGCCCGCTCAGCGTGACGAGCCCCGCCACGGCGACGATCCACTCGCGCGGTCCCATCGGGCCAAGCCCGAGCCGCGCCCACGTGTCTCGCGAGCCGCGCGAGAGCCACAGGCCGACGGCCGCGAACGCGAACAACAGCTCGCCGGCGAGCTGGCCCACGAGACCGGGCACGTCCACGAGCACACGGTCCGCAGCCGAGAACAACGGCAGGAACTCATCGAACACGAGTTGCACCGGGACCGGCAGCAGCAGCGAGATCATGGCGAGCGACGCGGTGAGCCGGGCGGTGTACGTGTTGTTCGGCGGCCGGACGAGCACGGCGGCGAAGAGCCGCACGGCGGGCGGAAGCATCATCGCGGCGCAGACCACCGCCGCGCCGCTGCACCATTGGAACGCCGCGGTGTGGGCGAGGGTGGGCGACATGCCGCGGGCCCAGACGGCGAGCCCTCCGTAGCCGATCGCCCCCAGCGCGGGCAGCAGCATCGGCACCAGCAGCCGCAGGGCGAAGCCCGCGCCACCGGGCTGCAACAGCCGGTCCGCGATCGCGTCGCCGGTGAGTGCGCGCTCGCGTGCATCCCACGACTGGGTGAGCGCGAACAGCGCGGCGAACACCAGGAACAGCGCCAGGTCCGGCCGGCCGGCGCCCAGCGAGACGATGCCGCCGGCCAGGACGATCAGCGCCCAGCGCGTCAGCCCGGCTCGCACGCGCCCACCTTCGGCCTCGGCGTCATGCACCAGCGCGGCGTGTTCGGCCTGTCGCGCCTCCTCGAGTAACGCCGCATCCATGGCCAGACGCCCGGAGTCGTCGTTCACGGATGCCGCCATGGCGGCAAGCGCCTCGCCAGCGGGCGCTTCGTTGGCTGCCGGCTCAGACCACGCAGCGCGCGGGGGCTCGCCCGCGCTCGCCGCTCGCGGGCGTTCCCCGGCTTCGCCGGGAGGGGGTGCTCCTTGCGTCGGTTCCATGACCGGGCGAGCATAGGCGCTCACAAGGGGAGGCTCCAATCATGCGCATCGAGGTGAAGCTGTTCGCGCAGGCGCGCGAGCGCGTCGGCAGCGGCGTGGCGAGACTCGAACTGCCCGCCGGGAGCCGCGTGGACGATGCGTTGGATGCGCTCGAACGCGTGCACCCGGCACTCGCCGAGCTGCGTCCGCACCTGGCCGTCGCCCTGGACGGCGCGCTCGCCGGTCGCGCCGACGCGCTGGCCGATGGCAACGAGCTGGCACTCCTGCCTCCCGTGAGCGGGGGCTGACGACCCCATGGCAAGCCGCACGAGCGCGACGAAGCCGGCCCGTGCTCGCACCCGATCGGTGCAAGCGAAGCCGGCGGCCCCGAAGCGCGCACGCCGCGACCCGGCGATCGACGACGGCGCTGCGCGATGGCGCATCGTGCCGGTGTCCCCCGCGCGCTGGGACGACCTCGAACAGTTGTTCGGACCGCGCGGAGCCTGTGCCGGCTGCTGGTGCATGTTCATGCGGCTTCCGCTCGCCGAGTTCCGGCGCGGCAAGGGTGCGGGCAATCGCCGCGCGCTGCGCGCGCTCGTGGCCCGGCGCCCACCGGGGCTCATCGCGTACGACGGTCGCGATCCCGTGGGCTGGATCGCGGTCGCCCCGCGCGAGGAGTACCGGCGGCTCGAGAACTCGCGCGTGCTGGCCCCGGTCGAGGGCGAGCGCGTGTGGGCGTCCCCGTGTTTCTTCGTGAAGTCGGGCCATCGCGGCGGCGGGCTCTCGCTAGCGCTGCTCGAAGCGGCCACCGCGTTCGCGGAGCGTCATGGAGCCGGTGCGCTCGAGGGCTATCCCACCGCGAACACCGCGCACAAGCAGGCCGCCGCATTCGTGTGGACCGGGTTCGAGTCCACGTTCCGCCGCGCCGGCTTCACCGAGGTGGCGCGCCGCTCACGCTCGCGGCCGATCCTACGGCGGACATTCGGGAATCGCTTGCGCAAGGCGACCGCCGCCAGCCGGAGTGATCGTGGCTGAACTCGTGCGCGCACCGCTCGACGTGGCCGCATTGCTCGCGGCCGCCGCGAACCCCGCGTGCGGCGCGGTCAATCTGTTCCTCGGCACCACGCGCGACCACCACCAGGGCCAGCGTGTGCTGCGGCTCGAGTACGAGGCCTACGACCGCATGGCCCTCGCCGCGCTCGAGGAGCTCGAGCGCGCGGCGCGCGAACGCTTCCAGCTCGCGCATTGCGCCATCGTGCACCGGCTGGGCGAAGTGCCCGTGACCGAGGCGAGCGTGGCCGTGGTGACCTGTGCTGCCCACCGCGCGGCCGCGTTTGATGCGGCGCGCTGGGTGATGGACGAACTCAAGCGCAGCGTGCCGATCTGGAAGAAGGAGCACTTCGAAGGCGGCGACACGGCGTGGGTGGCGGGCCACCCGCTCACGCGCGACTGACCAGCTCCTCGATCGCCAGTCCGGCCTCCTCGCGCACCCAGGCATCGGCATCACCCGCGGCGGCCGCGCGCAATGCCGCGAGAGCCTCCTCGCGGGCGCCCGCGCCCAGCACGGTCGCCACGCGACCCAGCGCCCACGCCGCATGCCCGCGCACGAGCGCGTCGACGTCTCCGGCGAGGGCGCGTGCCAGGAGTCCGGCGTGTGCCGGCTCGCGGCGATTGCCCATGGCCACGCACACATTGCGCACGAAGCCCGCGCGATCGGCGCGGCGGATGGGACTGGTCGCGAACAACTTGAGGAACGTGGGCTCGTCGAGCGTGAGGAAGCGCTCGAGCGACCAGCCCGCGAGTTCCGCAGCGTGCAGGCGAGCCTCGCGCGCGGGTGGGGCGAACCGGTTCCACGGACAGGCGTCCTGGCACAGGTCGCAGCCGAACACCCAGTCGTCCACGAGCGGGCGCAGTTCGCGCGGGATCGGACCTTTCAGTTCGATGGTCAGGTACGAGATGCACAGCCGCGCATCCACCTGGTAGGGCGCCACGATCGCGCGCGTCGGGCAGGCGTCGAGGCAGCGCTCGCAGGTGCCGCAGCGTTCGCGCACGGGTGCGTCGGGCACGAGTTCGCGATCCACCAGCACTTCGCCCAGCAGGAACCAGCTGCCGAGCGTTTCCGACAGCACGCCCGAGTGCTTGCCCGACCAGCCCAGCCCCGCGCGCTCGGCCCAGCCGCGCTCCAGGATCGCACCCGTGTCTGAGTACCAGAGCGAGCCCGAACCCGGGAACAGCTCGTGCTGGATCCAGCGCTCGAGCTCCAGCAGCTTGTCCTTCATGATGCGGTGGTAGTCCTCGCCCGCGGCATAGCGCGCGATGCGGCCGAGGCGGCGGTCGCGCGCCTCATCGCGCCCGGGCGGGTGGCACAGTGCGACGCACAGCACCGAGCGGATACCGTGGACGAGCCGCTCCGGGTCGGCGCGGCGCTCGCGGTGCTTGTCGCTCGCGAGCCAGTGCATGCCGCCGTGACGTCCGGCGGCGAGCCACGCGTCGTAGTGCTGCTGCGCTTCGAGCGGGCCCACTTGCGCCACGCCCACGGCGTCGAAGCCGAGTTCGAGCGCGCGTGCCTTGAGCCGCGCCGTGGCCTGTGCGACGCCGCTGTCCAGCGCGATCAGGACTTGGGCGGCCGAGGCGCGCCCGGTTTGATGCCGCGCTTGGCGCGCGAGACGGAATCCGCCGGCGTGGGACCGGTCGTGTCGGCAGGCGTGGGCGACGGCTTGATGCGCGGGGGCGGCGGGGGCGGAGACGTCGTGTCACCGCCGGAGCCACCCGGGGCCGCTCCCGCGCGTCGTGCGCGCTCGGCGATCAGCTCGTGCCGCGCGGCACTCCAGGCGCGCGTCGTGCGATTCTCGAGCTGCGCCAGCTTGAACGAGGGCATCTCCTTGGACAGGCTCGCCGGGGCCTGGGGCGAAGGCAGTTGGCCGTCGCGCTCGACCGCGCGCAGTTGCTCGGCGCTCGCCAGGCCGAGGATCTCGGCGGGATCGGGCCCGGCGTTCCAGTACACGCCGCTGCGCGACGCGATGCGGTCGATCGGCCGGATGTTCGCGTTCGGGTCGGGCAGTTCGCGCACGAAGCCCGCGCGCATCGAGCTGCCACCGCCGGCGAGCGATCGCGCCGACATATACGAGAATGCGCCACCCGGAATCTGCGCGGGGTCGGGCGCGCCATCCGGCGCCAGCGGCGCCCAGCCGACGTAGTCGCCCACCTCCACCCACGCCACCCACGACGGCGCCCAGGCGCCGTAGGGCTGCCAGACCCAGCCCTGGAACTCGTCGTAGAACCAGAACCCGTAGTGGTCGGTGATCCAGCCGAAGTCCTCGTTGGACTCCCACACCCAGCCGTAGGAGAAGGACGCGATCCAATGCCCGTCCTGGTAGGGGCGCCAGGCCACGGTGTTCACGCGCGGGCGGAACACCCAGCCCAGCGGCTCGATCAGGATCCAGTCGCCATACTCCTGCAGCTCGTCATGGAACGGACGCAGTTGCGGTGCGAGCCCCAGCTTGGCGGCCGGCATGGACGGCGGAGCCGCTCCAGCGGCGGCTCCGCCCGATTCCGAGCCTCCCTGGACGGCGCAGGACGCCGCGGTCAGGCCGAGAATTATCGAGAGCAGGGTCGCAGTAACTAGTCTGTTGTGGCGCTTCATCTTGCCTCGCAGTTTCGGCTCGAGCCTCGGGAGCGCTTGCGCGTATCGTGCAAATTAGCGTTGTATACGTGGCTTGTCACCTCATAGCATTCACGCTGAATGTCCAGTGCCGCAGGTTCCCCCGCCTGAGCGCCATGCCCGTAGGACATCCTGCCAGACAACTCGACGATCAGGGAGCCTCCCCCCATGCACCGGACATTCCGCAGTCTCCTGCACGCCAGCGTAGCCGTATTCGTGCTGGCTGGCGCAGCATACGCCGCCGAGGCCGAGTTGGACCCGCCCGCGGTGGACCAGGCCTCCCAGGCCACCACGGTCATACACCTGAACGTGACCGCGGGTGTGAGTGGCGCTCCCAACGGCTTCGCGATCGAGTGGATGCTCGCCAGCCTGTTCGATCAGATCGGCGCATGGCCCGATGATCCGAACGATGCGCGCATCCAGTCCGCGATCTACCTGGGTGCACCCTCGCTCAATGTGACCGAGGGCACCACGTCGTTCCTGCTCGGACCCAACGAGACGGCCAAGGTCGAGATCGGCGACATCTTCGATGAGACGGGCGTGCTCGCCTCGAACGTGAACGAGATGGCGGTCGGCACCCAGTACGTGATCCGCGTCCGCGCCAATGGCGACGGTGGCCTGACGGGCGGCGGCTCGGGTGTGGTGGTCGGCGACCCGATGAACCTCATCTCGCCCAGCACCTACAGCAGCACCTACCGGTTCACCACCAAGACCAATGACGGCCTCGAGGAGTGCGTCCGCTCGCAGGGCTACTGGAAGACGCATCCGAGCGCCTGGCCGGTGAACAGCCTGCGCCTCGGCAACGTCATCTACTCCAAGAACCAGTTGCTGGCCATCTGGAACACGCCGGCGGCGGGCAATGGCCTGATCTCGCTCGCGCACCAGCTCATGGCGGCCAAGCTCAACATGATCTCGGGCGCGCAGGCGCCCCCGCTGGTCTCCAGCGCGGTCGGTGCAGCGGACGCTTTGATCAGCAACAAGATCGTTCCGCCGATCGGCAACGGCTTCATCGCCCCCGGCGACGCGAGCAGCCTCGCCGACATCCTCGAGGAGTTCAATACCGAGGAGAACGGGGACATCCCCTGCCAGGTCATCACGACCGTGCACCCGTCCACGTGGGCCCAGCTGAAGGCGATCTACCGCTAGGTCCGGCCGCCACGACGAAATGAGTAAGGGCGCCCGCGAGGGCGCCCTTCTTATTTGGGGCAACGGACCTGGTGGCGACTTGCAGGGGCCTTCCCCTGCGCCGGTCGCACACATCAGCAATCTTCCGAGCCTAGCCCAAGCGGTGGGCGGGCCCGCCGGCGTCAGAGGCGCTTGTAGGCCGGTCCGCCGCCGCCCTCGGGCGTCGTCCAGGTGATGATCTGGTACGGGTCGGCGATGTCGCACGTCTTGCAGTGCACGCAGTTGGACGCGTTGATCTGCAGCTTGAGCGCGCCTTCCTTCGCCGGATCCGGCACCATCTCGTAGACGTGGGCGGGGCAGAAGTGCTGGCAGGGATTGCCGTACTCCTCGCGGCACTTGGTCGCGCACACGCTGGTGTCGGCCACCAACAGGTGCACCGGCTGGTCTTCGTCGTGCATCGTTCCCGACAGGTAGACGTCGGCGAGCTTGTCGAACGTGAGCTTGCCGTCCGCCTTGAGTGCCGCCGGCTTGCCCTCGGGGTGCACGTCGCCGAGCTTCCGCATGCGTTCGTGGCTGGCGTGGCCCTTGAGGTGGTCGCCGAGCGGGTCCAGCCCGCCCATGAACATCTGGAAGCCCGTGCGCGGGAGCGCCTGCCACAGGCCGGCATCGAACGCCTGGTGGAAGTTACGCATGCCCCTCATCTCGGCACCGGCCCACGACGCCGACACGAGCGCGTCGTAGCCGGCCAGCTTCGCGGCCGAGAAGTCGTTCGCGAGCAGGCACGCGAAAGCCTGCTCCGCAGCGAGCATGCCGCTCTTGATGGCGAGGTGGATGCCCTTGAGCCGCCCGCCGTTCAAGAACCCGCCCGTGTCGCCGGCCAGCAGCAGGCCCTCCGCGTGCAGACGCGGCATGGCGTACCAGCCGCCCTCCGGGATCGCCTTGGCGCCGTAGCTCACGGGTTTGCCGCCCTCGAGCAGCGCCGAGACCAGCGGATGTGTCTTGAAGCGCTGCAGGTTGCCGTGCGGGTCGTTGGTGGGGTCCTGCGCGTCGAGCCCGGTGACGAACCCCACGTACCAGAGCGAGTCCGAGAGCCCGTAGATGAACCCGCCGCCGAACGTGCTGGCGGGTAGCGGCCAGTTCATGGTGTGGATCACGCGGCCCTTGGTCGCCTTGCCGACCGGGACCTCCCACAGCTCCTTCACGCCGGTCGCGTACACCTGCGGCTGCTTGCCTGCGGTGAGGCCGAGCGGGGCTTCGAGCTGCTTGGCGATGGTGCCGCGCGGCCCCTCGCACAGCACGGTGAGCTTCGCCATGCAATCGGCGCCGGGCTGGTAGGTCGGCTTGTGCGCGCCCTGCTTGTCCACGCCCTTGTCCCCGATGCGCACGCCGAGGAGCCGGGAACCTTCGAGCAACGGCTTCTGCGCCGGCGTCTCGGTGGCGATCAGCACGCCGCGTTCCTCGGCCTGTGCGCCGAGCCACTTGCACAGCTCGCCCAGGCTCACGACCGCGTTGCCGTGGTTCTCCAGCGCGGGCGGCACGAACGGCAAGCGGAATGCCGACTTCTCGAACAGGATGTAGACGTCGTCGCCGGTGACCTCCGACTCGATCGGGCAGCCCTTGGCGACGTAGTCGGGGATCAGCTCGCGGATCGCGCGCGGATCCATGACCGCGCCCGAGAACCCGTGCGCACCGAGTTCGGCAGACTTCTCGAGCACGGCGATGTTCAGCTCGGGCATCGCCGGCTGGCCGGCCGCGGCCGCGTTCGCGTTGTGCCGGGCCACCAGGTCGGCGAGATGGATCGCACCCGCCAGTCCCGCCGGCCCCGCGCCCACGAACTGCACGTCGAACTCGAGGACTTCGCGCTCCACGGGAGCCTCCTGGTCAGTGCGTCCCGGCGCCGGCCGGATGTGCGGCCGCGTGCGCCTGGTCTTCGAGCCAGCGTTCGGAATCGATGGCGGCCATGCAGCCGCTGCCCGCGGCGGTGACCGCCTGGCGATAAACCGAATCGTGCACGTCGCCCGCGGCGAACACGCCCTCGACGCTCGTGTGCGAGCTGCCGGGCTTCACCACCACGTAGCCCTTGGAGTCGGTGGCCAGCTGCCCGGCGAGGAACTCGGTGTTGGGCTTGTGCCCGATGGCGACGAACACGCCGTCGATCGGCATCTCGGTGATCGCACCTGTCCTCGTGCTGCGCAGCTTCACACCGGTGACCTTCTTGTTCTCCTCGCCGAAGATCTCTGCGACCTCGTGGTCGACGAGGAACTTGATGCGCGGGTTCGCCTGGGCGCGCTCGAGCATGATCTTGCTGGCGCGGAACACGTCGCGGCGGTGGACGAGCGTGACCTCGGGGCAGAAGCGGGTGAGGTAGTTGGCCTCTTCCATGGCGGTGTCGCCGCCGCCGACCACGATCACCTTCTTGTCCTTGAAGAAGAAACCGTCGCAGGTGGCACAGGCACTGACGCCGAAGCCCATGAACTTCTGCTCGCTGGGCAGTCCCAGCAGCAGCGCGGACGCGCCGGTGGCGACGATGACGCTCTTGGCCCGGTACTCGGTCTCGTCGGCCCAGACCCGGAACGGCCGCTGCGAGAGATCCACGCGGTCCACGAGCGTGTCGAGGATATCCGTCCCGAATCGCGCGACCTGCGCGCGCATGTGCTCCATGAGCTCGGGCCCTTGGATGCCCAGCGGGAAGCCGGGGTAGTTCTCGACATCGGTGGTGATGGTGAGCTGGCCACCGGGCTGCAGCCCGGTGAACAGCAAAGGCTTCAAGTTCGCACGCGCGGCGTAGAGCGCGGCGGTGTATCCCGCAGGGCCGGAGCCCAGGATGATGACGTTGCGGATGCCGGACAAGGCAGCCCTCCTCGATGGCGAAGACGATGGCACTGAACCCGGCCACTTTAGATGGTTTCGAG
>Ga0075429_100003649_pt1 | contig 13109 bp, 15 predicted proteins | sample RhiMetdeltSRZDD3_FD_75295 | JGI IMG/M metagenome (GOLD analysis project Ga0075429, IMG submission 75295) | Populus rhizosphere microbial communities from Tennessee, USA - Rhizosphere MetaG P. deltoides SRZDD3 | ecosystem: Host-associated > Plants > Roots > Rhizosphere > Soil | place: USA...
TCCGAGCTCGCCGCCCTGCCCGCGGAATCGACCGCGTCGTTCGCTGGCGTCGCCAACCCGCTGGCAATCGCGCCGCTCGAACCCGGCGCGACCGTGGTCGACATCGGCTCCGGCGCCGGCATGGATCTCATGCTCGCTGCGCGCCGGGTCGGCCCCACCGGCCGCGCCATCGGCGTCGACATGACGCCAGCGATGATCGAGCGAGCCCGCGCGTCAGCGCGCGCTGCCGGTCTCGACAACCTCGAGATCCGGCAAGGCGACGCCCAGGCGTTGCCCATCGACGATGCATCCGTCGACGTCGTGATCTCCAACGGCGTCCTCAACCTCACGACCGACAAGCTCGAGGCATTCGGCGAGATCTGGCGCGTGCTCAGGCCGGGCGGACGGCTCCAGCTCGGCGACATCGTGGTCGAGTCGGAGCTGTCGGAGGGCATCCGACGCGACGTCGACCTCTGGACGGGTTGAATTGGCGGTGCTCTCCCGGAGGGAGAGCTAATCTCGGTTCTCACTCAGCTCGGCTTCGTCGACGTCGCGGTGGTCGCTCGCTTCGACTGCTTCCTCGGCACGTCGAAGGAACGGATCGCGCGCAAGTACGGCGTGCGCGGCGTCAACGTCTTGGCGCGGAAGCCCACCTGATCGACAGGTCACCCGGTCACTCGCAGCCGTCGCAACAGCTCTCGCCGCGGAGCCCCTCGCGGCCTTCCTTCACCAGCAGCAGGGCGATGCCGAAGGCCGCAGCCGGGTCGGCCCACCACCAGCCGACCACCGCGTTGAGCGTGATGCCGACCAGGCCGACCACCGACAGCCAGAAGCACGCGCTGGTCTGGAACGAGTCGGCCTCGAGCGCCCGGCTGCGGAGGGCAGCGGCCGCGCGGCGCTTCGCGCGGGCGAGCCACCCCATGGCAGCGATCGAGACGACGAGCAGGCCGATGCCGACGGGGCTCGGCTCGGGGCGCTCCTGCGTCCACAGCGAATGCGAGGCATCGAAGACGACCCACGCAGCGAGCGCGAAGAGCGACCACCCGACGAGCTGGTGGGCGCGTCGATCGAGGCGCTCGACGGCCGCCTGGTCCGCTGCCGTGCGTTCGGCGCGGAGCCGCCAGATCAAGATGGCGCCGGACGCGCACTCGACGAAGCTGTCGATGCCGAACGCGAGGAGCGCGACGCTCCCCGCAGCCAGGGCCGCCCCCACCGCGACGAGGCCCTCGATCACGTTCCAGCCGACGGTCAGATACTCGAGCCGGAGTGCCCCGCGGAGGGCGGCAGCGCGCGACCGTGGCGTTCCGAGAGCGACGTCCATGGCTACTCCACGAAGGTGAGGAGGTGGTCGCGAGCAGCGGCGCTCCGCCAGTCGCGTGCGCCGTGGACCCGCTCGAGCAGCTTGCCGGCGCGATCGATGAGGTAGGTGTCGGGCAGCGTCGAGACGCCGTAGCGCTTGTGGGCGCTGGGGTCGCGCGCGATGACGACCTCCGGCGGTGGCTGGCCCCCGAAGAAGTCGCGGACCTGATCCCACTCGTCGTCGACCGCTACTGCCAGCATCTCCACGCCGCGTCCCTCGAGCTCGCGCGCGAGCGCGAGCAGGCCGGGAAGCTCTTGGCGGCATGGTTCGCACCAGGTGGCCCAGAAGTGGACGATCCGGGCGCGCGCCGCGGGCCAGGAAACGCGCACGGCGGTGCCATCGACCCGCGCAGCATCGAACGCCGGCGCCGCCTCGGCTCCCCGTAGACGCTCGGCGGCGAATCGGACGGCTCGCTCCTCCTCGGACCGCGAGCCTTCGACGACGCGGTAGACGAGCAGCGCAGCGAGCTGGAGCCCGGCGAGCGCCGCCACGACGACGATGATCCGCATGCGACGCTTCATGGCGGCGATCCGGTCCTCGCCGCGGGGAGCAGCGTCGTCCGCCGGGGCGCAAACGCCGCGTAGAGCGCCGGAAGCACGACCAGGGTGAGCAGCGTCGACGAGATGAGGCCGCCGATCACCACGGTCGCGAGCGGCCGCTGGACCTCGGCGCCGATGCCGATGTTGATCGCCATCGGCAGGAACCCGAGGCTCGCCACGAGCGCGGTCATGAGCACCGGTCGGAGGCGGCGCACGGCCGCGGTCCGCACCGCGTCGTCGAGGCTCATGCCTTCGTCCAGCAGCTGTCGGATCGTCGACACCAGCACCATGTCGCCGAGGACTGCCACGCCGGAGAGGGCGACGAACCCGACGCCCGCCGAGATGCTGAAGGGCATGTCGCGAAGCCAGAGCGCGACGACGCCGCCGAGCGCGGCGAACGGGACGCCGGTGAAGACACGAACCGCGTCGCGCACGCGCCCGTAGGTGAAGTACAGGAGGAACATGATCAGCGCGAGCGCCACCGGAACGACGACGAGGAGCCTCGCGCGCGCCGCCTCCAGGTGCTCGAACTGGCCGCCAAAGCGGATGTAGTAGCCGGCCGGCAGCTCGACCTCCCGCTCGATCGCGGCGCGGGCGTCCGCGACGAACGATCCGACATCGCGGCCGCGCACGTTGGCCTGGACGACGATCCGGCGCTTGGCCCATTCGCGGTTGATCGCCGCCGGCGCCTCCACGGTCGACACGCGCGCGAGCTGGCCCAGGGGAATACGGTCGCCGTTCGACGCGGTGACCAGGATGCGACGGATCGAAGCCTCGTCGCGGCGGTACTGATCGTGCAGCCGGATGACCAGCGGGAAGCGTCGATCCCCCTGCTGCACCTCGCCGACCTCGACGCCCCCGATCGCCGCGACGACATCGAGCACCTCCCGCGCCGCGATCCCGCGCCGGGCAATCGCGTCCCAGTCGACCTCGACCTGGAGGACGGACAGCCCCGTCACCTGCTCGGTGACGACGTCGGCGGCGCCGGGCAGCGCGCGCAGCACGGCCTCGATCTCCGCGGCGCGGGCGCGGAGCACCTCCAGATCCTCGCCGAACAGCTTCACCCCGACATCGGCACGGATGCCGGCCTCCATCTCGTTCACGCGCATCTCGATCGGCTGCGTGAAGACCATCCGCATCCCGGGCAAGACGCTCAAGGTCTCCTGCATCGCGGTGACCAGTTCGTCCTGGGTCGACGCGCGCTTCCACCGGTCGCGCGAGGTCAGCACCACGAACACGTCGGAGAGCTCGATGCCCATCGGATCGGTCGCAACCTCGGCCGATCCGGTACGGGTCCAGACCCGCTCGATCTCGTCGGGAAACGCCTCGAGCAGGACGCGCTCGATCTGCGTCCCGTAGCGCACCGACTCATCGAGCGACACCGAGGCGAGCCGCACCGTGTTGATGACGAGGGTGCCTTCGCGGAGCCGTGGCACGAACTCCGAACCGAGGCGCGTGGCCAGGAGGACGCCGTTGAGCATCAGCAAGAGCGCCGCCGCCAGCACCGCCCATCGCCAGCGCACCGCGAGCTCCAGGATCGGCCGGTACAGCCGCTTCGCGCCGCGCACGACGAGGTTCTCGCGCTCGGGCATCCGGCGCGGCAAGACCAGGCTCGAGAGCACCGGGATCAGGGTCAGCGACAGCAGCATCGAGCCGGCCAGGGCGAACACCACGGTCAGCGCCATCGGGCGGAACAGCTTTCCTTCGATCCCTTCCAGGAAGAGGAACGGCAGGTAGACGATCAGGATGATCAGCTCGCCGAACATCGTCGGCCGGCGCACCTCGAGCGCGGCCTCCCGGACGATGTCGAGCTTGCTGCGGTCGGTGCGGTCCTCGGCGAGGCGGCGCACCGAGTTCTCGACGCTGATCACCGAGCTGTCGACGATCAGACCGAAGTCGATCGCGCCCAGGCTCATCAAGCTGCCGGCGACACCGGCGCGGACCATGAGATCGAACGCGCATAGCATGGACACGGGGATCGCGGCGGCCACGATCAGTCCGGCGCGCAGGCTGCCCAGGAACACGAACAGGACCGCCACCACGAGGATGGCGCCTTCGATGAGGTTGGTCCGGACGGTGCCGAGGACCTGGTCGACGAGCGTGGTGCGCTCGTAAACCGGCTGCACCTTCACCCCTTTGGGCAACGACTTGCGGATCTCCGAGAGGCGCGCCTCCAGACGCTGGGTCACGCCGTGGCTGTTCTCGCCCATGAGCATGAACCCCAGCCCGAGCACGACCTCCCCGGTGCCATCGGCGGTCACCGCGCCGCGCCGGATCTCGTGGCCCTCGACGACGCGCGCCACGTCCCGGACGCGTACCGGGACGCCACCCTTGGCGGTGATGACCACCTGCTCGACCTGGTCGGGACGGGTCAGGAGCGCCACGCCTTGCACCAGGCTTGCCTCCCCCGCGACGTCGATGGTGCCGCCGCCGACGTTGAGGTTGTTGCGATCGAGCGCCTGGGCGAGATCCGCGAGGGTCAGGCCGCGGGCCTGTAGCTCCACCGGGTCGACGACCACCTGGACCTGGCGCTCCTCGCCGCCCCACGAGTTGACCTCGGCCACGCCGGACACGGAGGCGAGCTGCGGCTTGATCACCCAGTCCTGGGTCGTCCTGAGCTCCGCGGTCGAGACGCCGTCGCCCGTGACGAGGTAGTGGAACACCTCGCCGAGGCCAGTCGCGACCGGCCCCAGCGTCGGTGGCTCGACGCCGGTGGGGAGCTTGACCGTCCGCACGCGATCGCCGACCACCTGGCGGGCCAGGTAGATATCGGTTCCGTCCCGGAAGACGACCGTCACCTGCGACAGGCCGAACCGCGAGAGCGACCGCACCTCGACGAGTCCCGGCAAACCGGAGATCTGCTGCTCCACGCGAGCGGTGATCTGGCGCTCGATCTCCAGCGGCGCGAGCGCAGGCGCGGTCGTGTTGACCTGCACCTGCACCGGCGTCGTGTCGGGGAAGGCGTCGATCGGCAGACGCTGGTACGCGATGACGCCGGCAAGGGCGACCGCAAGCCATACGGCCACCACGATGAGGCGATGGCGGAGGGACCAGGTGATGATGGCGTCCAGCATTGGCTAGTCGACGTCGCAGCAGCCGGCGCCGATCGCACCCTTGAGGGTCTCGGTCTTGAGCAGGAAGCTTCCGGTGGTCGCGACCTCCTCGCCGGGTTTCACGCCTTCGAGGACCTCGACGTGGTCGCCGTCGACCAGGCCGATCTTCACGCGCCGCGCCTCGAACTCGTCCGCACCGAGGCGAACGAACACGAGCGCGACCGCCTTGGCGCGCTGGATCGCCACTGACGGCACCATCACAGTGGGGCGGGCTCCACCCAGGGCGATCTCCGCGCGCGCGAACATGTTCGCGCGCAACACGCCGGCCGGGTTCTTCAGCGCGACCCGCGCCTTGGCGGTCCGGGTGGTCGGATCGAGCTCGGGCGCCACGTAGTCGATGACGCCCGAGAAGCGCGTCTCGACACCGTCGACGGTCACCACCACCGCCTGCCCCGCCGCGATGTGCGGCAGCTGACTCTCGGGGATGTCGAGCTCGGCCCACATGGCGCTGGTATCGACGATCTCGAACAGGGGCTCGTCGACGTCGACCATGTGGCCGATGGTCGCCGTGCGTCGGATGACCGTCCCGTCGATCGGGGCGGTGAGCGTGTACGTCGATCCGTCGGCACCGCCGCCGACGACGCCCAGCGCAGATCCAGCGGCCGCCTTGTCGGCGCGCGCCTCTTCGAGCGCTTGCTTCGCCGCGAGGACGTCCTTCTCGGCGGAGACGCCCTGCGCGAGCATCTCCGACTCACGCTTGTACGTGATCTCGGCGGCCTCGACGCGGGCACTCGCCGCCGCAAGCCGCGAGCGATCTGCGCCGACCTGCGCGCTCTCGATGACGGCGAGCGGCGCGCGCGCCTTGACCTTCGCTCCGACGTCGACCTTCAGCGAGCGAAGCACGCCGGTCGCGCGCGCGTTGACCTCGGCGCGCCGGGTGGCGTCGTACACGATCACCGCGACCGCCTCGAGACGCGCGCCGCCCGGCCGCTCCTCGGCGCGAGCGATCTCGATGCCGGCCTGCGCGGCGGCCTCGCGCGTGCGGAACCGGACCTTGGTCCCGTGCGGCGGAGCGCCATCCTTGCCGCCCGAAACCTCCTCCGCGGGTCGCCCTCCCCTCTCGGGATGACAGATCGGGCAGAAGGACTCCGGGAACCCGTGCTCTTCGCACCAGTCGCCCTTCGCCTTGAACACCGGGATCAGCTTCGGGTTGCATTTCGTGCACACGGCCTCGAGGACGCCGTGCTCCTCGCACATGGCGCCCTCGGCGGCCGCGCTCCTGGCTGGACGCTCGCGCGTCGTCGCACGCGTGTCGTCACCGCACGCTGCGGTCAGCAGGAGCGCGAGAACCCACCACGTCGCACGCACGTCACGAGCCCTTCGGCGGGCGCTCGATCTTGAGCTCCGGGTTGCAGATCAGGCACTGCGACTCCGGCAAGCCGTGCTCCTCGCACCAGTCGTTGGTTGCCTTGAACGCGGGGATCAAGTCCGGGTTGCAGCGCGTGCACTGCGACTCCGGTACCTGGTGCTCCTCGCACCAGTCTTCATGAGAGCCCGGCTTCACGTCGGCGGGGGCGTGGCCGCCCTTCTTTCCAGATTCCTGGGCGGTCTCGCCCCGCGACGGGCTGGGCGTTTCCTTGCTGCAACCAGCAGCAGCGATGAGCGAGAGCGAGATGGCAAGGGCGCGGCACGCCCGGACGAAGCGGATCGACATGATCAGTCTCCACGGCACGAAAGGAGCACATGGGGACGCTCGCCGGAAGCGAGCGCCCACCATGCAGGGACGAGGACGGCGTTCCTCAGCCCGCGCGTGGAGGGTGAAAGATGCCCTGCGGTGGCGGCTCGGACGGGAACCGTTCGGGGGCGTCGCTCGCGACGGCCACGTATCTGGCCGCGACGGACTCGAGCCGCTGAACCGCCACCGGCGGCAGCATGTGCGACCGGGCGCAGGCGCCGCAGACCACCGGGCAGTCCGTGCAGCCGCGTTCCTCGCAGCCGCCCGCCGCCTCATCGCCGGCGCAGTCCTCGCCGCAGTGGTCCTCGACGAGCTCCGAGATCCAGCTCGGCGCGCCCACCACCAGCAGGGCGAGCGTCAGCGCAAGGACCTGGAGAAGCCGAGGCACGAACGCTACTTATACGCGGCCAGGGAGGTCACGGCAATCGCGCTGGCGGCGGCGGGATGGCCCTCGGCTTCCAGGATGGGACTCTCGCGCGAAGAAGTAGGAGGCGCAGCCCTCGCAGCAGAGCCGATCGGCACGCCCCCTCATGGCGCGACCTTCGCCGCGGAGCCGGCATCCACCACGGCGGCGACGGCGACCGCAAGCACGGTCGTGCCCCATAGGCCGAGCCACGCAGCGCGCCGACTGTGTGGCGGCGTGTGATCGGCATCAAGGGCACGCTGCCGCCGAAAGGGGACCAGACCCGGGTCCCGCGTTGGGGCAAGGGCTACGTCGACGTTGTCGGCGAGCCACCCGAGCTCGGCGCCCTGCTCACCGAGATCGCCGTCCCGTTCGTCGAGCGCGGCAAGCGATAGCGGACCAGCTTGGCGTCACCCCCAGGGCAGAGCTGGTTTGGCCCGTCCAGGCGGAAGCGGTAGCCTGCCGCATTGATTCGGATCCTGGGCATCGAGGTTCCCGACGCCGGGCGGCTGTTCTTCGCGGCGCTGGCAGTGCACGTACTTGCCGGGCTCGGCGCCGTCCTGTGCGGCGCGATCGCGGCAACGGCCGCCAAGCGAGCGGGCCGGCATCCCAGGTTTGGCAAAGCCTATCTCTGGCTCATCGGCGTCGTCTTTGCGTCGTCGACGGTGCTCGCCGCCATCCGGTGGCGGCACAGCTGGCATCTTTTCGTGATCGGCGTCGTCGCTTTCGGCAGCGCGCTCGTGGGCTGGCGCGCCAAGCGGCGCGGTCAGTTGCACCGGCACATCCTCGGGATGGGACTCTCCTATGTCGCGATGCTGACCGCGTTCTACGTCGATAACGGTCACCAGCTGCCGCTGTGGGATCGGCTGCCTCCGATCGCGTACTGGCTTCTGCCGGCCGCGGTCGGCGGACCGCTCATCGCGCGCGCGATCCATCGCTACGCGGCGACGCCGGAGCCCTTCGGCTGACGGATCAGGGCCGGTTCCTCAATCATTCCAGTGATCCCAGCAGGGCTCGAACCTGCGGCCTACGGTTTAGGAAACCGTCGCTCTATCCACCTGAGCTATGGGATCGAGGCGGCGAGACTATAGGGGATCTCGTACGCCATGACGAGCGGCTGGCGGCCGACTCGCGTCAGAAGACACGGGGTTGCAACGCCTGCGGCGGGGCCGGTCTCCGGTTCGCGTCCTCGCCGCATCAGAGAGACATGGGCATCGAGGCCACCATCGAGACGCTGAACCGGCTGATCCAGCTCGGCTTCGACGCGGCGCGCGCCTACCAGCAGGCGATCGACCGCCTCGACGCGGCGGCGATCGGCGCGCAGCTCACGCTGTTCCAGCGCGACCACGAGCGGCACGTCGTCGAGCTGGCGCAGGCGGTCCGCGACGTCGGCGGCGAGGCGCTGGAGCCGGGGCGCGCGGTGAAGGGCACGGTCGTCGAGGGGGTGACGGCGCTGCGCAGCCTGACCGGCGCGGCGGGGGCGCTGCACGCGGTGCAGGGCCGCGAGGAGGACGCCGGGCGGCGCTACGACGAGGCGCTGGCGGCCGAGCTGCCCGACGGCGTGCGCGAGCTGCTCGGGCGGCATCGCGACGACCAGCGGCGGCACCTCGCGTACGTCGAGCGGACGCTCACGAACCTCGACGCCGCCGAGGCGCCGCGGCCCGACGCGCCGTGAGCGCGCCGACCGTCAGGGCATCTTCTTCGGCGGCTCGAGCTTGCCGGGGCACTCGAGGCCGCCGAGGAAGGCGATCAGGTCGTCGAGCTCGGCCTGGGCGAGCTGGCGATCGACCATGAGCGGCGTGCGGTTCTTGTTGGCGAAGCCGCCGGAGGCCATGAACTTGACCTGGTCCTCGAGCTTGGCGACCTCGCCGTCGTGGGTGTAGGGCGGGCTCTTGGTGATGTTGCGCAGGCTCGGCGGCTTGAAGGCGGCCCAGTCGATCGCGTTGTTGGTCACCGCCATGCGGCCGACGTCGACGTCGGTCTCGGCCTTGCCCTGGATGCCGACGCCGACGTTGAAGTAGACGCCGCCCTCGACGCCCATCGCCGACGAGAAGAACGGCGGCGCGTGGCAGGCCAGGCACTGGCCCTTGCCCATGAAGACGTCGAGGCCGCGCTGCTGCTGCTCGCTGAGCGCGCTCTTGTCGCCGGCGGCGTACTTGTCGTAGGCGGTGTCCTTGCAGATCATCGTGCGCTCGTACTCGGCGAGCGCCGACGCGACAAGGTCGGCCGTCACCTTCTGGCCCGGGAACGCCGCCTCGAACAGCTTCTTGTAGCCGGCGATCTTGCCGAGCTCCTCGGCCTTGGCGTCGAGGCTGTCCTTGCCGACGCCCATGTTGCCGCCGGCCCAGGCCGCCTTCGCCAGCGACTCCAGATCCGGCGACCGGCCGTCCCAGTAGAAGGCCTTCTTGAAGTAGGCCACGTTCCACATGGTCGGCGCGTGGCGCGTCAGCTGCGCGTTCTTGGCGCCGATCGCGCGCGGGTCGTGGCCGCCGGTGCCGTCCTCGTTCTTGTGGCACGAGTAACAGGCGCGGGTACCGTCGACGGAGAGCCGGGTGTCGAAGAACAGCGCGTTGCCGAGCGCGATCTTCTCCTTGCGCTTCGGATCGTCGGGCAGCTCGAGCGGCGGCAGCGTCGGCAGCGGCTGCTGCGACGCGCGCACCGCGGGCTGCGCCGGCTGGGCCGGCTGGGCCGGCGGCGCGGTCTCGGGCGCGGCCGGCGCCGCGGTGCCGGTGCCCGCGCCCGGCGGCGGTGCCTCGCTGGTCGGTTCCTTCTTCTTGCAGCCAGCCGCCAGCGCGAGCGCAGCGACGAGCCAGATCGTGGTTCGGGTCCGCATGGCGCGACGAACGTACCGCAGGACCCGCCCTCGCCGCACGGGAGTGGCGGCGCGCTACTCGGCTGGTTTTTCGGCCGGGGCATTCTGCCCCGTCTGCGGCTTCGCGTTGTCGAGGCAGGCGACCAGCGGCTCGCACGCGGTCTCCTCGCGCAGACAGACCTCGTAGACGCGGACCTGGCGCGACGACAGCTGCTGCTGCTTGCACTCCTCGATGAACTTGCGGGTGTGCACCGGCGCGGTCTTGTCGAGGTCGAGCTTCTTCAGCTCCTCGGGGCTCATCGTCTTCTTCGCGTCGGCGGCCGCGCACTCGGTCAGCTTCGGCCCGAGCTGCTCGCAGGCGGCGTCGCGGCGACGCTCGAGCTCGGTCTGGTGCGGCGCCGGCACGTCGTCGTCGGAGGTGGAGGCGGTGGCGGGCCCGCCAGGGCTCGCCGGAGGCGTCTCGCGGCCGCCGCACGCGGCGACGGCGCCCGCCAGGAACAGGGGCACGAGGAAGCGCATGCCGGCGAACGTAATCGAGGCCGGCGCGGCGCGCTACCTCGTGAAGCGCAGCCCTTCGCTGCCCTCGTCGTCCAGCGGGACCAGGCAGTCGCTCTCGAGCTGCGCCACCGTGGTCGCTGCGGCGGCGCAGCGCGCCACGCGCGCCGGGTCGGCGGCGCAATCGGCCGCCACCATCGCCGCGTTGTCGGCGACGGTCGGATCGTCGGCGGACGACGCCGCGGCCCGGTACAGCTGCTCGGCGTGGGTGCGCGCCGCGGCGCAGTCGCCGGTGGCGCCACCGCCGCCGCCGTTCGGGCCGGCGCCGGTGCCCGGCCCTGCCCCGCCCCCGGGACAGGCGCAGGCGACGAGGCCCAGGACGAGGCAGGCGAACCACGCGAGGCGCCGCATGCCGCGATGGTACGCGAGCGAACGAGCTAGGTCTCGCAGGTGGCGTCGAAGCCGGCGATCGGCCACGGCACCTCGCAGGTGCGATGGCTGAGATCGAGGTGCAGCGGCGACACGCTGATCCAGCCCTTCGCGACCGCGTTGCAGTCCGATCCCGGCAGGTCGTCGTGGCCGGTCGAGCCGCCGCCGATCCAGTAGTACGGGCGGCCGCGCGGGTCGGTGCGCTCGGTGACGTCGTCGTCGTAGCGGCGGCGCCCGAGCGTCGTCCACGCCCAGCGCTTGTCGCCGGTGCCGGGCACGTTGACGTTCAGGACGGTGCCGGGCGGCAGCGGCTGCGCCAGCGCCGAGCGGACCAGCGACACCGCGAAGGCGACCGCCTCGTCGGCGCTCTCCGCCCGCGGCGCCATCGACAGCGCGATGCCGACGGTGCCGCGCAGGCCGCCCTCGACCGCCGCCGCCACCGTGCCCGAGTAGAAGACGTCGGTGCCGAGGTTGTAGCCGTCGTTGATGCCGGACAGGACCAGGGCCGGCATCCGGCTGGCCAGGCGCAGGACGCCGACGTAGACGCAGTCGACCGGCGTCCCGGACAGCGCGTAGCGGTTCGGCGCCAGCGGGTGCAGGCGCAGCGGCTTGTGCAGCGTGATCGTGTGGGAAGCCGCCGAGCGCTGCCGCTCGGGCGCGACGACGAGCACGTCGCACACGGCCTCGAGGGCATCGGCCAGCGCTTGCAGGTGCGGCGACAGGATGCCGTCGTCGTTCGAGATCAGGACCAGCGGGCGCACGTCCAGGTATGTCCGACCTGGCCGCCGGCGGCAGCCGCAGCGGTCGCCGAAAGCCGAAAAAAAGGTGGACGGCGTGGGGGGCGCCGTCCGGTCCCGGTCGGGGCGACTGGATTCGAACCAGCGACCCCCAGACCCCCAGTCTGGTGCGCTACCAGGCTGCGCTACGCCCCGAGGTGGGAACGACGGTCTATATCATTCCGGTACCCGCCGCAAGAGATCCTCGGCTTCCTTTCGAATTGCATCGAGGACAGCGGTCCGGCGCACGGCGATTTCGTCGTCAGAAAGTGGCTCCGCGAGCGCCTTGCGCGCACCGGCGATCGTGTAGCCGTGCACGTGGAGCAGATCGCGGATCCGAAGCACCTGCTCGACATCGGCGCGCCGGTACAGGCGCTGGCCGGAGCGGGTCTTGGTCGGTCGCAGGCGAGCGAATTCGCTCTCCCAGTAGCGCAGCACCGAAGCGCTGACGCCGGCGAGGGCAGCGACCTCGCCGATACGAAAGGCCTCCCGGTCGGGGACGCGCGGGTCGCGCAGCGCGCTCACCCGGGCGGCAGACCGTTGAGAACGTTCTTCAGGACCTGGCTCGGCTTGAAGGTCAGGACGCGGCGCGCAGAGATCGTGATCTCCTCGCCGGTCTGCGGGTTTCGGCCGATGCGAGCCTTCTTCTCCCGCACGACGAAGTTGCCGAAGCCCGAGATCTTGATCTTCTCGCCCTTCTCCAGGGTCTCCTTGATCGTGTTGAAGACGCTCTCGACGATCTCCGCCGCCTCCTTCTTCGAGAAGCCGCCGACCTTCTCGTAGACCGCCTCGATGATGTCGGCCTTGGTCATTCGCGCCATCCTCCGCTTGCTCCTTACCGGGTTTGGGTCGCCCCTGGCGGGCAGGCTCTTGTAACTCCGCGACGTTACCACAGTTCAGCGGTCGCAAGATCAAGCACTTGGCGAAGGCCAACAAGATCGCGGGGTTGCCGATCCCCCTCGGGGCGTTCGCAACCTGCGGAGATCGCTGGGATCGCGGAAGCGCGGAGCGCTAGCGGCGCTGCGCCGGCAGCTCGGCGACCAGGCGCGCGACGATCGCCTCGTGCGCGGCGTCGACCTCGGCGTCAGTGAGCGTCCGCTCCGGTGACCGGTACGTGATCGACCACAGCATGCTCTTGTGACCGCTCGGCAAATTGGCGCCGCGGTACTCCTCGACGACGCGCACCGCCTCGACGAGCGGCGCGCGCGCGGCGTCGATCGCGCCGCGCACGCGCGCGGCCGGGACGTCGTCGCGCAGGAGCAGCGAAACATCGCGGCTCGACGCGGGAAAGCGCGGGATCGCGCGCATCTGCGCCGGCGGCCGCGCGGGGAGCGCGGCGAGGGTCAGATCGAACGCGAACACCGGGGCGTCGACGCCGAGGGCGAGCCGCGTGTCCGGGTGGACCTCGCCGATCCATCCGACCAGCGTGCCATCGGCGCGCTCGATCCGGGCCGACACGCCGGGGTGCAGGAACGGCTGGCTCGCCCCGGGCGTGAACACCAGGCCGGCGTCGTCGCCACTCAGGTCG
>Ga0075429_100003650_pt1 | contig 13108 bp, 10 predicted proteins | sample RhiMetdeltSRZDD3_FD_75295 | JGI IMG/M metagenome (GOLD analysis project Ga0075429, IMG submission 75295) | Populus rhizosphere microbial communities from Tennessee, USA - Rhizosphere MetaG P. deltoides SRZDD3 | ecosystem: Host-associated > Plants > Roots > Rhizosphere > Soil | place: USA...
TCGCGACGCCGGCCGGACAGCGCCAGGCATCGCGCCTGGGCGCGCAGGGCCTGCGCCGTCTCGTCCGCCGTGCGCGCGGCGCGGGCGATCTCGCGATAACGCGCGGCGGCCTCCGCCGCCTTCCCCGCGTCCTCGAGCCCCGCCGCCTCTCGCCAATCCACGCCGTCGCGCGCAGCGCTGCCGTTGGGCCGCGGCGCGTCGGGATAGAGCACGCGCCCGGCGCCGTCGAAAACGACGGCGGCATCGGCGAGGCCGCGCGCCTGCACGCGCGCGAACGTCTCCCACGGTGCCTCGTGCGCCTCCTCCAGTGCCTCGCGCCGCACGCGCCAGAACGCGCGCAGGGACCCGGCCACGCTGGAGACCTGGCCGCGATACGCCTCGAGCAGCCGGCCCTGGGACGCCGCGCGCTCGTTGGCGAGCGCCTCGCTCATGAACCAGAGCACGGCCGCGCTGGGCACGGCGGCGGCGGCCACGAGCAGGACCAGCACGGGCCACGGCAGGGCGCCGCGGCCGGCGAGGAAGTCGCGCAAGGGACGGCGCATGGCGTTATGGTAGCCGGGCCGCACCGCAGGTCATCGCAGACGCACGCTGCCGAGGACCGCGTCCAGCTCCGCCTTCCTCGCCTCGAAGGCGTCCTTCGGGACATAGCAGGCACCGACCACGCGGTACGGCTGTGTCCGGTAGCTCGCGTACTCGACGAGCGCCCCCTTGCCCGCGCGCGTGGTCATGTCGGCGACGTGGCGCGCGACGGGACGGCCGTCCTCTTCGCCCTCGACCCAGCTGTCCGGGCGCACCGCGTAGGTCGGCAGATAACGCGCCCGCGACTTGATCTCGCGCTCGGCGAAGGTCCGCGGCTTCTCCGGCCGCCAGCCCACCGGCGGCTGCGCGGGCGGCGCGGGCAGCAGGAGCAGGAAGTTCTCGAAGCGAAAGTTGCACTGCGCCTCGCCGTCCGCCGACATGGCGCCGCCGGTGAGGACCCAATCGGCGTCCGCGCGCACGGGCTGGGCCACCCATCCCGCCGGCAGCATGAGGGAGACGTCCCACTTGCCGTCCTTGAGCTCGATCGGCGTCGGCTCGCCCCAGCGCCCGACCTTCACGAGGTCGATCGTCGCCATGTCGTCGGCCTGCCTCACGAAGTAGCGATGGTCGTCGGCGGATACCCAGTACGTGCGCGGATTGGGACCGCCACGCCCCTCGAGCTTGAAGCAGTCGAACCGTCCCGCCGGCACCGTGAGCGTCTCGCGGCCGGTCACCTCGAGCTCGAAAGGGTAGGCGCCCACGCCGCCCGCGAACATCGGGAGCGTCGTCTTGAAACCGTCGGCCAGGGGCAGCCGCCGCAGGAGAAAGGGCAGCTGGGCCTGCTCGAAGACGGGGCCCGCCACCTCGTAGTTCCGCACGCCGGTCCGGTGGCTGTCGACATCGACGCGTCCCGAGCTGAAGCGGGCCTTCACCTCCCCCGTCATGCCGTCGCGCTGCGCGTACTCCGCCGGCACCAGCGTCTCGGCGTCGACGTCCATCTGCTGGAAAGTGCTGACGGCGCCGATGGTGCCGATGGTGCTCGCGAACAGGCTGGACATCACGCGATACACCCGGAGCGAGGTGCGCCCGCCCTTGTCGGCCGTCGCGACGAAGGCCATCGAGAGCGACAGCGGCGGCATCGTCGCCGTACGGATCACGACGGGCCCGCCCTCGGCGCGCGGCGGAGGCGTGGGCGTCGGCTCCGGCTCCGCCCGCCGGCCGGCCAGCCAGAGCGTCTCTCCGTCGGTCCACGGTGCCGGGAGGAGCTTGGTGCCACGCTCGGCGGCGGACGCGCCCCCCCCCACCGCCGCCAGCATCACCGACGCGATCCACCCGCGCGCGCCCATCGACCACCGTCGGCTCATGGAAGCCGGAGGCTCTCCAGGAGCGCCTCCATCTCCGCCTTGCGGCTATCGAAGCTGGCCCGTGGGGCACGGCACGAGACCTCGACGAGCGTGGCCTGGCTGCGCACATAGGCCGCGTACTCCGTCATGTCCTTGTCGCTCGTGCTGTCGCGATAGTCGGCGAGATACCGCGCGGCGGGCAGCCCCGCCACCGGGGCGTCGCTCCAGCTCGACGCGCGCACGGCGTGGCTCGGCCGCGCGGTGGTCCTCGACTTGAGGCCGGCCTCCGCCGCCTCGCGCGGCCGCCACTCCCGCCGCCACGAGTACCCCGCCTCGCTCTGGAACTCGATCCCGCAGCTCACGTCGGCATCGGGCGAGGTGAAACCGGCGCTGAACGAGCTCTCGTCGTCGCGCGGAGTGGAGCGGGTGAAGAGCCAGCCCACGGGCGGGCTCACGGAGACGCCCCAGGCGGCGTCGTCGAAGGTCGGACGCGACGCGGCGTCCCAGCGCGCGATCTTCGTGAGGTCGCGCAGGTAGGTGCTGCCCTCGCGCACGGGATAGCGATGCTCGTCGGCGGAGATCCAGTACGGCTCGTCCGTGGTGTACACCGGCCCGAGCGTGACTGTCACCTTGTGGCACTCGAAGGTGCCGGCGGGAACGGTCAGGGTCTCGCGGCCGACGACCTTGATGCGCGCATCGACGACGCCGGTGGAGGAAGAGAAGACGGGAACTGTCGTGCTGAAGCCGGGCTCGAGCGGCAGCCGGCGCAGCAGCGGCAACACCTGCCAGCGGTCGAAGGCCGCCGCCTTGAGGGCGACGGCGGAGGTCGTGCCGCGGGTCGTGACCTCGGCGCGGCCGCTCGCGTAGCGGATCTCGAACGTGCCGTTCGGGCCGCGCTCGCGGTGCTCGAAACGGATGGGCACGAACGTCTCCGCGTCGGCCTCCAACCGGGCCAGCCCGCCCAGCAAGTCGAGATTGCCGCGATAGGCCGGGCTCACGCGATGCCGGCTCAGGATCCAGGTGCGCCCGCCCGCGCCGCGGGCGGCGACATGGATCTCCGTGCCGAAGTAGCGCTCCGAGTCGGCGGCACGCGTGCTCATCCACAGCGCCTCTCCGTCCGCCCAGGGGACGGGCCGCAGCCTCGGACCCACTCGCGCGCGCACCTTGGCCGCGAGCTCGGCCTGGTCCCCATACTCGCGCAGGAGACGATCGAACGCATCGCGGGCCTCGCCGCCGCGTCCGCGCCGTTCGAGGCAGAGGCCGAGACGATAGAGCGCCTGTGCGGTGACGGCGCGGTCGGCATCGGCGGCGGCCACGATCTCACGGTAGAGGCGGATGGCGGCCTCGATGTCCCCCGCCGTCTCTTCCTTGTAGATGGCCTGTTCGAGGAGGACGTCCTTCGAGGCGGCGCCGACGGCGGCCGCCGCGGCCGCGAGCAACAGGATCACGAGACGCATGCACCCCCTTCGGCCGCAGGCTTCCACGCGAGAGACTATGGGGGACGGATGTTACCACCCGGTTACGGCCGCGCTCCCGGTTGTTCCCGGCGGGTCAGTCGGGCCGCTGTCCGACGACGACGATCTGCAGCCCCATCCACTTCTCCTCCGTCATCGCGTCCAAGGAATGAAGGGAGACGCCGGAGGCCCCGCCGTCGAGGGCGGCCCTCACCGCCCGCGCCAGGTCCGGAAAGCTGAGGGACTGGACGTCGAGGCCGATGCAGACCGGCACCGATACCGCCGCCGCCGCCTGCTTGGCGTGCCGCTCGATCCAGGCCAGATCGCCGTTGTAGAGGCTCTGGTAGAGCCTGGGGAAGAACGCGTTCAGCTTCCACGCCGTCCAATCCTGGCCCGAGCGGTCGCGGGCGAGACCGATGTCGGGCAGCACCGCCGCCGTCAGCGATCGCTCGCGGCGATGAGCGGCGGGAACGAGATGATCGTTGACGAGGTCGGTCAGCGCCTGGCGCTGCGCCGGGGCCGTCTCCTCGCGCAGCACGCCCTCGGGATAGTGCAGCTCGTCCGCGTGCACGCCGGTCACGTCGGGAAGCGCCGCCAGCTCGGCGACGAGATGCGCCAGATGCTCGCGCACGGGGGCGGACGCAGGATCGAGGATCCCGGAAGCACCCAGGTACCAGTCGGGATGTTTCGCGCGAAACCCCTCGACGCCGTACGGCAGCGTAGCCATCCATGCGTGGACCTCGAGGCCGGCGGCCTTGGCCAGGGGGACGAGGCTCCCGAGACGATCGGACTTCAGCGGGAGAGCGGCGGTGGCCCAGTATGCGTGGCGCCCGTCAAAGGCCTGCAGCAGCACGCCGTCGACGCCGGCCACCCGCATGCGATCGAAGGCGGCCTTCCACTCGTCGGTCGTGCGCTCCTTCGCCGCCGGCACCCAGACGCCGTTGCGATTCGCCCGCCGCCGCTTGCCGGGCGGCGCGTTCGGCGGACACATCGTCGGCCGCGGCTCCGCCTCGTCGCCGCGCACGAGCGCCGATCCCCCCAGCGCAAAGGCGGCCAGGGATTTCAGAAAGACGCGCTTGCTCATGGCTGGTTCGTCATTGTACGCGCCCGTCCCGCAGGTGCACGTGGCGCCCGGCGCGCTCGGCGATGGCGGGATCGTGCGTCACCAGGACGAGGGTGGTGCCGCGCGCGCGTTGCATCTCCGAGAGCACGTCGAGGACGCGGCCGCCGGTGGCGCTGTCGAGGTTGCCGGTGGGCTCGTCGGCCAGCAGGAGGTCGGGACGCGCGGCGAACGCGCGGGCCAGCGCAGTGCGCTGCTGCTCGCCGCCGGAGAGCTGGGACGGATAGTGATGCCCGCGTTCCGCCAGTCCCACGGCCGCCAGCAGCGCATCGGCCTCGGCGCCGGCATCGGCGGCGCCGACCAGCTCGAGGGGCAGCCGCACGTTCTCACGGGCGGTGAGCTGCGGCAGCAGTTGGAACGACTGGAAGACGAAGCCGATCGCGCGGCGGCGCAGGATCGCGAGGTGATCCTCGTCGAGGGCGTGCAGCGGCTGGTCGCGCAGCCAGACCTCGCCGGACGTGGGCCGGTCGAGCCCGGCCATCAGCCCCAGCAGCGTCGATTTCCCGCTGCCGGAGGGGCCGAGAATGGCCACGAACTCACCCGCCTCCACGGAAAGGTCCACAGAATCCACGACTTTCAGGGGCCGGCCGCCGGAGTCGAGGACCTTGGTGACCTGCTGGAGGTGGAGGAGGAGCATCGTGCTACTGGAGGTATCCGCAGGTAGCCCAAATATCTAGGGGTCGCCTACGCCACCGATCCTTGTGCGGGACCGAATACGCGATTACTTTGTCACTCAGAGCTTACCGCAACAACCCACTGGAACAGCGTCGCCGCTCCTCGGGGCGGAGCTCGTGGATGTCGACTGCGCATCGGTCGAGAATCGGAGGGATAGGGAGATGAGGAGATTCGTCGAGACAGCCGTCGTTCTGGCCCTGCTGGCGCCCTGCGCGCCCCTGGCCTACGCCACCACCGCCACCAGCATGAGCAGCTTCGAGGGAGAGGAAGAACCCACCGACCGCGTATCTTCGAACGGGAGCGTCACGGGGGGTGACACGTTCGACAACATGACGAGCCCGTCGAGCGGGAACTTCAAGTTCTACCTGCGCTTCAGCTCGTCGGTCTGGGACGGCGACCGCAGCACGGGCAACACCGACCGGCAGCGTGCGGAAGTCAAGGGCCTGGGCGTGCACCAGAAGAACAACGAGACCTTCGACTACTCGGAGACCTGGAGGACGAATCGCGGGGGCAGCGGCTCCTTCTGGCACATCTTCCAGTTGAAGGCCACCGACGGCGACAACGGCGCGCCGATCATCATGAACTCGATCCAGTCCGGGACGAGCGCGGCCGTGCGCTACTGGCCCGGCGCCTCCGCCATCAACGCCCGCAACTACAGCTTCTCGCTGAACACCTACACGAACCTCGTGATGCGGATCAAATGCGCGACCTCGGCCAGCGGTGAGGTGCGCGCCTCGATCAACGGCGATTCCTTCCAGGGCCACACCGGCGTCGTCGTCTCCCGCAGCGGGACGACAGACTACCGGCCGAAGTGGGGCTCGTATCGTGGCGTGAGCAGCAGCAGCCCGTACGGTAACGACACCATCGACCACCAGAACGTGACGTCGACCAAGGTGACGAGCGGCGGCTCGCCCACACCGACGCCGCAGCCCACCGCCACTCCCGGTCCCGGACCGACGTCGACTCCCGCGCCCACAGCCACGCCTGGCGGCAGCGGCTTCAGCGGCTACTACCGGATCATGGGCCAGGAGAGCGGCCGCGCGCTGGTCGTGCAGAGCGCGTCGACGGCCAACAACGCGAGCGTCATCATCTACGACTATGCCGGCCCCGGCGGCACGCCCAACGACGAGTGGGAGGTGCGCAGCATCGGCAGCGGCTACTACCGCGTCATCAACCGCCACAGCGGCAAAGACCTGACGGTGGCGAACGCGTCCACCGCGTCCGGCGCGAACATCATCCAGTACACCTACGGCGGCACCAACACGAACGACGAGTGGACGATGGTGGATTCGAGCGGCGTCTATGAGATCCGAAACCGGATGAGCGGGAAGAACCTGCAGGCGATGGGCACGGGGAACAGCTCGGCCGTGCAGCAGCAGACCGACAACAACGCGGGCAACCAGCGCTTCACGTTCGTCAGCATTCCGTAACGCTCGGTCGTCGTGCCTTTGCGAGGCGGCCTTGCCCGTTGGGGAGGCCGCCTTTTTCGATCACGCCTCCAGCAGTCGCAGGAAGTCCGAGTCGCTCAGATCGGAAACCACGAGCACCCATTCCTTGAGCTGCACCGGATCCTGGCAGCGCTCGATCACAGGAATCGCACGCTCGACGATGGCCGCGTGGTGTTTGCGGACAAGCGCAACACACAGCTCACGTTCGGCATCGAGGCGCCCCTCGGCATGTCCTTCCGCATACAGACTCGATTGAATCATGCGATCCCTCCCGACGATGCGGGTAAGCTCGGAGAAAGTGTAGTACTGGCCCGCGAGTGCCAGCAAGACGTCCCCCGCCTCGGACCAGGGGCCCCTTGAAGCACGAACGAGCGCCTCGTGAGTGCGAGACGATCGTTGCCCGCCGCTCATGAGCGGGATAAGCGCCAGAAGTCCTGGAGCACCGTGCGCCAACGCCTCACGCGCCTCCAATTCCCATAAGCAGATCTCGTCGAACCGCCAACGATTGACCTCGCGACCACGCAGCACGACGCGGAACACCGTGGCCTGCCTTGGTTTGGGCGGCAACAAATACAGCACACTGGTGACTACAGGAGCTCCGTAGAGCAACAGTAACTGGCTGTTGTACCGAAAGCAGCGTGCGGCCATGTCCGGGTCCGCCCGGCCCTGAAATTCGACGTGTCGATAGTACGTCTCGCCGTCGCGTTCTAGATGGACGACGCAGTCGACGCGGCGTTCGAGCGCATGCAACTCGACCGGCCCCGCACGATGTACGGTAGCGCCGACATCGCCGGTCAAGGACAAGAGATCGGCGGCGTATTTCTGGAACAGCAGCTTGAGTGGACCGTCGGTGTCCATGGCTCCCCCCGGGCACCAGGGAGAGTGGCGAGGTGCGGAGATTCGCATGCGCACCGGGCAGCGGAGGTCCGGCGCGCCTGACGATCCCTCTTACATCTGGCGCCGCTCGAGGATCTTCAGGGGCACCGAGGCACCGCCGGACAACACGAGACCGATGCCGTCCTCGAGGGAGAGGTCGGTCTCGAGGACGTCGGCCGCAGGCAACACCACCACGTCACCGACGTAGAGATGGTTCGTGGGCACGTAGACGGTGCACATCGATTCCTGCGTGCCGTCGGCGCGGCTCAGCACGAAACTCCCGGTGAGGAAGCCGGGGGTGGTGCGCCCCGGCAGGCGCGCGAGCACGAAGCGCTGGAAGCCCCCCTGCTGCGACTCCGAGCCGAAGCCGGCCAGGACCTTCTTGGTCGTGCCGTAGACGGTGCCGACCAGCGGCACGAAATCGAGCAGCTCGCCGAAGCCTTCGAGCAGCCGCTTGAACGGGCCGAGCGAAAACACCATCCCGGTCATGAGCACGACGGCCAGCGTCAGGACGAAGCCGAGGCCGGAGATCGGGCGCCCGGCCACCGCTTTCGCCAGCGGCTGGGCGAGGCCGTCCAGGAACGTGAACAGCCAGTGCAGCGCCTTCACGGTGAGGATGATGGGAACCAGCACGGCGAGCCCGGCCAGGAAGCGGCGGCGCAGAAGACTGGTCACGCGGCCCAGCCTACCACCTGGCTAGAATGGCGAGGATATGACCGTGCGTCGATGGGCCGCTCTCGCGGTGGCGACGATCGCCGCGTGCCGGCCCGCCACCCAGCCGTCCACCGGCACACCGGCGGCCAGGAACACACCGATGCCCTCCGAGACCCACGCACCGCTCGTGGCCTTCCTCGGCGACAGCCTCACCTCCGGATGGCACCTCGAAGAGGAACAGGCGTACCCGGCTCTCATCGCGAAGGAGCTTTCCTCACGCGGCGTGCCCGTGCGCCTGTTGAACGCCGGAGTCAGCGGCGACACCAGCGCCGGCGGGCGCCGCCGCCTCTCGTGGGTGCTGAAGCAGAAGCCGCACATCGTGGTCGTCGCCCTCGGGGCCAACGACGGGTTGCGCGGCCTCGACCTCGCGCCGCTCGAAGAGAACCTGCGCGCGATCCTCACCGAAGCGCAGGCCGCCCGCGCGCGGGTCCTGCTCGTCGGCATGAAGATCCCGCCGAGCCTCGGTCCCGACTACGCGCGACGCTTCGAAAACATCTACGCGACGTTGGCGAAGGAGCACCACGTTCCGCTCGTGCCCTTCCTGTTGGAAGGCGTCGCCGGTCGGGCCGACCTCACCTTCAACGACGGCGTTCACCCCACCGCCGACGGCCACAAGCGGATGGCCACGAATGTCCTCCCCTATCTGTGGGAGCTGCTCAGGACTTGACCGCCGGCCCAGATCATATATAATGTATCTTCAATCCTGAAGGGTGGGCCCCGGTTGAAGGCCGCGAGTAGAATCCTCCTTTTCCTGCACCAAAAAAGGAGAACGCCATGAGTCTTGTCCGACGAGTCGCGACGGCCGGCCTGCTGTGCGCGGTGCCTTGGTCTGCATCGGCACAAACCGCATCGGCCCAAACCACGACGCTCACCGTCAAGGCCGTGAACAAGCTGGACCTGGCGCGCCCGAGCCAGACGATCGAGCTCATGGCCAAGGATCTCGCGCCGATCGGTGAGAAGGATCTCCGCAAGATCCATGTGACGGACGCGGGCAAGGAGCTGCTGTGCCAGGCCGTCGATCTCGACGGCGACACCAAGCCCGACCAGGTGATCTTCCAGTCCGACTTCGCCGCCAAGGAGACGAAGACGTTCAAGGTCGCTCCCGGCGCGCGTCAGGAATACAAGAAGGAAGACTTCCGCGCCTACGGCCGCTTCAACCGCGAGCGCTACGACGACTTCGCCTGGGAGAACGACCGCACCGCGCATCGCATGTACGGCGCGGCCCTCGAGACGTGGCAGGCGGAGCCGCTCACGAGCAGCACCGTCGACATCTGGATGAAGCGCACGCCGAAGCTCGTGCAGAACGACTGGTACATGGTCGACAACTACCACGCCGATACCGGCGAGGGCGCCGACTTCTACTCCGCGGGCCCCACGCGCGGCGTGGGCGGCAGCGGGCTGTGGGCGAAAGACCGCATGTGGCTGTCGAAGAACTTCCGCGGCTCGCGCGTACTCGCGCAAGGACCCATCCGCGTGCTGTTCGAGCTCACGTACGAGCCGTACGACGTGGACGGCACCGCGGTGTCGGAGGTGAAGCGCATCTCCCTCGATGCCGGCCAGAGCTTCAATCGCTTCCAGAACACGTACAAGCCGGCGCCCTCGACGCCGACAGTCGCCATCGGCATCCGCAAGGCCGACCTCGCGAGCAAGGAGACGAGCGAGCCCGCCGGCTGGTTCGCCGCCTGGGAGCCCATCAAGAAGGGCGCTTCCGGCAACATGGGCAGCGCGCTCGTCGTCGATCCCAAGCTCCGGCAGAGCGCCACCGAGGACGAGAAGAACGTCCTCGTGATCGCGAAGCTCACCGGAGACACGATCACCTACTGGGCCGGCGGCGGCTGGGACCGCAGCGGCCATTTCGCCGATTTCGCGGCGTGGAAGAGCTACGTCGACGCGTTCGCGCGGGGCGCGCAGTCCCCGATCGAGGTCAGCGTCACCGCACCATAGAAAGGACCTGGGGATGCCGCGTATCGGGGTCGTCGTCGCATTGGGGTTGTGCCTCGCGGGCTGCGGCCACGGCGGAGGCGTGAAGACGGCGTCGCCCGCCGATCGCCGCGCGCCTTCCGCGACCGCCTTTTTCACGTCGTGGCCGGCGGGCCGGTCGCCGCAGGAGATCGGACAGCGCGTGGCCGCGCGCTTCCTGGCCAGCCCCCATCCCAACTTCGGGCGTCCGACCCCGCCCGCGCGCATCACCTATCCGGAGATCTGTGCCTGGTACGGCGCCCTCACCTTCGCCGACCTCACGGGTGATACCGCGCTGCGCGCGCGCCTGGTACAGCGTTTCGAGCCGCTGTACGGCGACGAGAAGCACCTGATCCCCGTGCCCGATCACGTCGACCACACCGTCTTCGGCGCGGTGCCCTTCGAGCTCTTCCGCCAGACGAAGGAGCCGCGTTATCTCGAGATGGCCCGCGAGATCGCCGACAAGCAGTGGGCGGAGCCGTTCGGCGAGCGGGCCAAGCCGGAGTCGTGGGAGTACCACAAGAAGGGCCTGACCTGGCAGACGCGGCTGTGGATCGACGACATGTACATGATCACGGCGGTGCAGGCCCAGGCCTATCGCACCACCGATGACCGCAAGTACATCGACCGCGCGGCGAAGGAGATGGTCGTCTATCTCGACGCGCTGCAGATGCCGAACGGCCTCTTCTACCACGCGCCCGACGTGCCCTTCTATTGGGGACGCGGCAACGGCTGGATGGCCGCGGGCACCAGCGAGCTGCTGCGCTCGCTGCCCCTCGACAACCCCGACCGCCCGCGCATCCTCGAGGGCTATCGGAAGATGATGGCCGCGCTGCTGAAACACCAGGGCGAAGACGGCATGTGGCGCCAGCTCATCGACCATCCGGAGTCCTGGCCGGAGACGTCGTCGACCGGCATGTTCGCGTTCGCGTTCGTCACCGGGGTGCAGGAGGGCTGGCTCGATGCGAAGTCTTACGGCCCCGCCGCGCGCAAGGCGTGGCTCGGCCTGGTCTCGTACCTGAACGACGACGCGGACGTCCGCGAGGTCTGCCAGGGCACGAACAAGAAGAACGACTACCAGTACTACATGGACCGCGAGCGCATCACCGGCGACATGCACGGCCAGGCGCCGATCCTCTGGACGGCCTCGGCGCTGCTGCGCGCGATGCAACCGCCGGCGGCGGCGCCGCGGCCCGGGTCGGTGACGGTGGCCGAGACGGCTCCCGCCGCGCCATCGGCTCCCGCCGCCAAGCCGTCGACGGACAAGAAGACGTCCGACGAGGCCGCGCCGAGCGCGGCGAAGGTCGAGGCCAAGACGACGGCCGCCGCCGAGGCCGCGGTCGCGCCGCGCTTGCCGAGCCCGCGCCTGACGACCGACGATCAGTTCCGCGAGGTGTTGGCGCGCGTCGCCAAGCTCAACGCGAAGCCGGTCACCGACGGCGACTACGCGCCCGTCACCAGCCTCGAGGCCGCGAAGGCGGCCACGGCACCGGACGGGATCACCTGGAGCTATCCGTGGGGCGTGACGCTCTACGGCATCCTGCGCTCGACCGACGCCACGAAAGACGAGGCGGTGCGGGGCTTCGTGGCCGCGCACGACCAGACGGTGGGCCGGTACTACAGTTGGCTGACCGGCGTCAGCAAGTCCCTCGACATCGAGGCCAACGCCGACGCGAAAGAGTTCGTCCACCGCTCGAAGCTCCGCTCGCTCATGCGGCTCGGCTCCCTCGACAGCTGTGGCGCCATGGGCACGCAGCTCGTGGAGTTCATGCTGCGCCACCCCGAAAAGGTCACGCCGGAGATGAAGGAGATCGCGGCGCGGGTCGCGGACTGGATCGTCAACAAGCAGTCGCGGCTTCCGGAAGGAACGTTGTGGCGTCCGCGGTCTCCCGAGGGCCCGACCGTCTGGCCCGACGACCTCTACATGGGCGGCGTGTTCCTCACGCGCTGGTACCTGTACACCGGCGACCGCAAGCACATCGACGATGCCGCGCAGCAGGTCATCAAGATGGCCGAGCGCATGCAAGACAAAGACGGCCTCTGGTTCCACGGCTACTTCGAGAACGACAAGAAGCCGGGTCCCATCAAGTGGGGCCGCGGCATGGGCTGGGCGGTGCTGTGCACGGCCGAGGTGCTTTCCGTCATGCCCGAAGATCATCCCGACCGTGCGAAGGTGCTGGCCATCCTCCGGCGGAGCATCGACGGCCTCAAGAAGCACCAGGCGGCGTCCGGCATGTGGCGGCAGATCGTCGACATGCCCGACCTCTGGGAAGAGACGTCGGCCACCGCGATGTTCGCGTACTCGATCGCCCGCGCCGCCAACCGCGGCTGGATCGATGCCGCCGACATGGCGGTCGCCCGCAAGGCCTTCGAAGGGCTCACGGCGCAGGTGAACGCCGACGGCTCGATCGAGAACACCTGCGAAGGCACGAACATCCGCCTCGACGTCGAGTACTACCGCGACCGCAAGCGGCCGCAGAACGACCGCCATGGCGTGGGCGTGCTGCTGCTCGCGGGCACGGAGGTTCTTGCCGTCCCGGTGCCGGCCGAGGCGAAGACGGCGGCCGCGCGTTAGCCGGCGCGGCGCTATCTGTAACCGTTCTTGCTACCGAACTCGTTCAGAACGAGTTCGGTAACCGTTTCAGTTCCAATTGAGATCGTCGCCCTCAATGTCTTCCATCTTGTGGCTCCGTCGCGTCGCACTCCGGGGCCTGCACCTCGAACAGCCACATGAGGGGCGTCTGCTGCCGCTCGACGATGAAGACGGCGCGGCCCGGCGTCTGCAGGTGATCGCCGAAGCGCGTGGTGGCCATCACGAAGTGCGGTGAGTCGCCGACGCCGACGGACTTGAAGCGCCGCTCCTCGGGGTCGGTCTTGCGGAAGTAATACGACGTCTGGAGCTGCGTCGAATGGCCGGCCACGCGGATGCGGTCGCGGCAGTGGGCCTTGGCATAACGCCGCTGCAGCCACTCGCTGCCCTCCTTGAACGTCAGACACCAG
>Ga0075429_100003651_pt1 | contig 13107 bp, 13 predicted proteins | sample RhiMetdeltSRZDD3_FD_75295 | JGI IMG/M metagenome (GOLD analysis project Ga0075429, IMG submission 75295) | Populus rhizosphere microbial communities from Tennessee, USA - Rhizosphere MetaG P. deltoides SRZDD3 | ecosystem: Host-associated > Plants > Roots > Rhizosphere > Soil | place: USA...
CGTATTCAGGATTTTCACACCATCGGCCATTGGCCTCTGGAAGGCTTTGCGCCCTGAAATGAGACCCTGTCCGCCGGCTCGTTTGTTGATCACGGCCGTGGTCGCGGCTTCGGCGAAGTCATTCTCACCCGATGCGCCGCCGCTGTTGATGAGTCCGATGCGGCCCATGTAACAGTTCGCCACCTGATAGCGGCACAAGTCAATGGGGTGGTCGCTGGCAAGTTCGCTGTACATGCGCTTATCCAGCTTGCCATACGAACTATCACCGGTGTTCAGCGCCAGGTAACCACCGTTGTTTTCAGCAAGCTTTTGCTTGATGATATCGGCTTCGATGGTGACACCCAGGTGATTTGCCTGCCCGGTCAAGTCGGCCGACACGTGATAATCCTTGTCCTTTTTGAACGCTGAATTGCGGACGTAACACCACAAGACAGTCGCCATGCCAAGCTCATGAGCCAACGCAAAGGCCTGGGCGATTTCGATCAGCTCACGGTGCGAATCATCCGAGCCGAAATAGATCGTCGCGCCGACTGCCGCAGCACCCATGTCGTAGGCTTGCTTCACAGTCCCGAACAAAATCTGTTCGAAGTTGTTAGGGTATGTAAGTAACTCATTGTGATTGATTTTCACGAGGAAAGGAATCTTGTGCGCGTACTTGCGTGCCACATTTCCCAAGACACCATACGTGGAAGCGACCGCGTTGCATCCGCCTTCGATGGCGAGTTTGACAATGTTTTCGGGGTCAAAGTAATCAGGGTTCTTCGCAAAACTGGCGCCGCCGGAGTGCTCGATGCCCTGGTCCACCGGCAGGATGGAGAGATAGCCTGTGCCAGCCAGCCGCCCGTGGTTATACATCCAGCTCAGATTGCCGAGCACGCGGTTGTTCCGGTCGGATTGCATAAAGATTCGATCTATGAAATCGGGACCGGGCAAGTGCAGGCGTTCCTTCGCTATTTTCGGCGAGCTGAAACCCAGCAGGGATTCTGCCTTAGCTCCCAGAAGAGTTTGAATATCGTTGGTCATGGTATCGGTGATCATCGTACTTCTCCTTGTTCTTATTTAACGAGCAAGCACGCTCCGTTCCTATATGCTGAAAGGATGCTGCTCGCGCTATGCTACGCTATGTTTATTTCTTGATTATAACCAGAAACTACGACTATAATGGGTTCGTGCTACCTATTCCCCGAGAACTCGTATATCATCGCAGGTGGCTGATTGCTCTCGACGCGGTCAATACCGCCAGGAGCACAACACTTCATAAATTGGCGTAGGAGGCCATCCCATGGACGATTTCTTTCAGAAAGTAACCAGCATGCAGGATCCATTCAAGAAGCTGGTGTCGCATATCCCTGGCTTCGGCGGTTATGTCGAACGTCAGAACCGGCGCGACGCAGACAAGTTATTGCGCGATACGGTTGCACGCCGCTTCGAAGAACAGTGGAAACGCGTTTCCCAGCTGCAAAGTGACCTGGTCAGCAATGGCATGATTGCCTACGTGGACGACATGGAAAAAGCGGCAATCAAACTACGCACATTCATTGATAAGCTCAGCACCGCGCCGCGCGGCTACTCTGGTTTGTTCGACGCAGTGAAGATCAATGAAGAAGAACTTAAAGCGATCTATCAATTCGATGCCGCCTTCTTCGACCTGGCCGAACAGGTTGGCCGCGCGGTGGACCATGTGGAACAAACCATCAGCGATGAATCCGGACTGCCGGCGGCCATTCGCAATCTCACCTCACTCGCCCGGCTGGCCGTGGAGACGTACGAAAAACGATCAGAAGCCGTGACCGGCTCGAAATAAATCATTGGCGTGCTGGCATCCCGCCCTACAACATTCCTATGTGGCACACGTACATCAACGCGAGGACCATTGACGAAGTCTTGCAGATCCTAAACGAGCAGGGGGCACGCGCCCGCATTGTAGCAGGAGGGACGGATCTCATTCTCGAACTCGAACGCGGAATCCGCAAAGGCATTGAAACCGTTGTCGATGTCACACGCATCCCGAATCTCGATCAAATCAGAATCGATGCAGATGATGTGATTCATCTCGGCGCGCTGGTCACTCATAATCAATGCGTCGAGTCAAAACTGATTCGCGAGCGCGCCTATCCACTGGCGCGTGCGGCCTGGGAGGTGGGCGCGCCGCAGATCCGCAATCGCGGCACGATCACGGGCAACCTCATTACGGCCTCTCCCGCGAACGACACGATCACGCCACTCGTGGCTCTTGGCGCTTCGGTGACATTGCAGTCCACGCATGGCACGCACACCGTGCCACTCAGAGATTTTTATACAGGCGTCCGCAAAACCGTTATGCAGCCGGATGAAATGCTGGTGGATATTTTTTTCCCGGCCATGACCTCCACCCAACGCGGGACATTCATCAAACTGGCACTGCGGCGCGCCCAGGCCATTTCGTTGGTGGACGTGGCACTCGTTCTCGACTTGGAAGAGGATACCGTCCGAACGGCCGCCCTTACCCTGGGGTCTGTCGCGCCGACCATCATCCATGCCGAAGAAGCCGAACGATATCTTGTGGGTAAATCCCTTTCCGATGAAGTGATCAACGAAGCGGCGCGTCTCACAATGGATGCATCCAGGCCCATTGACGACGTGCGCGGTTCCGCCGCATATCGTCGTGAGATGGTGCGCGTCTGCACGCTGCGCGGATTAAGATCAATACGTGGTGCGCCCTCCGGGCGGGAGCAAGCCGGGATGCCGACGGACGCGGTGCTTCTGTGGGGCGATCCTTCTTCAGAAGTTGGAATCCAATCATCGCACGAGGCGCCCTCCCATCCAATTGAAACCACCGTCAATGGCAAGAAGCATTCCGTGAGAACGGGCTACGAAAAAACCTTGCTTCGATTCCTCCGTGAGGATCTGGGCCTGACCGGCACCAAGGAAGGCTGTGCCGAGGGCGAATGCGGTGCATGCACAGTTTTCCTGGATGGCAATGCCGTGATGGCGTGCCTGGTCCCTGCACCTCGCGCGCATGCGGCAGAGATCATCACCGTTGAAGGTTTGGCACAAAACGGGAATTTGCATCCTGTGCAGGAAGCATTCGTCCAACATGGCGCGGTACAGTGTGGATATTGCACCCCCGGCTTCATCATGTCTGCCGCGAAATTGTTGGAGGAAGTAGAACATCCGACCCGCAGTGAGATCGAACAAGCCATTACCGGAAATCTGTGCCGGTGTACCGGATATTACAAGATCGTGCAGGCGATCGAGGATGCCAGCAAAATTTCCTTTTGAGGTGAGTTATGGGCAAATATACATCTTCAGCACACAAACGACCTGTTCCCAAACGGGATACGATCCCACCGCTGGTGCGCGGAATCGGCTGCCTTCTGTTTGTGCTCGTGCCGATTCTGGCCTATGGCATTGCAACTTTGCTTGTTCCGATGGCTCCCGGTTGGGGCCTGCCTATTCCAGCCGATTGGTATGGTCAGCCCAACATTCAAAACCCGGTGGCCAGCATACCGTTTTTATCTGAGTTCGTGGACCTGATGCTCAGTCAAAACAACCTGATCGTCAATCTCGTTTTTGCGGCCGCCGTTACGATCCTACTTTTTGGTGTAATATCGGTTGTCTTTGGCTATATGTACTCGATGGCGGCCCCTTCGAAATATGGACCTACGGATGTTCCACCACCCCGAGTCAAAACCAAAAAATATCGACGTTAACCGAAACGCAGCATGACGAATTACACGTCCATAGGAAAATCTCTCCCGCGCGTCGATGCGCGCGGCAAAGTAACCGGCGAAACCCCATACTCCGGCGACTTATCCATGAAGGATATGTTGCATATGAAGCTGTTGTTTGCCGGTCGGCCGCATGCGCGCATCCGCTGGATCAAAACTGGTAAGGCAGAGGCGGCTCCGGGTGTGGTCGCCGTATACACCGCCAAGGATGTGCCGGTCAACGAGTATGGCTTGCAGTGGCAGGACCAGCCAGTGTTATGCGGCCCAAATCAATCCCTTACCCTGTCACCAAACCGGCACAAGCAGCAAAAGCCCGGAGCAGATGTTGTCCGCTTTGTCGGAGATCAGGTCGCGGCGGTGGTGGCACAAACCGAAGCGGAAGCCGTCGCGGCGATCAAATTGATCGAGATCGGGTACGAGGACCTGCCTGTTATCACCGATCCGATTGAGGCTATGAAACCCGACGCGCCGCGCGTTCACGAACATATCGGCGATTCGAATATCTGTGTCCATTACAAGATTCGTAGAGGAGATGTGGAGGCAGGTTTTGCCCAGGCCGATGTGATCGTTGAAGAGGAATACCGCACACCGGTACAGGAACATGCCTTTCTGCAGCCTGAAGCTGGAATGGCCTACATTGATGAAAAAGGACGCATTACGGTCGCCTGTGGGGGTCAATGGACCCATGAAGACCAGGAACAGATCGCCCATGCACTAAATATGCCGGATGAACAGATTCGTGTGGTGTATCCCGCAGTGGGCGGTGCATTTGGCGGGCGGGAAGATATGTCGGTGCAGATTGTTCTCGCGCTGGCCGCATGGAAATTGCAGCGGGCCGTGAAAATCGTCTGGTCACGACAGGAGTCAATCATCGGTCACGGAAAACGGCATGCAGTGATCCTGCGCGCGAAATGGGGCGCGACCAAAGATGGCAAAATCATCGCCGCCGAAAATGAGATCATCGGTGATGGCGGCGCGTACATGTACACCTCAAATAAAGTACTCGGTAATTCGGCCATCACGTCAACCGGACCCTATCTCATCCCGAATTTGAAGACGGATGTGTTCGGCGTCTACACTAACAACGTGCCTGGCGCGGCATTCCGTGGCTTTGGCGCGCCACAAGCGTTGTTCATGGCTGAAACACAAATGAACAAACTTGCAGAAAAGCTCGGCATGGATCCTGTGGAGATTCGTCTGAAGAACGCCTTAAAAGATGGCGACCCAATGAGCGTGGGCACGCCCTCCCCCAGTCCTGTCAGCGTAATGGAATGTATCGAGGCCGCGGCCGAACGGTTCGATTGGAAAAACAGGATGAAGAACGGAGAAACACGCGCGCCCTATTTGAAACGCGGACACGGCTTCGCGGCGGGCTTCAAAAATATTGGCTTTTCATTTGGTTATCAGGAGAACTGCTGGGCTAAGATCGAGCTGCACGGCACGGCCAACATTGACCAGGTCGTTTTGTATCATGCCAGTGCTGAGGTCGGACAGGGAACACACACCGTGATGCTGCAGATGGCAGCAGAAGCGGTTGGTGTGCCATTTGAAAAAGTGAGATTGATCGCCTCTGACACGGCCACCATGGGCGACTCTGGTTCGGTCTCCGCTTCGCGCATGACGTTTATGTCTGGCAATGCCATTCGTGGCGCGGCGGAAGCCGCGTTAAAAAGGTGGAAAGCGGAGGAGCGGCCCGCGATCGGAGAGTTCAAATATCTTGCACCGCGTACCACAAACTTCGATAAAGAAACCGGTCACTCCACGCCCAACTTTGCGTATGCCTTCGTGGCACAAGCCATTGAAGTGGAAGTGGACACCGAAACAGGCCATCTACGCGTGATTCGGGTTATCTCGGCGGATGATGTTGGCAAGCCTATTAATCCCGCGCTGGTCGAAGGGCAGGTGGAGGGCGCAGTGGTACAGGCTCAGGGTTACGCTGTGCTGGAAGATTATAAGACCAAGGATGGACAAGTGCTCACCGATCAACTTAGCACTTATCTCATCCCGACCATTTGGGACATTCCCGAAAAAGTGGAAACGGTCTTCCTGGAGGTGCCTGATCCGAATGGACCGTGGGGGGCGCGTGGAGTGGGTGAACTTCCATTTTTGACCGTTGCACCCGCCATCGCCGCGGCCATCCACGATGCCACAGGCGTATGGGTGAATGAATTTCCGTTCACACCGGAACGCGTATTGAGGGCCCTGGGGAAAATATAAACACTGCATAGAGAATGGCCGCGGCCATTCTCTATGGCTTAAAATGAAATTCTCCTATCGTGATGAAACCAAAAAACTGAATGATATGACGCGTCGCAATGCCGACGGATACTTTATCCAACTTCCCGATGGCGTCACGCATTACGAACTGGGAGGGCCTGAGTCCGGTGACGTGGTGGTTTTGGTCCCTGGGTTCTCTGTTCCTTATTTTATTTATGACCCCACCTTCCAATTTCTCACGCAAAACGGCTTCCGCGTACTGCGCTATGACCTTTTCGGCCGTGGATTTTCCGACCGGCCCGTAGCACGCTACAACATGGACCTCTTCGTCAGCCAGCTTGCGGCACTTTTGAACGCGCTGCGCTTCTCGCGCCCCGTGAACCTGGTCGGCCTCTCCATGGGTGGACCCATCGCTGCGACCTTCACCGTCCAACATCCGGAACGGGTGAACAAGATTATGCTGATCGACCCGGCTGGGACAAGACCAATTTCTCTCACACCCATGCTAAAAATGGCGAAACTGCCATTCGTGGCAGAGGCAGTTCTCAGCTGGTCTGGAAGCGAAAGTATGGTCAAAGGCTTGGCGAAGGATTTTTTCGATCCGGCCCTGGTGGAACACTTCATTTCTCGTTATCGAATCCAGATGGGATTTCATGGCTTCAGATATGCTGTCCTCTCTACCATCCGAAATGGAATGCTAGATTCGTTTATCCAGACATATGAAGCACTAGGTAGAATGCACAAAAGAGTTTTATTGCTGTGGGGGAGTAACGATCTGACGATTCCATTCGAGCATAGTTTTGATTTACGAGCGGTGCTACCAAAGGTGGAATTTCACGTAATTAGAAATACAGGTCACGTCCCACATTATGAAAAACCGGATGAAGTAAACCCCCTGCTGTTGGAATTCCTGAGGTAGTCATGTATCAACGACTGTTGGAGTATTTTTCACATAATAAATATCGACTGTTCATGTTCCTGATGCTGGCGAGCGCCACGATCATGTCTGTGGTGATTTGGCGGTTCCGGACGGAAATCAGCGGGTCTGGGCACTATAACTTCTTGATTTGGAATCTTTTCCTCGCCTGGATTCCGTTCATTATTTCATATGTCACCTACGCCGCAGTCTTGAATCGCCGGCAGGTATTGATCCTTGCGCCCATTGCTGCATTCTTCTGGCTTATCTTTTTCCCGAACGCGCCCTATATTCTGACAGACTTTCAACACCTGGCCGGCAACTGGCGCGATGTGCCGGTGTGGTACGACGTGATACTGCTCATCTGGTTCTCGTTCACGGGTCTCATGCTGGGAATGACGTCACTCTTCATGATGCAGGAAATCATCCGCCGCGCGTTTGGGCGTTGGACCGGCTGGGGCTTTGTTACGATCGTGACCGTGCTAAGCAGCACAGGGGTTTATGTGGGCCGCTTTCTGCGTTGGAATTCATGGGACATCTTCAGGGATTTTTCCGGTATGGCACAATTCACGCTTGCCAGCGCACAAGACCCGAGCCTGCAGTCGGTTGTCTTCATGAGTCTATTCGGCGCGTTCTTTTTATTTCTGTACGTTACGCTGTATACTTTCGGCCACCTGCTGTTGGAAAGACAGAGGAACGAATCCAAGGAGTCGCTATGAACACGGAAGATATTCTCATCCTTTACAGATATAACCAATGGTCGACCGCCAGGATCCTTGACACTGCATCACAGGTAACAGCAGCGCAGTTTCTCGCGCCGGCAGATTTTCCGCATGGTGGTTTGCGGGGGACGCTCGTACATGCCTTGTTCGCGGAATGGATCTGGCGCAATCGCTGGGAGGGCGCTTCACCCACGCAGCGCCTGAAGCCGGAAGATTTTCCCACCTTTGATTCCCTGCGCACACGCTGGGCAGATGAGGAAGAACGGCTGATGTCATTTGTGAGCAATATAACAGATGAGCGACTCAACAGTGTGATCGCTTACAAGAACACACAGGGCGTCCAACACCAGAGAGTCCTTTGGCAGATGATGGCACATCTCATCAACCACGGCACACAACATAAAACGGAAGCCGCAGCATTGCTCACAAGCCTGGGTCATTCCCCCGGCGATATTGATATGATTGGGTATTTGATCGAAAATTACTAGATCACGACGTCGTTTTTAATACGCTATTCAGAGATTTCTCACCAAAAAGCTCTTTTGGAATATGTTCTGTTTCATATACTTCCCACGTTTCGGTATGAACGATTTCTTCATCCGGCTCTAAGTCCACCAGGGCACCCAAACTCTCCAATTCGATGAAACGGTCATTCGTATACACTTCCGCGTTGCAGCCTTGATCAGGATATTCTTCGCCGCGGCGTACCCCCCAGCGTTTGACAAAGAAAGTATCCTCAAAGACATAACCCAGCCATCCATGCGGATTGAAATAGCCTATTTTGAACGGCGATTTCGTTCCATCGGCAATAACGGTGATGAACTCATCTCCCAATTTCAAGCGCGGGTCTTCCCAGCGGGAATAGGACCAGAAGGAGAATGTTCGGTTCGGCAACAATCCATCCTTGTCGATCGCGCCGAATTGTTGCGGCAAAATGGCGGTGCTGTGTGGACGCAGCATGGTGAGCGCCCAGGGCGCCAGGCGAATGGAAGCGCGCCCGGCGTTCTCGATCTTATGCTTGATCATGGCAAACGGACGATCCGGACTTAACTCGACGGTGATGGTCTTGCGGATGTGCACATCGCGCTGAGTACTCCCCTCCAATCTGATTCCGTGCGGAATTTTTTTTGCGGTCACACCTTCTCGATCATCCGGAATATACGTGCGCTCAAGCGACTCGGGCGCAATCCAAAAGCGGTGACCGCCCAAAAAGTGAAAGTCCCCATACGTTGTTTGGGTTATCGCCTCCGGAACTTCCGCAAAGAGGTTCTCTCCCAGCCATGAAGGAATCAAGCGCACGATCCGTGGACCCGCTTCTGCCAGGCATTCCAATTGAAAAAATTCATTCGCGAGAATGATCGTCTCACGCCCATAAAATTCACCGCGGTTCATGGCTGCATTTTACACTATTCCGGCGCCATCTTCTGCCCGACAAATATACACACTGGGTATCTTGCCGGTCTTGCCCGAATAACGACGAGCCAAATCATTGGCGAAGGCGTCCGCTTTATTTCGCTCGACAAGATTTACGGTACAACCGCCAAAACCAGCTCCCGTGAGGCGTGCCCCGTAACACCCATTCAGGGAACACGCGATCTCGACCATCACATCCAGCTCGAGGCACGAGACCTCATACAAATCGCGCAAACTCGCGTGGCACTCATTCATGAGCCTTCCAAAGGCCTTCACATTTCTCTGCTTCAAAAGAAAGACGGCCTGCTCTGTTCGCTGGATTTCTTCCACGACATGTTGGGCGCGGCGAGCCACAAGTTCTGGTAATCGATGCTTGTTTCGCTGAAACTCGGCAACGGTTACATCACGCAACGAATTCGCACCCAATAAACGCGCGGCTTCTTCACAAGCCGAACGCCTTTCATTGTACGCGCTATCTGATAATGAACGCGGCACGGCCGTATCGGCAACCACGATCGCGACATCCTCCGGTAATGAAACCGTCTGCCATTCCAAGGAACGGCAATCCAGGAAGAGCGCATGATCGAGCTTCCCGCAAGCCGATGCAAACTGGTCCATGATTCCGCAATTGACGCCTACGTATTCGTTCTCCGCGCGTTGACCAAGTTTCGCGCGAACCATCGCGTCCGCATCGAAACCACCCGTAGCCTGCCAGGCAGAAATAAAAGCCATCTCCACTGCCGCTGAGGAGCTCAACCCCGACCCGCGCGGAACATCAGAGGTGAAAACAGCGTTAAGGGAAGGAGTTTCATACCCATCTTCGTTCAATGCCCACGCACAACCGACGGGATATTTCGCCCAGTGCGGTAGTGGCTTTCCGTCGAGTTCGGTTTTTGTGAGGATCGTTTCGGATGAAAATGAAACACGTTCGTTCAGATCCGCAGCTACGAGCGTGGAGTGAGGCGCTGGCGCGAGCGCGCACGCGATCCACACCGCGCGGTCGATCGCGACCGGCAGGACGAATCCATCGTTATAGTCCACGTGTTCGCCAAGTAGATTCACGCGTCCCGGCGCGCGGACGATAAACCTGGGTTCTGCATGAAACGTATCCTGAAATAGTTGTGTGATATGCTCGCGAAGGCTGTTCATGCACAAAGTATACCCTTCACGCTCACAAATGGTGCTTCCCGCCATGTTAGCACAATTTGTGAGCGTGGCATTATATAATCAACAGTATGAAAACAAGACAGCCGAATTCAAAGATGTGCTTTATTTGCGGACTCGAAAACCCGGTGGGATTACATTTGCACATTTATGAGGTGGAGCCGGGTATGGTTGAAACATCCTATCGCGCGCCAGAGCACTTTCAGGGCTACCCGGGTGTGCTCCATGGTGGTAGCGTCGCGGCGCTTCTCGATGAAATCGCCGGGCGGTCGCATATGGGCCACGATCCAAATGATTCCCGCGTTATGTTTACGGCCAGGCTCGAAGTGAAATATCGGCAGAATGTTCCAGTTGGCAAAGCATTACGAATTATTGGCAAGGCTGGCAGGTCAAAATCAAAATCTGCAAAAGCCTGGGCAGGCATCTATGAGGCTGAGACAGATGAATTGCTGGCAGAGGGAAATGCGCGCTTGATCAATGTACCTGAAGAGCAATTTGATCGCTCACGATTGGATGAATTAGGGTGGAAGGTGTATCCTGAATAATCAGGACCGTAGGAAAGCCTGTCTATGGATGAAATAGAACTCTTGCGTGCGGCAGCTTCCAATGCAAATGCATTTGCTGAGCTGTATCGCCTGCATGTCACCTGCGTCTATCGCTATCACATGGCGCATGTCGGCAGCGTGAAAGATGCCGAAGATCTGACATCGCAAACGTTTCGGGCTGCCCTGGAGGAGTTTCACTCTTTTCATGGGAAAGGTTCGTTCGCTGCCTGGCTGATCGGAATCGCTGCTAAAAAACGACTCAACGATATTCGGGGGAACCGGAGGGAACTACCGATCGATGCAGTTCTATATTATCAAAGTTCAGGCTCGCCCGCCGACAGGGCCGCCATGCAACACTGGGAAATGGAAGCAACCACGCGCGCGCTGAAACAGATTTCCCCGGCTGAGGCAGAAGCCATCGTCCTGACCTTTTTCAGCGATCTATCCAATTCAGAAGCCAGTCGCATACTCAAGAAAAGGGCCGCGACAACCCGAATCCTGATCTCACAGGGCCTACAGGAATTACGCACGCATTCCACCCTGACTCGGGACGCGGGAATCACCGACGCTCAAAAGACGCTTGAATCCGATCCAGAGGATGAGAGGCTCGCTGAAAAACTGACCAATTATGCGACGCAGATCAATCCAGATCCGCATTTCATCGCTGAGTTGGAAAAGACTCTGGTGGCCAATCACCAACCAAGAACAAGATGGACATTTTCCCTGCCACAAATCGCATCCCTGGCGGGCTGGGCCCTGCTCATCGCGCTGGGAGTTTTCCTCCTCCAATGGAGGGCTTCTACAACATCTGTGTCGATGAGGCCTGTCATCGCCAGTACGAGTAACGCAGATTCAACTGCTGGAGCAAAAGTTGGTATGAATGAAGTTACATCCGGCCCCTCCCCAACCGTCAGAGCTACAGGTACCAGCCGTCCTACGCTGCAATATGTCGTTCAAGCAGGCGACACCTGCACATACATCGCCGAACGGTTTGACGTGACGATCAGCCAGCTGATACTGCTCAACGACTTGAACGATGCCTGCGACATATGGATCGACCAAATACTGGTCGTTCCCATCATCCCAACATCCACTCCGACAAATTAATTGTTCTTTCGCCTGGTCTTCGCCGGGATAATCAAATCTCCAGACCGCCATTCATAAGATGGCGGTTTTCTTTTTAACTGTATAATAGACTCGTTCAAGGAATCTTCCATGATCACGGCTTATCACCGCCCTCAAACTTTGGACGAAGCTCTCACCCTCTTGACTCAACCGAATACGCTGCCCATCGGCGGTGGCACGCTGCTTTCACATGGAATGACTGATCCCATGGAAGCAGTGGATCTTCAGCTTTTAGGTTTGAACACATTAACGAAGAAAGGCAACGAACTTGAACTCGGTGCGACCCTGACTTTGCAAGCCCTGCTCGAGTCGGAACATTGTCCCGCTGCTTTGAAATCCGCCCTGAAATTGGAAGCGCCACTTAACATCCGCAACTCGGCCACGGTGGCAGGGACGCTCGTCACATGTGATGGGCGTTCGACGTTTGCAACTGTGCTCGTAGCGATGGATGCCAGGATCGATATTCGCTCTTCGAGAATCGATTCTCGAGTGTCGAATATAGGTGATTACCTCCCTCTCCGTCCGCGCGGATTAATTACCTCCATCACCGTTCCAACCAATGTGAAACTTGCCTTCGAATATGTGTCCCGGACGCCAGCCGATAAGCCGATCGTCTGTGCCGCGCTTGCACGCTGGAACTCCGGTCGTACACGGCTGGCATTAGGAGGTTATGGCAAGAGTCCAATGCTCGGAATGGATGGAACGGAATCGGAGGGTGTCGAAGCCGCGGCCCGCAACGCCTTCCACGAAGCGAACGATGATTGGGCCTCCGCCGAATATCGCATGGATGTCGCCGCGACTTTGGCGAAACGATGTCTGGCGTAGGGACACATCCTGCTCTTTTCCGGAAAATTCAATTCAACGAACAATAATTTCTTACCATACGGCCCATGTCATCCATTCCTATATCTCTTATGCCTTTTTTTCAGGAATATAACTTCGAAGCCCTAAATCCGGAAAAAGACTCGCATACGATTATTGAACGAGTGTTGCAGTTTGGCAATCGGGCCGAGATCAAATGGATGTTTTCTGTCTATTCCCAGGGACAAGTTGTTGCCTGGATCAGACAGTTTGGGAATGACAAATTGCCACAGCCGCATCGAACATTCTGGAAAATTATTTTGGAATCGAATGACTAACTTGTTCTGGAATACAGTGACTGAAGATATGCGCTCGGTGCTAAGCGGCTTCACGCAGAACGACCTGGGGCAGCGCTTTTATCTGGCCGGCGGTACTGCCTTGTCGCTCCAAATTGGTCATCGCCTTTCCGTCGATCTTGATTTTTTCTCGCAAAC
>Ga0075429_100003653_pt1 | contig 13106 bp, 7 predicted proteins | sample RhiMetdeltSRZDD3_FD_75295 | JGI IMG/M metagenome (GOLD analysis project Ga0075429, IMG submission 75295) | Populus rhizosphere microbial communities from Tennessee, USA - Rhizosphere MetaG P. deltoides SRZDD3 | ecosystem: Host-associated > Plants > Roots > Rhizosphere > Soil | place: USA...
GCGCCAGCCGTGCGACGATCGCCTTCACCTCCGCCTTGCTCAGGCCCCGCGCTGAATCGAGCACGCTCTCGTAGTTGTCCGCGGTGAGATGCTGCGCCAGCAGCCTCACCGCGGTGAGGGTCAGCGTGCCGTCGGCCAGTCGGTCGAGAACGACCGGAAATCGACGCGCGGCACGCGCGGCCTTGATACGGTCGCACGTCTCGCCTTCGGAGAGCCGAAGGACCCGGCGGCAATAGGTGAAGAGCGACGAGTAGCCGGACGGGACGTACAGCCTCCGTGCATCCACCTCCATCAGGTGGGCGATGAGCTCGGCGGTCACGGCGCGGCCACGAGCGGCGAGGTCTTGTACGCGGGCGAGCAATTGCTCGTCGGTAAGACGGCGCGAAACGTCAATATGAATCTTCATGGAGAAGATAATTATCTCTGTCAAATGACAAGGTAGGACAAAATCGGCGCCGGTCTCACAAAACTACGAGTTCAGGCGACAAGCGATCAGAAGCAGGCGCCATCCGATCGGCGCCCCAGACGGTCAGGGCCCCAAGCGGTCAGGGCCCAAGCGGTCAGAGGACCGGAAACCACGGCCTTGCTGGTTATTTACGGCCGGGCGTAGACAGCAAACAACAGACCTGACCCTAAGGCAGCAGCTCGGCGGCGGTCGAGCGTCGGATCAGGCAGCCGGCGCACACGGCAATCGGAAGATCCAGAGCGCGGATGCGGTCGATCACGGCGGCGTCCGCCGGCTTGCGCTGGTCCGCGGGAGCCGAACGGAGGGCGTGCGCGGCGTACACGCGGCCTTCCGGGTTCAAGCCGCGGGCCGCCATGCGGACGAGATCCCACCGCTTGGCGCGGACGAGGGAGTCGATAGCCGTCTTGCCTTCGGGGTCGGTGCCGGAGAAGTAGCAGCCTCCCGCAAAGCTCACGTGGGTGGAGCTAAACGGCGAGGTCAGCTCCTCGAAGGCGCCGGCGAGCTTCGCGGGCGCCTCGGCCTTTTCCGTCTCGCCGAGGTCTGCGGTCATTGCCCGCCGCACCGCGGCCAGGCGCGTCTCGTTCGTCCAGGAGTATTCACGGCCGCGATGCGTGCCTCTCTCGACGTCGCGGCTCGAGGGCGGCCATTTTTCGCCGACGAACGCGCTCAGGCGGAGCCACACCGCCGGCTTGCACAGCCCCTGCATCCGCGCCTGCGCGACGACCCCGTCGAAGACCAGAAGGTGCGCGGTCAGGCTGCAGTAGCCGCCGGGCATGGTGCCGTAGACCGTCGTGACGCCGTAACCGAGCTCTCGAGGTGTGGTCGCCGAGCCGGTCGTGGCCGGCAGCGCAGGCAGCTTCTCGAAGAACTGCTTCGGCGACAGGTCCGCGGGTTCGGGCGGCCGCGCCCAGGCCGCGAAAGCCTTCTGATCGCTCTCGATCCAGTCCTCCTGCAGGATTTCGGCGGGGGCGGCGGCACGAGTCGCCACGGCGGCGCGCAGCAGGAGGGCGGCGGTGAGGCCGTGCAGCACGGGGTCAGTGTAGCGCGGACTGGCCCGTGTCGACGTCGTCGAGATCGATGAGATCGTGGGCGAACGCCATCGTCACGGCATGGGCGCGGTCGCGGGCACGGAGCTTGACGCGCGCACTGGCGAGCCGCGCCTTCACCGCGCTTTCGGTTGATCTGCAGGCGCTCGCCGATGCGGCGGTTGCACAGGCCGCTCGCCACCAGCCGAAGAACGCCGACCTCCCCCGGGGTCACCGGATCCTGCCGGGTCCGCGCCGCGAGCCGAGTGGCCAGGGCGGGCGCTAAATAAGGTTGGCCGGCGCCGACGGTCCGAATCGCCTCGAGCACCACCGACGGCGGCGCATCGCGGCGCAGGGAACCGGCCGCCCCCGCCCGCATCGCGCGATAGACGGCCTCTTCGCCCTCGCGGCCGGTCGAGACGAGGATGCGGGCGCGCCGGGCGTCGCGCCGTATGGCGGCAATCACGGCCAGGCCGCGCCTTCGCACGCCGTGGTGGTCTGCGATCAGGACGCCGACGGGACGTGTTGCGCGGATTTCGCTTGCATCCGTCATGGTACTGATGTCATAACCTGCACGCGATCGGTCCGTCAACGCCCGCCCGGGTAGGGAGGGGTGCCCAGTGCCGTCGATATCGATAGCCCAAAGAAGAAGGAAGGGACTCATGAACATCAGACGGAGCGGCGGCCGGGTAGCCTGGCTCGCCCTCGTGCTGGCCGCCGGTCTCGTCTCGCCGGTCCGCGGCCAGATCGTGAGCGCCAGCGTCACCGGCAGCGTGACCGACGAAACCGGGGCGGTCCGCGGCGGTGTCGCCATCACCGCCGTCAACCAGAAGACGGGCGTCGCCTACGAGGCGAAGACCAACGAAGCCGGGATCTACACGATCACCGGCCTCCCCATCGGTTCCTACGTGGTGAAGACCGCAGCGGACGGCTTCAAGCCCGCGGCCACGAACCCCATCGCGCTGGAGATCGGACAGATCGCCCGCGTGAACGTGAAGCTGGAGGTCGGCGGACGGACGGAGGATGTGCAGGTCATCGGCGCCAGCCCGATCCTCCAGACGGAGAACGCCGTCGTCGGTGAGATCGTCACCGGCTCGACGGCGGTGGCGCTGCCCCTCAACGGGCGGAACTTCGTGCAGCTCACGCTCCTGACGCCGGGGGTGGTGGCGCCCAAGCCCGACTCCTTCGTGACGCCGAAGAACGGGGACGACGCCGGCCGGCCCTACGTGAACGGCCAGCGCGAGCAGGGCAACAACTTCATGCTCGACGGCCTCGATCAGAACGAGGCCATCGACAACCTCGTGGCCTATTACCCGAGCCCGGACGCGCTGGCCGAGATCCGCGTGGAGACGAACAACTACTCGGCGGAGTTCGGCAACGTGGCGGGGGCGGTGGTGAACGCCGTCATGAAGTCGGGGGCCAACGAGATCCACGGCAACGTGTTCGAGTTCATGCGCAACGACGCCTTCGACGCCAACAGCTTCACGAACAATGCCGCCGGCGCCGAGAAGAGCGAGCTCAAGCAGCACATCTACGGCGGCACCGTGGGCGGCCCCATCGTTCGCAACAAGGTGTTCTTCTTCGCCGACTACCAGGGCACCCACGTCGATCGCCCGGGCGGCGCGACGGCGGCTGTCGCTCCCGAGGCCTGGCGGCGCGGCGACCTCTCGGAGCTGCTCGGCAGCGGCGTGCAGGTGCGCGACCCGCTCACCGGCCAGCCGTTCCCGAACAACCAGATCCCGACCAGCCGTTTCAGCCCGGCGGCGCGCGCCCTCTTCGCGGATCCCGCCAGCTATCCGCTCCCCACCGGGGCCGGCCTCACCGGGAACCTCGTCGGCGAGCAGATGTCCAGCACGCGCAATCAGCAGGGCGACGTGAAGATCGACGCCAGCCTGTCGCCGCGCGACAACGCCTTCCTGCGCATCTCGGTGGGCGACTACGACAGCGCCACCACCCAGACGCCGTTCCCGCTGCTGCTGGGCTCCGCCTACAAGTCGTCGAACCAGAGCGTGGCCACGAGCTGGTCGCACCAGTTCGGGACCTCCTCGATCAACGAGCTGCGGATCGGCTACAGCCGCGTCACGATCGACGACCTGCGCAACGGCGGGGGCATCGACTGGGCTGGTGTCGGCAACTACAACCAGAAGCTCGGCATCTCCGGCAACCAGGCCATCGCCGGCCTGTCCGCCATCCAGTGGAACAGCGCGGGCATCGACAACATCGGCAGCGCGGCGCCCACCAGCGCCACCAACAATCGCATCTTCCAGCTCTCGGAGAAGCTGTCGTTCTCGAAGGGGCGCCACTTCATCTCGACGGGCGCGCAGCTCCTGCACTACCGCATGGGCCGCTCGTACGCGAGCAACAGCGGCGTGCTGGGCTTCTTCACCTTCAGCGGCCAGTTCACCGGCCACGCCTTCTCCGACTTCCTCCTCGACCAGGTCAGCTCGAAGGGCATCGGCGGCGCCAATCCCTGGGAGCAGCGGCAGAACCGCGTCGGCCTCTACCTGCAGGACGACTTCAAGGCCAGCTCGAACCTGACCTTGAACATCGGCCTGCGCTGGGAATACACGTCACCGCTGACGGAGATCGAAGACCGGCAGATGACGTACGACCTGTCCACCGGCCAGGCCCTGTTCGCGGGCGAGATCCCGGCGGGCGTGTGCTCCACATACGCCGCCGGCTGCGTGAAGGGCAGCAGCCGCGCGCTGTACGACGCGTACTACGGCGGCTTCGCGCCGCGTCTCGGCTTTGCCTGGACGCTGAACGATTCCACAGTCATCCGCGGCGGCTACGGCATCGTGCAATACATGGAGGGGACGGGGGCCAACAACCGGCTCACCCAGAACCCGCCGTTCGTGCCCGTCGACGCCGTGCGCAACTACACGTCGCCGGCCGGCTCGATGGCCCGCGGCTTCGAGGACACTTCCGCCGGGGCGCCGCCCGCCCTGGGCGTCGGCCAGCTCCGCTACGTCGATCCGAACCTGCGGCCGCAGCTCACGCAGCAGTGGAACCTGTTCGTCGAGCGCAAGCTCACGGGCACCCTCTCCGCCAGCGTCGGCTACGTCGGCAACACCGCCGATCATCTCGCGACCTTCCGCGACATGAACCAGGCGGTGCCCGGCACCGGCGCTCCGGAGACCTGGGTGGACGCCGAGCAGCGCCGCCGCCTGCGCGACGTGCTCCCCGGCGCGGGACCGGTGCGCTTCACCGGCTCCGACAGCACCGGCAACTACCACGGCCTGCAGGCAAGCCTGCGCAAGCGGCGGGCGAAGGGCCTGGAGTTCCTCGCGTCGTACACCTTCAGCAAGGCGATGACGGACAACCAGGGCTTCTACGGCGCCGGCTGGGGCAGCGGCAGCTACACGCACTTCCAGACCGGCATCGGCGACGGCAACCAGGACTCGTACAACCCGCAGGCGGACTACGGCCCGGCCGCCTTCGACGTGAAGCACAACCTCGTCGTGTCCGCGAGCTACGAGCTGCCCATCGGCAAGGATCGCTCGATCGGCCGCGACTGGAGCGGCTTCAAGCAGCTCGTGCTGGGCGGATGGAACGTGAACTCGATCGTGAGCGCGCGCAGCGGCTTCCCGGTCACGGTGTCGAACGGCTGGGGCAACCGCTCGCTGCAGCCCAACTTCGCGTATCAGCGGCCGGATCGCATCGGAGACGGCAGCGTCAGCAACCCGACGTGGGAGCGCTGGCTCGACCCCGCCGCCTTCAAAGAGGCGGAGCTCGGCACCTTCGGCGACTCCGGCGTCGGGATCCTGCGCGGACCCGGCTTCTGGAACGTCGACCTCGGCGTGGACAAGAACATCGGCCTCGGCGGCTCGCGTTTCCTGATGCTCAAGGTGGAAGCCTTCAACGTCTTCAACCACACGAACAAGGGAATGCCGAACCGAGACTGGAGCAACAAGGCGCAATTCGGGACCATCACCGACACGGCCAACGCCGCGCGTGTCCTCGAGTTCGCCCTCAAGTTCCAGTTCTGACGTTTCGAGGCTGAAGGCGGGGGGGCGGCAAAGCGCCCTCCCGTCGCCGGGGCCCCGGGCGGGATTCCTCTCCACGTCCGGGTCCCGGCGACTCCACAGGCCGGTGCCTCGCCCCCGCGCCGCCACCCATCGGCTGAGCGCCGGATACCGCTAAGAACTGTCACTTTTTCATTGACACGCCCCGCGCGCGCGTTCCATAGTCGACGCATTCGACAACCCTGACGCAAACCACAACTTCTCATCCGGGTGCCGACGTCCGGTGTCCCCGCTACCAGAAAGAAAGACGGCAAGGAGTGGATGATGAGGTATTCCCTGTTGGTTCTGGCCGTTTCCCTGGCCAGCCCCGCCTTCAGCGCCCCTGACGAGATCCGCATCGCGCAAGGCGCACGTTCGGTGACGGACTCGTACATCGTGGTTTTCAAGCAAGGCGTGGCCGCGCGGCGCGGCGAGGCCGGCTTGTCGGTGTCGCAGCACGCGGTCGACCTGGCCGTGCGCCACGGCGCCAGCGCCGAACACTTCTACGAGCACGTCTTCCAGGGATTCGCCGGCCGCATGACGGCCGAGGGGGCGCGGGCGTTGTCACACGATCCGCGCGTCGCCTACGTGGAACAGAACAGCCTGGTGTGGGCGGTGGCCACGCAGTCCCCCGCCACCTGGGGCCTCGACCGCCTCGACCAGCGCGACTTGCCGCTCTCCAATAGTTACACCTACAACTTCACCGGCGCCGGCGTGCACGCGTACATCATCGACACCGGCATGCGCACCACGCATCAGCAATTCGCCGGACGCGTGGGGAACGGCTTCGGTGCCATCGGCGACGGCCAGGGCACGAACGATTGCAACGGCCACGGCACCCACGTCGCGGGAACCGTCGGCGGCTCGACCTACGGTGTCGCCAAGTCGGTGACGCTCCACCCGGTGCGCGTCCTCAACTGCCAGGGCTCGGGTACCAACGCCGAGGTCATCGCCGGCATCGACTGGGTGACCGGCAACCACGTGAAGCCTGCCGTGGCCAACATGAGCCTGGGCGGCGGCGCCTCCAGCGCCCTCGACACCGCCGTCGGCAACTCGATCAACAGCGGCGTGACCTACGCCATCGCCGCCGGCAACAGCAACGCCGACGCCTGCGGGTCCTCGCCGGCGCGCGTGGCCGCCGCCATCACTGTCGGATCGACCACGAACACCGACGCACGGTCGTCGTTCTCCAATTGGGGCACCTGCCTCGACATCTTCGCGCCCGGCTCCGGCATCACGTCCTCGTGGAACACGAGCGACACCGCCACGAACACGATCAGCGGCACGTCGATGGCCACGCCGCACGTCGCCGGTGTCGTCGCCCTGTATCTTCATCAGAACGGCCATCAGGCGCCGTCCACCGTGCGCAACGCGCTGGTCAGCTTCGCCACCGCCAACAAGGTGACGAGCCCGGGCACCGGTTCGCCCAATCGCCTGCTGTACTCCCTGTTGAGCGTGAGCACGCCGCCGCCGACGGCCACCGCGACTCCCACGCCGACCCCGACGACCCCCGGCCCCACGCCGACGCCGACGCCCACGCCGCCCAGCGGCTCCGAGCTGCTGACCAACGGCGGCTTCGAGGCCACCCTCACGCCGTGGGTCCGATCCTCCGCCGGCGCGTACCACAACAGCGGCGTCGGTTACCCGCAGAGCGGCACCGGCTACGTCACCATGGGCTACGACAACAGCATCACCGGCACGCTGTTCCAGCAGGTGACGATCCCGGCCAGCGCCGCGCCGCAGCTCACCTTCTACCTGAACGTGACCTCGGAGGAGGGCGCCGGCACCGCCTACGACTTCCTGAACGTCGAGGTGCGCAACACCAGCGGCACGCTGCTCGCGACCCTCGCGACGTTCAGCAACCTGCACGAGGTGGCGACGCCGGGGGCGTACAGCGCACGCGGACCCTACAGCCTGGCCGCGTTCGGCGGGCAGACGGTGCGCGTGCAGTTCCGAGCCACCACCGATAGCACGCTGCGGACGTGGTTCCGCACGGATACGGTGTCGCTGAAATAAGACCCTAGACGTCTCGCGTTCACGCGGGGCGGGCTGCCCGCCCGCCCCGTTTCTCGGCCCTCGACGAACCGCTCGAGCCGGCCGAGGGCGTCACCCCGCGGCCGCGAGAGCCGCCGCGAAGGGGTTCGTGCGTTTCCGCGAGCGGCGCCGGCTCGTCCCGGTGCCGTCGCTCCGTCCGGGCAGAGCTCCCGCGTCTTCGCTTCGGCGGAAGCGCCTATATCGTAGCTAATGCGAATTAGCTAGGCTATTAGCACGTGAAAATGCTTGCACGCCAAAGCTACATCGTGTTAGCGTTCGCAAAAGTTCCCCTGGGCCGTCCGGGGTCATTCCGCGTGGAGGTCCGAGATGAAGACCACCGGTGTCGTGTCCACGGCCGCCGTGTTGGCCTGGCTGGCCGCCGTTCCCGTGTTCGCCCAGAACCTGGCCCTCGGCAAGCCGGCTACGGGCAGCACGCCCTGCAACTCCGAGGAAGGGCCGGCCAAGGCCGTGAACGGCAGCGTGAGCGGCGGCAATACCGACAAGTGGTGCTCGCAGGCCGCGTCCAAGTTTCTCCAGGTCGACCTCGGCTCGAGTCTCACGGTGGGGCGATTCGTTCTCCGGCACGCCAGCGCCGGCGGTGAGACCACGGCCTTCAACACGCGCGACTTCAACCTCCAGGTCAGCGCTGACCAGTCGGTGTGGCTCACGGTGGTCACGGTCAGCGGGAACACGGCGGCCACGACCAGCCATCCGATTGCCGCCACGTCCGCCCGCTACGTGCGCCTGAACGTGACCCTGGCCGAGCAGACGAGCAACGTCACCGCGCGCATCTACGAGCTGGAGGTGTACCCGCCGGCGGGGGTGACCCCCACGCCGACGCCCACGCCGTCCTCTGCGAATCTCGCCCTGAACAAGGCGGCCACCGGCAGCACGCCCTGCAACGCCAACGAGGCGGCGCCGAAGGCCGTCAACGGCAGCGTCTCCGGCGGGAACAGCGACAAGTGGTGCTCCCTGGCGGCGACCAAGTTCCTCCAGGTCGACCTTGGCGCCTCGTCGACGGTCGGGCGCTTCGTGGTGAAACATGCCGGTGCCGGCGGCGAGAGCACGAGCTTCAACACCCGCGACTTCAACCTGCAGACGAGCAGCGACGGCGCCAGCTTCACCACCGTCGCGACAGTGGCCGGCAACACCGCCAGCACGAGCACGCACCCGATCGCCCTGCGCACCGCGCGCCACGTGCGCCTCAACGTGACGGCCGGCGAGCAGGGCGGTGGCGGGGCGGCGCGGATCTACGAGCTCGAGGTGTACAGCTCGAACGGCGGGCTGCCCACGCCGACCCCGACCCCGACGCCGGGAGGGGGAACCCCGCCTCCGGCCACGGTCTCCGACTGGATCGGCGGCCACGGCGTGACGATGACGCGGCTGTCGTTCGACGCGAACACGGCCGTGTACGTCGACGCCAATGTGAACACCGGCGTGATCGGCTGGCTCCAGCCCTTCCTGACGCAGATGTTCGACTACTGCGCCCAGACCTACGACCCCGTCCACACGTACGGCCCCGACCACCTCTTCATGTTCGCCCACCAGGGGCAGTTCGGCGGCGGCACCATCTCCAGCTATTTCGACTCCTTCTCGAGCTTCCGCAACGCGCTGGACGTGGGGGCGGACAGCTGGGCCCGCGCCGACAACATCAACATCGACCGCGTGAGCCACGAGATGGCCCACATCGTGGAGGGCTCGAGCAACGGCATCCACGAGTCTCCCGCCTTCGAGGTCTGGCACGACAGCAAGTGGGCGGAGATCTTCCAGTACGACGTGTACCGCGCGCTCGGCATGACGGCGGACGCCGACCGCGTGCGCAACCGTTTCATCAACACCCAGGACGGCTTCCCGCGGGCGGGCACGTTCTGGTTCCGGGACTGGTTCCTGCCGATCTACGAGCAGAACGGCGGGGCGCCCATGCTGTCGCGCTTCTTCCAGCTCCTGGCGCAGCACTTCCCGAAGGTGTCGGAGAACGGCGGCCGCAATCTGACGTATGCGAGGCGCATGAACCTGGGCGAGTTCGTCCACTTCTACAGCGGTGCCGCCCGGACCGACTTGAAGCCCCGCGCCACCACCGCCTTCGGCTGGACGGCGACGACGGAAGCGCAGTGGCAACAGGCACGCACCACCTTCCCCGGAGTGACGGCCCTGTACTGAAACGTCGCCCGCGCGGTTTCCCAGGTACCCATGCGCATAGGAATCGACGTCGGCGGAACGAAGATCGAAGCGATCGCCCTCGACGGCGGGCGGGTGGCCGCCCGCCGCCGGGTGGCCACCCCTCGCGACGATTACGGGGCGACGCTGGCCGCGATCGCCGGCCTCGTGCACTCGATGGAGCGCGACTGCGGGCGCCGGGCCACCGTGGGTGTCGGCACACCCGGCGCCATCTCTCCCTCGAGCGGCGTGATGAAGAACGCGAACGCGCAGTGGCTGATCGGACGCCCGTTTGCCGACGACCTCTCCGCCGCCCTCTCGCGGCCCGTCCGCCTGGCCAACGACGCGAACTGCTTCGCGCTTTCCGAGGCCATCGACGGCGCCGGCGCCGACGAGGATGTGGTGTTCGGCGTGATCGTCGGCACCGGCACCGGAGGCGGCGTGGTGATCGGCGGGCGGCTCCTCGTCGGAGCCCACGCCATCGCCGGGGAGTGGGGACACAACCCGATGCCGTGGCCGCAAGACGGCGAATGGCCGGGGCCACGCTGCTACTGCGGCCGCACCGGCTGCATCGAGCAGTTCCTCTCCGGGCCCGCCCTCGCCCGCGAGCACCGCGAGGCCACCGGCCGCGACTGGAGCCCCCGCGAGATCGCGGCGTCCGCCGGACGCGACGAGGCGGCGGAGGTGCTGCTCCGCCGCTACGAGCGGCGCATGGCGCGGGCCCTGGCCTCGGTCATCAACGTCATCGACCCCGGCGTCATCGTCCTCGGCGGAGGCCTTTCGAGCTTGTCGCGCTTGTACACGAGCGTCCCGCGCCTGTGGGGGGACTACGTGTTCTCGGACCGCATCGAGACGCGCCTCGTACCGCCGGCCCACGGAGACGCCAGCGGCGTGCGCGGCGCCGCCTGGCTCTGGCCGGACTCGCCGGTGGCTTCACCTGTCATGACCGCGCCCATGGTCGAGTGATCGCGGGCGCGGGCCATGCCAAGGAGGATCGTCTGAACGCGACTACAGATCGCCGTCTCGCCGCCGGATCCGCCGTGTGGCTGGCGCTGCTGCTGGCGTCGTGTGCGTCGACGCCCACCACCCCCCGTCCTCCTCACGATGGCGCCGCCCTCGCCGCCCGTGTGCGCGCGGAGTTCCGCCATGCGTGGGACGGATACGTACGCCATGCCTGGGGCCACGATGAGCTGAATCCGATCAGCACGAAGGGCCACGACTGGTACCCGGAGCCGCTCTACATGACGGCGGTGGACGCTCTCGACAGTCTCATCCTGTTGGGGGAGGCGGACGAGGCGCGCCGCACCCAGGAGTATCTCGCCACGCATTTGTCCTTCGACAAGGACATGTCCGTCCAGAACTTCGAGATCACGATCCGCATCCTCGGGGGGCTCCTGTCCGCACACCAGATGACGGGCGACCCGCGCCTGCTGGCGCTCGCCCGCGATCTCGGCCGCCGGCTCCTCCCGGTGTTCGATTCCCCGACGGGCATGCCCTATCGCTACGTCAACCTGCGGACGGGCAAGACGCGCGACGCGGAGAGCAACCCGGCGGAGATCGGGACCTTGCTCCTGGAATTCGGCACCCTGAGCCGGCTGACGGGCGATCGCGTGTTCTTCGACAAGGCCAAGAAGGCGGTGGTCGAGCTGCATCGGCGCCGCTCCGCCGTCGGCCTGGTGGGTACCGGCATCAACGTCGAGACGGGCGAATGGATCGGCAAGACCAGCCACGTCGGCGCCATGATCGATTCGTACTACGAGTACCTCCTGAAGTGCGATCGGCTCTTCGGCGACGCGGACTGCCGGCGCATGTGGGAGGCGGAGCGGACGGCCATCACCCGCCACCTCGAGGACCGCACCGCGAGCGGCCTCTGGTACGGGGAAGCGGACATGACGACCGGCCGCCGCACGGCCACCCGCTACGGGGCCCTCCATGCGTTCCTGCCGTCGGTCTTCGCGCTGGCGGGCGACCTCGACCGGGCGCGCGGTCTCCAGGCCTCGGCATTCCGGATGTGGAACCACGCCGGCCTCGAGCCCGAGGTGTTCGACTACGCCGAGGCGCGCATCGTCTCCGCCGGCTACATGCTGCGCCCGGAGATCATCGAGTCGGCGTACTACCTCCATCGCCATACGGGCGATCCCGTTTACCTGGAGATGGGCAAGACGTTTCTCGAGAGCCTCGTGACGCACTGCCGGACGGACGCCGGCTACGCCGCCCTGGTCAGCGTGGTGACGAAGGAGAAGCGCGACCGGATGCCCAGCTTCTTCCTCGCCGAGACGCTGAAGTATCTCTATCTGCTCTTTGCCCCGGAGGCCCTCGACTTCGAGGCCGTCGTCTTCAATACCGAGGCTCATCCGTTGCGGGCGACGTGGAGGCCGACGGCGCCGCGCTGATGTGGACCTCATGCGAAAGGAGAGAGCCATGCTCAGAATCAGGACGTCGGCGTTGGTCTTGTCCGCGGGGCTGTTCCTGGTGCCGGCCGCGGGATACTCGCAGGTGACGGTGTACCAGCACACGAGCTTCGGGGGCACGGCGGTGACGTTCCCGGTGGGGGACTACAACCTTTCCGCGATGCTGTCGCGCGGTGCCGCCAACGACTGGATCTCGTCGGTCGCGGTCGCCAGCGGGTACAAGGTCACGTTCTACGAGCACGACGGCTTCGTCGGCGCCTCGCTCGTCAAGACCGGCAACGACGCCAGCCTGGTGGACGACGGCTGGAACGACCGCGCCTCGTCCATGCGCGTGGCCACGAACACGGGCGGCCCCGGGACCGTCGTGTACAACCAGAACGGGTACACGCTGACCCTCGTCGACAAGGGCGGCAACGTGCCCCAGGCGACGAAGGACCGCGTGGTGCAGGCGTACTTCTCCGCGTATCCCAAGGAGCGCACGCGGTTCAACACCGGTGCGACGACGTCCGTGACGCTGACGATCGATCCTGCGTACACCGGCGTCGCTTTCACGAGCGCGGGCAAGGTCACCTGCTCGGCGGCCTGGCTCGTGGGCCATCCCTTCGACGCGGACGGCTGCGGCACCCACGAGTTCATGCACGTCGTCCAGGGCTACCCCGGCGGCAACCCGGGCTGGGCGGTGGAGGGGCTGGCCGATTACGCGCGCTATAAGTACGGGATCTTCAACAGCCAGGCCGGCTGGTCGCTGCCCAACTTTTCCTCGTCGCAGCACTACACGAACAGCTATCGCGTCACCGCGCGCTTCTTCGCCTGGCTCGAGAACCGGGTGCGCCCCACCATCCTGCTCGAGCTCGACGACACCATGAAGACCGGCCAGTACACGCCCAGCTTCTGGACCTTCCGCACGGGCTTCACCGTCGATCAGCTCTGGGCGCAGTACGGAGCGAACCCGACCCTTTGAGGCGTACCGGCCCTCCCGCGTGAAGGCCGCGGGAGGGCTCCCCATGTC
>Ga0075429_100003661_pt1 | contig 13091 bp, 19 predicted proteins | sample RhiMetdeltSRZDD3_FD_75295 | JGI IMG/M metagenome (GOLD analysis project Ga0075429, IMG submission 75295) | Populus rhizosphere microbial communities from Tennessee, USA - Rhizosphere MetaG P. deltoides SRZDD3 | ecosystem: Host-associated > Plants > Roots > Rhizosphere > Soil | place: USA...
AGCCTTAACTTTAGCAATGATTCTATCGATGCATTCAATCTCTAAATCAATAATATCGTCCATAAGACGTTGTGCTACGATCGTGTGCTGATGGAATTTCTTAAAATCGAACGAAGCTTCCTTAGTAAACGGGTTCTTAACGTACGCAGACAAGTTAAGAACCAATAAACGGCAAGCATCATAAGCAGGTAGAACAATCTCACCGCATGGGTTAGTAGAGATAGAGTTGTGTCCGAATTCATGATAGATATCAGATGGTGTATTCTTTTTTACGGTGTCCCAAAACAGAAGACCCGGCTCGGCAGATGTCCAAGCAGAGTCTATGATTTGATCCCAGATATCTTTAGCTCTAATTGTCTTTGTTACTTTAGCTTTTTCTGGTGAAGCTTCTACTGGCCAACGCAGTGTATATTCTTGATCGTTCTTAACAGCAGCCATGAAATCATCATTAAGACGAATAGAGATATTAGCTCCAGTCACCTTAGTTAGATTACGCTTGATATTAATGAAAGTCTCTATCTCTGGATGGTTAATAGAGATAGTAATCATTTCAGCGCCACGTCTACCATTCTGCGCAACTTCACGGCAGGTATTAGAGAAACGTTCCATAAAAACGCCAAGACCATCGGTGGTCTTGGCTGCGTTGTTGGTGATAACGTCTTTGGGGCGGATACCGGAGATATCTAGTCCTACTCCGCCTCTACGTTTCATGATTTGTGCTAGCTCTTGATCGGCTAACATAATTCCACCATAAGAATCGAGCTTATCAGAATGCACACCTTGGACTACAAAACAATTAGATAAGCTCTGTAACTGGTATGGGTTTCCAATAGCAGACATAGGACTGCCTTGTGGCACAATATACTTGTATCGATCTAACAAAGAAAAAATAACTTCTTCTTCAAGAGGATTAGGGTACTTCTTTTCGATGCGTGCAAACTCTTTTGCTAAACGGCGATGCATCTCAGCCGGAGTTAGTTCTAAATATGTTCCACTCGTGTTTTGCAAAGCATATTTATCAACGAATACTTTAGCAGCAAATTCATCACCACTGAAATATTCAACTGACGCCTCGAAAACCTGAGAATAAGTGTATCCCTGCATAATCCATCCTTGAAGTGAATTAAGTTAAAAGTCCCCATATTAAGTTTTGGTGGACGGTTAGATTTTGATGTTCTCTTTCATAATGGAAAGAGCGCTGTTGATCGTTTTGATACAGCTCAATCTAGATATGCTTAACTTTTTGCATATCTTGTTAATGGACATCGGCTTGTCGCCATCAAATCCATATGCTAAACTAATAATCTCCTTCTGTTCTTTTGTTAGGACAGACAAAGCATCTTGCACAGCATGAGTGGTTTGAGACTCTTCAAGCTCCTTATCAGGGCAATAGCGTTCTTCAATCTGCACAGGCATTACGGACTCCTTGTGTGGAGTATTTGCCTTGGCAACCTTTAAAGGAAAACGAATGGTCGTGTGTAAATTAGCACTTCTCGAAATACGAGTGCCAATATAATTGTGCGCCCACGCAAAAAAGTTTCCTTTGTTTGGTTTGAAAGTTTTCATTGCTTTGATTAGAGCTTCGAAGCCCTCTTGATTCAGGTCCTCATAATTACTGAACGCCTTATAACGCCCAGTTTTCATAGTGACTAGATATCGAAATTTCTCGATGCATTCTTGTTCATGACGCTTTAATTGAGCCTCAATCTTGGTGTCCCCGGAATCTTTAAACTGGGTCCTGAGATCGATTAGCTTGGTCATCAGGTCATGTGCTTCTTGTTCTGTCAGCATGTAGTCTTCTCACTTTGGTCGAAAGTAATGTTATACTCAATTATTGATAAGGTCGTTGAGAAATAGGTCTCTAACACCACAACACAACGATTCACTTACTAATTTCTTCTTCTAGAATTTCGATAACAGATTCCACGGTGGACTTCATTATCTCTTCATCGTCAAGGGACAGCGCGAATTTAAGCAGCTCAATGACCTGCTCAATCTTATGTCGATTACCTTCTCCGCTGTTCTTGTGTTTCATGTTAGCTATAGTTATCTTTGGCCCATCCCGAACCATTGAGTATAAACCCACTACCACCCGCAATAAGTCTTTTCACTCTGTGAGGCGTGGGACAATTTTCTTCTTGACATTTTGGACAAAATTCCAGTTCATCTTTGATAGAATGCTGGTGTTCAAATTCGCCATGTTCGGGGCACTCATATAAGTAGGTGGGCATTTCATCCTCAATTTACACGATGATCATTCAACAATGTAATCTCTTTTTTTATGCTGTCAATTTCCGTACCAACTTTAGTTATTTCGTCCTTAATCTTTTTGATTTCAGAAAGCTTTTCTTCTAGCGGTGCTTGGGTGTCCGCTTCTAATGCGTAAATTTTAGTTAATAAATTTTTGACAGTATAACTACAAGCTAGCATATTGGCAGAGAGTAAGGCACGGCGATAATCACTCATCTGCGCTCGCGTTTGCGTTGGTCCATCTGTGTCTGTAGACTCTGATACCTATCTTCGCCTAACAAGTTAGCGTATATCTTTTCATCTTTGGCTGCGGCGGCTTTTTCTTTTTTAGCATCTGCCTTAATCTTATCAACCAAATCCTGACCGTATAATTCTACTATTCCTTTTGGAGCACCAGAGATTAGACGAGTCACAGTTTCAGCTTCGCACTTGGGGCATTGCTTAGGTGGGTCTACTTTAATAGAATACTCTGCTTCCCATTCATGCTGGCAGGTATCACAACGATGTTCATAAGTTGGCATATTATCCTCTTACCAAAATGCTTTCAGCTTCATCATCCTTTGAATGATGTTAGCGCTTCCCTCTTCTTCAAAAGAAAAATCTTTAGACCAATAAGCGCCTGAAGAAAGAGTTGGGATTTCTTTATCAGCAATCTTAATATGGTTCTGTTTCATACCAAGAGTTGCCCAGACAGTTGTCTTACCGTTATGAAAGAAACCCTTCTTCTCATACCAGCCCTTTGTGCGCATCGGATAGAATCGCTTTGCTTCCCAAGGTATGTTGAGAAATTGTTTTAAATCATATTCGCTTACACATATATGCGGATACTGTAAATCAATTATTGTTCTTAGATTTTCTATCTGCACTCTATTCATTATTTCGTCAAATCTCCTTGCACCAAAAATTTGTCTACTAGTCTATATTCTATATCTTTTGTCCAATTAGCTTTGATATCTTGCTTATATTTTTCGTCTTTAACCTCGAAAACAATATACAGCTTTCCGGTCTTTTCTTCATACTCTATTCTGACAGCTTCTGCCACGACTTTATCCTGCATTTTGACCTCTATTATATGTCTAATAATTCAATCTTTTCAGAAATATCGTCAGGGTCTCGCATCTCGAAAGTAGTAGGATCTTCCTCGGTTTTTTCGTCAATTAGGGTGCCACAGGCCAGGTTTTTTATGAGCCTTCCATCGCCTAATTCACCATCACGGTTTTTGATAACGTGATACTTCATATCTGGGAAGTTTTTCTCGTTAGTTCGGGTCTCAATCTGGACAGCAATATTGGCATTGGTCATAATCAAAGCAGAGCGACCAATACGATGCAAGCCAATCTTATCCTCTTCTTTAGAGCCTTTGGGTCGGTTGAGCTGCACGGCGCTCAGAACAGTCACGTTATGAACACGAGCGAACTCATGAATGCGTTCAGCAATCTTACCAAGCTTGAGCCAGTCATCCATATCCTTGCCACCCTCGTAGTCCATCAGACCGAGGTAGTCGATAACGATGACCTTGGGGTCATACATAATCTTGGCTTCTTCATACAGCATCTCCAAGTGTTCCATTGTAGCACCACGAGGGATGTCTACAATTTCAAACTGACTTGGATACTTGCTAACGAACTTCAAAACCTTCTTGAGCTTAGCCGCTTCTTCTTGGTTGAGCTTGGCCGTACGAATCGATTTGGTTGGATTAGATGATAGTCTTCCAAGCACACGATTGCGACAAGGCTTGAACGGCATTTCCAATGAGAAGTACATCACATTGGTACCAGGCATGAAGTTGTCTTCCATATCAATGGTGTTGTTGCCCAACCAAATCTGTAGGGCCATGTTCATTAGAAGCATGGACTTACCACCACCAGATTCACCACCGATGAGCAATAGCTCTCCAGCACGTAGTCCTCCAGTTACATGGTCTAAGAATGAATAGCCAGTTGCAATGCCAGCATCAAAGTTTGGATCTTCTAGTTTAGCATTGTACTCATCACGAAAGAATGGAACATCATCCTTTAGAGTTCTACGTTCAAATGTACGAACTTGACTAAGCCCTTTGATAGACTGAACTGTCCTCTGTAGGTCGGCAACAGCTTTGTTGACATCAATGTTGCCCGGATCTAACTTGCCAAAAGAAGTCGCAACTTCCATAAGCTGCTTCTCTGCAAATCTTTTCTTGAGCTTCTCTAAATCATGTTTATACTCTTTGTCATCAACTTGCACCTTTTGCAAATCTTCCCAAACAGTATTGATCTTCTTCAATAGATTATCGTTATTACCTTTACCAAGCTTCTCATTAATGACTCGTAAGGTTGGTAGATCCTTATGAGTTTTGATATAGCCAACCACTACATTGGCAAAATTCCATAACTCGCCGGAGAAAAGCTTTGGATCGCTTTCGTTGGCAAAGTCCAAACCAAATTTCTTGTTGGTGATAATGGTCTTTAGGACTCTCATATCTAGATTGTCAAGACTCATTTAACACCCCGCTTTCTAATATCATCGCCCAGAACAGGAAATACCTTAGTATAACCTTTCATCAAACTATCAATGCTAGCTTTCAATGGGCCATGGAAGCTTTCTACTACATTAGGACTATTAGTACACATCAGAGTTGGCTGTTTGTTAGAGCTTCGAGCGCGGAAGATACCTTCCAAACTCCTAGCATACAAATCAGCCGCATTTTCTGACGCCATAAATCTAGGATCAAATTCATCAATCACTAGAAAGTCCACTAAAACCAGTTCGCGTCTTGATAAGAACTTGTCCTCCCCACCTGCTTGAGTTAGAACAGCCACAATATCACTCAGAGTAGTATACAAACAAGAATAACCCTTTTGACTAGCCTTTTTGAGAATACAAGTCACGGTCATTGTCTTACCAACACCATGGCCACCAGCCAAACACATAGAGCTACCAGTAATATAAGACTGCTTGATATCAGCAACATATTCTTCATATTTTTGTTTGAGACGAGGATCGCCTATAAAGTCCTTCTCCATCTTCAGCTTCCAATACTCAATTGGAATATTACTCTCAGCATACCTATTGGTAGCAATCATCCTAATATTCTTAGCTGCAAGAGGCTCATCACTGCTTTGAATGGCAGCTAGTTCTTCTTGCAACTTCTTATTAGGAATGTTGTTGAGCGCGCGGCTTCTGGTGAAATCAAGTGGTTCCATTATTTCCCCTTAGGTGGGCGACCGTAAGCCCACGAAGGAATTGTGCCTGGCTGATAAGCCGAGCGTGCGGTGTTAGAGCGAGGATGAACTCGTAGTGCATTAGGAGGATTACTGTACTGAGTCATCTTGGCAGCGCCAGGAGACCCAAAGTGTTCTCTTCTTTTCTGAGCAATGATTTGTTTCTCTTGCTCGACAACTAATTGACGCAGTTCTTCAAGACTCATATTTTGAAGTGCCGGGTCTTCAGCCTTTAGCGCTTCGTGCAATTTAGCTTTGATCTGGACCTGCATATCATTAGGTGGCTGAGGGCTTGGCTCCGGCTCAATTTCTACAACTTCTGGAGTTTCTTCTGGCGGAGGCATAACCTTGGTCAGCATTATATCCTCACTTGGACGGTGTATAATCATTAAGCTTTCATCGTTTAATGATCGTAATACGACCTGGGCTCCAGTTGATTCTTCTACAATACCTTCAAGCACCATCCCGCTGCGCATGAAGTATTTGACATGCTGTCCCTTGTTTACTGTAATCATACAATCCTCTTGAGCACTTCTTTATCGAGCCCGAATTCAGATAGCCTCTCCATTGCTTTGACGAGATTGTCGGGCATTGGATCCATCTGAGAAATAAATGCTAAATCTCCATAGGTAGAGATATTAAGCCCGGCCTCTTCTCGCAGTATATCTGAGTAATTGGATGGCAGAGCAGTAGAACGATCTACTTGCAAATTCTTTTGACCAGCCAACAGCACATTCATTTTGTAGTCCTGAACTATCTCATCTTTGGTAATGAATGAAACTGATCTGAATCTAGCTTTGGTCTTGGGAACATGGACTTGGTATACCCAATCAATGTAGTCTCGTAGAATCTTAGGATTAGCTGAGAGTTTGGCGGCTAAGGTATTAGCTTGCCAGACCTCAAAACATTTGGCTGGACTCGGATTATTGTATTTCCACGAATAATCAATTCCGTAAGTGTCTTTGTATCTTTTACAAAAATAGCCAAGAATATGAGCGGTCTTCCACTGAGCAACATCGAGTGTATCAATCTCAGCGAATTTATCAAATAACTTCTGATATTTCTCATTTGGAACAGCAGTTAGCTCTCCTCCTGTTTCTTCGATCTTTTCTTGGGTTGCTTTACTTCCTTTGGCCATGAAACGTCAAATCCTTCCTCTGATGTATAAATGCGGTAACGGGTTCGGGAGTGTGTATCTAAAAATGGCGCCTGGTCAGCAAAATCAATTACTACTGCAAACCTTTTGCCAGGATACTTGCGAATAACTCTTCCAACTCTCTGCAAAGCCTTGACGGTAGATTTGCCGCCACAAGCGATGACCAAACCCGACAAGCTCGGGATGTCTACGCCTATATCAAAGATGCGGGAAGCTAGAACACAATCAATTTTGTGCTCCATCAAGTCTTTCTTAACTTTTTCTCTTTCGTCCTTGTCGTTCGAGCCATCCAAGATAGCGCACTTCATATGCTGTTCAAATAGCTCGTATAGTATCTTGCCGTGTTTAATACTGTTGAATAGTACTAGTGTTTGGTAACCCTTTGCTACTAAAGCTTTTGCTGCATCTAGAATCAATCCATTACGCACATCGTTTTCTACTATGTACTTTTTATAAACTGACTGATACTGTCTCTCTAGTTCATATGGATAAGGTGGAGTAACGCGGAATTTGATGAATGGTTGAGCTAGATAGTTATCCTTAATAAGTCGAGATGCTGGAATATTAACGATGTACTTACCGAGAATGGACTCAATCATTAAGTCAGCACCATCATCTCGCCAAGGAGATCCGCTGAGTCCATAAAGGTATTCGGCAGCTGAGTGCTTGAAAATCTGTTGAATAGTTTCACAGGCAGACATATGACACTCATCAATGATGTGAAGTTTGGTTTCCTTCATCATCTTTAGAATGTCGGCATACTTGGCTTTGTTGATTGGATTTTCATCGTCATCAGAGTCTAGTAAGATTTCATTCTTCTTCATACCAATAGCTTGACCGACGGTCCAGATACTTGCTATGTTGATATCATGAATCTTGCATTGACCATCACCAATAATACCAATGGGCTCATCAAAGCACTGAGTGAAAAAATCGTGAAATTGATAGAGTAAATCTTTTCCAATTACGTAGATGATCGTCTTCTTGCCCAATTTTGCGGCAATTAAGGCGGCGATGAGAGACTTTCCTCCACCCGTAGCTACTTTAATAATTCCTCGATCATATTTGTCAATGACATCGAGAATTTCCGTTTGATACGGGTAGGGCTCCTTGCCAATCTTTTTCAAATTGTCAAGTATGTTGCGCGGTGTGCCAGTAGATTTACCAGTTCGTTTATCTAGTATCTCAACTGTTTTGTTAGCCGCCTGATAGAAGTCCTTAACCCTTTCAACTAACCCACTAGGGAATTGTAAAGTTGGAGTAAGGAGCTTCTTGAAACCATCCCACTTGACCCAATCACCATCGCGATTGAGGTAGCCTTTGAAGGCAGCAGTGTGCTCGGCACCTTGCACGTAAAATGATAAATGCTTATCTAGGGCGAGAATGTGTTCGACATCCGCCTCTTCGATAATTTGCGAGGTATTGCCCTTGATAACGATTTTTGCCATACAGATACCATATATAACTGGTATCTTTTTCTCGACAAATCTTACTCAACAAGAAGCGTACTTGCAATTTCTTCAGCTAAAGTTTCAGCAGGCGATGAAGAGTCATTCGGCGGCATAAGCATGAAGACAGAGTACAGAGTTCCGCTGTTCCCAATAAATTCCTGCAACAATACCTTGGTATCAATTTTCCTAAGAAAAGTTCCTAACAAATCTTCAAAGACAGGGTCACTAGTACTTTCAGCTGTACTATTGACACGTGCCCAGCCCTCTATGAAACTAAGATAAACTGCAGGCTTATCTTCATCTGTATCGTATGAGAACACTGCAATTTGTGCAAACTCTCCCGAGTAAACGGTTTTGTATTTAAGGATTATATACTGAGATGACACGATTACCTCTTGAATAGTTTAGTGAGCCAATCACCAATAGTCTGCAAGACTGCAACTATGAAGTTTGTTTTGCTCGGAGCCACAACTGGTGGCGGTGGCGGTGGAGTTGGTACTGGTACAGGATCGGGCACCGGAGTTGGCTCTGGCACTGGTACAGGAACTGGCTCTGGCGGAACATTCCTATTTTCAAATTCTTCCCACAATGAAAGGTCTCGTGCCTTATTTGTATCTACTGGCCCGCCACCTGGTAGGTTAGTAGTTTTACCTCCAGAGTCCTGCCAAATAACCCAACTGGTCCATGGTTTTGGAATAAGTGGGGTGTTAGTATAACTAGCAATCCATAGCTTCCACTTTTCAGCGAATGAAGCTGGAAGGCTAACTGCCTTAGCAAAATATGGATAGGTATAAACAATTGGTCTAATACCAGTTAGCCTTTCGTATTCTTCTAGATAGACTATAGTCCACTCAACAATCTGTTTGGCAGTACATCCCCACTTCTTCCAATTCTCTGGCTCTGGCCACTCCAGATCACATGCTGCTAAGATATTACTTCCGGCCCAATCGGCATGCAGTTTGGCTTGCGCTTTAGGATCACGAAGCGGCTGACTTGGGATGATAGGTAATGGATAAATGAAGTGATATGCCATCACTTTTAGGCCGGCAGCTTTTGCTCCAGCAATGTTCTTTTCATAATTCTTATCTTTTGAAGTGTTACCAACACCACAGCGACAAATAACAAACTTGTACCCAGCTGTCGCACAAGCTTTCCAATTTATATTATCACCTTGATAAATGGAAACATCAATTCCCTTAATCAAATCTGGCATACATTACCACCTTCATTACCTATATGCAGTTTAAGTAGCTCAACCTTTATTGCTGAACTTCCTTAGCTGCTTTAGCTTCTTTCTTAGCTCGTTTGAGTTCTTTAGCTGCTTTCAAAGCTGCTCTTTCAAGTGCTTTCTTAGCTGAACGCCTATCGGCACGCTCATGTTGTTTTTCGTGCTTCTTCTCAGCTTGCTTTTGCAAGTAATGAGTCAACGAAAAAATTTGCTTGGTCTTACGAGGCTTGCTTTCTACCTTCGGTAGGCTGGCCTGGAGGTCATCAAAAATCTTCTTAGCTTGTTTTTGTTGTCTGCGAGTTAATCTTTTTGCGCGTTTCATCTATTCCCCTTAAAACGTTGGGTTGGAGTTACTTGTTCTAAACTTGATCTAACAGCTGGTGACGGATTTATTTCTGGCAACGGATCTGCTACTTTTTGTCCTGAATGTTTTACTTGCCTAATTGCCTGAATTACCTCAGTCTTACAAGCGGTAGGTCCATAAAAAACACCCATCTCTCCAACCGGTGTTAGCGTTACAATGCCTTTTGCAATAGGTTGCATATGGCCTTCAATCCAAACACCTGAGACAAGGATCTCTACATCCTTACCAATAAAGTGTTTTAGGATATCAGTTTCCATTACTTTCTCCTATCAACAACACCACCAACTAACTTGCCGAAAGCAGAAGACTTAGCAGCAATTTTTTCCTTAACCTTCTGAGCTGCAGAAACAGTTTCATTGACACCAGTATCTAGGTTGAGAGACAGATTGCGCTGTTCATCTTTGCCCTTGACAGACTGTGTAAGTTCTGCGGCATCTTTCTTGAGTTGCGTAACACGCGACTCAGGCAGACCAAGACCGCTGAACATAGAGTATACCTTGACAACTGGGTCAGGCGTTTCTATCGTGTAGATGCCCTTGAACACGCCCTTTGGAGAGCCACACTGATCATTAACCATGGCCATGGCATAAGTGATGCTAGAGCTTGGAATCTTTGACCAAACCTCTTTGTTGGCAGCGATAATGACACCAACATATCTAGATTGCTTAAGGTCAAATCCACCTGCTAGCAAGTTGCCATTTAGATTATTAACTACAGCTTCTGCAATAGCGGTATCTTCTGCAAAGTTCTCAATGGTCAATTCACCATAAACAGTTAGGCCTTCACCGTCTGTAAATAGCTTTCCCCATTCCATTGGGTCTAGACCCTTAACAGAAGATGGTAGAGATGAAAGTGTATTGAATACATCTACTGGTTCTACGATAGCTTTATTAGCAACACCATAGAAATCAACTTGACTAATGTTATGGTAGATAGCTTCAATCTTAGCATTGTCTACTACAATTAGGTTATTAACCTTCTTAGTTTGAGTTGCCTTAGCTAGCTTGGAGAGAGTCTCCAATGCATTAGCCTTGGTCTGCGCATCTTCCGTATCCATTGGTAGGACAGTAATAACCACAAGCGGCTTACCAAGTCCAGATAGAATGTCTACCATAGTCTCGCAAGAACCGGCACCAGAACCACCACCCAAGCTCAAACATAGTACGTTGACTTGTGAGCCCTGTAGCTTCTCATTGACTAGCTGGAGAATTTCTCCACGATGCGCTTCGGCAGCAGCACGGCCAATCTCAGTTTCCTTGGCAGCTCCACCCAAACCATACTCCAGCAATAGCTTGTTGGAATCGGGGATATCGATAAATTTGAGATCTTGCATGGCAGTATTAACCGCGACAGCATCGTAGCCTAGCTTGTAAAAAGCTTCGGCGATTCTAGAACCGGCTTGACCCGATCCGAGAACTCCTAACACAATGCTTCTATCTTTCTTTGACACAATCTTGGCTGCCATCTTGCTCTCCTCTTGTTTAGCTTGGCTCTTAGCTTTTAGCGCAGCTAACTTGCTGGCATCTACTTTTTCTTCAGTTTTTACTTCGGCATCGGACATATTGTCTTCAACTACTTCTTTTTGATCTTGTTCGGTTACTGACGTTGCTGTCATCGTTACTCCTTGTTGTGAGATCGTATATATCATCTCAAAAACCATGGGTTATCTAGGTACCAACCTACTGTGTCTCTGACGCCATCTCTAAACTTATAAGATGGCTTCCATCCTAATTCTCGGATTTTAGTCGTATCAATTGCATACCTAAAATCGTGACCGCCTCTTGGATCTGGAATAAAAGAAATCAATTCATGACCTTTACCAATAGCATTACAAACTAGATTAATAGCTTCTATATTGGTGAATTCTTGATTGGCCGAAATATTATAAACCTCATTAGGCGCGCCCTTATCCAGGACTGCCATAATAGCGGTACAATTGTCTGCCACGTAGGTCCAATCCCTAATCTGGAGGCCCTGACCGTAAAGGGGTATCTTCTCCCCTTCCATAACACACTTAATAGCCTTGGGCAGCAGCTTTTCGGGTAGCTGGCGAGGGCCATAGCAGTTAGAGCTTCTGGTAATGTTATAAATTAACCCATGCGTATGGTGGGCTGCCTTGACCATCAGTTCCCCGGCCGCTTTGGAGGCTGAATAGGGGTTTCTAGGATTGAGTGGCGCCTCCTCTGTCCAGGCAGGCTCTGACTCGCTGGTAAGCTGGCCATAGACCTCGTCTGTAGAGATGTAAATAAGCTTTTCTACCTTGTGTTTTAGGCAAGCATTAATAATGACCTGGGTACCTAGAACATTAGAGGTGACGAAGGAGTTTGGATCCTTCAGTGAGGTGTCAACAAAGGTCTCGGCAGCTCCATGAATAACAATATCTGGCTTCTCAAATTGAAAGAGAATATCTATGACATGTTGATCACGAAGGTCAGCAGGATGGAATACATGGTTCTTATTCCAATACATTGAGTTGAGAGCATTGGCCGTTACTCGGTCTATACTAACGAATGTATAGCTTCTATCTGAAGGCTTCTTTTGATTTTGGTCGTAGATAGCCTTACGAATGAAGTTTCCAAAAATGAATCCACAGGAACCTGTGACAAGAACTTTTTTCATTCACTCACCTTATACAATTCAGATGTAGCCTCTTTGTTAGAGATTGGCGCAAAACGTCGCATAGTTTTTCCATCTCTTTCAATTGTCTCCAAAAACATTGGAACAGGTCTAATCCACATAGCACCATAACCATGAGGGCTATCATATAACCCTAAGTATACAACTAGCTCTTCACCAGTTTCAGAGTGTTTACCAACTCCAATAACCTGATAAATATTACCTTTGAAGTGTCTGTAATATCCAACTTCAACCGACATTAGGCCCTCGATAGAGATTAAGTCTAGAATCTTTAGTATACACATCCTGATCTATAACATAACGTCCTGTCCATTTTTTGAACATGTACTGAAGATTATGAGTCAAGAATAACTTGTTGACCTTATTTTTCTTGAGTGAGGCACTTTCCTCATGGAAAATGTTAGTCTCACCACAGTATACAATTTTCTTATTCATATTGTATTTGATGGAAAGGCACAAATCCACATCATCAAATGCCCAATGATAATTTTCATCCATCCCGGCAATACCAGATTTGTTCGATGGGTTAGCCTGACGGAAATATTCAGCCTTGGTAATCAACACGGCGCCTGTTACTACCTGGAACTCACGATTACGCTCAGCATCAGCATCCGTCTTTTGTCCAGCACGGAAATGCATTGGAGTCTTATAGGTTGGATTAAACACTACGCCACAATGTTGCAGCTGATCTGTATTAGTATAAAGTAGTCTGGCCCCTACTGCGCCAACATTTTTATCATTCTTGATAATCGATAACATCTTCTTGATAGAATCTTTATCATTGATGATAACATCATTATTGAGC
>Ga0075429_100003662_pt1 | contig 13087 bp, 9 predicted proteins | sample RhiMetdeltSRZDD3_FD_75295 | JGI IMG/M metagenome (GOLD analysis project Ga0075429, IMG submission 75295) | Populus rhizosphere microbial communities from Tennessee, USA - Rhizosphere MetaG P. deltoides SRZDD3 | ecosystem: Host-associated > Plants > Roots > Rhizosphere > Soil | place: USA...
TGGCGCGGGAGGTGGTGCGCACCGAGGCCCAGGCGGTCGCCGCCCTCGAATCGAGGCTGGGCGAGAGCTTCCAGAAGGCCGTGGAGCTGCTGGCCGCCTGTCGCGGCAAGACCATCGTCGCGGGCGTGGGCAAGAGCGGGCTGATCGGCCAGAAGATCGCGGCCACGCTCACCAGCACGGGCACGCCCGCGGTGTTCCTGCACCCCGCCGACGCCCTGCACGGGGACGCCGGGCTGTTCGGGCGTGGCGACGCGGCGCTGTTCCTGTCCAAGAGCGGGGCCACCGAGGAGCTGCTGGCGCTGTTGCCCTACGTCGAGCGGCACGGCATCCCGCTCATCGCGATCGTGGTGCAGCCGGGCTCGCCGCTCGTCCAGCGCGCCGATGCTGCCATCGTGCTGGGCCCGGTCACCGAAGCCTGTCCCATGGACCTCACCCCGACGACGAGCGTGACGCTGACGCAGGTGGTGGGGGATTGCCTCGCCGTCGCGCTCATGCAGCAGCGCGGCTTCCAGCCCGAGGACTTCCGCTACCTGCACCCGGGCGGCGTCATCGGCCGCTCGGCCTCGCGCCGCACGCGCGAGCTCATGCACGGGGGTCCATCGCTGCCGCGCGTGCTCGAAGTCACGAAGCTACGCGACGTCATGCTCGAGATCATGGACAAGCGCCTCGGCATCACGGCCGTGCTGGCCGCCGATGGCACGCTCGCCGGCGTGGTGAGCGACGGCGACTTCAAGCGCATCCTGTTGCAGCATTCGGACCCGTGGGGCCTGACCGCCGCGGATGTCATGTCGCGCACGCCCACCACGATCGGCCCCGAAGAACTGGTGGCGAGTGCCGTGCGCATCATGGAGGACCGGCCGCAGGGACCCATCACCGCGCTGCTCGTGCTGGACGAGCAGCGCCGCCCGCTGGGCGTGCTGCATCTTCACGACTGCTTGAGGGCGGGGTAGGGGGCGCCTCTCGCCTCAACGATACAGCCGCTTGAGCGCTCCCCAGCTCGACGGGCGCACATTCGTCGAGACGTTCGCGAACTTCTGGATGCGGTGGTTGTCCTTGTCGAGCACGTAGACCGTCCCCGCGGCATCGGTCGCGACCGCGGTCGGGTGGGTGAACTGGCCGTTCGCCGTGCCGGGGGAACCCCACATCAGCCTGAACGTCCCGTCCTGCTGGTGGACATCGACGCGGCCGTTGCCGCTGTCGGGCAGGAGCAGCCGCCCGTCGGGATCCAGGCACGGCTTGCCGGGGAAGTCCCATTGACCGGGGCCGGTGCCCTGCTCGCCGAAGCTCGAGAGGAACGCACCGCTTGAGTTGAAGCGCTGGATCTTGCCCGTGCCACCATCGCTGACCCAGACGATGTCATTCGCGTCCACGAGAAGCCCGAACGGTGTCAGGAACTGGCTCGGGCCCGAGCCTTGCGTGCCCCACTGCAGCAGGTACTGGCCGTTGGGGGCGAACTTCTGGATCCGGAAGTTGTCCATGTCGGTCACGTACGTGTTGCCCTGCGAGTCCACGCCCACGTCGGCCGCGAAGTTGAACTGGCCATTGCCCGATCCGAAGCTGCCGAACGAGCGCACGAACGTGCCCGTAGAGGTGTAAACGAGCACGCGATTGCTCGACACCACGTAGACGGTGTCGAGCTTCCCGAGCGCGATGCCGTCCGCGAGTCCCACGAACCATTCGCGCACGAACGCGCCGGACGACGTGAGCACCTGCACGCGGTCGTTCAACAGGTCGCCCACGTAGATGTGGCCTGTCGTCTGCGACACGGCGAAGTGATGTGCGAAGTTGAACTGCACTTGTCCGGAGCCGAGCGAGCCGAACGTGGCGATCCACGCCGGGCCCTGGGCGACTGCGGGCCGGGGGGCGGCGAGCAGCGCGAGGGCGCAGGCGAGCGGCAGCGCGAGGGTGAGCACGGCGGCGAACCAGTGTCGCGGCGGCGGCGTCAGGACTCGCGCATCGAGAGAGCGGCGCATGCGGGCCTCGTGGCTTCGGGCGGGGCACCCGCCCGGGGTGAGCCCGGTCATGGCTCCTGATCGCCGACTCTCGTCGTTCGTTCTGGATCGCGCCAGCGCTCGCGCACCAGCGTCGGCGGTCGGAGTGACGAACGCGGCCGGATTCACCGGTGGCGCAGCTTCACGAGGGCGAGCCGAGCCGCTGGTTTGCCGCGCTCGCGCTTCGGCGCGAGACTCCACCGGCGCTCGGGCTGCGGCTCCGCCGGGCGAGGTCAGCTCACGCTCCCGGAGGACGCCGATGCGCTCGTGGTGCCTGCCCAGCTCTGCCGTGCTGTTCGCACTCGTCCTGCTCGTGCTGCCAGCGTCCGCCACGCACGCCGCAACACCCTCGGCCGCCGACCTGGTTTCACTCGCGGCCGCGGACGAGCTCGCGCGTTCAGCGGATGGGAAGTGGGCCGCCTACGCGTTCGCTCGCGCCGTGCGCGACACAGCCGCGCGTCCCGATGCCGACGACACGGGTGGCGGCTGGAAGCGAACGCGGCAGATCGAGCTGCTGGAACTGGCCACCGGCACGACACGCATGCTTACCTCCGGTGACGACCGCGCCAGCGCACCCGCGTTCTCGCCGGACGGCCGCACGCTCGGTTTCGTGAGGAAGAAGGCGATCTGGCTGTTGCCGCTCGCGGGCGGAGAAGCGCGCCGGCTCGACACCGGGAAGCTCGAACCCGAGGCGTTCCGGTTCTCGCCCGATGGGCATGAGATCGCGTTCAGCGCGCCGCCGGCGCTCACCGAACTCGAGATCGGCTCGCAATGGCGAGCCGGTGGCGCGTTCGAGTGGGAGGGGCAGTGGAGGCGCTCTCGACTGTGGGTGGTCCCGGTGGAAGGCGGCGTGGCGCGCGCGGCCAGTCCCGAGAGCCTGCACGTGATCGCGTTCGAATGGTCTCCGGACGGGAAGTCGTTCGCCACGCTCACCGCGCGCTCGAGCGACCCCTACGAGTTCTACAACTTCCCGCTGCCGCGTGTGCTCAGCGCGCAAGACGGCCGGATCGTCGCCACACTCGCGCGCCAAGCGGAGTCCTATGGTGCGCTCTACGGCAACCTCGCGTGGACGCCGGACTCCCGGCACATCGTCATGACCGGGCTGAACGGCGGGCTCTCCAACGTGAACGCGCTGCTCGTGTGGGAGCCGGGCCGCGGCACGGTGCGCGACCTGGCCCCGAACCCCGACTACACGTTCGATGTGCTGGCACTCGCCAACGCGGGCCGGGACGTGATCGTGGTGCAGCGATCACGCACCGTGTCGCGTCTGCTGCGGTTCCCGCTGGCGGGTGGCTCACCCGTGGACGCGGGCTTCCGCGGCCGTGTGATCACCGGCGCCGTGCTCGCCGACGCCGCGGGCCGCTCGCTCGCGTTCCTGTCGTCCACGCCCACCGAGGCCTCGGAGGTGACCGTATTCGACCTCGCGAGCAAGCGCGCACGCGTCGTGTCGCGACTGCACCCCGAGCTGGCCGGCTGGGAGCTGGGCCGGACCGAGCTGGTGCGCTGGCGCTGTCCGGAGGGCGAGGAACTCGAGGGCCTGTTCACGCGGCCGCCCGGAGCCACGGCGGCCACACCGCTGATCGTGATGCCGCACGGCGGACCCGACGACGTGACGCAGCAGTCGTTCAGCTCGATGGTGCAGTACTTCGCCACTCGCGGCTATGCGGTGTTCCGCCCCAACTACCGCGGCGGCACCGGCTACGGTTTCGCGTTCTATGCCGCCAACCGCGGGCGGTTCGGAACCATCGAGCAGATGGATATCGAGAGCGGCGTGGACAGTCTGGTCGCACGCGGGTTCGTGGACCCGCAGCGGCTCTATTTCGGCGGCTGGTCGTGGGGCGGCTACATCTCGGCGTGGACGCTGGGGCACGTGCAGCGCTATCGCGCGTTCGTGGTGGGCGCGGGAGTCAATGACGTGGCCTTCTCCTACACCAGCAGCGACATCAATCACGGCGTGGCCGCTCAGTGGGAATACAAGGGCGACCCGTGGAAGCAGACCGACCAGTTCGACCGGGCGAACCCGGTGCGATACGCGAAGGACATGCGCACGCCGACGCTGATCCTGCACGGGCAGGCCGACGACCGCGTGCACTTCCTCAACGGGCTCACGCTCTACCGCGCGCTCGTGGACATGGGCACAGAGACCCGGCTGGTGGCCTACCCGCGCGAGCCGCACGGTTTCGTGGAGCCTGCACACCTGGTGCACCGGCTCGAGACCTGGACGCGCTGGTATGACGAGCACGGCGGAGCAGCGGTGGCGCGGCCGTGAGCAGCGCTCGACCCGGCCGCGTGGAGTGGGGCCAGAGTTCCCGATGCGATCGCGCCGGTCTTCCGGCTCGAGTTGCGCCATGACCACCTGGGCGACCACATCCGAACGGGGCGACCTTTCATCGCCACAGCCAGCACGGCACAATGCCACCGTCAGTCGAGTGGCTGCGCTGCTGTGCATCGCGGCGAGCCTGGTGTCGTGTGCTGCCAGATCCAGGGTTGCGCGACCGCCGGTGAGCAGCGAAGCGAGCATCTCGCCGAGGGGTGGACAGGTGGTCGTGATCGTGTCCGATGAAACAGGATCGCCCGCCTCATTCGCTCACGTTCGTGTCATCGGGATTCGGCGCGCCACCATGACCGATGAGCTTGGTCGGGGTGTACTGGCTAACCTCGAGCCCGGACTGCAATTGCTCGCGGTGAAAGTGATCGGGTACGTGCCTGTGGTGCATTCGGTCTCGGTGGCTCAGGGCAGGATCGATACGCTTCGGGCAAGCGTCCATGCGCCGCTACCGACGAGAAGCTGCTGTATCAACCCGTAGCCACGACTCATCTGCGCTTGATGGGCGAGCTGGGACGATCGCGCCTGCATACTCGATGTCCCAGCGCCATTCCCAGGGGCGCTCCGGTGACGGACTTGGACCCTGGATCTCCTCGCACGACGATGTAGCCTCAAGGATGCTTGCCTAAGAGCGCGAGGCTGTCGAGATCCGCATCCGCCACCAAGAGCGCTTCCCAGCTGGGGGTCGGCGCTGACGCGGGGCCGGGCCGAGTTCCGGGTTCGGCAGCGACCGCCTGACGTCAGTTCCTAGCCCTCCATGACCATTTCCAGAAGCAGATGTCGATGGCCAAGTCGCCGGAGGAATCGGACCGTCCGCAGTGGGAGCCGTACACTGATTCCGTTTCGCACGACCCAGCTTCAACGACGTCAGTATGGAGTCCGTGGAATGGCGTCACCATCGGGTGTATGCCCCAATCGGCGCGGGAGTGATTCCCTAGACGCTCTGCGGTCAGATGCGGGCGGGGCCAGAGCGAACGCAAGTTGCGCGAGCTCGTTAGGACCGCGGACCCCTCCGGGCGGGTGTCCGTCCCGTGGGACGGTGGTCACGCGCGAAGCGCTGCGGCGATGCCCGGCGTGCACCGCTGGCGTGTCATGGCGGCCGATGAGATGACGACGAGCAGGCTCGTCCTGATCAAGTCGCGCGCGACTCTCGCTCGGTAAACCGGATGCGGAACCCCGCGCGACCCGGCGCGACGGTCTCGAAGCTGTAGTCGAAGCCGTGCGCGATCAGGATCTCCTGGACCAGCGTCAGCCCGATGCCCTGGCCGTTCGGCTTGGAGCTGAAGAACGACGTGAACAGCCGGGGCGCCACCTCGGGCGGAATGCCGCCGCCGCTATCCTCGACCAACAGCGCGGGCACGCCGTGCTCCATCGCGAGCGTCACGACGATCTCGCCCTGCTCGCCAACCGCGTCGATGGCGTTGCGCACGATGTTGACCAGCGCCTGCTCCATCTGGCCGCGGTCCATGCGCACCGGCCGGACGCCGTCCTCGATCTGCGAGCGCCAGGTGATCTTCAGCCGCTGGCATTCGGGTTCGAACAGGCGTGCCACGTCCCGCAGCAGGGGTTCGAGTGGTCCCGGCTTGCGATCGGGCGCCGGCAGGCGCACCACGTCCGCGAAGTTCCTCATGAATTCGTTCATGTGGCGTGTGCGCGCCACGGCCACGCCGAGCCCGCTCTCGAAGTCCGAACGGTCGCGCTCGCCGATCTGGCCCCCGTACGATAGGCAGCTCTCGAGCAGCGAGATCACGGCGCCGCTGGTGTTGTTGACCTCGTGGGACATGGTGCGGATGAGCTTCTCGTACGCGGCCTTCTCGCTCGCGTGCAGCTCCTTGGTCAACTCTTCGAGCATCAGGCAGGAGCGGGAGAAGCCGCGATCCATGAACGACAGCCGGCGGCAACGTACCTTCCGCCGCCCGCGGATGGTGACCAGTCGCGCCTCGCCCTCGGCGAGGCCGTCGAGCTCGCGGGCCAGCGCGCTCCCCAGCCACTCCAGACCCTGCCCGCGTGCGGCGTCCTCCGTGACACCGAGGATCTCGCACGCGCCGGGGTTCATGGACTGGATCCGGCCGTCGTAGTCGAGTTGAACCACACCCGAGGGGGAGAGCGCGATCAGCCGCCGGAGCAGGGAATCCTGTTCCTGATTGGCGGCTCGCTCATCGCGGAGGTGATCGACCATCTGGTTGTAGAGCCGAATGAGCCGATTGACCTCGGGCTGTGGAGTCTCACGGAACCGCGTCATCAAGTCGCCGGACGCCAGCAGTTCGACGCTGGTCCGCAGCATGTCCGCCGGTTCACTCAGCCGCCGGACCAGCCACCAGGCGAAGCCGAACGAGACGACGAAGAACAGCTCGACGACCAGCAGCCACAGGCGCTGGCGTTGCAGAAGCGTCCACGCCACGGCCACGAACACCAGATGCACCAGCGCGAGGTAGAGGAGGAACCTCGCCTTCAGGCTCACGCTTCGATTCCGTACTTCTCGAGGCGCCGGTAGAGCGCGGGGCGGCTCATGCCGAGCGACTCCGCCGTCCGGCTGAGATTGCCCTCGTGGTGCCGGAGAGCCTTGAGGATCATGGCGCGCTCGATCTCGGGCAACGTCATGCTGCCGACCGTGGGGAGCGGCATGTCGCGCCCGGGGCCGAGGTCCATGGCGAGCGTGCGGCGAAGATCGTCCACGCCGATGCGGCCGGATGCGCCCGTGAGCAGCGCGCGCTCGACGACGTGTTCGAGCTGGCGGATGTTGCCGGGCCAGGGCTGCTCCGCGAGCCACTCGCCGGCTCCCGGCTCGAACGCAGCACCGCGACGAGCGTGGGCCGCGGCCGCGCGCTGGAGAAAGTGTTCGGCCAGCAACGGCACGTCGCTCGCACGCTCGGCGAGCGACGGCACACGCACGCGGATCAGGTTGATGCGGTAGTAGAGATCCTCACGGAACGTGCCCTCACGGATGGCCTGCTCGAGGTCGATATTGGTCGCGGCGATCACGCGCACGTCGAACGGCTGGGGACGGTTGGTCCCCAGTACCTCGTAGCTGCGATCCTGGAGCACGCGCAACAGCTTGACCTGGCAGGCGAGGTCGAGGTCGCCGATCTCGTCGAGCAGGATGCTGCCGCCCTGCGCCGCTGCGATCCGGCCCGGGCGGTCGGCGAGGGCATCCGTGAACGCGCCGCGCACGTGGCCGAACAGCTCGCTGTCGAACAGGCCCACCGGGACCGCGGCGAGGTTCACCTTGATGAAGGGCTTGCGCTGTCGTGGGCTGTTGCGGTGCACCGCGGCCGCGAGCACTTCCTTGCCGGTGCCCGTGTCCCCCGAGATCAGGATCGAGGCGTCGGTGGACGCCACGCGCATCAGCAACTCGAGCGTCTCGACGAACCGCGGATGCTGGCCGATCACGCCGTCGAGGTCGTAGGACGCATCGAGTGCTGGCCGCCCCGTGGGTACGTCGGGGCCACGAGACGCCGCCAGGCCGAGTGCGACGCGGACGGCCTGGTGGACCTGCTCGTTGCTCCACGGCTTGGTGATGAAGTCGGCCGCGCCCGCCTTCATGCCCTCGACCGCCAGCTGGATCGAGCCCCACGCGGTGATGAGGATCACGGGCAGGCCGGGCCTCGCCGCGCGAATGCTCCGCAGCAATGCCAGCCCCTCCGCGCCGGTCGTCTCGCGCGAGAAGTTCATGTCCTGCAGCACCAGTTGGACGTCCGGCCGGGCCACCTCGGCCAGCGCCGACTCCGGCGTGGTGGCGGTCACCGAGGCAAAGCCCTTCTGTTTGAGCAACAGGCCGAGTGACGCCGTCACCGAGTAGTCGTCGTCGACGATCAGGATCATCCGTCACTCGTATTGGAGCGCCTGTGCTGGCTCCACTTGGGTGGCCAGCCAGCCCGGATACAGTCCGCACGCGATCACGAACGGAACGATCACCAGACTCGATGCCACGATGGCCGAGACGAACACACCGACGCCGACGAACGACAGCACGCCGAGCAGCGGGAGTTGCAGGAACAGCACCGTGCCGATGAACAGGGCGATCACGGTGAGCACGACGATCTCACCGATGATCTGGTTGCGTACGGCGCTCGCGGTGGCGCCGAGTGCGCGGCGGAGGCCCAGCTCCTGGGTCCGGCGGGTCACATTCTGCCAGAGGACGCCCACGAGGCCCATTCCGACCATGAGGATGAGGAACCCGGCCAGTGTGCCGCCGAACGCCAGCGGCATGAGGCGATCGCGGATGTGACGCTGTCGCTCGAGCTCCAGCGACCGCAGCCCGAACGTCCACTCCGGAGCCTCGGCGCGCAGGGCCTTGAGCAGCCGCTCCTCGAACGCAGCGCGGGTCCCCGGGTTCACGCGCAGGACGTAGCTCCACGGCTCCGAACTGCGCACGGGATCCGACATCGATTGCGGGTGGAACGCCGCATAGCGCATGTCCGCGAACTCGCCCGACTTGCGATAGTTGCGGATCACGCCCACGACCCGGCGCACCTGCCAGCTTTCGCGGACCGTCTCCGGCTGACCCTTGTCGTCGAAGCCGTCGATCGTGCGGCCGATCGGGTTCTCGCGCCCGAACAGCCGCCGAGCCATGTCCTGGGTGATGACGTGCGGCGTGAACTCCAGCGCCTCGTCGCCGGGCTCGAGCCACCTGCCCGCAACGAGCTCGAGCCGGAGGACGTCGCGCCCCTCGGGTGTGGTGGGGCTGGAGAGATACTGCAGCATGCTCCCGTCCTTGAGTCGGATGCCCCTGCGGCTCATGCTCCCCGAGTAGGGGGTATTGGGCATCGGCGCCGCGGACTCGACCTGAGGGTCGTCGTGCATCGTCGCGAGCAGCCGCTGTGAAGTGGCCAGGGCGCGCGCGGTCTGCTCTCGGTCGTCGAGCGTCGCCTGCGGGATGTCCACCTCGAGCGTCCAGACGTTGCGATAGTCGAACCCGAGCGGGCGGAACCAATTCATGGCGTAGTAGGCCACCACGCCGAAGACGGCGCACAGGACGAGGAAGCTGACCAGGATCTCCACCAGGATCAGGCCATTCGCACGCCTGCGATTCCACACGAGCTTCAGGTAGTGCGCGATCATCGGTGACCTCCTCGCAATGCCTCGACCGGATCGAGCCGGGCCATCCGCCAGGCCGGATAGGCGCCGGACAGCACGCCGAAGAACACCGACAGCCCCAGCCCGTACAGGAAGATGCGTGGGTTCACCTGGAAGTCCGCGTTCGTGATCAAGCCGCTGCCGTTGATCAGCTGCAGCGCCCACAGCGACAGCAGGAAGCCGATCGCACCCCCGAGCACGGCCAGGACGATGTTCTCGACGATGAACTGGCCCACCAGGTGCCCGGTCGAGGCGCCGAACGCCTTGCGCACGCCGATCTCCGGGACGCGCTCGAAGATGCGGCTGATGTTCATGTTCACCAGATTGATCGCCGGCAGCAGCATGAACAGCAGCGCCAACAGCACCAGCACTCCAATGAACAGCCCGGTCTGGGGCATATCGTCCTTGGTGCCTATCGCGTCGGCGGCGATGTCCTCGAGCCGCGTGCGCGGCGAACCCGACATGGTCTTGTAGCGGTCGGGCTCGGTCATCACCACATGCGGGAGCCGTGCGGCGAACTCGGCACGGATCGCGCGGAAGTTGCGGGGCGAGTCTGCCAGAAGCATGGCGTTGAAGTCTCCCATCAATCCGGTCTTCCAGACGTCGCTCGGCAGGGTCGTGACCGGGACCCAGATGTCGGCGAACGCGGTCTCCCGCATGCGTGGGACGTTGCGCACCACACCGATCACCCTGAACGTCTGCCCCCGGGTCTCGAACGACTGACCCACGGCGGCGCGGTCGCCGAAGAGGTTTCGTGCGGCGGCCTCGCTGATCACGGCCACATGACTGCCGTCCGCGACCTCGGATTCCCCGTACGCCTGACCGGCGACGAAGTCGAAGTCGAGGATGCTCCAGTACTCCGCGTCGGTGTGGCGCAACTGCGACACGACCTTCTCGCCGCCGACGAAGCTCGAGGCGCCGTGCGCCCCGGTGAAGACGGACATGCGCTCGACGTGGGGGATGCCCCGGCAGTAGCGGTCGAGGAAGCCGTACCCTGGACTCCCGCTCCACTCATTGCCCTCACCGCGCATCGCCATGTAGGTCACATGCAGCGTGCGGTCCAGTCGGACCTCGGGCGGCAGCGGCGCGAACGTGTGATCGAGCATCGCCGAGGCGATCATCAGCACCAGCAGCGTGACGCTGGTTCCGAAAAGGCTCACGAACGTGAAGAACTTGCGGCGCAACAACACCTTATAGGCGAGCTTCAAGTAGTTTGTGAGCATGTGCGCCTCACTCGACCTGGCGGCCGTCGAACAGCCGCACGATGCGGGCCGTGCGCGAGGCGAGCCGCTGGTCGTGGGTCACCATGACGACCGTGGTCCCATCCCGGTTCAACTCCTCGAGGATGGCGATGATCTCGTCGCCCATCTGGCTGTCGAGGTTCCCGGTGGGCTCATCGGCGAGCAAGATGCTCGGTCGGCCGACGATGGCGCGCGCGATGGCCACACGCTGACGCTGCCCTCCCGAGAGCTGGGACGGGAAGTGTGCGGTGCGCGCCGACAGACCGACGCGCTCGAGTGCTTCCTGCGCCATGACTCGGCGTTTTCCCGAAGGGAGCTGGCGATAGAGCAGCGGGATCTCGACGTTGTCGAGCACGTTCAAGTCCTGGATCAGGTGGAACGTCTGGAACACGAAGCCGATGTCGAGATTGCGCTTGGCCGCCAGCTCGCGGTCCGAGAGCGCGCCCACGCTCTGACCGCCGATCTCGACGGTGCCCTTGCTGGGCCGGTCGAGCAGGCCGATGACGTTGAGCAGCGTGCTCTTGCCCGAGCCCGAAGGCCCCATCACGCTCAGGAATTCGCGGGCTTCGACCGCGAGGTGGATCTGGTTCAGCGCGACCGTCTCGATCCGGTCGGTGCGGTGGATCTTCTCCACGCCCGTCAGGCGGATCGCGGCGTGTCCGTTCGGGCGAGGCGGATCGGCCACGGCCGTATGGGCTGCAGGGCTCAGCGTGCTCATCGGATGCGGATCTCCTTCCGGTTGGCGTAGTCACTCATGTCGGACAGGATGACCTCGTCGCCTTGCTCGAGGCCTTCCAGGATCTCGGTGCGTTCGAAGTTGGTGATGCCGAGCCGCACGTTCCGCCGCACGGCTTCGTGGCCACGCACCCGGAACAGCGCGTGGCCGCCGCCATCGAGGGCGATGACGCTGCCTCGGCGCACGGTGAGCGTGCCTTCCCGCCGCTCGCTGATGACGTGGACTTCGACCCGGAGGTTCGGCCGCAGCGCCGGGTGATCGGCCTGCTGGAGAGCGACCTCCAACCTCACGATGCCGTTCTCCACCTTGGGATGGACCTTCGCCAGCGTGCCCGGAAGCGACGACTCGCCGACGCGGACCATGACTGGTTGGCCGGCACTGAGCCGCGCGGCGTGCACGTCGGAGATGGTGGCCTCCACCTTGAACGTGGACAGGTCGGCGACACGCGCCAGCTCGTCGCCCCGCGCCACGGAAACGCCCTCGCCCGAGAGCACCCAGGTGAGCACGCCGCCCCGCACGCTTGCCGCGGAGCCCTGCTTCAAGGCGCGCTCGGCGTCGCGTCGTTCGCGAACCAGGATGTCGTGCTCGAGTGCCAGCGCACGGAGGCGCACCTCGAGCCCGCGCTTGGCGTTCTGGATCGCCGCGGCGAGCAACTCGCCCTCGATGCGGCAGCGTTCGAGATCGGTCTCGCTCTTCCGGGCGTCGTCGCCGCTGATCACGCCCGAGGCCGCCAACTTGCGATTGCGCTCGGCCTCGAACGTGCGGGACTCCAGCTCCAGCTTCTTGATCGCCGCATCGCCGGTGAGCTCGCTCAGTCGGTTCTCGAGATCGACACGTGCCTGGGCACGCTCGTTGTCCTTGAGTGCCGCCTGGCGCTCGAGCCGCTCCACCAGGAGACGGGCCTCGCCCTGATCGAGGCTCAGGATCGGCTCACCGGCCGCGACCGTGTCACCGGGTTGGTGGAGCGTCTGGAGCACTCGCGACGGCCCCGGGCTGGTGACCACGAACTCGTGTTCGGGCAGCACCAGACCCGACGCGGTGAGCGTGGCGTCGATAGCGCCGCGCTCGACGACAGCGGTGGTGAGTTGAGCGCGCGGAAGGCTGGGCGTGACCCAGCCGGGGAGGAGCACGGCCAGCATGACCAACGCGCCCGCGGCCAGGATCCAGCCGAGGAAGCGGCGACGCGCCTGTTGCAACAGCTCACGAGCGGGGATAGGTCGGTCCATGCGCTCTAGGCATGGCAAGTGCGGTGCCATGCCGCATCGTTGTGCGCGCGGCACTTACGCCGGCGACCCGGACTCGGATCGTCCGCTCCCGTGAGGCACTGTACGGAAGCGGACGATTTCACGCGGACCCGGGCCGACGGCTGCGGGCTCGCATTCCGTGTGGCAGAATCCCGCGCTCCAGCCAGCAGGGAGTGGACCTTGACCAAGCGCGTCGACCTGTTCGATACCACTTACGGCCACTTCAAGGCCCGCGTCCTCGCGGAGATCCGCAAGGACACGTTCGGTGTGGACATCGGGCAGAACAGTTGGACCACGGCCGAGGAATACGACCGGTTCGCCGCCTGGCTCCAACTCTCCGCGTCGAGTCACGTGCTCGAGATCGCCAGCGGCTCGGGTGGCCCCGCGATCCACCTTGCTCGCTTGACCGGGGCCCGGGTCACGGGCCTCGATGCGAACGAGCACGGCGTCGCCACGTCGAACGACGCCGCGGC
>Ga0075429_100003663_pt1 | contig 13082 bp, 10 predicted proteins | sample RhiMetdeltSRZDD3_FD_75295 | JGI IMG/M metagenome (GOLD analysis project Ga0075429, IMG submission 75295) | Populus rhizosphere microbial communities from Tennessee, USA - Rhizosphere MetaG P. deltoides SRZDD3 | ecosystem: Host-associated > Plants > Roots > Rhizosphere > Soil | place: USA...
CAAAGTGGGTTCGGAGGTTCAGCACGGCGCGGCCGCCGCAAGCGCGGCGGAGCACGCCGCCGGCCACCCCGACGACCTGGGCAGCACCATCATGCACCACATCACCGATGGACACAGCCTCGAGTTCTTCGGATGGGAAATCCCCCTGCCTCAGATCCACATCGGCGGGCTGGACCTGTCGATTACCAAACACGTCGTCATGATGTGGGTCGCGGCGGTCATTCTTATTCTGCTCTTCACGGTGGCCTTGCGCGCGCGCAAAATCGTCCCGACCGGCCTGGCCAATCTGCTCGAGATGATCGTCCTCTTCGTGCGCGACGAGATCAGCGTAAAGAACCTGGGCGCGCACCACGGCAGGAAGCTGGCGCCCTATCTGCTGACGCTCTTCTTCTTCATCCTGACCTGCAACCTGCTCGGTCTGGTGCCGTTCGCCGCCTCGGCCACAGGCAACGTGAACGTGACCGCGGGGCTCGCCATTCTGTCTTTCCTCATGATCCAGTTCGAGGGAATCCGGGAGCACGGCTTCTTCAAGCACTGGAAGAACCTGGTGCCGCATGGATTGCCCGTGCTCGTGCTCCCGATCATGATTGTCGTGGAGATCCTGGGGATGTTCGTGAAGCCGTTCGCGCTCACCATGCGACTCTTCGCAAACATGACGGCAGGCCACGTCGCGATCCTCGCTTTTCTGGGGATGATCTTCGTCTTCAAGAGCACGGCGGCATCCCTGGCGGCCGCACCCATGGCGGTGGGTCTGGCGCTGGGGATCATGATGCTCGAAGTGTTCGTGGCCCTTCTTCAGGCCTACATATTCACGATGTTGACGTCGCTTTTCATCGGATTGTCGGTACATCCATCGCATTGAGCACACCATCCCAAGGAGGAGACCGAAAATGGACCAGCACCTACCTTACGTCGCGGCCGCTATCGGCATGGGCATGGCCGTCATCGGTGGCGGCTATGGCATTGGCCGTCTCGCCGCGGCGGCGCTGGAAGGGATCGCGCGCCAGCCGCAGGCCGGCGGCCCGATCGGCACCAACATGCTGATCGCCGCGGGACTGATCGAGGGAGCCACCCTGGTGGCGGAGATCCTCTGCTTCATGATCGTGCTCCTCAAGTAGCCGCTATGGATCTGCTGTCGATCAACCCCGGCCTCATCTTCTGGACGATCCTGACTTTCATCGCCCTGATGGTGATTCTGCGTCTGGTGGCCTGGAAGCCGCTGCTCGCCATGCTCGAGGAGCGCGAAAAGACGATCCGGGACTCGCTGGAGCAGGCGAAGCAGGCCAGGGAAGAAGCCGAAAAGATGATGGCGCAGCACCGCGAGATGCTGGCCAAGGCCCGGCACGAAATGGCGGCCATCATCGAGAAGGCGCAGCGCGACGCCGAGCAGCGCCGCGCAGACATCCTGGCCCGGGCGCACCGCGAGGCGGAAGACAAGGCGCGGCAGTTCGGAGCGGAGCTGGAGCGTCAGAAGCGCGCCGCCGTCCGCGAGATCAAGGAACAGTCGGTCGACCTCATCGTCGCGGCCGCTTCTCGGCTCGTCCAGAGCTCGCTGGATGACGAGAGGCACAAGAAGCTGGTGCGCGGCTACCTGGACGATCTCAAGGCAATCCCTCCACCGAAGTAGCTCGAAAGTCCGGCCGGCCACATGGGACGTGGTACCATGCCGCCATGGTCGCCACGCCCCGGCCGGACTCCTCGGCGTTCCCCATTGCCACCATCGAGGTCAGGACCGCGACATCCTACCGGCTGCACGTCGGTCCCGGCGCCGCGGTCCGGCTCACCCCCTGGCTCGAACAGGAGCATCTCGCCGCGCGGTACGCTCTCGTCACGGACACGCGCGTGGCGGAGCTGCACGCCCGGCCCGTGGCGGGCCGCATGATCGACGCCGGCCTGGCGGTCACCACGGTGATGTTTCCGGCCGGCGAGGCCAGCAAGACGCGGGCGACCAAGGAGACCATCGAAGACGCCCTTCTCGACGCCGGCTGCGGCCGTGACACGGCCATCGTCGCGCTCGGCGGCGGGGTCACGACCGACATGGCTGGGTTCGTGGCCGCGACCTACCAGCGGGGAATCCCGTATGTCCAGGTTCCCACGACGCTGCTGGCGATGGTGGATGCCTCGGTCGGCGGCAAGACGGCGGTGGACCATCCCAGGGGCAAGAACCTGATCGGCGCGTTCCACCAGCCGTCGGCCGTCTTCATCGATACCGACTTCCTTGCCACGCTGCCCGATCGGGAGCTCCGCTGCGGTCTGGCCGAGGTCGTGAAGGCGGCGGTGGTGCGCGACGCCGGCCTGTTCCTAAGCCTCCAAGCCGGAGCGGCCGGCCTACTGGCGCGCGAGGCCGCCCCGCTGGCCGGGGCCATCGCCAGGGCGTGCGAGATCAAGGCCGAGGTGGTCGCCGCGGACGAGAAGGAGGGCGATCTCAGGAAGATCCTCAACCTGGGCCACACCATCGGGCACGCGATCGAGGCGCTGTCGGGGTACGCCATGCCGCACGGAGAGGCCGTGTCGATAGGAATGGTCGCCGAGACGCGCCTGGCCGCCAGGCTCGGCGTGCTGGCGCAGACCGACGCCGCGGCGATCGAGGCGCTGCTGGCATCGCTGGGCCTGCCGGTCCGGCTGCCCGCCGACCATGCGGGGATGACTCCCTGGGCGATCCTCGAGGCCGCGCGCCGGGACAAGAAGAGCCGGGAAGGGAGGATCGCCTACGTCCTGCCCTCGCGGATCGGGGAGATGTCCCGCGGTCCCGCGGGCTACGGCATCCCCCTGGAAGACGTCCTGGCCGCCGAGATCCTCACCGGCATGCAAGAGTCGGCGCCGCCGAAGTGATCGGACGCACGAGGGCCCGCTCCGTTCTCCCGATGCTCGCGATCGTGCTGGCGACGCTGCTCGCGCCGGTCGTCTGCCTGCACCTTCCAGTCTTCACGCGCGGCGCCCTCATAACGCCCGCCAGCATGCAGTACGGCCAGTGGCCCTTCAAGGCGTACGCGCGCGAGGTGATCGGAAAGGGGGCCCTGCTCGAGGAGAATTCAACCCTCAGCGATCTGCTCTTCCAGGTCTACCCCTGGCAGCTCTACACGACCCGCAGCCTGCAGGGAGGCTGGATTCCCCTTTGGAATCCGTATTCGTACTGCGGCGTCCCGTTCGTCGCCAACGCCCAGTCGGCGGTCTTCTATCCGCTGCACTGGCCGGCATGGATCGTGCCCTCGATGCGCGTGTTCACCGCCGCGATCCTGATGAAGATGGTGCTGGCCGGCCTCTTCATGGCCTGGTTCCTGCGTGGACTCGGCTGCGGCACGTCCGCCTGCGCGCTCGGCTCCGTGGCCTTCGCGCTCTGCGGCTTCATGACGGCATGGCTCGGCTACGCGCACACCAACGCGGCCATCATGCTGCCGCTGCTGATGCACGCCGCCGGCGCGCTGGCCACCAGGCCCTCCACCGGTCCGTTTCTGCTGCTGGCTTTCGCCGGGGGCGTGCACTACCTGGGAGGCCATCCGGAGACCTCGCTGCACATCGTGGGCGCGTCGGCGCTCTACTTTCTCTGGTGCCTGCGGGAGTCGAGCCGGCCGCGGCTCGCCATCGGCCTGTTCGCGGCAGGCTCGCTGCTGGGGTTCGCAATGGCCGCGGTGCAGATGCTGCCGTTCCTGGAGTATCTGCGCGCGAGCGCCGCGCTCGTTCAGCGCCAGGCGCTGGCTGGGATGGACCCCGCGTTGCCAGCCGAGGCCCCGCTGACGCTCCTGCTACCTGGGTATTTCGGCAGCACGCTCGACGGCACGTGGCACGGGCCGGCAGCGTACCAGGCGCTGGCGTCCTACACTGGCGCGGGCGTGGCGCTGGCGGCGCTGCTGTCGCTGATGTGGTGGCGGCGATCGAGGTTCTTCGCGGCGCTGGCGATCGCCTGCGCGGCAATCGTCTACGGGCCGCCCGTGGCGCGCGCCGCCCTCAAGATCATCCCGGTGGTCGGCATCAGCTCCAACAACCGGCTGCTGCTGGTGCTGTCGTTCTGTCTGGCGACGATGGCGGCGCTGACGATGCAAGGCGTCACGTCGTGCGCCCCCTCTGAAAAGGCCGGCCGCGCGCGGGCCCTGCGCGCCGGTGCGACACTGCTCGCGGCGCTGCCGCTCATCGGAGTCGCACTCGCGTTCGGAGGCGGCGACCCGGCCGCCGCGCGCCTGGCCGCCGCCATGATTGGCGGCACCGCGGTGCTGCTGGCGTTGGCCATGGCGCGGCCCTCGCGCCAGCGCGTCTACATGGCAGGCATCGTCGGCCTGGCATGCGTCGACATGTTCCTGTTCGCGGCGGGATACAATCCCCACGCGACGCCGGAGGCGCTGTTTCCCCGAACCAAGTTGACCGACTTCCTGCGGCAGGACGCCGCGGCCGACATGGTCCGGGGCGGCCGCGTCATGACGATCGGATGGTCCATGAGACCAGAGACGCAGCTGCCCTACTGGCTGTCGTCGATCGAAGGGTACGACGCGATGGAGTTCGCCGACTACAGGCATCTGGCGGACCGCGCCAGGCTGGGGTACGTGCACGAAACGGGGGAGATCCCCGCGGAGTCGCGCCCCTTGATCGATCTCCTGGGGACACGGTACATCGTGACGCCGCCCGGTGGTGTCGTCTCTGGCGAGGGCATGAGAGCCGCCTACGACGGCGACGACGGCCGGGTCTTCATCAACGAGAGCGCCCGGCCTCGCATTTCATTCGTCACGCGCGCCGCGCGGGCCGGCGCCGACCGCGAAACGATGCTCTCGGAGCTCGCGAAGGGCCAGGTCGACCTCGCCGCGGTGGTGCTGCTCGACGACCAGGCCCCCGCGGACGATGCGGACGCCGCGGACACCGCAGATCGCCCGGCGCTCCAGCTCGATCGGGCCACACCGGGGGCGCTGTCGATCTCGGTACAGAATCACGCCTCCGGAGGCTGGCTCGTCGTGGGGGATGCCTGGGCCCCCGGCTGGGAGGCGACGGTGAATGAACAGCCGGTCCCGGTGCTGAGGGCCAACTACCTTTTCATGGCCGTGCCCGTCCCGGCGAGACACGCCGACGTGATGCTGAGCTATCGCCCCCTCTCCTTCAGGCTGGGCGTCTGGATATCGCTGTTGTCGCTTCTGTTCGCCATCCTCGTGGGGCTGATGGGTCTGGCGGCCGAGCGAGAGCCGGCCGCGCGGGAGAGCGCATGAAGACGATCGTGCTGGGTGACATCCATGCCAACCTGCACGCCCTCGCGGCATGCTGGGAGCATGCCGAAACGGAAGGATTCGACCGCATCTTCCACACAGGCGACGTGGTCGGGTACGGCGCCTTCCCGAACGAGTGCGTCGCCTTCCTGCGCGAGAGGAACATCCCGGGAGCCCGGGGCCATTTCGACGACAACGTCGGCAACGACGGAGACGAAAGCGGAGCCTATGTGTCCGCCGCCTTTTCGGAGCAGGAGAGGGCGTTGGCGGAAGCGTCGTTCCGCTGGACGCTCGGTCGCATCGAGCCGATTCCGAAGCGATGGCTCGCGGACCTTCCCTTCGAAGCCAGAGGAGAAGGAGACGGCCACGCCATCGCGGTGTACCACGCCTCGCCGTTCGACATGCAGATTACGCTCGAGGCCGACGCCCCGGAGTCCAGGTTCGAGGAGGTCGGGCGGGCCGCGGGCGCGGGCGTCGTGGTGACGGGCCACCGCCACAAGGCCTTCCACCGGGTGGTCAATCGGAGGCATTTCATCGCGGCAGGAAGCGTCGGAAGGCCGGCCGACGGCGATCCCCGCACGGGGTTCGCCGTTATCGAGATGGATGGGGAGGTGCGCGTCAGCTTCAGGCGCCTGGCCTATGACGTCGACGCGGCCGTGGAGGCCCTGAAACGCCGCGGAGCACCTACCGAGCTGGCCGAACGTCTGCCCAGGGGAGTCTGAGCCGAATTGACTCGGTCGGAAGCGGTCATTAAGATCCGCTCCGGCGAGCAAACCTGATGGCCACCCCAAAAAGCATAGGCCGGTACGAGATTATCAGCGAAATCGGCCATGGGGCCATGGGAGTCGTCTACCTGGCCCACGACCCCCGCATCGACCGCCGCGTCGCCATCAAGACCATCCACGCCCTGGAAGTGCTGCCCGACGGCGAGGCCGAGGAGGTCCGCCAGCGATTCACGCGCGAAGCGCAGGCCGCCGGCCGGCTCCAGCACCCCGGGATCGTCACCATCTTCGACGTGGGCGAACAGGGCGGCACCTACTTCATCGCCATGGAATACATCGAAGGCTTCACTCTCGAAGCCTACGCCAGGAAGGAAAACCTTCTTCCCGCGACGCGCACGCTCGATCTGATCGTGCAGGCGTGCGATGCGCTCGACTACGCGCATCAGATGCACATCATCCATCGCGACATCAAGCCGGCCAACATGATGCTGCTGAAGAACGGCCGCCTGAAGATCACAGACTTCGGCCTGGCGAAGAACCCGCATACGAGCCTGACGCAGGAAGGGATCCTAATCGGCACGCCCAACTACATGTCGCCCGAGCAGGTGATGGGCAGACCGCTGGACGGCCGCACCGACCTCTTCTCGCTCGCGGCGGTGCTCTACGAGCTGCTCACGGGAGAGCGCCCGTTCCCAGGAGAGACCGTCACGACGATCATCTACAGGATCCTGAACGAGCACCCAGCCCCGCCGCAGGGTATCAACCGGGGCATCCCTCCCGCGGTGGGCCAGGTGTTGATGAAGGCGCTCGCCAAGGAGCCGGAGAACCGCTATCAGACCGGGGCCCAGCTTGCCGAGGCGCTCCAGGGCCGCGCGGTGATGGTGGCTGCGGCGGGAGTCGGCGCGACGCGCACGCTGTCCGTTCCCGCGCGTTCGGCCCCCCCGCAAAGCGCCGCGGCAAGCCCGGCCGTTTCGCGGCCGCAAGCCGCCCAGAGCCCGCGGCCTGCCGTTGCGGCCTCGCCGCGCGTCAGCCCGTGGCCGGGCCGGGCCAAGGTCGCCTTCATCAGCCTGGCGACGCTCGGGCTGGTGTTGTTGCTGCCCGCGGCGGGCAACAAGACGGACCAGTGGGGGCTGGGAGGCGCCGACGGCGGCAAGCAGGCCGGCCAAGGCTCGGCTCCCGCCGCGGCATCGATCGCGCCGCCCGTGACGCTGCCCGGGGCTGCCGCGACGAGATCGATCACCTGGGTCACGGCGCCGCCGGGCGGACGCATCTATATTGATGATGTGGAAGCTCCCGGAGGCGTGATACGTCTGGCCGAAAGCGACACCGCCGCTCATACGGTGGTGGCGGAGAACGACTGCTTCATCGAGAAGGTCGCGTACCGCGGCGGCGCCGACGCCGATGGCGCCACGCGCACCATCAAACTCGCGACACCCAAGGTGATCCAGGTGCCGGTCGAATCGCGGCCGTCGGGGGCGCGGATTCTGGTGGACGGTCGCGACACGAGCCAGGTCACTCCAGCGGCTGTCGCGGTGAGCGCCTGCCAGCCGCACGCGCTGACGCTGCGGCTCGAAGGCCACCTGGAGGCGCAGGCCAGCATCGGCAAGACGACAGATCCTGTGAGTCTGGAGCTGGCGCGCCAGCCGATGGGCACACTGAAGCTCGCGTCTCCCTATCCGGTGACGATCCTGGAGAACGGCAGGACGCTCGGCAAGTCCGGCGACGCGATCCGGCTCACGGGAGGCCAGCACAAGCTCGTTCTGAAGAATGACGACCTTTTCGTCGAGACGCGTCTCACCGTGACCATTCCCGCCGACAAGACCGTGTCGCCCGCCGCCGGCCTGCCGGGGACCGGGACCCTCACCGTGCTGGCATCGCCGAGCAATTGCACCATCGCGATCAACGGCCGTGACCTCGGGGCGCCGCCGATCAACGACTACCAGCTCGCGGCCGGCAAATACACGCTGACCGCCATCTACGTGCCGACCGGCGAGAACAAGCAGGCCAGCGTGACCATCACCGCCGGCGCCGCCAGCCGGGTTCCCTTCAAGTTCAACCAGTGAGAATCCTCGTCGGTCTTCTGATCGCGCTGGCTGTCGCGGCACTCGCGGACCCCGCCACCACGCAGGCCGACGACGAAATCGTCCGCAGGACCTTCGACAACGCGGATCAGCTCCTGCGCGAAGGCAAGACCGACCAGGCCCTGCGCGACTTCGAGCAGGTCTACACCGCCTGGCCCGACAGCTCGCTGGCCGACGATGCGCTGTATCGGGCGGCCACCTATTGGTATCCGGCCGAGAGCATGAACGCCGCGACGTCCTCCGGCGCCGGCGCGGCTACCGCGGCCTCGCTGCAAAAGGCGCGCGATCTGCTGCTCAGGATCAAGACCAAGTACCCGACCGGGGACCAGGCGCCGCGAGCCCTGCTGAAGCTCGGCTACATCGCGTTGGACCCCGCCAACCCCCAGCGCAGCCTCGATGAAGCCTATGCCGCGTTTTCCGGAGTCGTGAACATCCATCCCGGCAGCGCCGAGCTCGACCGCGCGCTGCTCGGAGCCGGGATGGCCGATTTTCTCGCCGGCAGGTACGACAAGTCGATCGCATCGTTCCAGCGGCTGGCCGAAGAGCTGCCGCGAAGCCCCGTGGCCGACGACGCGCTCTTCCAGGCGGGGCTGGCCTTCGTGAGCCAGGGAACCTGGGTGCGCGCGCTCGAGGAATTCCAGTCGGTGCGCGATCTCAACCCGGCTGGCCCGCTCGCGGGCAGGGCCCTCGACAGGCTCACGCAGGTCTTCAAGATGAAGGTTCAGTCCGGGCTGAGCGGCAGGCCGCTCTTCGTGCAGGACAAGTCCTACGCGCCCGCCCTGCCGCCCGATGCCGCGCGGGGCGACACCTCGCTGGCCGTCGATCCCGACAACGGGCTGCGGCTGCTCGACACGCGCACGGGCGCGCTCCTGCGCCTCGACCAGGCAGGCAAGGTGGTAGCCAGCGAGCCGCCCCAGGCCGGCACCATGTCGGTCTCCGTCGACGGCTCCGGCGCCGACATCCTGGCGGCGGGCATACGCGTGAAGGCCGGCGCGGAGATGATCTCGCCCGGCCGCATGGAGAACGGCGTGCTCCGGCCGATCGAAAAGATCTCCGCGGCGGTGCGCGTCGGCTTCGGAAGCATCGCCATGCTGGACGAGGAGCGTAACGAGGTGCTGCTGTACGAGGGCGATCCGGCGAAGCTGAAGTCCCTCTACCGTGATGCCACGGGCCGGGCGCGCCTGACCGGCCTGGCGCTGGGCACCCAGGGGAGGCTCTACACGATCGACAGACGTGGACGCAAGATCGTCGAAATCACCCCGGGGGGCGCGTCCAGGGAGATCGCGCCAGCCGCCGGAACGGGAGCCGCGATGGAAGAGCCCGTGGCGGTGGCTGCCGACGACCTGGGCGACCTCTACGTTCTGGATCGGCGCGCCGGGGCCGTCGTCGTGATGACCCTCGAGGGAAAGCCGGTCGCCAGAATTGCCTCCGAGACCGGGACGGCGGGCGATTTCAGCTCGGCCACCGCGTTGGCGGTCGGCCCCCGCGCGGAGATCTACGTCCACGATGCGAAGCGGCGCACGCTCCTGAGGTTCTGGTGATGAAAAGGCTGATCGGCTTTCTCGTCCTGATGGCCACCTGGTCCACCTTCTCCCCGGTGCTGGCCCAGGAAGACGAGGACATCACCGGGGCGATCGAGAAGTACCGCGCGCTGGTGACTCTGGCCAACCAGAAGCTCGAGGACCTCGACCTCCCCGAAGCGCTTGCCCGCTTCACCGAGGTCATCGACGGATACAACTCGGGCAAACTTTCCAGCACGACGCCGCTGACCCGCCAAATCGTGGGCCAGGCGTACGAGGGCAGAGCGCGCACCTATGCGAATCTGGGGCGCAACGCCGAAGCCGAAGCCGACTACGAGACGCTCATCCGCTTCGACGTGACCTGGCCGGTCGACCGCACACGCACGTCGCCCAAGATCGTGGCCCTGTACGACAAGGTCTACAAGAAGGTCGTCGGCACCCTGACCGTGAAGTCCGAGCCGCCTGGAGCCCTGGTCTCCCTCAACGGGGTCGCCATCGGGCGCAGCCCCGTCGACAAGGACCTCCCGGCGGGCACGTACAAGCTCTCAATCGAGGCTGAAGGCTACGACCCCATCAGCGAGCAGTTCACCCTGGCGGGAGGCGCCCGCCTCGAGAAGACGCCGCACTTGAGAGCCAACGCGCGGGACCTGCTGGTGGCCTCCTCGCCGCCCGGCGCCAAGGTGACCCTCGACGGGGTCGAGAAGGGAACGACGTTCGGATCGGCCGGGGTGGAGTACACGGAGGTGGCGGCGCGGCTCTCGGTGAGCCTCACCGATATCTCGGCGCCGCTCAAGGTCGGACACGTCGCGCCCGGCAGCCACCTGCTTCGAGTGGAAAAGGAGTGCTTCGAGCCCCAGACACTGAGCATCACGGTCGCGCTGGATCCGAACGACGTCTCGGCGGTGAGGTACGAACCGATCAAGCTGACGCCAAGCACCGGCAGCGTCGCCCTCGACTCCACGCCGCCCGGAGCGGAAGCGCTGCTCGACGGCAAGACGATCGGCAAGACGCCGGTCCGGCTGGACGGCATCTGCACGGGCAAGCATGACGTCATTCTGAGATTCCCCGGCGTCGGGCAGTGGGGCGGCACGATCGACGTGAGCAAAGGCCAGCGAGCCTCCTTGAACCAGAGGCCGCGTCTCACCATCGCCTACGCCGGCATGCTCGACCCGGGACCTGCCGGGCAGGCTCCCGCGGGTGAAAAAGAGCTTGGGGAAATCCTGGCGCAGCTCAGGACCGTCAACGTCGTCCAGCCAGGCCGCGGCCTTCCCGAAGCGCTGATCGCCCGCAAACGGACCCCGGGCGGAGCCGACCTTTCGAAGGAACAGGTCGAAGCCATCGCCGGTGCCACCGGAGCCGACCTGGTGATCGTCGCCAGGCCGGGCGAGGGGGGCTTTGGCAGCAAGGTGGAAATCCAGGTGCTGTCGGCCGGCTCGGCGCTGCCGGGGCTCAAAGATCGGTTCGAGATCTCTCTTGATGACAAGACCCAGGCCAAGGAGCTGCTCGCACGACTCGACATCGCCCCGGACCTGAGCGCGCCCTGGATCGGCCTGGAAGCCATCGAGCAGCACCGCGCCCCCAACCCGATCGTCATCCGCGTCCAACCTGGAGGGCCAGCGGCAAAGGCTGGCGCGCACATCGGTGACGCCGTGGTATCTCTGGGCGGCAAGCCCGTGGCCTCCCCGCGGGATCTCAGGGCCGCCCTGGAGGCGCTGCATGAAGGAGCGCAGGCTTCGCTCATGCTGCAATCGCCGGGCGCCGCGCCGCGGCAGGTGAACCTCGCCGTCGGCTCCACCCCCGTGATGCTGCCGCCGCCGAAGGGAGGCCAAATCGTCTCGAGGCTCGCGGCGGAGCTGAGCTACCGGGCCAGGCTGGAAGCCGCCTCGGGCCGGCCCACCAGCCCCGAGCGCAGCGCGGCCTTGCTGAGCCTTGCGGTGCTTCTGATGGACAAGGGGATGTACGAAGCGGCGCTCAAGCAGGCCCTGGAGCCGGCCCAGCTGCCCCAGGCCCCCGGATTGTCCAGCGGCAGCGCCAGTTATCTGAAGGGGTTGTGCCTGATACGGCTCAACCGGCAGGCCGAGGCACGCGAGCAGCTAACCCAGGCCGCCGGCCAGCCAGATGCCTCCCTGTGGACCCACGAAGGCCCTCCCGTGGCCGAGAGGGCCAGGAGGCTCCTGCAGACCCCCTAGGCTTTTTTCTTGAAGTTTTTCCTCTTGACACCCCGGCACCGTCTGAATATATTCGGATTCGTAAGAATCGGAACTTACAGAAAAACCGTTCGACTCCTGTACGCACAGAACCGGGCGACCCTCGAAGCCATTGTCGGAGATGGGGCCAAAAGTCATGAGCGATGTCGTGAAGGAAACGGGGCAGGGCTCGTCGCGCCTGTTGACCACGGGCGAGATAGCCCGGTACTGCGACGTATCCACCAACGCTGTGAAGAAGTGGATCCGAAGCAACCGCCTCAAGGCGTTCCGAACACCCGGGGGACACTTCCGGGTCGACAGCCGGGACTTCAAGGAATTCCTGGTTCAGCACCAGATGCCCGTGTACGACAGTTTCTTCGAACTCGAGCCGAAAAGAATCCTGATCGTCGACGACGAGAAAGAGGTCCGGCAGGCCCTGCGCGACGTCCTGCAGGAAGTCGAAGCGTCGCTCGAGGTCAACATGGCCGAGGACGGATACGAGGCGCTGTTGAAGGTGGGTGACCTGAAGCCCGACCTGCTCATTCTGGACCTTCGCATGCCGCGGATGGACGGCTACGAGGCGTGCAGGCGGATCAAGTCCAATCCCGAGACATCCGGGACCAGGATTCTGGCCATCTCGGGTTTCATCGAAAACGGCGCCGAGCAGGAGATCCTGCAGTGCGGTGCGACCGATTGGATGCGCAAACCGGTGCAGATCGACGAGTTCAAGAAAAAGGTCGAAAAGCTTCTCAGGACCTGAGGGGGACAACATGCCAGCAGGAGGATGGAACTCGATGAGCGAGAAGGCAGCCGCCTACAAGGGGCAGCAGCCCCGTACACTGAGCGCATCCGAAATCCGCAGCCGGGTCGAGGAGATAGCCGAGGAACTCGCGTTGAAGCTGCGGGACGCGCAGCCGGCGGGAGAGCAGGCATGCCTGGAAGCCTACCCGCTCGATACACGCAAGTTCGTCAAGCTCATGTCCAGCTTCATCCAGATGAACTGACCTGATCCCATCGCGGCGGGAGGGCCACCTCCCGCCGCTGCACGCTCCCGCCCGAACCTGAAAAGTCTTGACAAGGCAGATCCCCCGCGTAGAATTCAGACACACTCGGTTGTGGTCCGCTCGGCTCGTTTGGTTCGCTCGGTCCGCTCGGTTTGCTCAAGATGGTTCATGTCGGAAGTACGTTCCTGGCACAGGTTTGGAGGCGAGGGATGGGAGTCGTGATGAAGAAGTTCGTGGCCGCGGTCCTTACCGTCGCCATCGCGGGGTACTGGATTCCGGCGGCGTCAGCTTCCAATCTCCAGCCACCACCAGCAGAAATCCGGGGAAGCGTCCTTGCTGCAGACGGCCTCACCGCCATGCGCGGCGTGAGCGTCAAGGCGGCCAAC
>Ga0075429_100003664_pt1 | contig 13082 bp, 11 predicted proteins | sample RhiMetdeltSRZDD3_FD_75295 | JGI IMG/M metagenome (GOLD analysis project Ga0075429, IMG submission 75295) | Populus rhizosphere microbial communities from Tennessee, USA - Rhizosphere MetaG P. deltoides SRZDD3 | ecosystem: Host-associated > Plants > Roots > Rhizosphere > Soil | place: USA...
ACCTCACGTAGTCGGTCGCCGCGGCGGGCGCTCGCGAGGGCGTCCGTCGCGGCTCGCTTCCCCCTCAGGCCTTGCGCATGAACTCATTCACGCTTGCCGCGACGCGGTCGATCTGAGCGTCCGTCAGCTCGGCGTACATCGGGAGCGACAGGACCTCCGCCGCCACCTTCTCCGTGACCGGCAGATCGCCCTTCCGATACCCGAGGAACTGCGCGGCCTCCTGCATGTGGATCGGCACGGGGTAATGGATCTGCGTCCCGATGCCGCGCTCGGTGAGGAACGCGCGAAGCGCATCGCGCCGGCCGCCCGGGACCCGGATCGCGTAGCAGTAGAAGACGTGGCGCCCGCCGCGCGGGATCTCCGGCGTGATGATCTCGCCGCCGGCGAGGAGCTGGTTGTACTGGGCGGCGATCGCCTGCCGGCGCGCGTTCCATTCGTCGAGATGGCGCAGCTTGATGCGCAGGATCGCGGCCTGGATCTCATCGAGCCGCGCGTTGTAGCCGACGATCGGGTGGTAGTAGCGCGTCGACTGCCCGTGCTCGCGCAGCGCACGGAGGTCATCCGCGAGCTTCTCGTCGTTCGTCGTGATGCTGCCGGCCTCGCCGTACGCGCCGAGGTTCTTGCTGCAGTAGAAGGAGAAGCAGTTCACGCGGCCGCCCGTGCCGGCCTTCTTGCCGTCGTCGAGCAGCGCGCCATGTGCCTGTGCGGCGTCCTCGATGATCGTGATCCCGCGGTCCTGCGCGAGCTGGCGCAGCGGCTTCAGGTCGACCGTCCGCCCGTACAGGTGCACCGGGATGATCGCCTTCGTCCGCGGCGTGATGCGCGACGCGACCGAGCCGATGTCCATCAGCATCGACCGCTCCTCGACGTCCACGAGGATCGGGCGGGCATTCGCGTAGACGATCGCCTCGACCGTCGCGAAGAAGGTATGCGAGACCGTGATGACCTCGTCGCCGGAGGAGACGCCGCAGGCGCGGATCGCGAGCTGCAGCGCATCGGTGCCCGAGCCGACGCCGATGGAGTGCGCCGTGCCGCAGTAATCCGCCCACTCTCTGTCGAAGGCGCGGACGTTCGGTCCGATGGTGAGCTGCATGCTCTCGAGGACCTCGTCGATCGCTCGCCGGACCTCGTCGCGGATCGTCGCGTACTGGCTCTTCAGATCGACGAGTGGGATGTCCTGGGTGACAACGGTCATGTGACGGCTCCCTCTGTGGCTAGTCCGCCCCTGGTGTGTGCCCGTGCCTCTGTGGCTGCCTCACTTTCGGACATTGTCCGCCAGCCAGGCATATGCGTGCGGGTATATCCCGACGAAACACGCGAGATCGGTGATGTCGTCCTTCACCTGGACCGCGGGATTGCCCGACCACACCGTGCGCGACGCGATCTTGCGCGCGCGGACGACGCTGCCGGCTCCGATGAGCACGTCCTCGCCGATCTCCACACCGGGCAGGATCGTGCTGTTCGCGCCCAGGCGGGCGCGACGGCGAACGGTCGCACCCCTCACGCACTGAAGGTACGCCGGGCACTGCGGGTGCGGATCGTCGGTGAAGACGACGTGCGGGCCGACGAATACCTCGTCCTCGATCGTGACGAGCTCGAGGAAGCAGCCGGTGTGTATGCGCACGCGCGATCCGATGCGGTTGCCGAACTCGAGCGACGCGTGCGTGCCGACCGATACGTCGTCCCCCAGCACGTTGTCCTCGCGGATGGAGGCTCCCTGGCCGGTCTGAAGGCGCGCGCCGATCGTCGTTCCGGCATAGATCGTCGTGAACGGGCGGATGACCGAGTCCGGGCCGATCACCAGGGGAAGCTCGCCCTCTTTCTTGCCGCGTGGCGCTCGACCGAGAACGACGTACTCACCGACGACCGTGCCCGATCCCAGCTGGACGTTGGGCGCGACGACCGCTGTCGGGTGCACGATGGCGCCGAGCGAGGTCACGCGGGTGCCGACTCCGGTTCGCGTTCTTCCGACTCCGGCTCCGGTCGCTCGATCTCCTGCCGATAGGGGACGCGCGCGCCGCCGGCGCGCAGCGAGCGCATGCCGGCGTCGAGCACGCGCACGACGCGAAGGCCCGCCTCGCCGTCGCTGCGCGGCCGCGCTCCGGTGTTGATGCATTCGATGAAGTGGCGCATCTCGAACTGCAGCGCCTCGGTTCCCACGATATGCGGGCTGCGGATGTCGCCGGAGCGGTAGCTGCGCCGCAGCTCCTCGCTGCACAGCTCGGTCACACCGTGATCGTAGATCTTGAGCTTCTCGACCGACTGCACGTCGTCGTAGACCGCCATCCGCTGCGAGCCGATCACCACCATCGAGCGCAGCTTGCTCGGCGCGAGCCAGGACAGGTGCGCGTGCGCGACCGCTCCCGATGGAAAGCCCATGGTCAGGAAGACGACGTCCTCGATGAACGGCTGCGTGTAGCACGCGCCGACCGACTGCACCCACTCGGGCTCCTCGTCGAGCCAGTACAGCGTGATCGAGACGTCGTGCGGCCCGAGGTCCCAGAGCACGTTGATGTCGAACTGATGCAGGCCAAGGTTCACGCGCTGGCTGTCGACGTAATAGATCTTCCCGAGGTCACCGCGGACGATGCGCTCGCGCACGTTCACGACGGCGGGGTTGTACACGAAGGTGTGGCCGACCATCAGCGTCTTTCCCGCGCGCTCGCCGGCGCGGATCATCGATTCCGCGTCTTCGATCGTGCCCGCGATCGGCTTCTCGACGAAGACGTGCTTGCCGGCCGCGAACGCCTCTTCAGCCAGACGACGGTGCGTGCCGACGGGCGTCGCGATGCAGACCGCGTCGATGGTCGGATCGGCGAACAGCTCGCGGTGATCCCGGGTGGTGCGCACCGCGGGAAAGCGCTTGTGGATCGTGTCGAGACGCGTCTCCGAGAGATCCGCGACGGCGACGGGGACGGCGCCCGGCGCCTCGTTCAGGTTGCGCACGAGGTTCGGGCCCCAGTAGCCCGCGCCGATGACCGCGACGCGTACCGGGTTCATTCGGCGCGCATCCGCGTCACGATCAGCGCGATGCCGCAGGCGGCGATCGCTCCGACGTAGACGTAGTACGGCTGCGTGGTCCAGCGCGCGAGAAGCAGCGGCAGCATCACGATCCCCGCGCCGGCGAGCGCGGCGGCGCCCAGGGTCGGGATGCGCCACCGCAGGGTCAGGAAGACCAGCCCGAGCGTGCCAGTGAGCGAGAGAGCCATGAACATCGGTACCAGCATCGTCGGGTCGCCCTGTTGCGAAAGTGTGTTCAAGATGTTGGCGCCCCAGATCTCGTCGTGGAACGTCAGCGCGGCGATCTGGCTGTCCAGGAACGCGCGGGGGTCGCGGACGAAGAACGGGGAGACGAAGGCCGCAACAACGCCCACAACAACGAGCGCATAGCGGCGCCAGCCGGCGCCACGGACGGCGAGGTAGCGGACCACCGGCGGCAGGACCAGGACGGCGAACTGCTTGAAGGCGATCGCCCAACCGAAGAGGACCGCCGACACGGCCATTGCGCCGCTGGACCAGCGGTCTTTCCCATCCGCGAAGACCAGCGCGACCAGCGCGAGCACAACGAGCAGCGAGCCGGAAACGTCGTTCTGGCCGTCGAGGGCGCGGAAGCCGGCGGCGCCCCAGGACGCGTAGAGCATCGCGGGGAGCGCCGCGCTCGCCATGCCGACGCGGACACCCGCGGCGGCGATGGCCGCGACGATCGCGATGCCGGCCCAGGTGTCGACGCGCGTGATGTCCCCGAAAAGCGCATACGGCACCGCATACCAGGCCAGCTCGCCCGGCGGATAGACGAACGGCGAACCGACCGGGTTCGTGCTCTGCAGGACGTGCGTGTACGGATTGCCGCCCGCGAACACGACGTCGAGCGATTCCGCGGTGGCGCGCAGGACGTCGCTGCCGTCGGCAAGCGGCTCGCGGTGCAGGCGCTCCGACGCGCCGACGAGCACCGCGTAGGCGGCGGTCCCGGCCGCGGCGAAGGGGATGTCGCGAAGGGCTGCCCACCCCAGGGCCAGGCCGCTCAGCAGTAGAAGGACGCGGTCGACCTGCGGCGCGTTGACGTCGATCCCCTCGACGCACCAGAAGAGACCGAGGACGATGGCGGCGAGGACGGCGCTGCTGCTACTGCGGCGTGAGCGAAGCGACACGCCTAGCAGATGAGAGCAGCGAAGGCTGCTCGACTATTGACCCGTGGCGGCACGGAGCTTCGCGAGATCCTCCTCGAGGAGCTTGATCAGCCGTCCGTACTCGGCGAAGTCGCTCCGGCGGAGAGCCTCCTGCGCCTGGTTGTAGTGGTCGGTCGCCGCCTTCACGAGCGCGGCGATCGCGGCCGACGGTGGCGGCGTCGTGCCGGGTGGGGGCGTCGTGCCAGGAGGCGGCGTCGTTCCGGGAGGCGGCGTGGTCCCTGGACCGAAGAGCTGGTCGAGCGCGCCTTCGAAGGTGGGGGCCATCACGACGCGGCCCTGCGTCGCGAGGATCACGCGCTGCAGCTGCGGGATGCGGCCCTGCGTCGCCTGGACGAACAGCCCCTCTACGTAGAGGAACGAATTGCCGACCGGGAGCACGAGCAGATTGCCGCGGAAGCACGTCGATCCGCCGCCCTGCGGGCAGAGCAGCGTGAGCTGCTGCTTGATCGTCGCGTCGCTGTCGATGATCCCTTCGATCTGCAGCGGGCCGAAGATCTGGCGGTCCTGCGGGAAGCGGAGGACGCGCAGCTTGCCGTAGTCGGGCGCATCGGCGCGGCCCGCGATCCACGCGACCATGTTGTCGCGCGCACCGCCGGCCGGAGTCATCGGAACGAAGAGGATGAACTCCTTGCGATCCGAACCCGGCAGCCGCGTCGTGACGTAATACGGCTCGATCGGGGCCTTGGCCTGACCTTGCTCCAGCACCTTGTTCGCGATCCGCCACGCGTCGGCGCGGTTGTAGAAGTTGTCGATGTCGGTCATGTGGTAGATCGCGAAGACCTGCGCCTGGATCGAGAAGAGATCCTCGGGATAGCGCAGGTGGTCCTTGAGCGTCTGCGGCATGTCGGCGAGAGACTTGAACAGGCTCGGATAGATCGCGCGGAGCGTGCGCACGACGGGATCGGTCTCGTCGATCACGTAGTAGGCGACGGATCCGTCGTAGGCGTTGGTGACGACCTTGACGCTGTTCCGGATGTAGTTGAGGTTCCCATCCGCCACCTGCGTGCCGCCGCGCACCAGGCTCTCGAAGCGCTCGCTGTACGGGTAGCGATCCCCAACGGTGTACGCGTCGTTGATCCACCAGAGCTTGCCGTCGGCGACCACCAGATACGGGTCGTGGTCGTACTCGAGGAACGGCGCGATGAGGTGTTGACGCTCGACGATGTTGCGGTGGAAGAGGAGGCGGCTCTCGGAGCGGATCTGGTCGCTGACGAGCAGATTCGTCTCGCCGAAACGCACGGTGAAGAGGAGACGGTCCCAGAGCGAGCTCACGCCCACGCCGCCGCCGCCCGAATAGCGCGTGCGCGCGTCCGAGCCTTCCTGCGGGTAGTCGAACTCCTCCATGCCGGTGTCGACGATCACGTAGTCGTTCGTGAGCTCGCCGTAGTAGATGCGCGGCTGATCGATCTTCGGCTCGCCCTGCGGCGGGATGTCCTTGACCATGAGCTGCGGCTGGCCCTCGGGCGTGACGCCACCGACCGAGCTCATCACGGCGCCGAAGCCGTGCGTGAACTGCAGGTGGCGGTTCACCCAGCTCTGCGGCAGCGTCGCGGTGTTGAGCTCTCGCGCGGAGAGCATCACGGGCAGCTCGCGGTTGCCGAGTCGGTAGCGGTCGACGTCCACGTCGACGAAGTCGTAGTACTGGCGCAGCGCCTGGAGCTGGTCGAACGCCGAGAGCAGGCGGTTGTAGTCCCAGAGCCGCACCGAGAGCGTGTCGGAGAACTCGGCCCGCGCCTCGGCCTGACTGGGCGTCTCGGCGACGTTGAACAGCGACTCTTCGACCTTGTCGAGCGCATACGCGGCGCGTGTCCCGGCGATGCTGCGCTCGAGGTAGGGCCGCTCCTTGTTCAGCTCGTCGGGCGTGACGATGAAGTTCTGCACCAGAGCCGGATAGACGCCGCCGACGAGCACGGTCGCCGCGAACCACACCACGAGCGCTCCGCCGAGCACCCACACGGTCCGCGCGAAGGCATTGGCGAAGCACGCCACCGCGGCGATGCCGACGATGACCGCGAGGATCGAGAGCGCGGGGATGCGCGCGTTCACGCTCGCGAAGCCGGCGCCGGTGAGGACGCGCTCGCTGCGAAGGAGCAGGTCGAACTGATCGAGCACGTAGCCGCCCGCGACGAGGAGCAGGAAGATGCCGCCAAGCACCGACAGGTGCGCGCGTGCCGGCCGCGCGAGCGCGAGCGCCGTCCGCCCAGCCACATCCAGGTTCCCGCGCGCGATCGAGCTCGTGGCGACGCTGATGACGCCGCGCACGGCGTAGAGGAAGACGACCCCAGCGGCGATGACGAGGACCGCGGCGATCGACCAGCCACGCACGAAGTCCAGGACGGGAAGCGTGAAGAAGTAGAAACCGACGTCACGACCGAACAGCGGATCGCTCACGCCGAACGGGACAGCGTTGACGAAGCGCAGGAGCTGGTCCCACTGGTCACCGCCGGCGATGCCGAAGAAGAAGGCCGGGATCGTGATGACCCAGAGCAGACGCAGCGTCTGCGCGAGCGCGGACGGCCGCGGACGCTCGGTGTCGACGACGACGCGCGGGACCTGTGGGCGAAGGGCGAGGTATAGGTTCGGCACGGCGAGCGCGAAGAAGATCAGGAAGAACACGACGAACGCCCAGAAGCCGGCGGTGTAGCGGCGGAGGTACACGTCCTCGAGGCCGAGGCTGCGGAACCAGAGAAGATCGGTGAGGAACTCGTTCAGCGGGATGAGCAGCAGGGGCACGAGCAGCAGCAAGGCCGCGAGAACGGTTATGACGATGCTGCGACGGGACGGCGGGCGGGGCGCGTTCCCCCGGCGCACGCCGAGGGACGAGAGATCGAGGTTGGACCAGTCGATGTTCCCCCAGTCGCGCTCGCCGTTCCCCCGCTTGTCCCTCACGGCCTCAGCATATGGGGAGATGAATCGAACGCTTGTGCGCGCCGCGGTCCTCACTCTGGCGCTGACCGCCTGCGCCGACCAAGGGCCGCCGACCCCTCCCACCTTTCTGGGCTGTCCCGAGCCCACCCGTACCGCCATGGGGTCGTCGTCCCCATTCGACACCGGGAATCTCGCGACCTGGAAGAAGGAGCTCGAGGCCGGGGCGACCTGTGCGAAGGCCACCAGCGATCACGTCACGCGGCTCGAGGCTGAGAAGGAGAGACAGCTGCTCGCGAACGCGAGCAGCTTCGCCGTCATCGGCCGGGTGACCGACGCGGCGAATGGCGCGCCCGTCGATCAGGTCTGCATCACAGCCGGCAAACCGGGGGCGGTCTGCTGGGCACGCACCGACAAGGACGGCTGGTATCTGCTCGACATCGGCTCGGTGGGCGGACAGCCGGGATTCTTCGAGATCTTCTTCGTGAAGAGCGGGTATCCGGAACAGCACCTCACCGCGCGGATGCTCAGCGGTCGACCGCGACTCGACTACCAGATGACGAAATGATCGGCCGCTACCTCAGGGCAACGTACTCGACCCTGCAATAACCGTCGGCGGCACGCGCAAGTCCACGGTCGCAGGTGACGAGTGCGGCGCCGCTGAGTCTCGCCACGATCGCATAGAACGCGTCGTGCGCAGCGAATCGATCGCGCAGCGCGAAGGCCTCGCCGACCAGGGGAACGATCGCGACGCGCTGCACGCGAAGCGTCCGGAGTCTGTAGAGCGCAGCGAGCGCGTCATCGATGCCGAGCTCCTCGCGTCGCGTCATGCCCCGGATCGCCGCGAACGCCTCGCCGTCGAACTGCGAAGGCACCCGCGGTAGCTCGTTCCGTAGGACGGCGGCGACGGATCTGCTAGCTCGCGATCGGGCGACCAGCAGCTCGACCGCAGCCGAGGCATCCAGGACGATCAGGAGCGCCTACGCACGATCGATCGCATCGCGGATCCTGCGCACCGCCGCCGCCCCCATTCCCGGTCTGTATCCGGGAATGGGTGGCAGTGAGGTGATCTCGTCGAGCCAGTCGTTGATCGAGTCGGGCTGGTCGACGTTGTCCTCGAGGATCTGGATCACGTACTTACTCATCGACACACCCTTGCGGGCGGCCTTCTGCCGTATCCGCTGCTGAAGGCGCGAGGGCACGCCGCGGATCTGCAGGTCGACCTTCGCTCTGGTGGGCATCCGCCAAGTATGCATGCATAAGTGCATGCACTCAAGCGTTCCTGGCACGCACCTCGGCGAAGAGATCGAGATACGTCTCGACGACGCGCGGCCAGGTGTACGTCCGCTCGACGAACGACTGGCCCGACGCGCCCAGCCGCGACGCGAGCTGCGGACGCTCGATGAGCATCTCGCAGATCTCCGCGAGCTCCGCCGCGCTCCGGTACGCGAGCCCGGCACCGGCGCGATAGGTCATCCCCCACACCACCGGCGAGCGCGCGTCGCAGAGCACCGGCCGGCCGCAGGCCCACGCCTCGAGCGCGATGATCGAGAGCGATTCGAGCAGGCTCGGCTGCATGAGCGCGACGCATCCTGAGAGCGCGTCGAACTTGTCCTCGTCGGACGTGCGGCCGAGGAGCCGGATGTCGGGGCGATCGGGCACGGGCATCTCGCGGTGGCCCATGAGGACGAGGGTCGCGCGCGTTCCCTGCGTGTCCTGCCAGCGCGCGAACGCGTCGAAGAGCTGCCCGCACTGCTTGCTCTCGACGATGCGCCCGACGTACAGGAAGTACGGACCCTCGATCGCGTAGCGCTGGCGGAATCGCTCCGCGGAGCGGTCGGCAGGCACGTCGACGCCCACGCCGGCGATCTCGTTCGGCACGCGCTCGTTCCGGAAGAGCTGGTGCACCATCGCGCGCTCCTCCGCGGTGTTGAAGGCGATCGCGCGCGGCGCGCAGAAGACGGGCTTGTAGATCGCGAGCCGGATCGCCGGCTCGTCGTGCGCGGTCGGCACGAGCACGGCGCGCTCGGGCGCGAGCGGCAGACCGAGCGCGGTCGGGTAGTAGATGTAGGTGAAGAAGAGGATCTGGTCGAACTCGCGGCCGCGTCGATGCACGTGCTCGAGCAGGTCGGGCGCGACCGGGCCCTGCGCCTCGACGAACGCGCGCTCGTCGGCCAGGGTGTGGGTCTTCGAGAAGGCGCGCCGCTCGTGAAGGCGGAAGTCCTTCGCGCGACCGCGCTCGACCGCGAACCGGCGCACGGGGACGCCGTCGACGACCGTCAGCCCGGCGGTGAGCTCGTTCTCCCAGGTCCAGTAGTCGCGCGCCGTCGTGGTCGCGACCTCGACAGCGAAGTGCGGCGCGAGGCGCTGGACAAGAGACCGGGCGTGCGCCTCGGCCCCGCCGCCGCCGATATCGCCGTACCGCTGGACGACGACCATGAGGCTCGTCATGCGGCGGTCAGCGCGACGAGCTGTTCCAGCCGCGCATCGAACGCCTGCCATGACGACTCGCGCTCGACCCACGCGCGCCCGGCCGCGCCGAGCGCGCCGCGCGCGGCGATGGCGCGCTCGAGCGACGGTCCGAACTCCGCGGCATCGCGGTACGCCACGCCCCCGCCGGAGCGCGCGGCCTGCCCGGACGTCACCGGGTTGTCGGCGCGCACGACGACCGGTGTCCCGACCTGCCAGGCCTCGAGGAGCACGATGCCGAGGCTCTCGAACCGCGACGGCAGCACCAGGACATCGGCCGCCGCCAGCGCCGCGTACTTCTCAGAGTCGGGGATGCGGCCGATCGCGATGACATCGCGTCGCTCGGGCACCTCCATGCGCAGCGTTCCGGCGAGCACGAGGGTCGCCGCGCGCGCGTCCGGGCGCGATCGGTATTCGCTCCACGCGGCGAGGAGCTCGTCGCAGCCTTTGCCGGCGCTCACCTGGCCGAGATAGAGGACGATCGGGCCGTCGAGTGAGTGCGCGGCGCGGAACGCGGCGACGTCGCACGCACCCGGCGCGTCGAGTCCCAGGCCGAGCGTCTCGTACGGGATGTGTTCGTTGCGAAAGGTGCGGTGCACGAGGTCGCGCTCCTCCGGCGTAAGGAAGCCGAAGGCGCGTGGCAGCTGGAACAGCGCGCGGTACGGCGCGAGGCGGAGCGGCGCCTCGTCGTGCGCGGTCGAGATGAGCGCGGCGCGCTCGGGCACGATCGGCACGCCGCGCGCCGTCGGCTCGTAGATGTACGTGTAGAAGAGGACCGCGGCGAAGCGGCGGCCCTCGTCCTTCAGGAACTCGAGGAGCGCCGGGCAGTGCGGGCCCTGACGGCGGAGCCATTCCTCCTCGTCGGCGAGGGCATGCTCGCCGGCGAGCACCTTCGACTCGAAGGTCTTGAACTCCGGGTCGCGGCCCTCGGCCGGGAAACGGTGGACACGCAGCCCGTCGAGCTCGCTCGTGCCCGCCGGGTAATAGGGCGCCCAGGTCCAGTAGTCGGCCGCCGTGGTCGTCGCGATCTCGACGCGATGAGACCGCGCGAGGCGGGACGCGACGACGCGCGCATGACCCTCGGATCCGCCGACGACCTCGTCGCCGAAGCGCTGGACCACGACGAGGATGTCGCCGAAGGCGGAGGTCACGGGATCCGCGTCAGGTAGCGGTCGGCGTTGCGCTCGGGCGAGAGCATCCGCTGCAAGTACTTCACGCGAGCACGGAGGCGCGCGTAGGTCTCGGGCTTCTGGATCTCGCGCATGTGCTCCGCGAGCTCGCCGCTGTCGCGGGCGACCAGGCCCGCGCCCTGATAGACGTCGAAGCCTCGCGCCTCCGAGAAGATGCACGGCAGCCCGGCCCAGATCGCCTGCGCGGCGACCGCGCTCTGGAAGACGTCCTCGTAGAACAGGACGACGACGTCGCTCGCGGCGACGTACTGCCCCATCGTCTCGTAGTCGGTGTTCACGACGACGTTGGTGAAGCCTCGCTCCTTTATGTATGCCTGCACCTCGTCGAAGTACTCCGGCTCGTTGCCCGAGCGCGTACCGGACAGCACCACGACGCTGTCGCGCGGCGCGGCCGCGATCACCTGCGTGAAGCGCTTGCGGCGGAAGAAGAAGCCCGGCGAGACGAAGATGAACTTGCCGACGGGCAGCCCGAGCCGCTCGCGCAGGGCGCGCTTCTCCGCGTCGTCCTTCGGCAGCGTCGTGTCTTCGAGCGGAACGAGCACAAGCGGGAAACGGTCGACCTTGCGCGGATCGTCGCTCAGCAGCGTCGCCCAGTGCTGCGAGCGCTCGGAGTGGGTCGCGATGTGGACCGGGATCGCACCGGTGATCGCGAGGACCGCGCGGTAGCGGAGGAACCAGTTCGCGATCCGCAGGGTGACCCAGCCCGCGCGGAAGAACTCCAGCACCTTGCCGTAGCGGGGCCGGTAGTGCAGCGCGCTCGAGATCCTCCGGAAGTGGTGGAACTTCTCGGGCTCGACCTCGTGCATCGACAGCATGACGGGGATCCTCCGGCGCCAGAACGAGATGAGCGCGCCGACGAACGGGACGTCGGAGAAGATGCCGTGCTCGTGCTCGACGACGACGGCGTCCGTGTCGTTCGCGATGTAGCGGACCTTCTTTCCGAGGTCGCGCTTGTCGAGATGCTTCACACCGACGAACGTCACGTCGTGTCCGCTCTTGCGCAGCCCGTCCGTGAGCGAGAGCGCGTAGTGGTGGATCCCGCAGCGCTGGTCGCTGGAGAGGACGACGACCTTTCGCGTGCGGCGCTCCGGAAGGTCCCAGCCCGCGAGCGCCAGCGCGTCGCGCAGACGCTCCGCCACGCGCTCGGGCGTGAACTCCGCGAGCCGGGCGCGGCCCTTCGCGACGAGGCTCTTGCGCAGCTCCCGGTCGCCGACGACCTTCTCGAGCGCGTCGACCACGGCCTCTGGCGACTCGTCCTTCAGGAGAATGCCGGCGTCGCCGAGAGTGTCGGGGATCGCGCCCGCGGCGTTGGCGATGATCGGCAGGTCGCTGCGCATCGCTTCCAGCAGCGGCACGCAGAAGCCCTCGTGCTCGGACAGCGTGACGAGCGCGGTGGCGCCGCGGTAGTACGCGACGAGCGACTCGATGGGTACGCTGCCGGTGAAGGTGACCGCGTCGGCGACGCGCAGACGCTCGACATCGGCGCGCAGACGCTCGATGTACTGCGCCGACATCGCCGTGGATCCGACCAGGTACAGGCGCGCGCCGCGGTCGCGCTCGCGGTATCGCGCGAACGCCGCGATGACGTCGTGGATGCCCTTGTGCGGCAGGAGCTGGCCGACGGTGATGATCGAGGTGCGCTCCTCAGAGAGCGTGCGCATGACCGCGGGGTCGGGCTCGACGTCGAACGCGCTCCAGTCGACGATGATCGGCACGACCGCGGTCTGCTTGTAGCCCATCTCCTCGAGCTCGCGGCGGTTGAACTCGCTGTCGGCGATCCCGAGCTCGGCCTGCGCGGCGAGGTCCTTCAGCTGCCGCCGGCCGATGGCGGAGTACTTCTCGGCCGCGGGATTGACGCCGCTGAAGTACCGCGCCGGCGTGATGTTGTGATAGATCACCGCTTTGCGGACCGGCAGCTTCGCGACCTCGTCGATGGTGTCGTTGCCCATCGACACGTGCACCAGCAGCAGTCCGCCCTCGGCGAGCCGCTTGGGACGCAGGTCGCGCCACGAACGCGCGAACGCGAGCACCTCGGGCTTCGCCTCGTCGACGAAGATGTCGGACTGGACCCCGCGCTGCCAGAACAGGCGCTGCAGCTCGAACGCGTCGTTGCCGATCGCGTCGCCGTACGCCAGCGTCGGCACGAACTGGTCGGCAGCGCGGAGACGTTCGCTCACGCTCGTCGCATCCGCCTCAGGCCAAGACAGCGCACGGGTTCGGATCGGTCGATCAGTTCCGCGAAATCCTCATGCGTGGGCAGCAGCAGCCGCTCGACATCGTCGTAGTGCTCGTGAGAGATGACATCTGGCGGCTCGCAGTGCTGATGGATCCCCCACGCGCCGTGCTGATGGTGAGCGCGACGGCTGCGTGG
>Ga0075429_100003665_pt1 | contig 13081 bp, 10 predicted proteins | sample RhiMetdeltSRZDD3_FD_75295 | JGI IMG/M metagenome (GOLD analysis project Ga0075429, IMG submission 75295) | Populus rhizosphere microbial communities from Tennessee, USA - Rhizosphere MetaG P. deltoides SRZDD3 | ecosystem: Host-associated > Plants > Roots > Rhizosphere > Soil | place: USA...
AGAGAAAGACTCCAAGATCGGAGGAAAAACACCAAAAGCGGGCGTGTTAGAGTATCGCGCAGCCCCAACCGCTTCGGCACCCGCAGCATTTGCGTGACCAAAGATGGTGCTGCTCTGCGTGTTGAACTCATTTATGACAGCGGATCCGAAGTAAACGTACTTGATCAATCCGGGATCCGCGCCCGAGTGCTTTACGATCATAAGGTTCATAGTAACTGGAGCCGCCCCATTGTTTCGCACGCCGAGAAACTCTACGGCATCACCGCCGACATTATTAAATGCGCTACCGGCAACGACTTGGGTCGCAGAGGCGTCGAGCAAGTAGATATCGAGATCATTCTCGGTCCCTGGGGAACCGCTCACCGAGAAAAACGGCGAGTCCCATTGAAGACTGATGCGAACGGTAGTGCTACCGGGGATTATGATGCTTTGGAAATGATCTTTGCCGCCGCTGGAATTGAAATTGTGCGCGATGCCGCCGAGGAAGAACGGAGCGCCAAAAATCGACTGAAAAGCACCGTCCGCAAAAAAATCACCCGCTCTAAAGGCGCTTTGATAGCTCTGTCGAGCTTGATTGCCTGCCGCGGAGAAGTAAGCAACGCCCCCTGCGACCACACTATCGACCGTCTGGGCGATGATGCCATCCTGAAACATGGGCTCGGCGAAATACAATACGTCGTCAACGATGACTCTGGCACCGGCTGACGCAAGGGCAAGGATGTTCGAGGCGAACGCGGCCTGACCATTGAATGCGGATGCGAAAGAAAGACTTGCACCTGGAGCGACGTCATGGACAATTTGCAGTATAGCTCGGCCTTCGTCGGTAGCTCCCGTGCAAATCGAAATCTCCTGGATCACCGTCACCGATGGCAGGTCGCCGCTGGTTGTGTCGCCAGCAGCGCCGCCTAGGCAATTGAAGCTATCTGAGAGGGCGCCGACGTTAATTCCGCTCCCATTAACCCCAAAAGTACTGCGGGCGATACCAGAGCGGAGCGCATAATCTCCCTGGCTTGTGACACTGCCTACTTGGGTCATTGCCGCAGCCGATTGCGCAAATCTCAGGCTTGCAAGCCCCGCCGCTGCAGGAATGGCAGATATAGGCAACTGGCCTGAGACGATGCGGCCAACAGCGACGGCCTGTTGCATTCCGAGGGAAACTAAATCGGATTTGAGAACATTTACGTCGCCGGACGCTACAGCATCAACCACCACGCGGTCATTGACCAGCGTGACCAGAGAGTCATTGGATTTAAATGATGCGGCGCTACGTTGTCGTAGCTGGGCAGCATGCTGTTCGTGCAGGAGGACCAGGCTGGGGGTCAGTTTAGCCATCGGTCCAGCCTTGCTAGTCTGAGCTTTCGCAGAGCTCACCGCCAGAATATTAACCGTGGCGAAAATAAAAACCCAGCGTCGTCTCATTATGCTGAACCGTAGCAAGGAGCAATATCAGGTGCTCTAAAAATCCGGATTTAACACGAACTGGGTTTGAACGAGCGTCCCATTAGATTCAAAGATCTGGCCCGCTCCAGCGTTCTCCCGACCATATACCATCACGTCTTTGCTCTCACCACATCCACTATCACAAACTTCGTCTCCCGAAAATCCTGGTTTAATACAAACCGGGTGAATTTGCATGATCCGTCCGACCCGAACACCTGATACTGGCCCCGGGCCACACTTAATCCCCGGCTACCCCATCAAGGTTAGTCCCTCTGCAGCTATTATCTGCCGAAAAGTCAGGATTCAGCACAAATTGTGTGTCACTAGATTACCACTCGCATTAAAGGCCAGATAAGCCGGACGGCAGGAACCAGGCCAAGTTTGCTCTTAGTCGATTTGACCTGTAACTTTTCATAGGTCCCTCGTTCTCGGAAAATATCAGAGATTGCTAAAAATTTAGATTCAATGCAAATTGGGTCCAAAACATATGAACCTGATATTGCTCCTTGCTCACTATATACCCGCCAGAATTCTGCCAGGGGATTGTTGAGCGCAACAACTCAAAGCTGAAACTCTTGCTCAGGTAATTGACACCTTCTGGCGACACTTCTGTAACGATTGCTACACAGCGAATGGTCAGGAATTGAACGCAAATTCGAATCAGGCGATCATTCCATCCGGGCTTTCTATGCCGATTACGAATCTGGTATGTTTAATCCGTTAAGCTGCAAAAGGCCGGGTTGCTCCAGCAACTGGTGTCGCGCTTGAATAAGGAAAGGGCGTGAAAGCGTGGCGACGAGCGAAGACGATCATGCGCGTGACACAGAAAGATATTCCACTATACGAGGAACTGTACAAGAAGTAATACATCTTCTTCCTTAGACTTGAAGTTTGTCATGGCCGGATCATTAACTAACAAACCAGCAGGGTACAGCCACGCCCTATATGCAGAATCACTGGCTGAATTTGGAACGCCGCTTGAATTGCCGGGTTGCGGGGGGTGGATTCTAAAACGTCGGATACCTGGATATCCCAATTACGATGGCATGGGGTGCTATCCATTATTTGCTTGTCAAGATTGGGCGCTACTTGAGGCCGATTTAGAAAACGTCGGCAGCCAACTAGTAAGCCTGGCGATAGTCGCCGATCCATTTGGCGGATACAGCCCAGCGTACTTACAGCATTGTTTTCAAGATGTGGTCATTCCGTTCAAGGAACACTTTGTCGTTGACCTGCGCTCTCCAGCGGATACATTTGTGAGCGAACATCATCGTCGCAATGCGCGCAAGGCGCTACAAAGAATTGGCGTCGAGCAGTGTATTGACCCAAACCAGTTTCTCCACGACTGGCTAGAGCTTTATGGGTATCTGATCAGTCGGCACGAGATCAGCGGTATCACAGCATTCTCTAGACAGGTATTCCAGCACCAGCTGCGGGTTCCAGGTCTCGTTGCATTCCGAGCTGAACATGAAGGGGCGACCGTCGGAATGTTATTGTGGTACGTTCAGGACGAAGTGGGGTATTACCATCTGGGAGCTTATAATCAAAAAGGGTACGCACTCAAGGCATCATTCGCTTTGTTTTGGCAGTCTATCGACTACTTTGCCGCCAAAGGATTGCGCTGGCTGAACCTAGGCGCAGGGGCCGGTGCCGAGACTGCGACCGATAGTGGATTGAGCAGATTCAAACGCGGCTGGGCAACAGGCAATCGTACAGCCTATTTTTGCGGGCGCATCTTTGACCGCGCCACCTATGGCGAGATTGCCCGGGCAAGCGGTTGCACGGTGACAGACTATTTTCCCGCCTATCGCCAAGGTGAATTCAGCTAAGCAGGATCTTAAGAGATACGTTCTTAGAAACGGCAATCAATGAAAACGAAACCGTATCTATCGATCGTGCGGCACTACGAGTCATGCCTGAAAGATTATGGCGACTCGCACAGAGGCGTAGACTGGCCCAACGAAGCAGATGCCCAAACCCGATACCGGGTTATGCTTGAAGTCATCAAGGGGCGCCCGACAGCAAAAGTGCGCCTGCTTGACTTTGGTTGTGGAGCATCTCACCTCTATGAGTATATTCTTCGACACCGCTTTGACCACATTGAATACAGCGGCCTGGACCTGTCACCGACGTTCATTAATTTGTCGCAGAGGAAGTTTCCCTCAATTAGCTACTATAACCTGGACATCTTGGACGAATCCACGTCGCTACCGGATTTTGATTACATTGTCATGAATGGTGTGTTTACCGAAAAACTTGAACTTACGTTTGAGGAAATGCTCACTTACTTTAAAGACGTGGTGAGTCGGGTTTTTAACAAAGCGAAAATCGCGATTGCTTTTAATGTAATGTCGCCTCATGTGGACTGGGAACGGCAGGATCTATTCCATCTGCCACTAGACTTGCTGGCGGCTTTTTTAGTTAAGGAATTGAGCAGGGATTTTGTGATTCGTAACGACTACGGGCTATACGAATACACCACCTACATTTACAGAAAGCGCTAAGCATGGCCAAAGTTATAATTTTCGGCCTTCAGGATTTTGCTTCGCTCGCCCATTTTTACTTGCGCCATGACAGCGACCATGAAGTCGTCGCGTTTACTGTTACCCAAGAATACTTGCCAGAAGGCAGAACTTTTGAAGGCCTGCCGGTAGTGCCCTTTGAAGAAGTGGAGCGGATTTACCCGCCGTCAACCGTTGCTTTTTTCGTGCCGATGTCTCATCGCAAGATGAACATGCTGCGTAAGTCCATTTATGAGCAGGCCAAAGCCAAAGGTTATGTTCTAATCAGTTACGTGAGCTCCAAGGCCACCGTCTTTTCGAATACGCCCATCGGCGATAATTGCTTTATCCTGGAAGATAATACGATTCAGCCTTTTACTTCGATCGGCAACAACGTGGTGTTGTGGAGCGGTAATCATATCGGGCATCACAGCCTCATCAAAGATCATATCCTGTTTACGTCGCACGTGGTTTTGTCGGGGCATTGCGTGGTGGAGTCATTTTGTTTTTTGGGAGTTAATGCCACTATCAAAGACGGAGTGCACCTGGCGGAAGGAACATTGGTGGCCATGTCCGCTTCAGTGACAGCCGATACCGAACCTTGGGGAGTTTATCAGGGCGTGCCAGCACAAAAGCGTAAGGTATCCAGCAAAGATCTGGAGTTCTAGACTTCGTAGGGCTGTCATGAAGTGGATCAAGAAAGGCCTGATCTTTAAACCAGATAACAATTCCGATTGGATGGTTTCACACGCATCCATCCCGGTAGCAGACTCAGTCAACGATGACGTGCTACGAATCTATTTTGGCACCCGAGATAAGCAAGGTCGCTCGTTCGCGACGTATTTGGAGGTTCTAGCGGATGATCCTCAACATATCCTATACGTGCATGACCAGCCCATTCTTTCCCTCGGTAAATTGGGGACCTTCGACGATAATGGCATTATGCCGTCCTGGATTGTAAATCGCGACAGCAAAAAATATCTCTATTATATCGGCTGGAACCCGCAGGTAACTGTTGCTTATCGTCTATCTATTGGCCTAGCCATTAGCGAGGACGGTGGAAAGAGCTTCAGCAAATACAGTGAAGGGCCAATTTGTGATCGAGACGTTGATGAGCCGCATTTCAACACCGCACCTTGTGTAGTTGTCGATGGACCACGCTGGAAAATGTGGTATGTGTCATGTACAGGCTGGGAGATGATAAACAAACGACCCGAGCCGCGTTATCACATAAAGTATGCTTTATCTGATGATGGGATTCACTGGCAAAGAACGAATCAGGTGTGTATAGATTATGATTCATTTACTGACGCGATTGGCCGCCCATGCGTATTCGTGACGAACGGCATGTACAGGATGCTTTACTCTTATCGGAGCATTCAGAATTATCGAACCGATCCCGGCCAAAGTTATAGACTCGGCTATGCTGAATCGTCGGACGGAATTCATTGGCTCCGGCGAGACAACGAGGTCGGGATCGAGAAGTCAGCAACTGCCTGGGACTCAGAAATGTTGGAATACAGCCATGTCTTGATGTCTAAGCGTGGAATGTACTTATTTTACAATGGAAACGGGTTTGGTCAGTCTGGTTTCGGATATGCAGTGTTACAAGAGGCCTAGCGCCATCTCTCCTTATGATCAAACGGAGCGTTAATGATTTGGCGATCCTCGGGGGGAAACCCGCATTCGCACACAAGCTCCACGTTGGCCGTCCCAATATCGGCAATCAAGTGCGTTTGCTGGACCGAATTCGCGATCTCCTGGACAGGCGTTGGCTGACCAATCAAGGCCCATTGGTCCATGAGTTCGAAACCAAGATTTGCGAACTTCTCGGGACCAAGCATTGCATCGTCACCTGTAACGCCACCACAGCCCTGGAGATTGCCATCCGCGCTCTAGATCTGACTGGCGAAGTGATTGTGCCTTCGTTTACTTTCGTTGCGACGGCGCACGCCCTGCAATGGCAAGAAATTACTCCTGTATTTTGCGACGTCGACCCTCAGACCCATAACCTCGATCCTCGACGCATAGAAGCGTTGATCACCCCGCGCACGACGGGGATTTTGGCAACGCACGTATGGGGCCGACCCTGTGCCGTAGATGAATTGATTGAAATCGCCGCGTGTCATCGATTGAAGCTGCTTTTTGATGCTGCCCATGCCTTTGGCTGTTCCTACCGCGGCCGTAAGATTGGAAATTTTGGCGAGGCTGAGGTGTTCAGCTTTCACGCAACAAAATTCCTCAACACCTTTGAAGGTGGAGCCGTCGTCACCAATGAGGATGAGTTGGCCGGTAAGATACGGCTTATGACAAATTTTGGTTTTGCCGGCTACGATCAAGTGATTTACCTAGGGATCAACGGTAAGATGAGTGAGCCGGCAGCAGCCATGGGGCTAACGGGACTGGAATCCTTAGACGAATTTGTTGCCGCCAACCTCCGTCACTATAAGCGCTATCAAGAGACGCTGGCCGATGTGCCCGGAGTGCAAATGATCCATTACGACGAAGCCGAACAGAATAACTACCAATACATTGTGCTTGAGATTAACGAATCGGCGACTCATATCAGCCGTGACCTGATTTTGTCTATCCTACACGCCGAGAACGTGCTTGTCCGTCGTTACTTTCATCCCGGCTGCCACCGAATGGAGCCCTATCGATCTTACTTCCCGCATGCTAGCCTGCTGCTGCCGGAAACAGAAAAATTGACTCAACGAGTGCTGTCCTTACCCACAGGGACAGCCATCGAGGCGCAGGATGTCGACCTGATCTGCGACCTTATCCGTTTTGTGGTAGAACACGGCGTTGAGTTGTCGCAAAAAATTTCCACCATGCCAGGCAGTAGCTGATGAAGATCGGGTTTTTCGGCAACACCAACAACTATCCTTTCATGTTAGCTCAGGCGCTGCGTAAGCTCGGGCATGATGTGCTGATCGTTATCACCAGCGAGGAACTACTCAACCGGCCAGAAAGCCGGTACCCTGAATTCGATAATGGTTATCCCGAATGGATTCTGGATGCTGCGCATTTGACTGAGTGGGATATGATGACCTTGAGCCCATCGTTAGCTCCGGTGCTCGATGTGTTGTCTACCTGCGACGCTCTGGTTTTGAATTTTACCGGTCCTTCGTTTTGGCCGCTGCTCCGGCGTCCGGCCATTGCCTTGTTGACCGGCTCAGACCTGGAACACTACGCCAATTTTGCAACGGTTGAAGTCCGGAGCGCCACTTGGGACCCCGCTTACAAGGCCTCGGTTGATGGGCAGATGAACCTGAATCTATTGCGAGATTTTGTTCAGCGACAACGTGAAGGAATCAGGGAAGCAGTGGCCGTGAGATATTTTCCTCGGGGGTTGGTGCCCAACGGTGACATGATGCTAAATGAGCTTGAGGTGCCTGAGTCCAGGCGCGTTTTTTTGCCCTCAGCGGAGCTCGATCTAATCAAACCGACACCGGCGCCGCACAATAACCCTGTACGGATTTTCTGTGCAACTCGACTCACATGGAAATTACCCATCGAACCAGGTCGCTCTCTTTTGGACTACAAGGGGTCAGATATCATGATTCGGGGGTTAGGATTGTTTTATCGCGAGACCGGTGTTCGGCTGGACATTCAGCTAGTGAGAAAAGGATTGCACGTGGCCGAAACGGAACAGCTGATCGTCGAAGAAGGTTTGACCGATCAAGTCACATGGTCGGATGAAATGTCTCTTACCGAGGTTTGGGCAGAGTTTGCCCGATGCGATATTGTCATTGAGCAACTGGTCAACGGCGCAATTGGCGGTGCCGGGCTGGATGCTATGGCCGCTGGGCGTCCCGTCATTGGCAATGCTCGACGGGAGATGTTTGAAGACTATTTTGGGCAGCATTCTTCCGTTTGCCAGGCACAAACCGCCGAGGAAGTTTGTGCTCAGCTCAAACGGCTCGTCTGGAACCCGGCGAAACGGGAAAAAATTGGCCTGCTTGGGCGTCGATTCGTGGAAGAACATTGTAGTCCTCGACGCGCGGCTCAGACTTGCCTGGAGCGTTTACGCCCAGCTTGCGCTACTGATCGGTTGTTGACTCAGAAGACTAGCACAGGGCACGGCTATTACTTGCAACGATGCTATGATGACAGGAAGGCGCTGCTATCTTTACAACAAGCCTCAAAAGATACTCAAGCTGAGCTTGAAGCTAAGAAGCATAACTTGCAAATTGCTCAAGCAGACCTGCAAATTGCTCAAGCAGACCTGCAAACCACCCAAGCCGAACTTCACATGACCCAGCAAACCTTGCGAAATACCCGAGCGGAGCTTGAGGCTAAGAAGCATAACCTACAAACCGCTCAAGCAGACTTGCAAACCACCCAAGGGGATCTTCACACGACCCGGCAAACCTTGCAAAATACCCAAGTCGAGCTTCTAACTATACAGGCGAATTTGGCTCGATACCAAGATTTTCTTCCAATTCGAGTACTACGCAAACTTCGCAGATTAGCAAAAAATAGGAAGTGATTTGACGTTTTCTTAACAACTTGCGCAAGGACCTATATGACAAACGTCAGGCGAGCTTTGGCGATCGGTGTCACGGTAGGCGTTATCGTTGGCGCAGGAGTCGCAAGAATATATTATCGCGGCCTTCCAAGCGCGCCTCCAGCGCCCCAGTCTTCACCGTCGGTTACTCTTGATCCGCTGCAGGCGTTCAAGCAGCGCGTTGCTGTAGAGTTACGCGATGCGTAGGGGAGTCCGTCCGGCGGACGCTCGGTGCGCGATTCCAGAAATACAGCCTTGAGGACTATCGGCAACCGGCGTCATGATCATCGCCCGCAAGGAATAGCGCGCTAACGTCGGACTGCCTGCTATTGGCGGTTGCCATCAACCTATATGCACCGCCGGTAACTATGTTGAAAACACGCCCTAAGATAAATCGAGGGCGCTCGGCAATGGCTGAAGTAATGGAACTTTATCAAAGAGCCGATAAACTCCGGCCAATCTCAATCACTGAGCGTCAAAAGGCGACGCGCGAACTGTATGACCGCCTCGCAAGTGAGCGAGACGGATGGCTCAGACGCAATCGCTTCTTTTACAACAACGATCGGCGATACATACAATTCCTGGTTCCACCCGGCCAGCGTGTACTCGAGCTCGGCTGCGGCGAGGGTCAGTTGCTGAGGTCGCTTCAACCATCCCATGGAGTGGGCGTTGATCTCAGCCAAGAAATGATCAACCTGGCGCGGAAGCGTGCGCCGGAATTCGAGTTCCACGTAGGAAATGCTGAAGATCCCGGGTTGCTGGACAGCATTGTGGGGCCGTTTGATTACATTATCCTGTCCGACATGGTGGGATACCTTGAAGATTGTAGCAATACTTTTGAAGCCCTGCAGAAACTTTGTACGCCAAAGACTAGGCTGGTGATCGCCTACTATTCGCATCTTTGGGAACCCATCGTTCGTTTTGGCGAACGCATCGGTGCAAAGATGCCTTCAATGATTCAAAACTGGCTTTCCATCGATGATACCGCTAACCTGCTCCGGCTGGCAGGCTTCGAAGTGGTGCGCCGGGAATGGCGACAATTGGTGCCGAAGCGACTGCTCGGCATAGGAATAGTCTTGAATAAGGTTGTGGCACCACTTCCCGGAATTCGCAGATTATGTTTGCGAAATTATGTGGTCGCACGTCCGGTCAGGCTTCGAGAAACAGCGACACGAAACCCTTCCTGTACAATCCTGATTCCTTGTCGTAACGAGCGGGGCAATATCGAAAATGCGGTCAGGCGCCTGCCGCAATTTTCAGGCGACCTTGAAATCCTGTTCGTGGAAGGTCACAGCAGTGATGGCACGTATGAGGAATGTCTGCGTGTGAAGGACTCATATCCCGATAGAAAGATTCGAACATTCAAGCAACCGGGCAAGGGAAAAGGGGATGCGGTCAGGTTAGGCTTCGCACGGGCGAAAGGCGATATCGTCATAATTCTTGATGCGGATCTGACGGTCGCACCTGAATCCATGCCCAAGTTCTACCGCGCCTTGGTCGAAGATTACGGCGAATTTGTCAATGGAACAAGGCTTGTTTATCCCATGTCTGACCGGGCCATGCGGACGCTCAACGCGATCGCAAATCGTGCCTTTGCGATGGTTTTCTCCTATCTATTGAACCAGCGTTTGACCGATACACTGTGCGGAACCAAGGCGCTCTGGAAAAGGGATTATGAGCGCATTGCCGCAGCACGCAGTTACTTTGGCGAATTCGACCCTTTCGGTGACTTTGATCTGATCTTCGGCGCAGCCAAGTTAAACCTTAGGATGGTCGAAGTTCCGGTGCGCTACGCGGACCGAACCTATGGGGAGACGCAGATTTCCCGCTTCCGTGACGGCTGGTTGTTGCTGCGAATGGTTGCCTTAGCCTGGCGTAAACTTAAAGCGCTCTAGCATGGTCGACCCGCGTACGGCACAGAATCTGCGCCAATGGGAGAATAAGCCAAGCCTGAGGGCCGTGTACCAGGACCTCTATCGGAAAATGGCCAGCGAGTGTCTACCAGGCGCCACCCTCGAGATCGGGGGAGGCTCCGGGAATTTCAAACAGTACCGTAACGATGTGGTCACGTCTGACGTTGTCTGCGCTCCATGGCTCGATCTCGTCGCGGATGCGGAGGCACTTCCGTTTAAAGCGGGCGTCTTCTCAAATATCGTGATGTTCGATGTGCTACACCACATCGAGTTTCCACGAACGTTTTTCGCCGAGGCCCAGCGGGTGCTTATTCCCGGAGGAAAGATGGTGATGGTAGAGCCGGCGATCACGCCAATAAGTTGGTTCTTTTATCGCTTCGTTCACCAGGAACCTGTTAACTTCTCTGCGGATCCGTTGTTGGAAGGAAAAGCGAGCCCGTCTAAGGATCCCTATTTGGCCAACCAAGCTATCCCTACTCTTCTTGTCACACGCTATGCACAGCGCTTAACGTTGCTCTTCCCAGGTCTGCGTGTGCGTCATGTGCGGTGGCTAAGCTTGTTCGCATATCCTCTAACCGGTGGATTCAAGTCGTGGTCGCTGATTCCTCTTGGCCTCGTCGGCCCGCTACTTCGTTTGGAGGATGCCGTTTCGGGAACGATGGGTCGACTGCTAGGATTTAGAATTCTGATCACTATCGAAAAATGCCCGTCGTAAGCAGTCCCTTGGTGGTTGCTGTTGAATCACGACTGCTGAAACACCAACGCGCGGCGAGGAGTGCGCTCACGGCTCCAATGGCCTAACTGTACGGGCCAGGTAATAGGTGGCGTCGGTAACCGGAACGGTTACATCAGGCCGAAAGCAAAAACTAACTGTCTTGCCAGCGAGCTTTCCCAGATCGCCGTGCCACAAGAGCCGTATATCATCCCCCACGCCGGACCGACCGTCTGTCGCCATGATCTGATACCCATGAATCACAGTCGTTGGCACAGGCAACCCGGCAAAGCCTTTCTCGAACCACTCCTCCCTAAGCCCCCTCCGCAAGTCATTGGCAGAAACCTGCATCTGCCAATAACTTTTCGGCTGGCCATCTCCGACGAGGATAATCATGTAACTCTCGTGGCCCAGACGGGTAATCAACTCCTTTTCGCCATTCATACAGCCGAGCGGAGTAACCGGTCGGATCGACACTAGGCCGCGAACGGGCGTCAAGGGCAAGAAGATTGCTGCAAGCAGAAGCACTGGCACGGCAACCTCGAACGGGTGAAAACGCAACTGCTTAGAGCCCGCGGATGAGGAAGATGGATCGACCACCTTCCACAGGCATGATAGAAGCAGATGCATTCCCAAGGCGACTTGCAAGACCGTCACACCCCAGGTCGCTGCGAATATTCTCGGGCCAGCATCCTGGATGACCACGGGTGCAGAGAGTAGAACACCCAGCGACAGAAACCCGACGATTCTATAAGAGAGCTCACGCCAATGGAGAGCAATGGCAAATGCGCCGAGCCACCACAAAACCTGCAAGCCGGCCATCCCCAATAAGGGATCACGGAGGAAGCGGAGTAAGTTCCCTGCAAGCGTCTTTGCAATCAACAATGGGGAGGTGACGATGTTTGTCCAGGCTAGGTCGAAGATCAGCCGCGCGACCTGCACATCCGACAGGTTGCCCCGAAATAATTCCGGGTGGTCGGTAAAAACCTGACCCCAGCCTTTACCCCCAACCGATAGGCCATATAGAGTATAGGAAAAGTTGCTATGGGAAGCACTAGCTGCGCCGCCAAAATGAGCGACCAGAAAAGACTGCGCGGCAAATCCTGAAGCGATTCCAGCGATCGCGATTATCGTGGATGATAATCTGGATCGCCATGGCGTGGATTGAAAGAACACTCCCACCGCCAAAAAGGGCAAGGCAAAAAAAGCTCCCGAGCGAGCATTCAGCGCCATCGAAAGGCAGGCCGCGCCTAGAAACAGTAGGCGTTGGTCTTCTAACCGTGCGGCGTCAAGCATGAGCGCTAGCCCCACCGCGCCCAGAGCTAACCCCGCACTCTCGGTTGTCGTACTAGGGTAGACATTCTCAGCCGAGAAAGAGAACATGAGCCACAGAACGAGAATCGCGGTGCCAGGTCCGGCCAGCCGCGACGTCGCGCGAAGGAGCACGGCGATCGACAAACCAACGAGTGAACTCTGGACAAGCAGCGTCCAAAGCCAACTACGGCCCGTCAGGCCAAGGACCGTAGCGAGAAAAGTTGCGTAGATCGGCCGCCGTAGGCACCATTCTCCACCATATTCCGGTATCCCGAGTCCCGAGATGCCTTCATCGAGAACTCGGCTAGCACACACCGCGTAACCGCTAGCGTCACTGACTTGAAAGAAGCCGCCCACTGCAAAGTTGACGGTCTTTGCTGATCCCCAAAGACCTAGGAGGTAGTACCAAGATGCGCCAATCACAGCGAGCGCGATGCTCGCCGATATGATCCAGTGCCCGCCAAGTTGTCCCGGCGTCACGAGCCAGCGAAATATTCGACGGATCACCGTAACGACAGATCGCCGTGGCGCCGGTGGAAGAAGCGCGACCACGCGCCAAACCACGATCAAGAAAGCGATCCCCCCAAGCCACCGGGACAGAGGCGTGGGTGTGAGTGGGGATCTCACCAGGTAAGTGCGTCCATTGGTTAAAGGTGAGCTACCGTCGCTGGTTGAAAAGTGCAATTCCCTG
>Ga0075429_100003671_pt1 | contig 13070 bp, 8 predicted proteins | sample RhiMetdeltSRZDD3_FD_75295 | JGI IMG/M metagenome (GOLD analysis project Ga0075429, IMG submission 75295) | Populus rhizosphere microbial communities from Tennessee, USA - Rhizosphere MetaG P. deltoides SRZDD3 | ecosystem: Host-associated > Plants > Roots > Rhizosphere > Soil | place: USA...
TCGGGCATGTAGAAGTCGTGGCGCTTGGCGCCGCCGTCCGACCACTTCTCGAGATAGTAGGTCGTGCCGCCCATCGTCTGCGGCGCGCCGGTGTCGAGGATGCGCTTCATGCCGGCCACGGCGTCCATCGACTGCGGCGCGGCGCCGCTGACGCTGTCCGCCGAGACCTGCAGCCCGCTCGGGCTCGAGTTGACCGTGAGCGTCTGCTTCTTGGGCAGGACGTCGCGGCTCACCGTGCGCGACGCGCCGCCGGAGTCGGTGCACTGGAGGTTGATGCTCCACCACTGATCCGGATCCCACTCGCCGTCGGTGGGCAGGGTGAAGCTGCCGCCCTTGACGCCGGTGAACTGCACGCCCGGATGCGTGTGCGTGTTGTGGTGGAAGACGATGTCCCAGAAGAAGCCGGCGGCGGCCACCGTGCCGTCCTCCGGATCCGTGCAGTCGCCGGCAAAGCTCACGAGGTCACCACCCACGTACAGCGTGCCGGAGGGCGGGGCGGTGATGAACGGATTCGGCGTGGCGTTCGGCGCCGACGTGGCCGTCGGAGTCGGGGTGGGGCCCGGCGACGTCGGCGTCGGGGTCGGCGTCGGGGTAAGCGTCGGGATCGGCGTGCCGTACGTGATGCGGCGAACCGCGCTCGAGTTGCGCGCGGCATACCACATGCTGCCGTCGGGGGCGACCTCGACGTCCGTCGGGCCGCTGATGCCGCTGGCGAACGGAGTGAGCGTGCCCGCGCCGCCGCTGCCGTTGATGTATTGGATCCAGCCGCCGCCGTAGTCGCCGAAGAAGTACTTCCCGACGTACGTCGACGGGAACATCACAGTCGTCGGGTTGTAGAAGTCGCCGCCGGTGATGGCGTTGCCGCCCTGCGAGCTGGCGGTATAGCCGAAGTAGCGCCCCATCGAGTTCGTGCCGCCCCACCCGAAGTTGCCGCCGCGGGTCAGCTCGTTGACCTCCTCGCAGCAGGCAGTGCGGCCGTCACCGACGTCGTTCACGAAGATGCGCCCGGTGCCGGGCTGAATGTCCATCGTGAAGGGATTGCGGTAGCCGTACGCCCAGATCGCGCGGTTGTTGCCGGAGGTCGTTCCGTAGAACGGGTTGTCGGTCGGGATCGAGCCGTCCGGCACGTTGATGCGGACGACCTTGCCCCACAGGTTGCTGAGGCTCTGGCCGCTGCCCGTCTGGTGGTCGCCGATCGACGAGTACAGCTTGCCGTCGTTGCCGACCTGCAGGCCGCCGCCGTGGTGATAGACGTTGCCGTCGTATGGAATGGTGAAGATGACAGTGACGGTGCCGTCAGAGACATCCGGGTTCGACGCCGAGGCCTTCAGGCGTCCGATGACGTTGTTCTGCGGGGAGGCGCGCGTGAAGCGCACGTACACGTAACCGTTGGTGGCGAAGTCCGGGTCGAAGGCGATGCCGTGCAGCCCGCGCTCGTCCGAGCAGTTGACAGACAGCGTCGCGAACGGCGTCGACAGCAGCGCACCGTTCTTGATCACCCGCAGCGAACCGCACTGCTGCGAGGCGAAGACGCGGCCGTCGGGCGCCACGGCCAGGTTCACCACCGACGAGATGCCGGTGAAGGACTGCTCCTGGAAGCCCGAAGGCAGCGTTGCCGCGGAGGCCGCGGCCGCCCACAAGCTGAGCGCACACGCAGACGCCAATGTTCGACCCGAAAAGCTCAATCGGTGCATCGGATGCTCCTGTGCATGACCGTCCCCATTGAACAACCCGCGCTCCGGCCCTCGAAAAGAGGCCTTTCGGGAGTTGGTTGAAAGAAGTGATGTGACCTCCTATATATTCGATATATGAAAGCAGGGTCAAGACTTTTTTAATCATTCGCTATAATCAAAACTGGAACGCGTTGGGTCTTCATAAGTTACTGGATTTGATACGGAGTAATCGGCATTGGTGCGGACCGGCGCGTCTCCCGAGCTACCGTGATGTCGGTCCGACAATGGCGGCCCACCGCAGCCGTTTGATGTCCTGACAGGCCTCGCGAAGACCCGCCGAGCAGGCCTTCTGCAGGAGCTCCACCGCCCGGTCCGCGTTCTTATCGACGCCGTCACCGTGCGCAAACGCATTCCCGAGCCGACGGCACATCACGACATCACCGCCGTCACATCCCTGCTGCAACAGGCGGGCGGCCTTGGCGAGATCCCGGGGCACCCCCCGGCCGATCGAGTGGAGCCAGGCAAGGCCGCCGCAGCCTCGCAGATCTCCCGAGACGCACGCGCTCTCCATCGAACGGGCCGCCTTCGCGAACAGGAGGTCCGCGCGGGCCACGTCGCGCGGAAGGATCTCCGTGTCGGGCCGCCCCGTGTCATACGCCGACGCGAGCTCGACACACGCGTCGGCCTCCCCTCCATCACACGCCTTCTGCAGCAGCCGCGCCGCCCTGGGCAGGTCTTTGGGGCCGTCGGCACCCAGCAGGCTCGCGAGCCCCGCGTAGTAACACGCCGGCGCGGCGCCGGCACGGCAAGCCGCGTCGTAGAGCTGCTGCGCCCGCGGCCAATCGGTGTTGGCCAGAGAGGCCGCCTTCGCCATGAGGGCATTCGGAGACTCAGGCGCCCGCCGCGGGGTGAGCTTCGGCGACTCGGTGGCGATCGCCGACAACGCGAGCACCGCCGCCGCACACGCGAGAATGGAACGCAAGATCACGAAAGAGCTCGAAGTGGCTCCGCCCCGCCTACGGGCGGAGCGGAGCCGGAAAGCCGATCTTTAGTTGGTCGGCAACACGTCGCGGAGCGAGAAGTCCACCCAGAACATCCCGCACTCGTTCTGCCGCGTCTGATTGAGAAGAGCGCGGCCGATCGTCTGCGGGATCGGAGTGGCGAGCCCGCTCCACCAGCCCTTGTCGCTCGGGTACCCGAACTGGTAGCCCACGTAGGCCGGATCGTAGAAGTCGGCGAAGCCCTTCATCTCCGACAGGAAGCCGCTGTAGCTGCCGTTCTGCTCGCTGTCGTCGATGAAAATGATGTCGCCGCGCAGCGTCTGCGGCAGGTTCGCCCGGTCGAAGTGTTTCACGAACAGGCGATAACTCGGGTTGACCGACTTCACCTTGTTGTTCCAGGCGGTGACCACGGAATCGCCCGCGGGGGCGTTGCCGCCGCCGTCGCTCGAGCTGTGGTACCACTCCACGTCCACGCCGAAGCCGATCACGGACGGGTGATGGCCGTAGCGGTTGTAGGTCACCTGGATGAGCTGGTCGATGGGGGCGAAGCCCGGCTCGAACTGCAGGAACACCTTGACGCCGTGGGTGTCGAAGTAGTCGAGGATGGGCTCGTGTTTGTCCGTGCTCTGGAACTGGATCCTCGAGTCCCAGGTGCCGCCCGGGTTCGGGAACTCCAGGCCCTGGCCGCTGTTCTGGCCGGCGAAGAAGATCTCGCCGACGAGCCAGACGCCGGTCGGCGTCGAGCCCGGGAAGTAGCCGGCCATCGTGGTGATGGCGTTCGTCCAGCCCTGCGCGCTCGGGAACGGGCTGATGCCGTAGCCCGACGAGCGCGCCCCCGCGTGTTTGATCTTGCCGGCGGAGGGTACCGTCGGTGTCGGCGTCGGGGTGGGCGGCGGCGTGGGACACGAGGTGCAGGCGGCGCCGAAGACGCTGAACTCCGTCACGCTGTTGAACGTGCCCACGTCGCTCATGTGGCCGAGATAACGGACGTACCGCGTGCTGGCGTCGGTGACGTCGTGCGTCTCCTCCATCGTGGTGTTGCCGCTCGACTGCGCGCCCGTCAGGACGTTCGTCCACGGCCCGGACGCCGAGCTCGACACCTGGATGTCGAACATGTTGTGCCGCGAGTTGCCGTTGTAGACGGCGATGCTCACGTGGGTGACGGTGTAGGTGGCGCCCAGGTCGTACTGGAGCCACGCGCCGTCACCGTTGCCCGACCAGCGGGTGGCGAGGTTGTTGTCGTTGGCGTTCGCGGGCACGTTCCCGTCGTTCGTGCTCGCGGTGATCGCCGCCGGCGCGATCTCGCTGGACGGCAGCGGCGTCGACGTCGGCGTGGGCGTGGGTGGAATCGGCGTGAGGGTCGGCGTCGGAGACACCGTCACCATCGGCGTGGGTGTCGGCGTGGCGGTGGGCCCGCCCGACTGCCAGATCTCGACCTCGGTCAGGCTGTTGAAGGTACCCACGTTCGACATGTGTCCCATGTAGCGGATGTAGCGGGCGCTCACGTCGGCGAAGTCGAACGTCTCCAGCGCCGTCGTCATGCCGCCGGACTGGGCGCCGGTCAGGATGTTCGTCCAGGTGGTACCGGTGTTCGAGTACTGCAGGTCGAACAGGTTGTTGCGCGAGTTGCCGTTGTACACCGCGATCTTCACGAAGCTGACCGTCTTCGCCACGCCCAGGTCGTACTGGATCCAGGCGCCGTCGCCGTTGCCGGACCAGCGCGTGGCCAGGTTCTTGTCGACGGTGTTCGCGGGCAGGTTGCCGTCGTTGGTGTTGGCGGTGACGGCGCCCGCCGCCGGAGTGATCTCGACGTCGCCCACGGGCAGCGTCGGGGTGGGCGTGGGCGTCGGCAGCATCGTCGTCGGGGTCGGCGTGGGGGTGGGCGTCATCGGCGTCGGCGTGGGTGTCGGCGTCGGCACCGTCCCGTTCACCGTGATCGTCCCCGTCATGATGGTGTGGAACAGGCAGGTGTACGGATACGTCCCGGGCGACGTGAACGTGAAGGCGAAGTTCCCACCGGGTGCGATTGTGCCCGAGTCCCAGACGGCGGTGTCGCTCGTGGCGGTGTGAGCCTGGGAGTCGGTGTTGACCCAGGTGACGGTCTGGCCGACGTCGATGGTGAGGTTGGCGGGTACGAAGCTCATGCCGACGATCGACACGGTGTTGGGGGCGAGCGCGGCGCCGAAGATGCTGACCTCGGTCACGCTGTTCATCGTCGGGTTCGTGCTGCCGATGTTGCCGTGGCCGAGATAGCGGACCCAGCGCGCGGCGGCGTCCGGGAAGTCGTAGGCCTGCTCGTTGGTGGTGGTGCCGGAGGACTCGCCGGAGAAGACCGTCGTCCAGTTGCTGTTGTCGCTCGAGACCTGGATGTCGAACCGATTGCGCCGCATGTTGCCCTGGTAGACGGCGACGCCGACGTGTCCGACCGTCCGCGGCGAGCCGAGGTCGAACTTCACCCAGGCGCCGTCACCGTTGCCCGACCAGCGCGTGGCCAGGTTGTTGTCGACGGTGTTGGCGCCGACGTTGGTGTCGCTCGTGCTGGTCGTCACCGCGGAGGCGGCCGGCGTGATCTCGCTGTAGGCCGACGCCGCCTTGAAGGTCGCCGTGAACGAGGCGTTGGCATCGGGCATGAAGACGTCGTGGCGCTTGGCCCCGCCGTCCGACCACTTCTCGAAGTAGTACGTGGTGCCGCCCATCGTCTGCGGCGCGTTCGTGTCGAGGATGCGCTTCATCCCCGCCACCGCGTCCATCGTCTGGGGCGCGGGACCGGTGACGCCGTCCGCCGCCACCTGCAGGCCGCTGGGGCTCGAGTTGAGCGTCAGCGTCCGTTTGCGCGGGAGGACGTCGCGGAAGACGGTCGACGACGCGCCCTGCGGGTCCGTGCAACGGAGATTGACGCGCCACCATTGGTCGGGATCCCACTCGCCGTCTGCGGGCAGATCGAAGCTGCCGCTGGTGACGCCGGTGAACTGCACGCCCGGATGGGTGTGCGTGTTGTGGTGGAAGACGATGTCCCAGAAGTAGCCGCTGGCGGGAACGGAACCGTTCGGATCGGTGCACGTACCTGAGAACCCGACGGCGTCACCGCCCGCGTACAGCGTGCCCACCGGCGGCGCGGTGATGCTCCCGGCCGGCGGCGCGTTCGGGGTGGTCGTCGCGGTAGGCGTCGGCGTTGGTCCGATCGGCGTAGGCGTAGGAGTCGGAGTCGCCGCCATCGGCGTCGCGGTCGGTGTGGCCGTCGGCACCGCGCCGGCGTAGGTGATGCGGCGGACGTTGCTCGAGTTGCGCGCCGTGTACCACAGGCTGCCGTCGTTCGCCGCCTCGACGTCCGTCGGTCCGTCGATGCCGCTCGCGAAACCCGTGAGCGAGCCCGCGCTGCCGCTGCCGTTGATGTACCGGATCCAGCCGCCGCCGTAGTCGCCGAAGAAGTACTTCCCGACGTAGCTCGCCGGGAACATCTGCGTGGTGGGGTTGTAGAAGCTGCCGCCCACGATCGCGTTGCCGCCTTGGCTGGTCGCCGTATAGCCGAAGAAGCGGCCCGTCGCGTTGCTCGCCGGGGGCCAGCCGAAGTTCTGGCCGCTGGTGAGGTTGTTCACCTCCTCGCAGCAGCTCGAGGCGCCGTCACCGACGTCGTTCACGTGGATGCGGCCGGTGCCCGGCTGGATCGCCATCGTGAAGGGATTGCGCAGGCCGTAGGCGTAGATCGCGCGGTTGTCGCCGGTGGTGGTGTTGTAGAAGGGGTTGCTGGTCGGAATGCCGCCGTTGGGAATGTTGATGCGGACGACCTTGCCCCAGAGGTTGTTCAGGTTCTGGCCGCTGCCCGAGAGGTGGTCACCGAACGACGAATACAGCATGCCGTCGTTGCCGACCACGAGACCGCCGCCGTGGTGATAGCGCTGGCCGCTGCCGTTGAACGGCACCGTGAACAGGACCGTGAGCCCGCCGCCCGTGTCCGAGCTCGGTGGCGAGGCCTGCAGCCGGCCGATCACGTTGTTGAGGGGCGAGGCGCGCGTGTAGCGCACGTACACGTAGCCGTTCGACGAGAAGTTCGGGTCGAAGGCGATCGAGTGCAGCCCGCGCTCGTCGGAGCAGCTCACCGAGATCGAAGCAAACGGCGTCGAGAGGACCGCGCCGTTCTTGATGATCCGGATCGCACCGCACTGCTGCGAGACGAACACGCGCCCGTCGGGCGCGATCGCGAGGGCCGTCGGGTTGGTGATTCCACTGAACGTCTGCTCGGAGAAGTTCGCCGGCAGAGACGCGGCGAAGGCGCCGCTGGCGCCGAACAGCGTGAGAGCGGCCGACACGGCCAGCGCTCGTTTGGAGAGGATCGAGTGAAACATGGATGGCTCCTGCTCGTGAACGTGATCGGAAACCCTGACCCGGAGCGACGCCAGAAGGCGTCCCGTTCAGTAGCAGCGGTGAAGAGAATGGCGTGCTGTCTGAGGCTACGTATATTCGATACGCCGCGCCTACGTCAAATACTTTTTCAATCGAGCAAAAGAAGTTTGCCCTAAGTCCATTGGCCGCCGTCTCTTAATTTTTATCGAGAAGGACTCGCCCTATTTCGGCAATGCGGTTTCCAGCTCGTTGGACAGGAAATCGTAGCGGTGGCCCACGGCGAGGCGAAGACGGCACGGCTCGCTCCCCTTCTTCACCTGGCCGAGGTTGATGCGATGCCGAACGATGGTGCGACCGCCGTCCACTGTCACATGCGCGGGCTCGCTGAGGACGGCGTGGGCGGTGCCGCCCGGACAGACGATCTGATACTTCGCGACCGCCTTGTCGTCCGGCTTGAGGTCACCCTTCGCATCCTGCACGTCGACGGTGATCTCGTACTCGCTGCCGGGGGCGAGGGTCGTGACCTTGAGACCCGAGATCGAGATCTCGTGGTCGCGGCGCGAGGCTTCGCTGGCGGCGCTGTCCGCGGAGGCACCCTTCGCCGCCTCCGGCTTGCTCCCGCAATCGAGCGCGGAGCCCGCAGTAACGAGCAGGACGATGACGCCGGCGATCTTCTGTCTCATGGCCGCTCCCCCCGAAACGCCGGGAGTATAGGCCCACCGCCGCGTTTCAATAAATCCTGAAGCCGAGGACGCGCCGCCACACCGTCATGTGCCGCACCTCGTCGATGAGGATGAACGCGGCCGAGAGGAGGTAGTCGTCGGTGCGGATCTGGCTGATGAGGGCGGTGTAGGCCTTCTGCGCCGCCAGCTCGATCTCGAGGGCCAGGCGCACCATGCGCTCGCCGTTCTCGATTTCTCCCCAGTCGTACGAAGGCGGCGGAGCCGCCACGCGACCGCCGCGCTCGGCCACGATGGCGATCTGGGTGTCGCGATGGCCGAGATGGTCGCCGCGAAACTCGACCGCCCATCGCCTGAGCCCCGCGGGGAACAGGCCGCGCTTCAGGCCGTGGTCGTAGATCGCGATCGCCTCGTGCTCGAGGATGAGAGCGGCGTCGAGCACCGCGAGCTCGGTGGCCTCGCTGCGCGGCAGCGCCTCCACGCGGTCTTCGAGGAACGACAGGACGAGCGGGGCGAGGCCCGCGGCACGCACGAGCTGGCGCAGGCCCTCGCGGCGCCCGAGGCGGGGCTCACTCACCGAGGTCCTCGCCTTCCATCCAGAGGTCGACGACGGTCAGCAGGCGCGAGAGGTCGATCATGTGCTCGGCCAGGCGCTGCACGTGGGCACCGTCAGCGAGCACGGGCAGGCCCTCCGCGTGGGCGTGCACCAGTGACTCGAGGGCCGCGCGCAGCTTCCGCAGCGAGGTCGCCTGCTCCAACGACGCCGGCGGCACCGGCTTCCTCGCCCCGCCGCGCTCCCGGCGATGCCGGGCGAGATCGGCGGCCGCGCTCGCCACGAACGCGCGGGCCCGCGGCACCGTGCGTGCCAGCGCCTCGAGGCGAGCCCCGACCTCGGCCGAGAGCGTATCGATGGTCGCGAGCAGCTCGGTCTCCGTCGCGTATTCGCGCGCGAATGCGGGCGTCGCCACCGCGGGCAGGGCGGCGAGCAGACCGAGCGCGCCGCGCCGCGTCACCAATGGAAGCCGAGCACGGCGGCCACCGCATGCTGCCCGCCGTGCGCGCCTTCGATCGCCGTGAACGCGTACTCGACGTTGGCGGAGACGCGTGACGACAGCCGCAGCTCGAGCCCTCCCGCGCCGTGCACGCCGGCGCGCAGGTTGCCCTGCCCCGACGGCAGGCCCAGATCCGCGAGCTCGGGCGACGGCGCGGCGAGGCCGCCGATGAGCGGTCCGTCGAACGCCGCCCCCGCCAGCGGGTCGGTGATCTCGTCGCGTACCGGCTCCTGCTGCGTGAGGACCACGACGATGTCCGGGCCCAGGGTGAGATACGGCCGCAGGCGCGGAACGCGGCCCGAGGAGAACGTGAAGCGCAGGCCGAACGGCGACACCCGAAGCATCCGCAGCTCGGTGCGCACCTCGCGCTGCACGGGGAACGGCGCGCCCGGCGGGCCGAGGGCGGCGGCCGCCGGCGGCACCCCCGCGGCGAGGTTGGCGATGTAGGCGAGCGGGTTCGTCACCGTGAAGGCGCCGCCGCGGCTGCGCGCGAGATCGATCTGGAGCTCGTACGACAGCCGCCCGCCGAGGGCGCGCGCCAGCGGCAGGGCCACGAAACCGCCGCCGCACGGGCCGCGGCCGGCCTCGTACGGATTGATGCAGAAGCCGGAGCGGAAGCCGACCTGCGCGCCGATGTGTCCCAGATCGGGCAGGAGCTCGTGGACGTAGCCGCCGTCGTCACGCGTCCCGCTGGGCGGGGGTCCTCCCGCCGGCGTCTGCGCCAGAGCCGGAGATGCTGCCGCCCACAGGAGGGCCAGCGCCCAGCGCCACGTCACCACCAAAATGGCCTCCCGCGGAGCGGTCATTGTAGCCGTACGTTGGGAATACGTCGGCTGCCCGTCGCATGGATTTGCGTGCCCGGCGCCCCGCCGGGAGAATGGGCGGATGGGTGGGGCACGGCGGATCGTGGTGGGCATCACCGGCTCCACGGGGGCGGTGTACGGGATCCGCCTGCTCGAGGTGCTGCGGCGGACCGAAGCGGTCGAGACCCACGCCGTCCTCAGCGCCCCCGGCAAACGCACGATCGTCGAGGAAACGGACCGCACGGTGAAGGACGTGGAGGCGCTCGCCCACCACGTCTACGACAACCGCGACATCGGCGCCGCCCTGGCCAGCGGCTCGTTCCGCACCCACGCCATGGTCATCGCCCCCTGCAGCATGAAGACGGCGTCGTCGCTCGCCCACTGCTACGGCAACACGCTCATCGCCCGCGCCGGCGACGTGACGCTGAAGGAAGGGCGGCCGCTCATCGCGCTGGTGCGCGAGACGCCGCTTCACGTCGGCCACCTGCGAATCCTGACGTCGCTGGCCGAGATCGGCGCCGTCGTGATGCCGCCGATGCCGGCGTTCTACAACCGTCCGCGCACGCTCGCCGACATCGTCGACCATACGATCGCCCGCGTCCTCGACCGGCTCGGCCTGCCGCAGGACCTGGTGCCGGAGTGGACGGGCACCGGCCGCCACGAAGACGCGACGGAAGACTGACATGGACATCCTCGCCACCGCGACCGGCTTCTTCCTCGGCGTGCGGCATTGCCTGGAGCCCGATCACCTGACCGCCGTCGCGCATTTCGCGTCGGCGGCGAAGTCTCCACGGCACGGCCTGCTCCAGGGACTGCTCTGGGGCCTCGGGCACGGCGCCTCCGTCCTGATCGTCGGCCTCGCGCTGTCGAGCCTGCAGGCGCGGCTCACCGGCTGGGCACCCTGGACGGAGCGCGCCGTCGGCGTCACCCTCATCGCCCTCGCCCTCTGGCGACTGCGCGCGCTGGCCCGCCGCCCGCACGATCACGAGCACCGCCACCCCGACGGCGTCGTTCATTCGCACCCGCATCGTCACCGTCACGATCACCTGCACGCCCACGCGCCGACGCTGACCGGCATCATCCACGGGATGGCGGGCGCCTTCGGTGTGGTGGCGCTGCTCGGTGTGTCCACCCCGCGGTTCTCGCTCGTCCTCGTCGCGGCGGCGTTCGGAGTGGGCACACTCGTGGCGATGGGCGCCGCCGGCTGGCTGGCCGCGCGCTTCTACCGGCGCGCCTCCCTTACCGGCTGGGAGCGGCCGGCCGTGGCACTGACCGGGGTGAGCGGCCTCGCTCTCGGGATCTTCTGGCTCCTCACCGCGTAAACCGCTTGGCCATTATTTTTTAGCCCTTCAACAAAAGTCTTGACAGCGGCGCGTACCGTTCGTAATCTATTCACACATCGGAACTCATAACCGCGCGCCGACGTGGCGCCGGTATCAGCAGGCCAATTCAGCGCGGGCTACGTGTGCGCTCTTCGTGTGCCCGCCAGGGCCCGAGGAGTGTGCATGTCGACGGGGATTCGTCTGCTCGTGTGTGCGGCGACGGCGCTGGCGGCCACGGCCGAGGCGGCGACAGTACCAACCGGGTTCGCAGTGACGCGAATCCCGGGCACGCTGGCCAGCCCTACCATGGTCCACGCCGCTCCCGACGGCCGCGTCTTCGTTTCCGAGCAGGGGGGCACCCTGCGCGTCATCAAGAACGGCACGCTGCTGGCGGCGCCCTTCCTCACCGTCACCACCGGCATCGAGCGCGAGCGCGGCCTCTTCGGCCTCGCCTTCGACCCGCAGTTCGCCACCAATCACTACGTCTACATCTACTACACGGCGACCACGCCGACGGTACACAACCGCATCAGCCGCTTCACCGCCAGCGGCGACGTCGCGGTACCCGGCAGCGAGGTCGTGCTCATGGACCTCGAGCCGGTCGTGGCCGAAGTCCACAACTCCGGCGCCATGCACTTCGGGCCGGACGGCAAGCTCTACGTCACCGTGGGTGAAAACGGTGACGGCACCAACGCGCAGTCGCTGAGCGTCACCAAGGGCAAGATCCTACGCATCAACCCCGTCGACGGATCGATTCCCAGCGACAACCCGTTCTTCACGACCACGACCGGCGTCGCCCGCGCCATCTGGGCCTACGGCCTGCGCAACCCGTACACGTTCGCCTTCCAGCCGGGCACCGGGCGGCTGTTCATCAACGACGTCGGCGACAAGGCCTTCGACGAGATCAACGAGGGCCAGCGCGGCGCGAACTACGGCTGGCCGACGACGGAAGGGCCCACGACCAACCCGAGCTTCAAGACGCCCTTCTACTCCTACCCATGGAACGTGAACGGCTACTGCGCGATCGTGGGCGGCGCGTTCTACAACCCGCAGACGCAGAACTTCCCGGCGAGCTACGTCGGGAAGTACTTCTTCGGCGATCACTGCTCGGGGACGATCCGCACGATCGACCCTTCGACGAAGCAGGTCGCGGGGTTCGTCTCGGGCATCGGCCACCAGTCCGATCTGACGATCGCCACCGACGGCACCTTGTACTACATCGACCGCGACGCGAACGCGGTCGAGCGCGTCCGCTACACGGCCAGCCAGTCGCCCACGATCTCCGTCCAGCCGCAGAGCCAGACGATCTCCGCCAGCGCCCCCGTCACCTTCAGCGTCAGCGCGAACGGAACGGGCCCACTCTCGTACCAGTGGCAGCGCGGCACCACCAACATCGCGGGCGCCACCACCTCGAGCTACACGTTCACGACGCAGCTCTCCGACAACGGCGCGACGTTCCGCTGCGTGGTCTCGAACTCCTTCGGCACCGCCACCAGCAACAGCGCGATCCTCACCGTGGTCGACAACGATCCGCCGACGGCGACGATCACGCAGCCGGCCTCGGGTACGCCGTTCACCGGCGGCCAGGTCATCGCCTACGCCGGCGACGCCACCGATCCCGAAGACGGTACTGTCGCCGCTTCCGGGTTCGAGTGGGAAGTCGTGTTCCACCACGACGACCACGTGCACCCCTACCAGGGGCCGATCAGCGGCACCAAGAGCGGCAGCTTCACCGCCGCCACCACCGGCGAGACGTCGGACAACATCTGGTACCGGGTCCACCTGCGCGTGCGCGACTCCGGCGGGCTGCTTCACGAAGTCACTCGCGACGTGCTGCCGCGCAAGGCGGACGTGACGCTGGCCACGAGCCCGGCCGGTCTGCAGGTGACCCTCGACGGCACTCCGCGCGTGACGCCCTACACGTTCACCGGCGTCGCCGGCATCGCGCGGATCCTGGGCGTGCTCTCACCACAGAACAACTCGTTCTTCACTTCCTGGTCCGACGGCGGCGCCCTGACCCACACGATCAGCACGCCGCCGGCGAACACGACGTACACCGCCAACTTCCGTCCGGGCGCCGACTACGTCGAGGTCACGCCCGCCGCCGGTGCCGTGACCGCCAGCACGAACGACGGGAACGTCCCCGGCAACACCGTCGACAACAACCTGGCGACGCGCTGGTCGGGCAACGGCGACGG
>Ga0075429_100003674_pt1 | contig 13068 bp, 11 predicted proteins | sample RhiMetdeltSRZDD3_FD_75295 | JGI IMG/M metagenome (GOLD analysis project Ga0075429, IMG submission 75295) | Populus rhizosphere microbial communities from Tennessee, USA - Rhizosphere MetaG P. deltoides SRZDD3 | ecosystem: Host-associated > Plants > Roots > Rhizosphere > Soil | place: USA...
AGCGGCAGCTCGGGCGCTGTCGTCGCCCCGGCGGGGACGACCACCGCCAGAGCCGCAGCCACCGTGGCGACGAGGCGCACCATTCGACCCGGAGCTTCCGTTGCATGGCCTGTCGGCACGTCCGTCATCAGCCGCAGGCTCCGTGCGAAAAGCCGTAGACCGGGATGTCGGCCCGTGCGGCCAAGGCGCCGGCCCGCCAGCCGGGCGCCCGCCCGCCGCGGGGGAGGGGGATCGCCTCGACGTCGATTCCGCTGCGGGCGAGGAGCCAGGAGATCACGGAGTTCGAGTTCCACATCTCGCCGAGACCGAGCTCGTCGCGACCCCAGACGGGCAGAGGGACGCTGGGCACCAGGGCGAGCAGCCGCTCGCCCGTGCTCCGCTCCCTGCTGAGCGGCACGGGGCTCTCGACGGCCTCGGCGACGTCGGCGATCGTGCCGCCGCGCCAGCGACGGATCTCGTACCGGAACAGGCGGAAGCGTCCGGCCGCACGTGCTCCGACGGGGCCGACTGCCACGACGCCGCGCGCCCGGCCGTTCGCGCGCGCAGGCGCCTGCTCGACGACGAATCGGCCCTCGGCGCCGTCCACCTGGAGCGCGGCGTGATAGAGGTCGCAGCGATCACGCCGGCCGAGCCCTGCCGCGACGGCCTCGAACAACGCTCCGTTCGCACGGACCGAGTGGCCCCCGGCTCCCAGCGGAAGCCAGTAGAGCTCGATGCTCGCGCACGCGGACGCCGGAATCACCCGGCCTTCCCGAGCAGGGCCTGGTCGAAGAGCTCGACGACCCGGGCCTCGTACTCCCTCGGTCGCGCCTCGTAGCCACCGACGTGGCGCGCCTCGTCGATCAGCCAAAGCGACTTCGGCTGAGAGGCGGCTCGGTAGTAGTCGGGGGTCAGCTCCTCGCCGCCTCCTCCTCGGCCGGCGTAGATCAAGAGGAGCGGGCGTGGCGCGATCCTCGAGACGATGTCGCCGAGCGACGGTGGGGGAGCGCTCCCGCTCATGACGGCCACCGCGGCGGTCTGCACGGCGGCTTCGGGCAGCGAGAACCAGCCCTTCGGCCCGCGCAGCAGGTGCTCGCGAACCGAGCGCACGCCTGCTCCTTCGGAGACCACGGCTCGCAGGGCGTCGTTCGACGCGGCGGCCTCCAGCATCACCTCACCGCCGACGGAGAACCCCATGCCGCCGATCCGGCCGTCCACCACCTCGGGTCGCCTGCCGAGCCAGGCAACCGCCGCGTCGACGTCCGTCGCACCCTCCCAGCCGAAGAGATTCGGGTCTCCCTGGCTTCCGTCGTAGCCGCGCGCGTCGACGATGAGGACGCCGTAGCCGTGACGCGCGAGCATCCGAGCGTGCTCGGCCGCCCCCTGCCGGGAGGGATAGAGGACGACGGCCGCGCCGTTGCGCGAAGGGACGTACCAGGCGGCGAGCGAGAGGCCATCCTTCGTCTTCAACGTGACCTGGTCGTACGGCCGCCCGAGATCCGCCGGTGCGACGTCGGCGCGCGGCCGGTGGGTCGCGATGATCGCGATGCCGACCGGGACGAGCAGCCAGTATGCGCCGAGGAGCGCCGCGAGCGCGATCCCGGCTCGACGCAGATGACGGCGGCCGGCCTGCTTGCGCGAGCACCAGAGCTGCCGGCCCGAGAGGCCGAGGAGGATAATCCCGACCGGAAGGAGGAGGAACCCCGACCAGTCCTCGTCGCGAGCGCCCACGGCACGGGCATCCGCGATCGCGAGGAAGGCACCCACCAGGGCGAGGAGACCGACCGCGGCCGAGAGGGCTGCGCGCCCGCCCGCCGGCAGCCTCGCGTAGAGGACGACCGCCGCCGCGAGGATCGCCACGGTTGCCGTGAGCCGAAGCAGATGCTCGCTCGCGCCGGACCCGGCCTCGGGTGCGAGCCACGAGTCGATCGCGGCATGAGCCGCGAGCAGGAGAGCCGTGGCGCCGAACACGAGCCCGAGTGGCTCCCGCCAGGCCTGGAGCGTCGAACGCGCCGGCGTCCGCGCCCTGGCTCGAGCGCTCACGCGGGCAATCTCGGCTCCCTGCGTTGGAGACATCGCACCGTCCCGGAAGACGACGACCTATCGCTTCGAGCCTGACGCAGCGCGCGACGCCGCTCATCCGCGGAAACCCCCATTCGGAGCGCGATCACTACGGAGCCGCGGCGGTCGTCCCCATCCCACGCTGGCCTGCGATCCGGCGCCGCCCTAGGATGGCCCGGTGAGTCGGCTCGGGGTTCTCACGGGGGGCGGCGACTGCCCCGGCCTCAACGCGGCGCTGCGTGGGCTCGTGGCGCGCGCGCAGCGCGGCCACCAGGCCGAGGTGGTCGGGATCCTCGACGGCTGGGACGGCCTGATGGAAGGCCGGACCCGCCCGCTCGACCGGGACGCGGTCCGGGGGTTGCTCCAGCGCGGCGGCACGGTGCTCGGCACCTCGCGCCGCGACCCGTACGTCCACGGCGAGGGTGGCCCGTCGGTCGCGGCGACGCTCGACCGTGAGGGCCTCGACGCCCTCGTGGTGATCGGCGGCGACGGCACGCTGCGCACGGCGGCGCGGCTCGTCGACGAGGGAATCCCGATCGTCGGTGTCCCGAAGTCGATCGACAACGACGTCGGAGGAACCGACTTCACGATCGGGTTCGACACGGCGGTGCAGACCGCGACCGAGGCGATCGACCGGATCACGACCACCGCCGAGTCACACGACCGCGTGATGGTCGTGGAGGTGATGGGCCGGACCCAGGGGTGGATCGCCACCCACGCGGCGATCGCGGCCGGGGCGGATGCGGTTCTCGTCCCCGAGGAGCCGTACGACCTCGAGAACATCGCCGCCGTGATCCGAGGCCGCGCCGAGCGCGGGCACCGCTACTCCGTCGTGGTCGTGGCGGAGGGCATCGACCCGCCCACGGGGACGAGCGTCGTGGCGCCGCTCGACGCGTTCGGGTTCGCGCGGCTCGGCGGGGTCTCGACGATCGTGGCGGCGCGGCTCGAGGAGCTGACGGGCTTCGAGGCTCGGGTCACGGTGCTCGGCCACATCCAGCGCGGCGGCGTGCCGACCGCCCGCGACCGCGTGCTGGCGACCCGGTTCGGCATCCACGCGGCGGATCTCGCGGCCGAGGGCCGGGTCGGGCGGATGGTCGCGCTGCGGGGAGACGTCGTCACGGACGTGGCGCTCGCGGAGGCCGTCGCGATGCCGCGGGGCATCCCCCGCGAGCAGTACGACGCCGCGCGCTTCTGCTTCGACTCGACCGATCGCTGACGGGCGCCGTCGGAGCGCGCCCCCGTGCAGCGCCTCAGGTTCCGAGCGGCTCGAGCGACCGCTCCTCGGCGCAGTCTGTCGCCCATTCCTCGCTGATCGCACGGAGCCGCTCCGCTTCTGCCGTGTGCGGGCCGGCCTCGACGACCACCTGGTGGACGACCGCCTCCGAGTCGCGCCCCATGTCGTGGGTGCGGATTGCGTGCACGCGAACCTCCGGCATCACGTCGCACAGGCGTCGCGCCAGGCGGTCGACCTCGGCGAGGGTCGCCTCGCGCCCGGAGAGCAGCCCGAAGTTGACGACGATCTCCGCGCCGCCGCCGGCGGCCGGGCGCACGAATGCGATCGTGGTGTCCATACGGGATGCCTACCCGCCCGCCGGGTCGTCCCAACCGCCTCGGACGAGGGATTCGCGGTCACTTGACGGCGGGGACACCCTGTCGCCACGCTTGGTGCAGGCATCGTGCTCCGGCTCCTCGCCCTGCCGCTCCTCGTCGTCGCGCTCCATCCCCAGGAGCCGTCGATCAGGGCGCTGCCTCCACCGCTCCAGGCGACCCTTGCGAGCGGCTTCTGGGAGCGCGGGTGCCCGGTCCCGCTGTCGCAGCTCCGGCTCCTCACCGTGCGGCACTGGGGCTTCGACGGGCGTGCCTACGTCGGGCAACTGGTGGTGAACCGCTCGGCCGCCGCGCCGCTCGCGATGGTGTTCCGGCGGCTCTATGCGCTTCACTTCCCGATCCGACACCTGCAGCTCGGCGACATGTACGGGCCGCGTGGAGCCAGACCTGCCGACGGCGACGTGACCGGCTCGTTCGAGTGCCGCCAGGCCGTTCCGTCACCGTGCACGGGTGGCTCGGGGACGGGCACGTGGTCGAACCACGCCTACGGCCTCGCGGTCGACCTGAACCCGGCCGAGAACCCGTACGTCGGCTGCGGCCAGACGCGGGACCCGACCCGCGCGCGATACCTCGACCGCTCCCGGCGGCGGAAGGGGATGGTCACGCCGGCCGTGATCGCCGCGTTCCGCTCGATCGGCTGGGGCTGGGGCGGCAGTTGGACGGGTGCGACGAAGGACTACATGCACTTCTCGCACAACGGCCACTAGAGGCTCGATCGGAAATCTCCGCGACGGCATGGGCGCCGGAGGAGCCATGGTCGTGAGTCGCGGACCGCATACGGTGTCGCGGTGATCCTCGAGTTCGGCGCAGCAGAAGAGCTGCAGCTCCTGGCGCTCCTCGTCTCCGCAGCCGGTCTGTTGATCCTCGCGGGGCCGCTCCGGATCCCCTATCCGATCCTGCTCGTGCTCGGCGGCCTGCTGCTCGGCTTCGCGCCGGGCGTGCCGACGGTCACGATGCCGCCGCAGCTCGTCCTCGTCGGGATCCTGCCGCCCCTCCTCTACGTCTATGCCTACTTCACGGGGCTGCGCGAGCTGCGGCAGAACCTGCGGCCGATCTCGCTCCTCGCCGTGGGAGTCGTCGGCGCGACCACGGTCGGCGTGGCCGTGGTCGTCCACGAGGCGGCCGGGATCGGCTGGGCCGAGTCCTTCGTCCTCGGCGCGGTCGTCTCGCCGACAGACCCCATCGCGGCGACCGCGATCGGGAGGCGCCTCGGAGTCCCGCGCAGGCTGATCGACATCGTCGAGGGCGAGAGCCTCCTGAACGACGGCACCGCGCTCGTGCTCCTGCGGACCGCGCTCCTCGCCTCGGTCACCGGCGCGTTCTCGATCTGGTCGGCCGGCTGGGACCTGCTCGTCACGATCGTCGGCGGGATCGCGGTCGGCCTGGCCGTGGGATACGCGATCCGCCGCGTGCGCCGGGCGCTCGACAATCCGCCGCTCGAGGTGACGATCGCGTTCCTCACCGGCTACTTCGCGTTCCTGCCCGCGTCGGCGCTCGACGTCTCGGGGGTGCTGGCCGTCGTCACCGCGGGCGTCTACATGGGCTGGTACACGCCCGAGCTGACGACCGTGGAGACACGCCTGGAGGGCCGCGCGTTCTGGGACATCTTCACGTTCCTGCTCAATGTCCTCCTGTTCGGGCTCGTCGGGCTCCAGCTGCGGCCGATCCTCGACTCGCTCTCGGGGCGCGGAGTGTCGACGCTGATCGTCGACGCGACCGCGATCGTGCTGGCGGTGATCGTGCTCCGGATCGTCGGGGTCTTCGCGGTGACGTACGTCCCGCGCGTGCTCTTCCGCCGCGTGCGCGAGCGCGATCCGTATCCGCCGTGGACGTATCCCGCGTTCATCTCGTGGAACGGGATGCGCGGCGCCGTGACGATCGCAGCGGCGCTCCTGGTTCCTCTGACGACCGACGCGGGCGATCCGTTCCCGGATCGCGACCTGATCGTGTTCCTCGCGTTCTGCGTCGTGCTCGCGACTCTCGTCGTCCAGGGGCTGTCCCTGCCGGCCGTGATTCGCGCGCTGCGGCTCGAGGCCGACGACGGCGGCGCCGAGGCCGAGGACGCGATTGCGCGTGTCCGCGCTGCCGAGGCTGCGCTGGCCCGGCTCGACGAGCTGGTTCGAGAGGACTGGGTGCTCGAGGACACTGCGGAGCGGATCCGGGGCGCGTACCGCTTCCGGATCGACCGCTTCTCCGCGCGGATCGACCCCGACGGCGACGGGAAGATCGAGAAGCGCTCGCTGAAGTACCAGAAGCTCCGCCGTGAGCTCATCGAGGCGGAGCGGCGCGCGGTGGTCGAGCTGCGAAACACCGGGGAGATCAGCGACGAGGTGATGCGCCGCGTGGAACACGACCTCGACCTCGAGGTCTCGCGCCTCGACTTTCCGGGCTCTATGCAGTGAGCATGAGGTAGTCGACCTCGCGGAGGCTCCGCAGGAAGGCCCCGAGCCGCGCGGCCGACATCGGGCTGCCGAACTCGTATCCCTGCGCGAGCGTGCAGCCGAGCTGCTCGAGCATCTCGCGCGTCTCCATCGACTCGATGCCCTCGGCGACGACGGAGAGCTCGAGGCTCGACCCCAGGTCGAGGATCGCCCGCACGATCGCCAGGTCCATCGTGCTCTGCGTCATCCGCCCGACGAACGACCGGTCGATCTTGAGCTCCGCCAGCGGCAGCGCGGTGAGGTAGCCGAGAGACGAGTAACCGGTGCCGAAGTCGTCGATCGAGAGCTTCACCCCGACCGCCGACAGCTCGCGCGCGACGTGGCCGGCGCGCACCGGGTCGGCCATCAGCGAGGTCTCGGTCAGCTCGATCGTGAGCAGCTCGGGCGCGAGCTGTGTCTCGTCGAGGATCTCTGCCACCCGCCGCGGGAACGACGGGTCGAGCAGCGCCTCGACGTCGACGTTGACCGCGATGCCGAGCCCGAGGCCGTCCCTGGCCCAGCCGGCCGCCTCCGCCGCGGCGTGACGCAGCACGAGCGTCGTCAGCGAGCCCATCAGGCCCGCCTTTGCGACGACGGGCAGGAACTGGGCGGGGAGGACGATGCCGCGCTCGGGATGCTCCCAGCGGACCAGTGCCTCGGCGCCCACGATGCGCCCGCTCGAGACCTCGACCTTGGGCTGGTAGTGGGCCACGATGCCGCCCGTGTCGAGCGCGCGGCGGAGCTCGCTCCCGAGCGTGAGGGACTCGCGCGTGGAGACGTCGGCGGACGGGTTGTAGAGCTCGATCCGGCTTCGGTTCCGCTTCGCGGCGTACATCGCCACGTCGGCGAACCGCACGAGGGTGTCGGAGTCCGTGGCGTCGTCCGGGAACAGCACGCCCCCGATCGACGTCTTCACGTCGAGGGAGAGCCCGCCGAGCTCGAACGGCTCCTCGACGGCCTCGTGGATCCGCCTCGCGGTCTCGCGGACATCGTCGGCGTCGTGCGCGGGCATGACGACGCCGAACTCGTCGCCGCCGAGCCGCGCGATCGTGTCCGTGTCGCGGAGCGTGCCGCGCAGGCGCGCGGCGAGCTCGCGGAGCAGCTCGTCCCCGCTCGCATGTCCGAGGGCGTCGTTGATCTCCTTGAACCCGTCGAGGTCGAGCAGCAGCACCGCCGCGCGCCCGCCGCTGCGCCTCGCGTTCGCGAGCGCAAGCTCGATCCGGTCCTGGAACAGCACCCGGTTCGGCAAGCCGGTGAGGCTGTCGTGGAGCGCCTGGTGCTCGATCTCCTCCATGTGCGAGTCGATCTGGCGCGTGACCCGCCGGAGCACGGGGAACAGCGAGACGAAGAGGGCCAGGAGGAGCCCCTCCAGCACGAGCGCGATCGGGATGAAGGTGGCCCGTACGGAGCGGGCGATCGGCGCGTAGTCGCGCTCCGTGACCAGGATGCCCCCCTCACGCTTCCCGAACCAGATCGGCACCAGTTGGCGCAGCACCCCTCGGGTCGAGCCGTCGCTGCTCCGAGCCTGCTCCACCGCGGTCCGGATCCGGCGGCCCTCGAGCGTCGCCCGGACGTCCCGGGCCGGTAGCGTCAGGGCCTCTCCCGCCAGGTCGCCGGCCGTGGTCGAGAAGAGCAGCCGGCCCCGCCGGTCGTAGAGGGCGGCCGACTCGACGTCGTCGATCATCACCTGCTCACGGAACAGCCGGTCGAGCTGCCTCAGCCGCGTCGCCGACGGGCGCCGCTCGAAATCGGCCGGTCCGAGCTCCCGGGCGAGAACCGCCTCCGCGACGAACCTCGTGTTCTGCTCGACGGCGTCTCGGGCCTGGGCCGTGACGAAGCCCCGCACCATCACGAAGATCGCCACGCTCGCGATCGCGAGGCTCACCCCGGTGAACAACGCGAAGCGCAGGACCAGCCGTGGCGAGCGGCGTGCGCCCGTCGGGCGCCGACCCATCAGGCCGCTCTCCGCCCGCGGGGCCGGACGCGACGGGTGCACCCAGCGAGCGCGAAGAGGAGAAGGGGCGACGCGAGCACGCCGGACTGGCCCGCGCCGCCGTGGCGGTTCGGGTCGTGACCGTTGGCGACGCCCTGCCCGGGGCAGTTCCCGTTGCCGTTGCCGTTCGCGTGGCCCTGGCCGCTGCCGTAGCAGCCGTCCTCGTGGTTGCCGTTGCCGTTGCCATGGCCGTTGCCATGGCCGTTGCCGTTGCCATGGCCGCTGCCGTTGCCGTCGTCCTCGGTGTTTCCCTGGTCGTCGTCGGCCGGGTCGCCGCTCGTCTCGTCACCGACGCCCTCGTCGCCGGCGGGGGGCTGCTCGCCTTCGTCCTCGTCCTCGAGCCCGGGCGGCGGGTCATCGGCCGTGGAGCCCGAGTCGTCGGCCTCGGTCGAGTCGTCCGGCGTTCCAGAGTCGCCGGCGGGGTCGCCGGTCTCGTCCGGGGCTCCGGTCTCGTCTCCGGCGGGCCCGGTCTCGTCGTTCGCAGGCTGATCGGTGCTCTCCGGCGGCTCGTCCTCGGCTTCCTCGCCGGTACCGGCTGCCTGGCCGCCGTCCGTCGAAAGAGTCTCCGGCTCGCCGTCGGGCGCTGCCGGATCGGATGAGCCGCCGGTCTCACCGGTGCCGCCCGACAACGGCGGGGCGCCCGGGTCGTCCGTCGTGCCGCCCATCTGGTCGTCGGCGGGGCCGGTCGGCTCGTGCACGGGCTCGTCTCCCGTCGGGGGCAGCGGGCCCTCGGCGGAGTCGTCGTCGCCGGGGGGAGTCGAGGGGCCGTCGACGGGAGGCTTCACGGACGGTCGGTCGACCGCCGCCTGGCCACCAGGCCTGTCGAGGGCGTTGCTCGGTGGCTCGCCCGGCGAGCCCGTCCCGGGACCGCTGTCGGTGTCGTGATCGGGGGGAGGCCCGCTCCTGGGCGCTTTGGAAGTCTCGGGAGTCTCGTGCGAGGGGCGCTGCGTCGCTCCGACGTTCGCGGGCGTGGGCTCGCGGTCGACGGGCGTCGGCTCGACCACCTGCGCGGGCCGTTGACGGTGGAGTCTGGGGGGCGCGAACGCCTGGGTCTCATCCATTGCCGTCGCGACGCCGTCCGGGGGCCGGGCGGAGAGCTCCACCGGGCCCTCGGACGCGGAGCGCACGTGCCCGAACGCCGTGCGAGGAAGGTCGAAGATCGGGGCCAGCACGCCCGCCGCGTCGAGCGGCAGCTTGAGGCCGAGGATCGCGGCGATGGGTACGACGAGCAGCGCCGTCGCGATCGCAGCAACCTCCCGAAGTCGACGTCGGCCTGTCGGCCGACGCTCGTCACGCCGCCGTGCAACCACCGCAGTTCCCCCTCTCGTACCGCCTCACCGGCGCCGCTGCCGGTTGTCCGCACGGTAGGAACGTGCGGACGGGCGCTCATCCCCCGGGAGGGTGGCTCAAACCGCTCGTTCGAGGGATAAACCGTCCTTCGGCCGGGGTTCGCCCAGCCGCGCGACCCCCGAAAGGGTCATCCGGGCCGGGCTGCGATTCCTCGCTCGTCGATCGCGGCGCCCAGCGCGAGCCAGTCGGCATCGGTCATCCGTGTCTCGGCGAGGTAGACGGAGAAGCCGACCGTGCCCGCTCGTGCGAGGAGATCGACGTAGGTCGGCACGTCGACCGTTCCGTGGACGCCGATGTGCATGCCGATCGTCGGGTGGATGGCGCTCGGCGGAAAGACGCCGCGCGCGCCCGCCACGCAGGCGGGCGGCGAGCCCTCCGCGCCGATGTCGTTCACGTACGACTGGGGAAGGAAGACCGCGCCTGCGCGACGCCACGTTGCCCAGTCGATGTCGTGGTGGTCGGGCCTGCAGTACGAGGAGAGGCCGAGCGGGAACGGCGACGGCCTCAAACCGCGGAATGCCGCGACGAACCGCGCAGAGCGTCCGCTTCGCTCGTCGCTCGGCCCGTCGGCTCCGCTGAACTCGTACTCGACCTCCGGGTTGGCGACGTAGAAGTCGAGCCCATAGCGCGTGACGAGGTCGCTCGCGAGCCGGGCGTCCGCCTCGGGGTCCGTGCGGAGCACGCCCCAACCCCCGACCGGGAGTCCGCTCGCGAGTCGGAACCGATAGACCCAGTCGGCGTCGACGGGATCCTCCTCCGTTCCGTCGTGGAGCCTCACGGCAACCCAGCCGAAGCCGGCCTCGCGCAGGATCCGGCCGAGCAACGTCGGCTCGACATCGGTCTCGTGCCAGACGAGGGCGCCCGCCGAGCGCCACGAGAACGGCACGGCCGCCGGAGGCGGCGGTGTGGGCTCGGTCGTCGGAGGCGGGGGTTGCGTCTCCGGCGGTGGGGGCGGCGTCGTCGGCGGAGGTGTCGTGGGCGGCGGGGTCGTCGGCACCGTGGCGGTCGGTGGCGGAGGCGGCGCCGCCTCCTTGCCGCCGCGCAGGAGAAGCGTCGCCGAGACGACGAGCGCCGCGACCGCGACGAGTGCCACACCCACGCGCGCCTTTCGGGACGCTGCGAGCCGCGAGAGCGGGTCCATCGCGGCAGGCTAGCGACGGCAAGGACCACGAAAATGCCGAACCCCGCGACTCCGAAGAGCTACGGGGTTCGACGCGGCAATCCAATCACGCTCGCCGGCCGGCTGTCAAGCGGGAACCTCCGAGCGCTCCGGCAGCAGCGGGAACTCGGCCCGGACACGGGTCCCGGCGCCGGGCACGCTCTCCACGACGAACGTCCCGTCGAGCGCCTCGACCCGGTCCTTCAGGCCGCCGAGCCCCGATCCCTCGCTCGCCTGCGCGCCGCCGCGGCCGTCGTCCGCGACCTCGACGGTGAGCACGTCGCCGACGGGGCGCACCCGGATGGTGGCCGACGTCGCGCCCGAGTACTTGATGACGTTCGTCAGGCCCTCGGCGACCACGTAGTAAGCGGCGCTCTCGATCGCCGGGGGCCACCGGGTGGTGTCGTCGGTCGTGACCACGGTGACGGGGAGCGGCGCGCGGTTCGCCAGGCCCCGAACCGCGGCCGCGAGCCCGCGCACGGTGAGGATCTGCGGATGGAGGCCGCGTGCGAGCTCCCGGAGCTCCTCGTGGGCGGCGTTCAGCTCGAGGAGCGCGCGCTCGAGGTGCCGCTCGGCCTCGTCGGGGTCGGTGCGCATGAAGCGGACGCCGAGGTGCACGGCGTGCGAGACGCTGACGAGGTGCTGCTGGGCGCCGTCGTGGAGGTTGCGTTCGAGCCGCTTGCGCTCGGCATCGCTCGCCGACACGATCCTCGCGCGCGACCGGCGGATCTCGTCTTCGACGCGCCTGCGCGCGGTGACGTCCAGGCCGCACAGCAGGTACCGGCGCTCGTCGTGCTCCCCCGGCACCTCCGTGGCGGTCCAGTCCACGACGAGGTGCTCGCCGTCCACCGAGACGTGCTGGTACTCGACCACGCCCGGCGGGTCGCCGCGGAGCATGCGCTCGAAGTCGGAGCGCGCGCGGGGGCGATCCTCGTCGGCGAGGAAGATCTCCCAGAACGGAAGGCCGAGCCACGACGTCTCCGGCAGGCCGGCCGCGCGCTCGAGCGCGCGGTTGACGCCGACGATCGTCCCGGTGGCGTCGACGAGCGCGAGAAAGCTCGGCGTCGAGCGCACCACGGCATAGCTGAAGTCCCGTTCGCGCTCGAGCTCTCGCGCCTGCCGTGTCCTCTCGGTGAAGTCCCGCACGATGAGCAGGAACTCGTCGGGGCCGCACGCGACGATGCGCCCCTCGTAGTCGCGCAGCTCACCGCGGATGTCGAGCGAGTACTCGACCCGCTGAGGCACGGACTCCTCGACCGCCCGGCGTCCCGCCGCGAGCACGCCCTCCGCGATGTCCGGCGGCAGCCGGTCGTGCACGCTGCGGCCGATCACCTGGTCGGCGGGAGTGAGGAGGTCGACCTCGGAGTCGACCTTGAATCCGCGGTACACGCCGTCGACCCCGATCCGGAAGATCGGATCCGGGATCGCCGCGACGAGCGCCCGCGCCGTCGCGGCATTGGTCGCCGAACGGTCGAGACCGTGATGGCTCGGATGCGTCCTCACGCACCCCTTGTAGCACGGGTCCCGAGCCTGCCTCGGGACGATCAGTCCAGCACGAAGCTCACCCGCATCGTGACGCGGAACTCGGTGATCTCGTTGTTGTCGACCACGACGTACTGCTCCGAGATCCATGCGCGCTGGATGCCGTGGACCGTCTCGGCCGCTTTGGCGACCCCGGCCCGCGCCGCCTCGGCAAAGCTGGTCGGCGATGACGCGGTGATCTCGATCACTTTCGCAACGCTCATGGGAACCTCCTCGTCGGTGCCACGATTCTTCCTACCCCGAGTGACCTCGGTCAATCGCTAGACCGGAACCCAGGCGCCTTCGCGGTTCGAGCGGGCCACCGCGTCGCACAGGACGTTTTCGACGTGACCGTCGCGGAAGGTGGGGTAGCCCGGCTCCGAGGACGGCCCACCCCGCGTGACATCGTCGTAGACCGCACGATAGAGCTCGCGGAAGGTGTCCGCGAAACCCTCTGCGTGGCCGACGGGCAGGTGCGTCCGTGCGGCCGCGGCGGGATGCATCAGGGGCGGGTTCCGCTGCAGCACCTCGTTGCCGTGCTCCCGGCTTCCGAGCCAGAGCTCCTCGTGGCGCTCGCCGTCCCAGGCCAGCGTGCCGCGCGATCCGTCGACCTCGATCCGGATCGCATTCTTCCGTCCGAAGCTGACCTGCGAGAGCACGCATGACCCACGAGCCCCTCCCTCGAAGCGCACGAGGACATGGGCGAGGTCCTCGGTCGACATCGGAGCATCGACCCGCTCGACGTCCGCCGCGCTCGAGAAGGTCTCGACCTCGCCGACCGGCCGCCGTCGGACGGGGATCGTGGTCGCGAGGTCGGCGAAGACCTCGACGATCCGGGTGCCGGTGAGGAACTGGGCGAGGTCCAGCCAGTGCGACCCGATGTCGCCGACCGCACGTAGGTCGCCGCCTCGCGCGGGCTCGAGCCGCCAGTTCCAGTCCTCGGGTGTCGCGAGCCAGTCCTGGAGGTAGCCGCCGTG
>Ga0075429_100003676_pt1 | contig 13066 bp, 10 predicted proteins | sample RhiMetdeltSRZDD3_FD_75295 | JGI IMG/M metagenome (GOLD analysis project Ga0075429, IMG submission 75295) | Populus rhizosphere microbial communities from Tennessee, USA - Rhizosphere MetaG P. deltoides SRZDD3 | ecosystem: Host-associated > Plants > Roots > Rhizosphere > Soil | place: USA...
TGCAGCGGGGCAACGACCGGGGCGACGGCTGGTATCTGGCGATCGAGCTGCTCGACCTCGGGCGCGACGTGACCGCCACCGCAGCTGACGACGCGCATTTCGCGCACGGCGGCTACGACGCGTTCGGCGGCGCCTGGGTGCAGGTGCGCAGCCGCTCGCTCGAGCCGGCGGCGCTGCTCGTCGCGCTCAAGGCGGGCGCCTTCTACGCCTCGAGCGGGCCGCGGATCCACGACGTCGTCGTGGACGGTCGCGAGGTCGAAGTGCATTGCTCGCCGGCGCGTACGGTCGCGCTCACCGGGCCCGGCTGCCTGGCACGCAGCGTCACGCATCGCGGATGGGATGGCCATCTGCGCAGGAGCGGCTTGCTCGCGACCGTGCTCGCCGCCGACCCGGCGGGCATCACGCGCTGCCGGCTGTCGCTCGACAGTCCCGGTGCGGCCGCCGAATGGGGGACGTGGCGCCCCGGCGACTGGTGGCGCTTGACCGTCACCGACGCGGAAGGAGGCCGCGCCTGGACCAACCCGGCGCGACGCGCCAACGAGGCGTGTACATCCTGTTACGCGCCTTGACGTCGCTTCGGAGCGTGGATATACACGCATGGCTAAGGCCAAAAGCCGTTTGGTTATGCCAAACACTCGGGCCGGAACCTCGGGACAGGAAGGTGCTGCAGTGACCATGAGATCTGGTGCCGACGCTGCCGGCGTCGTCGCACGTCAGCTGAGCCGTCGCGGATTCCTTCAGGCGGGCGCGATCGGCGCCGCTGCGCTCGGCGCGGGCGGGCTGCTGTCGGCGTGCGGCTCGGAATCGACGGGCTCGGCGACGACAGGCGCCACCGGCGCGGCAGAGTCGGTGACGTTCGGCTACAGCGCGCCCTTCGGCGAGGTCCCGATCGTGGCGACGATCAAGCAAACGATCAAGGGGTTCGCGCAGGACAGAGGCTGGAGCGTCCTGCTCGATGAGACGCAGGCGGGCAGACTGCAGGACCAGCTCGCGACGCTCGACACCTGGATCACGCAGAGAGTCACGGCGATGAACGTCGCGATGATTGATCCGACCGCGTACGAGGCGCCCGCCCGCCGCGCGGAGCAGGCCGGCATCATCTGGACGACGTACGCCGACAGAACCGAGGCCGGCGCCGGCGGGGTGCTGTTCCCACCGCAGCTGTCGGGCGAGGTGACGGGTGCAGCGGCGGTCGAGTGGATCAACGCGAACGACCCGGACGCCGAGGTGCTCGTGCTCGAGTTCCCGGCCGGCGGCCTGCAACGGCTGCGCACTGACGTGCCGCAGAGAATGATCCGGGCGCAGACGAACGCGAAGATCGTCGCCGCGCAGCCGGCGATCGACCAGCCGAGAGGGCTGCAGGTGGCCGAGGACGTGCTGCAGGCGCACCCGAACGTCACGGTCGTGATCGCGCACAACGACGACGGGGCGCTCGGCGCGGCGGAGGCGTTCCGCAAGGCCGGCAAGCGGCGGCTCGACGAGGTCTGGATCGTCGGGCAGGACGGCTCGCAGGACGCGCTCAAGACGCTCAAGAGAGGCGACACGTTCTTCAAGGCGAGCGCCGCGCTCGACATCGGCAGATTGTGCGAAGAGGTCGTGCTCGTCACCCAGCGCGCGATCGAGAAGGGCTGGAGACCGGGCGACAGCCAGGAGTACGTCGAGCTGGCGCCGACGCTGGTGAGCGTCGGGGACACCGCGTCGATCGACAGATTCCTGTCGACGTACGGGACATAGCAGAACGGTCCCGTGTCGATCGTCGTCAAGCGATTGTCGAAGGCGTTCGGCGGCGAGCTCGCGCTCGACAGCGTCGACCTCGCGGTCGACGACGGCGAGATCCACGCGCTGCTCGGTCCCAACGGCTCCGGCAAGTCGACGCTGATCGGCTGCCTGAGCGGTCGGTTGACGCCCGACGCCGGTGCGATGACGATCGGCACGGATACCGTCGCGCGCTTCAACCCACGCATGGCGTTCGCGGCGGGCACCGCGGTGATCTACCAGCACTTCACGCTGGTCGGGTCGCTGAGCGTCGCCGACAACATCTTCCTCGGCTCGGAGCTGACGGCGGCCGGCGGACGCGTGGATCGCGTTCGTCAGGCTGCCGCGACCGAGGAACTGATGGCGCGCATCGGGGTGCGGCTCGACCCGCGCGCCCGTGTGGCGTCGTTGAGCGTGGGGGAGAAGCAACTCGTCGAGATCGCGAAGGGGCTGCGGCACGACCCGCAGTTGCTCGTGCTCGACGAGCCGACGGCCGCGCTCAGCGAGGCAGAGGCGCGGGCGCTCGGGCGCCAGCTGCGCAGACTGCGCGACGCGGGCCTCGCGATCCTCTACGTGACGCACCTGCTGAGCGAGGTGTTCGAAATTGCCGACCGCGTGACCGTCCTGCGCGACGGTCGCACCGTGCTCAGCAGCCTGGTCGGTGAGTTGTCGCGACAGGACGTGATCGCGGCGATCGCGCCGCGCGGCGGCTTCGACGCCGAGCGCAGATCGATGAGCGACCTCGACGGTGCGGAACGGGTGCTCGAGCTGTCCGGCTTTCGGGCACCTGGCGTGGGACCGCTCGACCTGTCCGTCGGGGAGGGCGAGATCGTCGGCGTCTTCGGCCTGCTCGGCTCCGGTCGCACGGAGCTGCTCGAGGGCCTCTACGGCATCCGCGGCGCGACGGCCGGCCGGGTGACGCTCGCCGGCGCGCCGTTCGCCCCGCGCTCCGCGACCGGCTCGCTCGAACGCGGGCTCGCGCTCGTCCCCGCCGAGCGCGGCCGTCAGGGGGTCTTCCCGTCGATGTCGGCGCTCGACAACGTCCTGCTGCCCTACTTCGCGCGCAGCGGGCGCCCGTGGTGGCGCAGTCGCCGGCGCGAGCGTCGGCAGTTCGCCGACACCGCCCGCCTCTTGTCGCTCGATCCGCCGAGTCCCGGCGCGTCGGCCGCGACCTTCTCGGGCGGCAACCAGCAGAAGCTCGTCGTCGGGCGCTGGCTCACCGAGCAGAGCGACGCGCGCGTGCTGCTGCTCGACGACCCGACCCAGGGCATCGACGTCGGCGCCCGCGCGGACCTCTACGCGCTCGTGCGGCAGTTCGCGAGGCGGCCCGGGCGCGGCGTCCTGTTCACCTCCTCCGACCCGGAGGAGGTCCTGGCACTGGCGGACCGCGCGGTCGTGCTCGTGCGCGGGCGGCCGGCGGCGGAGCTGCGCGGCGCGCGGATCACCGCGCCGGCGCTGCTCGACCTCGCACACGGTCACGCTGCCGAATCGACGACAGAACGAGGACCCGAATGACCGACCGCACCGCACCCACGTCGCTGCAGCGCGCTCGCGCCTGGGCGGCGGCGAGCGCCTTGTTGCTTGGGGTGGTGGCCCTCCTGCTGGTGTTCTCGCTCCTCAACGACGCGTTCTTGACCGTCGACAACTTCCGCAACGTCTTCATCCAGGCGTCGGTGATTTCAGTCGTCGCGGTGCCGATGGCGCTGCTCCTGATCGCCGGCAAGGTCGACCTGTCGGTCGGCTCGACGCTGGCGCTCGGCGCGGTCGTGACCGGCCTGCTCATCACCGACGGCTTCCCCGTCCTCCCGGCGATCCTCGCCGGCGTGCTGGCCGGCGCGGTCGTTGGCGTCGTCAACGGCCTGCTCGTCGAGCTGTGGAGCCTGTCGCCGATCATCGTCACGCTCGGCGCGCTGACGGCCGTGCGCGGCCTAGCGCTGACGCTTGCGCCGGACCCGGTGTTCGGCTTCCCCGACAGCTTCCTCGCGCTCGGCGAGGACAGGCTGTTCGGCGTCCCGTACCTCGTTCTGATCGCGGCGGCCGCCTTCCTGGTCGGCGCGGCCGTGCTGGCGCGCATGCCGACGGGGCGCCACGTCTACGCGATCGGCGTGAACGCCGAGGCCGCCTATCTCTCGGGCGTGCGCGTGAAGCGCGTCGGCCTGTGGCTGTTCGTCGCGACCGGCGCCGCCGCCGGACTGGCGGGCGTGATGCTCGCGGCGCGCCTTGGCAGCGCACCGTCGGGCGCGCTCGGCGTCGGCTTCGAGCTCGACGTGCTGACGGCGGTGATCCTCGGCGGCGTCGCCTTCAGCGGCGGGCGCGGCACGATCGCGGGCGTCTTCCTCGGGGTGCTGTTCCTGGGCGTGCTGCAGAACGGCCTCACGCTCGAGAATGTGCCGGCGGCAACGGCACTGATGGTGAAGGGCGCCGTGCTGGCCGTGGCGGCGGGCCTCGACCGCGTCGCCATGCGCTCGGAGCGTTGACAGGGCTGACGCCTTGCGCTACATGTGTACGTCATGCGCTATTGTCGGTTGGCAATAGCAAACAACTAGGTGGAGCGCATGCCCTCTACGGAAATTGATACCACCCCCGTCCGCCGCGGGCCGCGGCGCGTGCAAGCGGTCGACCACGCGGTCGACGTGCTCGAGGCGATGGCGCATGCCGGCGGCGCGCTTGGCGTGAGCGACGTCGCGCGCCGGACCGGCCTCAGCAAGGCGACCGTCCATCATCTGCTGGGCACGCTCGAGGCGCGTCGCCTCGTCATGAAAGACCCGCAGACGGCGGCCTACCGGCTCGGCTGGAGCCTCTACGAGCTCGGCTCCGTCGTCGCCCGCAGCGCCGACGTCTCGCGCGCCGCACGCCCGTTCCTCGACAGCCTCGCCGTGCAGACGAGCGAGTCCGTGCTGCTGGGCATCCTCGACGGCGACTCCGTCCTGTACCTCGACCGTGGCGACTCCCCGAACGGCTTCCACATGGTCGCGACCGCCGGGCGGCGCTCGCCTTTGCACGCGACCGCGTCGGGCAAGCTGCTGCTGGCGTTCGCCGGCGAGGACGCGATCGAGCAGTACCTCGGCCATGAGCTCGAGTCCTTCACGCCCGACACGGTGACGGACGCGGCCGTGCTGCGCGACCAGCTCGCGGCGATCCGCGAGGACGGCTATGCGACCTGCTGGCAGGAGCGCGAGCTCGGGCTCTGCTCGGTCGCCGTCGGGTTGCGCAACCACACGGGCGGGATGGCCGCGTCGCTGACGCTCGTCGCCCCGGCCGGACGGCTGACGCCGGAGAGCGTCGAAGCGCACCTGCAGCCGCTGCGCGCAGCTGCCCAGGAGATCGAGACACATCTCGGCGTCAACCATGCCGCCGGCGCGGACGCCGGCGAGGATCACTGATCAAGGAGTCACGAAGTGGGCAAGCCGCTGGAGTTGCTTTCGGATGTGAGGATCGTCGCCTTCACGACGTTCCTCATTGGCCCGGCGGCGACGCAATATCTCGCCGACATGGGCGCGGACGTCGTGAAAGTCGAGGAGCCGCACCGCGGCCCGCACGAGCGCCACTGGTCCGGCGCCGGGACGTTCCTCAACGACGTCAGCGTGTTCTTCCTGATGAGCAACCGCAACGTGCGCAGCGTCGGGCTCGACCTCAAGCACCCGCGCGGACGTCAGGCCGCGCTCGATCTCTGCAGAGACGCCGACGTCGTCGTGACGAACTTTCGGCCCGGCGTGATGGAGCGGCTCGGGCTCGGCTACGAGACGCTGCGGGAGCAGAAGCCGGACCTGATCTACGCATGCGCGTCCGGGTACGGCTCCGACGGCCCCTACAGCGACCTGCCGGGGCAGGACCTGCTGCTGCAGGCGATCACCGGGCTGCCGTCCGTCAGCGGGCGCGCCGACGGCCCGCCGATCGCAGCCGGCGCGGCGATCGTCGACCAGCACTCCGCCACGCTCCTCGCGCTGGGGATCCTTGCCGCGCTCCATCGTCGTGACGTCACCGGTGACGGCGAGCGGTTGGAGGTGACGATGGTGCAGGCCGCGCTCGATCTGCAGTCGGAGGCGCTCTCCTACCACCTCAACGGCCCGGGCCTGAGACGCTCGGCGGCCGGCCTGGCGACCAGCTATCACGAAGGCCCGTACGGCTTCTACGAGGTACGGGATGGCTACGTCGCGCTGTCGCTCTCGCCGATGCGGCTGATCAGCGAGGCGCTCGGCGAGCCCGCGCAGCTCGCGTCGTTGCTCGATCCGGCCGACGCGTTCACGCTCCGCGAGGAGATCTACGCGGCGCTGGCCCCGCTGCTGTGCGATCACACGCGCGCGAGCCTCGTCGAGCTGCTGCGCGGTCACGGCGTCTGGTGCGCGCCGGTCAACAGCTGGGACGAGATGCCCAGCGACCCGGTCGTCGCGCAGCTCGAGCCGATCCAGCGGATTGAGCACCCGCAGGCCGGGGAGGTCCGCGTCGTCGGCCACCCGATCGCGTTCGCCTCCGGCGAGGCCGCCGTGCGCCGCACGCCGCCAGCGCTCGGCGAGCACACCGACGAGGTGCTGAGCGCGCTCGGCTACGACGAGCGCATGCTCGCCGAGCTGCGCGAGGAGCGCGTCGTCGCATGAGCGCCGCGGGACTCCACTTCGAGGACTACGAGGTCGGCCAGCGCTTCACGAGCGGCGGCCGCACCGTGACCGACGCGGACATCCGCCTTTACCTCGGCGCGACCGGGACCGCGCATCCCAACCACACCGACGAGGAGTACTGCAAGCGCCATCCGCTCCTGAAAGGCGTCTGCGCGCCCGGCGTGCTGGTGCTCGGGCTGCTCGATGCGTTTATCGCTGAGACGGTGACGCAGCAGATGGCCTCCTCGATGAACTACGGGCACGACAAGGTGCGCTACGTGCGTCCGGTCTACACGCACGACACCGTGCACGCCGAGATCGAGGTCGTCGCGTGCACGCCGCGCGACGACGACTGGGGGCTCGTGAAGCTCGAGGCGCGCGCCGTCAACCAGGACGGTCAAGCCGTGCTGTTCGACGCGCACGTGATCGTGGTGCAGCGGAAGGGCGCGTCGTCGTGAAGGCCGACAGGTATGACGTCGCGATCGTCGGCGGCGGCGCCGCCGGCTGCGTGCTCGCGGGACGCCTGAGCGAAGACCCTGGCACGCGCGTGCTGCTGCTCGAGGCGGGTCGCTCGGACTACCCGTGGGACGTGCTGATCCATATGCCGGCCGGCTTCGCGTTCACGATCGGCAACCGCCTCTACGACTGGAAGTACGCGTCGCAGCCGGAGCCGCACATGCACGGTCGCCGCATCGCGCACGCGCGCGGGAGGGTGCTGGGCGGCTCGAGCTCGATCAACGCGATGAACTTCCAGCGCGGCAACCCGATGGACTTCGAGCGCTGGGGGGGCGACCCCGGCATGGAGCGCTGGGACTACGCGCACTGCCTGCCCTACTTCAAGCGGATGGAGACGTCGTTCGCCGGCGCGGACGAGTGGCGTGGCCGATCCGGCCCGCTCGCCCTCTCGCGCGGAGCGGCCGCGAGCCCGCTGTTCGGCGCGCTGTTCGAGGCCGTGCAGCAGGCCGGCTACGAGCTCACGGACGACGTCAACGGTTACAAGCAGGAGGGCTTCGCCGCCTTCGAGCGCACGATCCACCGCGGCCGGCGGCTGAGCGCCGCGCGCGCGTACGTGCACCCCGTCAAGTCGCGGCCGAACCTCGACGTGCAGTGCCTCGCGTTCGTCACGAGAGTGCTGTTCGAGGGCAGGCGCGCGGTCGGCGTGGAGCTGGTTCACCGCGGCCGTCGGCGGACGGTGCGCGCGGGCGAGGTCATCCTGAGCGGCGGCGCGATCAACTCGCCGCAGCTGTTGCAGCTGTCCGGCGTCGGCAACGCGCGCGAGCTCGAGCAACTCGGCGTCAAGCCGCTCCACGACCTGCCGGGAGTCGGCGAGAACCTGCAGGACCACCTCGAGGTCTACGTCCAGTACGCGTGCAAGCAGCCGGTCACGATGGCGCCGGCCGTCCGCTGGTGGAACCGGCCGCGGGTCGGGCTGCAGTGGCTGCTGTTCCACAGCGGCCCGGGGGCGACGAACCATTTCGAGGCCGGCGGCTTCGTGCGCAGCGACGACTCGGTCGCGTACCCGAACCTGATGTTCCACTTCCTGCCGCTCGGGATCCGCGTCGACGGCACGCAGCCGCCGGGCCACACCTACCAGGGGCACATCGGGCCGATGTACTCCGACGCGCGCGGCACGCTCAAGATCGTCTCGACGGACCCACGCGTCCACCCGGCGATGCGCTTCAACTACCTCTCGACTGAGCAGGACCGGCGGGAGTGGGTCGCCGCGATCCGCACCGCGCGCACGATCCTCACCCAGCCGGCGTTCGAGCCGTTCAACGCCGGCGAGCTGGCGCCCGGGCCGGCGGTCGAGACCGACGAGCAGATCATCGACTGGGTGGCGCGCGACGCGGAGACGGGGCTGCACCCGTCGTGCACCTGCAAGATGGGCGTTGGAGAGGACGCGGTGCTCGATCCCGACACCATGCGCGTCCACGGGCTCGACGGGCTGCGCGTCGTCGACGCCTCGGCGATGCCATACGTCACGAACGGCAACATCTACGCGCCCGTCGTGATGCTGGCCGAGAAGGCGGCCGACCTGATCCGCGGCACTACGCCGCTGGAGCCGCTCGAGACGCCGTTCTACCGCCACCACACGGCCGACTCGGTGTAGCAAACCGCCGTGCTGCTGATCGCGCCCGACTCGTTCAAGGGCACGTACTCGGCGCGCCAGGTGGCTGTGGCGATCGCGCGTGGCGTGCCCGGCGAGGTCGACCTGTGCCCGGTCGCCGACGGCGGCGAGGGCACGCTCGCGGCCGTGCTCGCGGCGCGCGGCGGTGAGACGACCGAAGTGCCCGTGCACGACCCGTTGGGCCGGTCGATCAGCGCCCCGCTCGGGTGGCTTGACGGCGGGGCGGTTGCGCTCGTCGAGACGGCGGCTGCCTCGGGGCTCGGGCTGGTCGCGACCGGCGAGCGCGACGCCGAGACGGCCTCGACGTTCGGGACCGGGGAGCTGATCGTCGCCGCCGCCGTCGGCGGCGCGCGGCGGATCGTCGTGACGGTCGGGGGCAGCGCGACGACCGATGGCGGCACGGGCGCGCTGCGAGCGATCGAACAAGGTGGCGGACTACTCGGCGCGGAGCTGATCGTCGCGTGCGACGTCGCGACGCCGTTCGAGCGCGCAGCCGAGCTGTACGCGCCGCAAAAGGGCGCAGATGCCGCTACGGTCGCACGCCTTGCCGCCCGCCTCGACGCGTTGGTGGAGACGCTGCCGCGCGACCCGCGCGGCGTGCCGATGACCGGCGCGGCTGGCGGACTCGCGGGCGGGCTGTGGGCCGCCTGCGGCGCGACGCTCGTCCCAGGCGCGAGCTGGGTGCTCGATGCGGTCGGCTTCGACGCGCGCCTGCGCCGCGCCGACGCCGTCGTGACGGGGGAGGGCCGCCTCGACCGCCAGACGTTCGAGGGCAAGCTGATCGGGGAGCTGGCGGCACGCTGCCGGCGTGCGGGCAAGCCACTGCACGCGGTCGTCGGATCGATCGGATTGGACCAGTGGGAGGTGGCCGAGCTCGGCCTCGCTTCGTTGCGCGTCGCCTCCGACGAGGCGGCGATGGAGGCGGCGGGAGCGGCGGTCGCGGCCAGCGCTCCGGCCGCGTCTTGACAGGGCGAAAAGCCCGCTGCTATAACGGTTGCGAGATGTATAAGCCATTTGGCTCTGGCAAACAATATGCCTCGCGACCGGACATGATCCGATGACCTCGGCTGGCCTGCGGGCGAAGCCGATCGTCGGCTACAGCGATCCGCTGGCCGTCGCGCCGGGCGAGCCGATCCGCTTCATGATCAGCAGCGGCGGGCCGTACCGCGCGAGCGTCGTACGGCTGCGCCACGGCGATCCCGCGCCGGGCGGCCCGGGCCTGCGCTACGAGGAGGTCGCGAGCGCGATCGACGGTCGCTACGAGGGCGTCGACCAGCTGCTGCCGCTCGGCTCCTACGTCGCCGTTGCGCACGACGCGAGGCTCGAGCAGCTCGACGGACTCACGCTGCAGGCGTGGATCTACCCGACCGCGCCCGAGCGAGGTCTGCAGGGCCTCGTGACGAAGTGGGCCGAGCCGCGGCAAGCCGGCTGGGGCCTGTTCCTCGAGCCCGGTGGGTTCGTGTCGCTGCGGATCGACGGCCAGGTCCATCGCTGTCCTGAGCCGCTGCGCCCGTTCGAGTGGGCGTTCGCGTGCGCGACGTGGGACGCGGCGAGCGGCGCAGTGACGGTCGAGCAGCGACCGCTCGCTCGCATCCCGGACGACCCGGCGGATGCCTGCCAGGTCGGCGCCGGCGCTCCGCGTCCGATGTCCTCGGGCGCGGCGCTCGTGCTCGCCGGCCACGTCGCCGACGCGGGCCCGGTCGGTCGCTTCAACGGCAAGCTCGACTCGCCGCGCGTGTACGGGCGCGCGCTGGCGCGGGCGGAGATCGACGCGCTCGCGGCTGGCGCGCCGGCGGCGGACGCGCCCGGGCTGCTCGCCGCCTGGGACCTCGCCGGCGAGACCGACAGCGTCCAGCTGCGCGACGCCTCCGGGCACGGGCGCCATGGCACGCTCGTCAACCACCCAACGCGCGGCGCCACCGGCCGCAACTGGGACGGTGCGGAGAGCGCCTTCCACCGCTGCCCCGAGCAGTACAACGCGATCCACTTCCACGACGACGACCTCGAGGATGCCGGCTGGGCTCCGGCCTTCACGTACGTTGCCCCGGCCGACCTGCGCAGCGGCGTCTACGCCGTCCACGCGCGCGACGACGACGCAGAGGACTGGATCCCCTTCTTCGTGCGCCCCCCGCGCGGCAGCGCCAGCGCACCGATCGTGTTCCTCGCGCCGACGATCAGCTACCTCGCGTACGCGAACGAGCACTCGGCCGCGGAGTTCCACGCGCAGCACGCCGACTTCGACGTCGCCGCGCACTACCAGCCCGAGGACCGCTACGCGGTCGCCGCCCCAGTGTCGGGGCTCTACGACAGGCATCCCGACGGGACGGGCGTCTGCTACTCGAGCTGGCGGCGCCCGATCGTGAGCATGCGCCCGCACTACCACCTCCCGATCGCGCGTTCAGCGCATCAGCTGTCGGCCGACCTGCATGTGCTCGACTGGATGGAGGAGAAGGGCTTCGCCTACGACGTGTTGACGGACCACGACCTGCACGACGAGGGCGCCGCGCTGCTGGCGCCGTACCGTGCGGTCGTCACCGGCACGCATCCGGAATACTGGACGGCCGCGATGCTCGACGCGCTCGAGGGTTGGCTCGATCGCGGCGGGCGGCTGCTGTACCTCGGCGGCAACGGCTTCTATTGGGTGACGAGCGTCTCGCCGAGCCGTCCGCACGTGATCGAGGTGCGGCGCGGCCGCCGCGGGACCGGCTCGTGGCGCTCGGCGCCCGGCGAGGATCACCACTCCACTACCAGCGAGCTCGGCGGGCTGTGGCGCGACCGCGGCCGCGCTCCGCAGCGGCTCGTCGGCGTCGGCATGGCGGCGCAGGGCTATGACCGCGGGCGGCCCTATCGGCGCGAGCCGGGCAGCTACGACGAGCGGGTGGCATGGATCTTCGAGGGCGTCGAGAGCGACGAGATCGGCACGGCCGGGCTGATGCTCGGCGCGGCAGCCGGCTTCGAGATCGACCGCATGGATCACGCGCTCGGGACGCCGCACAATGCGCTGCTGCTCGCGAGCGCGCGCGGCTTCTCCGACGCCTACCAGCACGTCGTCGAGGAGGTCGAGACGAGCGACTCGCGCCAGGGCGGCAGCGTCTCACCCTACGTGCGCGCCGACATGGTCTACGCCGAGCGCGAGGGCGGCGGCGCCGTCTTCTCGACCGGCTCGATCGCGTGGGGCGCGGCGCTGTCTTCCGACGGTTACGACAACGACGTCTCCCGCATTACCGAGAACGTCCTCCGCCGGTTCGTCGCGGACGTGCATCCGGCAGCCTCCCGCGCGCGTGGCGGCGCGCGAGCGGAGCTCGCCTGATGTCGTCCGCGCGCGAGGCAGTGCCCGGCGGCGGCGAGCGGCCCGTGGCGGTGGCGACCGGTCAGTTCGATCTGACGGGGCGGCGCGCCATCGTCACGGGCGCCGCGCGCGGCATCGGGCGGGCGGCGGCGGTCGCGCTCGCGCGGCACGGGGCGGAGCTCGTGCTCGTGGACATCCTCGAGCAGCAGTTGGTCGAGACGAAGCAGGAGATCGCGACCGCTGGAGCGGTCGTGCACGCGCAGCCGCTCGACGTACGCCGCGACCACCAGGTGCGGCGGTTGGCCGACGCCACGGCGTCGCTCGGCGGCGTGGACATCCTCGTCAATGCGGCCGGGATCGTCCACCGCGCACCCGCGACCGAGGCGACGGTCGAGGACCTCGACCGCCTGTGGGAGGTCAACGTCCGCGGCCTCTACGCGGTGACGCAGATCCTGCTGCCGCAGCTGGTCGAGAAGGGCGCCGGCAAGATCATCAACGTCGGCTCGCTCGGGTCGGTGCTGGGACTCGAGCGCCGAGCCGCCTACGCGGCGACGAAGGGCGCCGTGCGCCAGTACACGCAGAGCCTGGCGGTCGACCTCGCCTCGCATGGCGTCTGCGTCAACGCGGTCGCGCCCGGCTACATCGAGACGTCGATGACGGCCGACTGGCTCACTGAGGACGGCGATCGCCGCCGCCGCCTGCTCGAGCGCATCCCGGCCGGCCGCTTCGGCGTGCCGGCCGACATGGAGGGCACGTTCGTGTTCCTCGCCGCGCCCGCGTCCGACTACGTCACCGGTCAAATCATCGTCGTCGACGGAGGATGGTCCTGTTGCTGAAAGAAGCTCCCGCTGATGCAGTCGTGCGCGACCTCGCGCGCTATCGCGGCATCAACGCCTCGATGGCGCTGCCGATGACGGCGGCGTTCCAGCCCGACCTGGGAGCGCTGCGGCGCTACGCGCGCTGGCTCGCCGATCAGGGCGTGATCGCCGTCACCGTCAACGCGGACACCGGCGAGGGCGCGCACCTGACGATCGCCGAGCGCGTCGCGGTCGTGCACGCGGTCAAGGAGGAGCTCGGCGACGAGGTCGCGGTCGTGTCCGGCCTGATCGCCTCCTACACCACGCAGGCGGTCGAGATCGCGACCGCGCTGCGCTCTGCCGGCGCCGACGGCCTGCTGCTGTTCGGGATCCCGGCGTTCAGCGGGCGGCCGCTGCCGCCTGAGCTCGTCGTGCGCTACTTCGCGGCGATCGGCGAGGTCGGGCTGCCGCTGATCGGCTTCAACCTGACGCCGTCGCTTGG
>Ga0075429_100003678_pt1 | contig 13064 bp, 7 predicted proteins | sample RhiMetdeltSRZDD3_FD_75295 | JGI IMG/M metagenome (GOLD analysis project Ga0075429, IMG submission 75295) | Populus rhizosphere microbial communities from Tennessee, USA - Rhizosphere MetaG P. deltoides SRZDD3 | ecosystem: Host-associated > Plants > Roots > Rhizosphere > Soil | place: USA...
TCGCTCGACCGTCAAATCGGCGAGCTGCTGCGGGCCGAGCTGAAGCGAATCCAGCGGCGTCTTTCGATTTCGACCATCCTTGTCACCCACGCGCAGGACGAGGCTCTGATGCTGGCAGACCGGGTAGTGGTAATGAACCAGGGAAGGATAGAGCAGATTGGCGCGCCTGAGGAGCTCTACCGGTGGCCCCGAACTCGATTCGTCGCAGAATTCCTTGGACGCTCAAATCTTGTCAGAATTGGCGATGTCGCTTCCCGTATCCGCATCGAAGGGCCGTTGGGCACCGAGCCGGAAACAGCAACAACCGAATTGCATGGTCCGCAATCCGCCTTGAGGATTGCCATGGTGAGGCCCGAATATGTCCGGCTGCATTGCGTCGGCGGCGCGACCCACGACCACTGGTATGCGGGTCGCGTGGAGGAAGCTCACTACCTTGGCCACACCCGCCTGTTTCGTATTCGTCTCGATGTGGGCGTAAGCATCGAGGCGCTGACGCTAAGCGCGGATGGCCGTGATCTCGTGGTTGATTCAGTCGTCTTCGTCGAGATACCACCTGAGGCATTTCATGTCGTCGGCAGCTCCGGTGCAGGCGAGCTGCCGCGCTCGGACATTGCCGCAACAGATCGCCTCATGGTCTAGGCCATGGCGCGGACGAGGACGACAAGGAGGCTCGGCGACGGGCAACGCGCGGCAAAGGGTTTCGTATCACCGTCGCACGGCAGCGTGCGGGGTTTGCTGCAGATCGCTGCGGATATCGGCGGAACCTTCACGGACATTGCGTTCATAACTTCGGGTCGTGTCGTTGTGTCACGGAAGGTGGCATCAACACCTACCGATTTCGCTACGGCGGTTATCGAGGGGGTTCGGGACATCCTTGGATCGCGCGGGCTATCCTTAGCCCGGCTTGCTGAGCTGCGCCACGCGAGCACGATCGCTACGAACACGATTCTTGAGCACAAGGGCGCGCCAACCGCGTTGGTGACCACTGCCGGCTTTCGCGATGTGCTGGAGTTGCGGCGCGTCCGCGTTCCGGTGCTTTACGACCCGCACTACCTTACGCCCAAACCGTTGGTACCGCGCCGTCGCAGGTTCGAAGTACGTGAACGCATCGGCCCGCGCGGGGAAGTGATCACTCCGCTCGATGAAGACGAGGTGTGCGCCCTTGCCGAGCAGATCGCAGCAACCAACGTCGAAGCGGTGGCGGTCTGCCTTATCCACTCATACGCCAATCCCGCCCATGAACGTCATTTGGGCAAAATCCTGGCACGCAAACTGGGAGAACGCTTCGTCACATTGTCGTCCGACGTCCTGCCCGAAATGCGCGAATACGAGCGTACCAGTACGACCGTAATCAACGCCTACGTGGGACCCATAGTGAGCAGGTATCTGGCTTCGTTGGTGAATCGTCTCTCCAGTGAAGGATTTCGTGGCCGGACACTTATCATGCAATCAAGCGGAGGCATGCTTGCGGCCCCCGTCGTCGTCAACAAGCCGGCGCAGATCGTCGAATGCGGCCCCGCTGGCGGCGTGATCGGCGCTGCGACGGTTTGTCGACAGGCTGGATACGGCGACGCCATCACGCTCGACATCGGCGGCACGACCGCAAAAGCGTGTCTAATAGAGGGCGGAAAGTTTACGAAGACCACTGACTACGAAGTCAGCGGCGCCTTGTCTTCGACCAGCCACATGTTCAAGGGCAAGGGTTACGCCCTGAAGTTCCCGGTAATCAACATCTGCGAAGTGGGCGCGGGCGGCGGGAGTATCGCGCGTGTCGATTCGCAAGGCGTGCTCAAGGTCGGGCCGGAAAGCGCGGGCGCGGTTCCGGGTCCGGTCTGTTACGGGAAGGGTGGTGACGCGCCCACGCTCACCGATGCCAATCTCGTGCTTGGCTATCTCAATCCGTGCGCGCTCGCGGGCGGCACGGTGCCGGTCGACGCGGGCCGCTCGCACGCAGCGATTGCTGGTGAGATTGCGCCTCTCCTCAGACAGGGAGTCTTTGAAAGCGCATACGGCATTCACATCGTTGCGAACGCCAACATGATGCGTGCAATCAAGTCCGTCTCCACTTATCGGGGCCGTGATCCCCGCGATTTCACCTTGTTCGCGTTTGGCGGCAACGGTGGCGTGCATGCTGTGGGGTTGGCGACGAGCCTTGGAATGCGACGGATCGTAATTCCGCCAGCGGCCGGAGTGTTCAGCGCCGTCGGTATGCTCTATGCGCCTGTCGAGCTGGAGTTGTCGCGCGCATTCGGACGGCGCCTGGATGCGTCAGCGATGCGCACCCTCATCGACGCATTTGAGGACTTGCATCGTGCGGTGGCGCGGAGCCTGGAGTACCCGGTGCGGAGCATCGCTTTTGCCCGTTTCGTCGATCTGCGCTACCGCGGGCAGGCGTATGAGCTAACGATTGCGGCGGACGGCTCAAGCCCATCTGATGTGAGCGGGCGACGGCTGGCGGAGAAGTTCGCTCAAGAGCATGAGCGTAGCTACGGCTATCGCCTCGGCCGTGATGCCGAGCTTGAGATCGTCGCCGTTCGCGTCCGCGGCACCGTTAAGGCTCGCCGCCGAATCTCGCTCGCGACGGTGGCTGCCGGCGGTTCGGGTGAGACGAGCCGTATGGATCACCGTCGGTGTTATTTCGGCCCTCGCTTAGGGCTCCGGCGCACGGCGCTGCTCTCCCGGAGCACGCTCGCCCGCCGCGGAAAGCCAGGGCCTTTCATTATCGAGGAATACGACAGCACGATTGTTGTCCCCCCGGGCTGGCGCGCACGCCTCGACGCCCACGGCAACGTAGTTATCGAATCTCGGGATGCCGCGGGATGAAGAAGCTCCGTACACAAACGGCAATCGACGGCATTGGGCTTGAGATCTTGAAGAATGGCCTGGAGACCATAGCAGATGAAATGTCCATCATCCTGGTAAAGAGCGCGTATTCGCCGATTGTGCGTGACGTCATGGATTTTGCGACCTCGATCAGCGATGCCAACGGACAGCCGATCGCGCAAGGGCTGACGCAGCCGTTCCACCTTGGCAGTTTCAACGACGTACTGGCACATCTGCGCGAGCATTACGCCGGTCGGATCGCGGAGGGCGACGTCTTCATCGGTAACGATCCTTACACAACCAACGCGCAGCACCTTCCGGACATCTTCGTAATCAAGCCCGTGTTCTTCCGGTCTGCCCTCTTGGGTTGGTCCGCGACTTTCGCGCATCATGTTGATATCGGCGGGTTGGTTCCGGGCAGCAACGCCCTCGGTGCGACGGAGATTTTCCAAGAGGGGCTGCGGCTACCGCTTCTGAAGCTAGTCGATAGCGGCCGCTTGAATGAAGCCGTTCTCGATATCCTGCGATTGAACGTACGTATGCCCGCCTTCGTGCTCGGAGATGTACGGGCTCAGATGGCCGCCTGCCTCGTCGGTGAGCGAGGCCTTATCGCAATCGCTGAACGTCACGGTCCGGCCGAGGCCGAGCGCGCTTTTCGAGCACTCCATAGATACGCCGAGCGCCTGACGCGCGCTGAGATAAAGAAGATTCCCGACGGCGACTACACCTTCACCGATCACATCGACGGCCTAGGCGATCAGCCGGAGCCGATTCGCCTTCAGGTCACCCTTTCCATTCGGGACGACCGCATAGCTGTCGATTGGAAGGGAACCTCGTCACAGGTCGCCGGCGGCATCAACACGCACATGCCTTTCACCAGGTCGTGCTGCCTCGCCGCGATTCGCTCCGTCATCTCGCCGGAGATTCCGAACTGTCTTGGTTTTGCCCGGCCCATCTCCGTCACGGCTCCACGCGGCAGCGTAGTCAACGCGACCTTCCCAGCACCTTGCGGCGCCCGCGGCATAACGGGGTTCCGAATGCTCGACTGCCTGTTCGGCGCGCTCGCCAAGGCGTTGCCCGATCGAGTTCCGGCCGACAGCTTCGGCGGGAACTCTCTTATCACCTTCGGATTCGAGGGTGCCGGAAACACTGAGGTCTTTGTCGAGACCGTGATGGGAAACAGCGGCGGCGCGTCTTGGCACGACGGGCAGGAGGGCATCCCCCACATCGGAGCAAACCTTTCCAATGTGCCGGTCGAGCAGATCGAGGCGCAGTATCCTCTACGCATCAGACACTACGGTTTTGTCCCCAATAGCGGGGGACCGGGAGCGTACCGCGGTGGCCTTGCGATCGAACGGGAGTATGAAGTTTGCGCCGCGCGCGCGGTGCTGACGCTGCGAACTGACAAAAAGCATTTCCCTCCTCATGGCCTTGCGGGCGGCGGGACGGGCGCGCCGTCCGTCAACAAGGCCATCACGCGTACTGGCGAAAAGGATCTGCCTGTACTGCCGACGGAGCCGATCCCGTTTGCCCAGGGGGATGTGTTCCGTCATGCCATTCCAGGAGGTGGCGGATATGGAGATCCGGTCCGGCGAGATGCCATATCGGTCCTTGAGGATGTACTTGACGGAAAAGTCTCTCGAGAGCACGCGCGATCAGCGTATGGAGTGGTCTTGACCGCTACGGCGCTTGAAAAGGATTTAAGAATTGATGCCCCTGCGACGGTCAGCCTAAGAAAGCAGATCGTTAAAGGGCGACGCACGCGCCAAGGTGGAGCATTTGATGAGCAATGAACAGAGCGTCTCTCGTCACTACACGCACGGCCGGCTTGAACAGGCGATCCTGGATGCGCTTGCCGCGTCCGGGAAAGACCCAAACAGCCTCACGCAAGCTCGATTTGGCTCCGCACATGCATGTGCTCGACGTTGGTTGTGGCATCGGAGGATCCTCTCGTACGATGACGCAGGAGTACGGATGTCGCGTCAGCGGCATCGATTTGACCGACGAATACGTTCAGGTCGCTGGTGCGCTGTCGCGGCGGACCGGCCTCGCTGATCGGGTTTCCTACCGTCAAGGTAGTGCGCTGGCGCTTCCGTTTGCGGCCGGCACTTTCGATGGCGCCTACATGCTCCATGTCGGCATGAACATTGCTGATAAGGCAAAGCTGTTCAGCGAAGTTCGCCGCGTGCTGCGACCTGCTGCTCTATTCGGCATTTACGATGTGGTGCGCGAAGGAGCTGGCGAAATCCGGTTTCCGGTCCCATGGGCAGGGAGTCCGGAGATGAGCTTTGTTGAAACTGCAGCAGTATATCGGACCCTCCTTGCGGCCGCCGGCTTCGAGGTGATGAAGGAGCGCAGCCGGCGGCAGTTCGCCATCGAGTTCTTTCGACAGCTACGTGCGCGCATAGCCGCTAGCGGATCACCGACCCTTGGCCTGCAGATCGTCATGGGCTCGACCGCATTGGAGAAGGTCGCAAACATGGTGTCGCTACTCGAGTCCGGCGTGATTTCGCCGACAGAGCTGATCGCGCGCGCGAGGTGACAGATGCCCTCTCAAGTGAACGTCGCGCGTCAAGCAGTTCCTCACCCAAGGTAGATATGACCCGCGAGCGCAGCTGGCGACATATAACGTCTACGAGTGGGAAGGAAGCACGCAGAAAACAGGTCGTGAGCGACTGCGAGCATTTGATCGCCGAGACGGCGCTCACCTCGCAATTGTCCTCATCGAATGACCTGTCCGAGGCAACGAAAAGGGGTGGCCGTTAGCCACTTGTTCGCTCGGCTCGATGCTTTTGGGTGCGTGCGGCATCGATGCGTTGGCTCGATGTGTCGAGAAACACCCCGTAAACGCGCTCCGCCAGCTCAACGCTGATCTTCTCGTCGAGTACGTCCTCCAGGACATGTGCGGGATCGCGGAGGCGCGGCCGCCCGTACCCTCCGGCTCCAGGAATCTGCACCTGCAACACATCGCCGTGCCGCGCCGTCAGCGTGACCTTTGGTTCGAGCAGCTCGGTGGATCCATCGCGCACGAGATGCACGCTGGACGCAGTACCTGGCATTCCGCCGGCGAGGCCATACGGCAGGAAATCTCGACGATCGGACCGGATCTGGACCGTGACATCGTCCGCGAGAAATTTGATATCGCGGCGCAACGCGAGCCCGCCCCGGAATTGCCCTGCGCCCCCCGAGTCCGGGACGAGCGCATAGGCCTCAATGCGGATTGGCGCCTGCGTTTCGGCAAGCTCCACCGGCGTGTTGGTCATATTGCCGGCCGGGTTGGTGACCGCCTCCTCGCCGTCCCCGCTCTCGCGACCCCCCCAGGCCCCCTGCAAGATGTCGAGATAGATAAACGCGTCATCACCGCCTGGACGCGTGCCGCTGAGCGAGATCACGGTCACGCCACCCTCGCCGGCGGCCGCCACGCGCTGCGGCAGTGCTTGGGCGAAGGCGCCGAACAGCGTGTCGATAACGCGGAAGCCGGTGAGGCCGCGGGCGCCGCAGGCGGCGGGGTAGGTTGGATTGACGATGCTGCCCTCGGGGGCAATCACGCGGATCGGCCGGAAATAACCTTCGTTGTCCGGCAGCTCTTCGTCAATCACCGAGCGTACCACAAAGTAGGCGACCGACTTCGTGACCGAATAGGTCGCATTGATTGCGCCCTTGACCTGCGCCGACGTGCCGGTGAAATCGACGACGATCTCGTCGCCCGCGATCGTCACAGCCGCACAGATTGGAATGGGGTTCGGATCGATGCCGTCGCCGTCGATGTAATCCTTGAACGTATAGGTGCCGTCCGGCATAGCGGCGATCCTGCGTCGGGCAATCGCTTCCGCCGCGTCGAGCAGCGCCGTTTGATGCGCGGCCAGCGTCTCGCGGCCGTGGCGGCGCACGATGTCGAGATAACCGCGTTCAGCGAAATGGCACGCCGCGATCTGGGCGCGGATATCGCCCATCACCAGATCGGGAACCCGGACGTTGGCTTCGATGAGCTCGAATAGTGTGGCATTCGGCTCATCCGCCTCGATCAGCTTTACGGGTGGGATCTGCAAACCTTCCTGATAGAGGTTCTGCGAGTCTGTGGCGACCCCGCCTGGCATCCGCCCGCCGATGTCCGGCAGGTGCACGACGATCGCTGCGAAGGCGAGCAGCGCGTCGCCGTCGAAGATCGGCCGAAACATGAACAGATCGGGCAGATGCATGCCGCCGGCATAGGGATCATTCATCGCGAGAATATCGCCGCGGCCGATGCGGTTCTTGAAATGCTGCAGCATTGCCTGCATGGCATCGGGAATAGCGCCGAGATGCAAAGGAAGCGCGGTACCTTGCGCGATCATCCGACCCTCGGCATCACAGAGGGCCGTCGAGAAGTCCATCGTGATCTTGACCACCTGGGAATGGGCCGAGCGCAGAACTGACAGCATCATGTCATCGACCAGCGCGCCAAGCTCGTGACGCACAAGCTCGGTAGTCACCGGGTCAAGCCGCATCTCGCTCATCACGCTTTCGCATCATCCGATGTGATCACCATCGCGCCCGATGGGTTGAGCGATACCGTCCAGCCCGGCGGAACGACGGTGGTCGCATCGTACTCTTCAACGATCAGCGGCCCGCCGGGCGAAACATCCTCCAATTGCGAACGCTCGAGCGTCACCGCGTCGATCATGCCCCAGGTCGGCCCGAAATACGCCTTGCGGACGCCGATCGGCGCGGCCGCCCGATGCCGGACAGGCGGCCGAACGAGCCAGTCGCTGGCCGTCTCCCGTGCCCCTCGCGCGATCACCCGCAGCGTGACCAGCTCAAGCGCGCGTTGACGGCCGCGATGGCCATATGCCCGCATGTGATGCTCGCCCAAAGTCTGCTCGAGCGCCGGCACGCCCTCCCGCGTCAGCGGATGCGCCGCAAGGGGAATCGTGAGCTCGTAAGTCTGGCCCATGTAGCGCAGGTCGGCGAGCTCACGGAACACGATCTCTTGCGACTCGAAGCCGGCAGCGGCAAGGCGGGTCGCCGCTTTTGCCCGCAACGCCGCCCGGATCGCATCGACGCGCTCGAGATCTACCTGATCGAGCGCGCCCAAGCACGTTTGCGTCTCGTGCACCTCGATGCTCGAAAAAAGCAGCCCGACGGCGCTGAATACGCCGGGCGCGGGCGGCACCACGACGCGTTGGATGCCGAGTGCAGCCGCAATACCGACCGCATGCAATGGTCCCCCTCCGCCATAGGCGAGGAGCGTGAAATCACGCGGGTCGCGTCCGCGTTCGGTCGAGACCGCCTTTACGCCGCGCGTCATGCTCGCGGTTGCGATCAGGTGGATTCCCCAGGCTGCCTCGATGACATCGAGGCGCAGCGGCTCCGCGACGACACGACTAATGGCAAGCTCGGCCCGCTCGCGCGAGATCTGCAGCCCTCCTCCAAGCAAGTAGCGCGGGTTGAGGTAGCCAAGCACAACATTTGCATCGGTGACGGTCGGCATCGTACCGCCTCGGCCGTAGCAGCATGGACCCGGATCGCTGCTCGCGCTCTGCGGACCGACATGCAGCCCATGCGCGGAATCCAGCCACGCGATGCTGCCTCCGCCTTGTCCGATTTCGATGAGATCAAGCACCGCAGAGCGGATGACATATCCGTCGCCGCCGGCCAGCCGACGCGCGCTCGAGGCAGTGCCGCCGACCTCGAACTCGCTTGCCAGCGTCGGCTCACCGCCTTCCACCAAGGAAGCCTTCGCGGTCGTTCCGCCCATGTCGAACGCGATCAGCCGCTCTTCGTCGAGGAACCGCGCGAGCCGCGCCGCCGCCATCAAGCCCGCGGCCGGACCGGACTCCACGATGTGGACAGGTCGTGCCATCGTCTCGGGAACAGTCAGGAGGCCGCCGTTCGATTGCATGATCAGCATCGGCGCCTGCACCCCTATCGCGCCGAGGCCTCCGGATATGTGGGTCAGGTAGCGGCGCAGCAGCGGCATGACATACGCGTTGACGACCGTGGTGCTGGTCCGCTCGTATTCCTGAATCTCCGGCAAGATATCGGTCGAAATCGAGAGCGGGAGGTCCGGAAACTCGCTGCGCAGCAGCGCCCCGATCGCCCGCTCATGCACAGGATTCGCGTAGGCATTAATGAGGCACACGGCGATCGACTCGATGCCCGTTTCGACGAGTTCCCGAACGATGCGCCGCACCTCGTCGGGGTCGAGTGGGCGGATCACCTCGCCGTTGGCGGCGACCCGTTCGTCCAGCTCGCGCCGGTATCTGCGGGAGACGAGCGGCGGTGGCTTGCGCCATCCGGTCCCGTAAAGCGAGGGCACTCGCAGCCTGCGAAACTCGAGCACGTCGCGGAACCCGCGCGTTGTCAGAAGCGCGCATCGCGCGCCGCGGCGCTCGAGAATCGCGTTGGTGGCAATCGTTGTCCCATGGATGAGGGTCTCGACGTCCGCCCCCGCAGCATTGGTGTCGGCCAGGAGCGTTGCCAGACCCTTTTGAATCGGATCGAGATGATCAGCCGGATTAGTCAGCAGCTTGCACGTGTGAACGTCCCCATTTCCGGTGATCGCAACGAGATCAGTAAACGTTCCTCCGATATCGATGCCGATGGCAAGCCCGCGGCCTTCGCTCATGACGCCCACCCGTAAGCGCGGCGCGCGTAGTCGATGCTTATCTTGCCGTCTGCCAGATCCGCCATAATGCGTTCCGCGCTGCGCAAGGACGCCGGGCCATACCCGCCCGCACCCGCCTGTACGTGACAGAACAGGTCGTCCGCGCGAACCGGAATGACGAATTTCGAAGCGAGGGTCGTCTCGTTGCCGTCGCGGCGAAGGGCGTTGCGGGAAGGCGTGCCCTTGGCGCCGCCGGCGACGCCGTAGGGCGGATGATGGTGCCGATCGGCGCGCACCTGCAGCACGCCGGCTTCGCCCAGAAACCGATACTCGCGGCAGATCGAAAGCGCGCCGCGGAACTGTCCAGGACCACCGGTGTCGGCGACAAAGCCGTAGCGTTCGACGCGAACCGGAAAGCCGGCCTCGATGATCTCAACAGGGGTATTGCGGACGTTGCACGAGGCATTGGCGACACCTTCCGCCCCGTCCCAGCCAGGTCCGCCGCCCATGCCGCCGAGAACGAGATCCATCAAGACGAAAGGTTTGCCATCCTCGTCGCTACCGGCAAAAGTAACGATCGTGGCTCCGCCCTCGCCGGCAGCCGGCATGCGGCCAGGAAGCATCCGGCCGAGGGCCCCGAGCATCGCATCGCAGACGCGGAACGCGGTCACGCCCTTCGCCGCGCAAGAGGCCGGAAAGCGCGGATTGACGACGCTTCCTGCGGGCGCCGTGACCTCGACAAGCCGGTAGTATCCAGCATTGACAGGCACATCGGCCGACATCGCGCAGCGAAGCGCAAAATACGCCGCGGACTGGGCGACTGAAAGCGTGGCGTTGCCGGCGCCGCGCACCTGCGGCGAAGTGCCGGCGAAGTCAACACGGACTTTGCCTTCGGTCACCGTGCACGATACAGCCACTCGTACGGGGATGTCAGAGACCCCGTCATCGTCCATGAAGTCCTCGAACACGAACGTTCCCCGAGGGAGCTGCTGGATCTCGGCTCGCGCCAGCCGCTCGGCATGGGCGAGCGTTTCCTCCATTGCACGGGCAAGCGCCGACGGCCCATATTTTCTCGCAAGCGCTGCAATGCCGATGGCCGCGATATTGCAGGCGGAGCCCATCGCGCGGAAGTCGCCGACGACCTGCCGGGGCATGCGAACATTGCGGCGGATCATCGCCATAAGCGTCTCGTTGATACGGCCGCCCGCAATCAGCTTCATGGGTGGGATGCGAAGCCCTTCCTCGTAGATGCTCTTGAGGCTTGCGGCATTGCCGCCCGGCACGCTGCCGCCCATGTCGACCTGATGTGCGGTCACCACCGCATACGCCGAGAGTCGGCCATCGACGAAGATCGGCTGGATCATAAAAACGTCTGCGAGATGCATTCCTCCCCGGTATGGGTCGTTTAGAATCACAACGTCGCCGGGCTGAAGATCGTTAGCAAAGCGCTCACGCACGGAGGTAACCGCTGGCGGCACGGCACCAAGGTGGATCGCGAGCGTCTGCGACTGCGCCACCAGCTGGCCCTCGCCGTCGCAGAGCGCGGTGCCGAAATCCATAATGTCGCGAATCCCGATCGAGTAGGCCGCGCGGGTGAGGGCGAGTGCCATTTCGTCCGTTGTCGACAACAGCGCCAGACGGATCAGCTCGGACGTGATAACCCCATGTTGCCGCGGCGCTGGCCAAGCGGTCTCGCCCGCTCCTTCGCAGGCGCTCAATACCAGCGACATTCCGGGCTCGAGCGAGGCTTGCCAACCTGGCGGAATGACGATCGTCGTGTCATCTTCCTCGATGATGGCCGGGCCACGAAATCCGGTACCGACCGCAGCACGATCTCGCAGGATATGTGCGTCGCACAGGCCATGCTGGAATCCGAAATAGGCCGTGCGACGACGCTCGGGCGGAGGAGGGGTTGCGGGCATTCCGCCTGGTTCGCGATAAGCCGGACCCGCGAGGGGCGCCGAGGCGTTGACGCGTGCATTGACAAGCACGATGCGCTCACCCTCGTTGCGATGGCCGAATGCAAGCTCGTGCTCGCGACCGAAGGCTTCCGCAATTTCCGTGCGGATATTCGGTCCAAGCGGCCCCGGCGGAACCGAGACCGCCAGTTCGAAGTCCTGACCGGCAAAGTGCAACTCTGCAGAGCGTCCGAGCGTAACGGCCCCCAGGTCAAAGCCATCCGCTGCCATCGCCGCGCGGGCGCGCGTTTCGAGCGTTTGGTAGATGCCTTCCAGGGCCGCTGCATCGACCGTGTCGAGCGGCCGAAGTAGCGTCGCGGCAGCATTCCGCCTCGCGTCGGCAAGGAGCATACCGACGGCGCTGTATAGCCCCGGTGCTGCCGGGATCACCACCTTCGAACTGCCGAGCGCTTGCGCCAAGGCGTGCGCTAGGACCGGGCCACCGCCGCCAAAGGCGAGCAGCGAAAACTCGGCCGGATTACGGCCGCGCTCCGTCGAGACCGCCTTGAGCGCGCCGATCATCTTTGTCTTTGCCACTTCGTAGATGCCGTAGGCAGCGTCGTGCAACGTGAGCCCAAGCGGGCGCGCGATCCTGTCCGCGATCGCAGCCTCGGCGAGACGCACATCGAGCGGTCTGCCGCCGATCCCGTCCGCGTTCAGGTAGCCGAGCACGAGAAAAGCGTCGGTCAGGGTCGGTTCAATCCCGCCGCGTCCATAACAGGCAGGGCCGGGATCGGCGCCGGCGCTGCGTGGGCCGACGCAAAGCGCCCCGGCTCCGTCGACCCACGCGATGCTGCCCCCACCGGCGCTCACTTCCGCCAGATCGTAGGATGCGACGTTGATCGGGTACCCAACGCCGCGCAGGAGCCGGTTGCCGGCATTCATTCCAGCGCCAACCTCGAGCGTTGCCGCCATGCTCGCGCGGCCTTCCTCCAGCAATGCGGCCTTGGCCGTGGTTCCGCCGACATCGAGCGCGATGACGTTCGCGTTGCCAGCTTCGGCGGCCCAGGCCTCGGCGCCCCGCACGCCGGCGGCGGGCCCCGACTCGATCAGCAATACCGGCGCTCGGCAGGCTTCCCCGACCCCGAGCAACCCCCCGTTCGACTGCATGACCCAGAGTCGCCCGCCGATGCCCGCGCCACGGAGCCCGGCCTCGAGCCGCCGCAGATAGCGGGTCACGATCGGTTGGATATACGCGTTCACGACGGCCGTGCTCGTCCGCTCGTACTCGCGGATCACGGGTGACAGTTCCGACGAGACCGAGATCGGTAAATCGGGATGTGTCTTCCGGACAAGCCTGGCGACCGCCGCCTCGTGAGACGGATTGGCATGCGCGTTGAGCAGCGCAACAGCTAGCGCCTCGACGCCTTGGCCGTGAAGCCATTCGACATGCCGCAGGACCTCATCCTCGTCGAGCTTGACCAGCACCCGGCCGCGGGCATCGATCCGCTCGGTCAGATCGAGGCGCCAAGCGCGACGAACAAGCGGCCGCGGTGGTCGCCACGCGAGATTGTAGAGCGACGCGCGGCGGAGCCGCGCAATCTCCAAGACGTCGCGGAATCCTCGCGTTGCCAGAAGGCCGACGCGAGCGCCGGTCTCCTGCAGGATCGCATTGGTACCGACCGTCGTGCCGTGGAGCACTGCCTCGACGGCGTTCACCCCGATACCGTTGCTTGCCAGTAAACCTAGAAGCCCGT